>OCTA010004378.1_pt1 | contig 12396 bp, 10 predicted proteins | sample 1538991 | NCBI WGS metagenome assembly OCTA01 (sample SAMEA3539302, study PRJEB22396) | soil metagenome | biome: tundra; feature: field; material: soil | place: USA | collected 2010-05 | depth 0.15 m
GAGCCGGCAGAGGGCGCGGAGCATTTCCACATTGGCTTTTCTCGGCGTCTCGGCGTCTCGGCGGTCAGATCGGTCTTGCCTTACGGACGGATTACGGACCCCTACACTTCCTTGATTTCCCAGCCCGCACGGAACGCAGGCTTGACGTACCGGTTGGCCGCCTTGTTGTTGGTGAACTCCATCTTCGCCGCATCCCAAAGCAGCTTGCCTTCGAAACGCACGGAGATGGCGCCGAGTACCACCCATTCGCTGAACGGCCCGGAGTAGCTGAAGTTCGAGCAGGCCGGGTCGCCGCCTTTGCAGGCGCGGATCCAATCGCGCTGATGCCCTGGCGAGCGGGTCAGGACTTGCGTCGGGAGCTTGTAATCCGCCCATCTCGAATTGGGGAGCAGGCGGACCGCCTCACCGGAGAGGCGTGTGGCCAGATAGCCCTTGGTCCCAACCAGAATCTGGTTGTCGCCGGAACTGGGCGGCTGCGCGGCCCCGCCGCGGCCGCCACGGCTTGGCATGAGCGCATTCCCGCCCGGCCAGCCTTGGGCGGCATACCCTGTGCCGCCGCCACCGCCGCGTCCGCCAGCGCCACGGCCAGCCGCTGGAGCGCCGGTAGCGCCACCCGGCGCGGCGGCGCCACGTCCGCCCGCCGGGGCCACCGGCAACGTCCTGCCCGTAACGCCCTCCACGCCGCCCATCGGAGGTCCAATGGTGGCGTCCACCCGGTTGTCCGCAATCGACATGCCGGGCGGGAAGTAGGCGTTGCCCGGAACGGAATCGTACCAGTAGAGCGTAACGGGAGGCATATTCGGCCGCGCGCCAAACTCATACTTGATAACGCACTTTTGCGGGAAGGTGAACGGACCCACGCCTTCCCGCTTGATGCATTCCACGCTGATGGGATTACCCAGCTGCAGCGCCTGGTTGGCCGGCCCGAAGATGTGAATTCCCCAGTCGCCCAGAAGCCCGGAACCGAAATCGAAGAAGCCGCGCCAGTTGAACGGCTGATAGAATCCGCCGGCATAGGCCGTGGTCAGGTTGCCGGCCGTACCGGCGCGCACCAGGTCGTCGAACCCGCCGGAGGTGTAAGGGCGCCAGGCCGCCGTGCCCAGCCAGAGATCCCAATCTATGGTGGACGGGATGGGCTCCTCCGGCGGGACGGTCTGCATGCCCTGCGGCCAGGTAGGGTACCCATGCCACGCGTGAACCTCGGTCACGTCGCCGATTTCGCCCGACCAGACGATCTCGGCAGCCACCCGCGCGCCCTCCGAGGAGTGCCCCTGGTTCCCCATCTGGGTCGCCACGCCGTACTTCTCCGCCGCCCGCGTCAGCACGCGCGCTTCCCAAGGGGTGCGGGTCAGCGGTTTCTCGACGTAGACGTGCTTTCCACGTTCCATGCACCAAAGCGCCGCATAGGTGTGATTGTGGTCCGGGATGGCGATCACCACGGCATCGACGGTCTTGCCATCCGTGTCGAGCATCTTCCGGAAATCCCGATACCGGCTTGCCTTCGGCCAAGTCGCGAAGCCCTGCGCGGCGCGCCTGTCGTCGACATCCGCGAGCGCTACGATATTCTCGGTTGCCGCGACGACGGGCAGGTCTTCCATCGCGCGGTTACCGGCGCCGATGCCAGCCACGTTCAGTTTCTCGTTGGGTGATTTGTAGCCCACCTGGGGGAGCGAGGGCGTACTGCCGAACCCGCCGGCCGGCACCGCCCCGGCCAACAGGCCGCCATAGAAGAAGTACCGCCGGGAAAACCGATAATCCGACATAGTGGTCGGATTATATATCGGTGCGAGGCCCAATTCAACCGGACGAACTCTGGGAGTTTTTGGAGGATTGTCAAGACTCGTTAGCGAGCCGCAGAGAAGGACATGCGGCCCTGTCCCATGAAGCTCCAGCCAGAAGTGTCACGATCAAAGGTCGACGAGGGCGCCGTCCCTAAAGGGGCGGTCATCTGTCGAAGCGGGCACGGCCTGTTCCACGCGATCCGGGGACTCCGCTTCCATCCCCGCCGGGGGACCTGGCAATACGAGGGAGACCAGGCGTTGGCCCTCCCTGAAAATCAGCCCGAGTGCATCCAGGGCGCCGACCACATTCTCCACCGTATCGGGCGTCACGCCCGGTAAGCCGGCTTCACACAATTCGCGCAGCGAGACCGGCCGCGTGCAGGCGTGCAGCACCCCCGCGGCGGGTGCATCCAGACGGTGTACCGTTTCCTCCGGTCCCCGCCGGTCGCGTACAGTGATCCCGTCGCTGTCGCCGGGACCATCCTGGTACAGCCAGGCCTGGTTCGGCTTGCCCGGCGCTTTCCAGCCCGCCACTATTTCACCGATCTGCTCGTACAGTTTCTGCAGCCGCCCTGGGTTTTCGAAAGTGCGCTCGTAGTAATAGCAGTAGTCGTCGGCGTCGAAACCGGTGCGCTCCATATACTGCTGGGAGAAAATGACGTCATAGGCCTGCCCTGCATGCGCCGGTTCGATGCCGAACGCGTCCGGCCGCACCTGCAAAGGCGCCCAGCGCGTGATCTGCACGGGCACGCACGTGTGCGGCGGATCCAGGTGCTTCAGCCGTGGCAGCAACCCGGCCATGCGAGCGTATTCGGCCTCATCGTCGTCCGGAAAACCAAAGAGGAGGTTGTAGAGGACATGCACGTTGTACCGCCGGCCCATGACTAACGTGTGGACGTTTTGTATCGCCGTCACGCCCTTGTCCATCTTGCGCAGCACGTCGGAGCTGAACGACTCGATGCCCGCTTGCACTTCCAGGAAGCCAGCTTGCGCCAGCAGCGCAAACCGTTTCTCCGTAAGGTTAGCCTTTAATTCCGCGCTCAGGACATAGGGCCGCCCCAGCCGCGCGAGTTCAGGCAACAGCGTGTCAAAATAGCGGTGCGGCAGGATATAGTCGCAAAAGTGGAAAAGCCCGATCCGGTGGCGCCGTTGGAGCTCCGCCATCGTCTCCAATACGCGCGCGGCATCCTGCGCGCGATAGTCCATATCCTCATTGCGGAGACCACAGAAGATGCAGTGGTGTTTCGTTCCCCACCAGCAGCCGCGAGAGTTTTCGATGGGCAGCGAGATAGGGGTTACGTCGACCATGTCTTCTTGCGACAAGCGCCGCGTGTCCGCGAAGAAGTCGTCGAAGTTGGGTACTGGGTTCGCGTTCAGGTCGGCCGGCGGCGGCGGCGGTGTACTTGCCGGTTCGCCGGAGGCAGTGCGAAACACGATGCCCGGCACCGCATGCAGTGCGATCTCGCCCGCCGCGGCACGAGCGAGTTTCCCGATGACGGCCTCGCCCTCTCCATCGCAAATCGCGTCGATCCAGGGGCTGGAGCGAAGAATCATCTGCGCGGTGGGCGAGCGCACCGCGTAGCCACCGAGCACCAGCATCTTGTCTGGCGCCCGTTGGCGCACCATCTTCGCCAAGGCGAGGGAAGAGATCGTCTGGTCGAACATGCAGGTGAACCCGATCAGGCTGGCCTCGTGGTTCGCGATCTCGTCGGCCCATCCTTCGAGCCACGCGGGAATCACCTCATGGCGCAGACGGAGAACCGTGGCCACCACGCTTTCCGCCCCGCCGGCCTCGTGCAGGCCGATCCGCGGCTGGTCCCATGCAATCTGCCGCAAGACGCGCTCTTGCGCGTGCGTGGGCGCCGGGTCCAGAACCCCGCTGAACAGGAAGTCGTTTAGCGCCCATACATTCGCCAGCGTCTGGTAGGTAGTAGCCTTCAGGTGCTGTAGCAGGAACAAGTTGAGGTGCAGGACGCGGCAGGGGATGCCCTCACGGTCTAGCACCGCCCGTAGGAGACCCAGGCCGAGACTCGGTTCGATCAAGGTGGTCCAGGGCAGGCTGACCAGCAGGACGGAGGGCATGCCGCGGTTCGGCGTTTCTTGTGGCGGCACCGTCGTCACCTAGATCTTGGTGCGGCCGGAGCGGTCCTTGACGACGTCCTCGAGCTTAACCGGGTTCGCTCCAGAGAGCGCGAGCACGATACCGAGAATGATGATGCCGGCGGCGATGACAGCTATCGCGCCGACGGCGACAAAAATCACCACGACGACCGTGCCGGGGTCGACGTCCGAAGGACGCTTGACCATGGCCGCCGCCAGTTCCCCGCCCACCAGCCGCTCGATCGCAGCGTCGCTGAGTCTGCATTTGAGTTTCTGCGACACTTCGTACGGTTGGGTGAACCAAGTGTCGACGAAGCGTCCGTCGTCGGTGACCTTGTGGAAGAACTCGACGATCTCCCGATCGACCGGATTCTTGATATCGTCGAGCTTGGACGGGGCGAGCAACCGGAGGTACTTGGCACTCTTCTCCGAAATGGTCACGTCCAGCTTCTTCGCGATTTCCTCCGGATTCTCATAGAGGTCCGTCAGCGGAATCTTCGCGTTGTGCGCCTTTTGCACGAGTTCCACCAGATCCAATTCGATGACACCGGCATCCAGCACCTCCGACACCGATGGCATCGACCGCGGCGGCCAGATCACGGGGACCGGCGGCTTGCCGGTCGAGCCGCAACTGAACCCGCCATCATCGTCCTGATAAATCAACGACCGATCGGCGCCAAGCGGGCCAACCACCCCTTCCACCTGTTCCACCGCGAGGTTGCACAGGCTTGTGGCTAGTCTCGCCATCTTACGACGCGGGTTTCCACTGGGCGCGGATGCTACTGCGTTAACCATGGCCGCGGCAGACTTCAGACTCAGCCGCACAACTGGGTTGAAAGGCGGGATGGAGCGCACCCCGCTGGCCGTAACCATTAAGCCTCCGGCAGTGCCGCCATCGGACAGGATCACGGTTTTCACCACTTCTGCGTCATTTCTTGGATTATCCGGCATGTGCCTACTCCTTGTTTAGACCGACTTGAGGGTAAGCGGCTCTGGTCAGCCTAAAACAAAACGCCCGCTCTAGCCCGGGGGCGATAACCAATGTGGGGTGAACCAGGATTTCCGTTTTGCACATCCTGTGGCAATATTCTGCACCTATCTGTCGCGAGAGTCAAGACCAAAACATCCTGAGGGTGCGCGACGCAGAAGTGGGAGATTCCTCGAAGCATCGGCCAATCGAGAGAATCCTAGCGTAGGAGCACGTCAGGCAGAGCCGCGAACGTAAGAGAGCGGTGGGCTTGGGTCACATCCCGCGATCTCTGAGCTCGTGCCGGCAACCGCTCTCTTACGTTCGCGGCTCTGCCTGGCGCATCGCGGCTCCTCCACTTCTGTGTCGCGCACCCACATCCTGAGATCTGAAAATCTCAGCCTTTGTCGATATTCACTGGAGGCTTCTCAAGACAATCCATCTGACAGGATGTCGTTCAGGCGCTGCTCGTCACGCCGCATAGATCGGCCGGGCCTCGGCTAGCACGCCAAGCCGGATGAACGGCTTCAGTGCGGGTTTGATGGCCAGATCGACTCGGCGGCCGAGTAGGGCCGTGAACTCACGCATCATCGCCGAGACGCCCAGTAGCCCAGGGCGCGCGCCGGGGAGGAAGTCGACCAGGAGGTCGATGTCGCTATCCGGCCGCATATCGCCGCGCGCGGCCGAACCGAACAGGGATAACTCCCTGACCTGATGGCGGCGGCAAATCTCGGCGATCGCGGCTTCGGGCAACTCGATGCCAACAGCGATGGTCATGGACTATGTCCTCTCCACCATTATCCGCTACTCCCATGCTCTTGCGCGTTCCGCAAGGCCCCACCTTACTTGGCAGGCCGCCCCTGCTTCAGTCTTCAGGTTCACGTTGGAATTGCGGCGAAGCTCACCTGGTCTTGAAGAACTCCGCGATGCGCGCGGAGGTGCGCTGTGGGGGCTCGCCGGGTTCCCGGTCCACCACGGCCACGCTGACCTGAAGCGAGGGCCGGACGGTTTTTCCGTCCTTGAGACAGGAGTAGGAACCCGAGAGGTTTTCGGTAATCCACTTGGAGGCCGCGAACGCCTCGCGCTTCGCCAAGCTGACCTTAGCGATGAACTCTTCGGCGCCCCAACGCCCGAGCGCGGCGTCGGCGGGCAGGCAGTTCCGCAGCCGTTTGCCGAAGGCCCCGGCTAGTTCGGCCGCCACCGGAGAACCGAAATGGACCTCCGCCGCGCGCAACCCGCTCACGCGAATCAACAGGAGGGCATACCACTCCGCCGACGCAGTCCGGATGCGTTCCTCCATTTCCGTGCGGGTGAAGAGCTTGCTGAGGCTGTCGATCATCGACGCCATCTCCAATGCGTCGATGCGCTTATGCAACATGTGGATCTCCATCTGGAACTGGGCGATGGAAAGCTCGTGCTGTTTCCGCATCTCCTCGACGCTCTGGCCGATGGAATCCGCCGCCGCGAGCGCCGCGACGCGAATGCCGGCGCCCTCCGGGGAGTTGCAAATCTCGCGCAGCCGCTGGAGCGAGGCGCGAAGCCGAACTTCGTGGTCGCCGTCGCTCTGGGTCAGGCTCTTCAGGATCTCCTCCAGCGCCCGCGCGCCGCTCGAAAGTTCTTCCCGAAGATCGTTGATGAACTTGGCGGCTTTGTCGCGATAATCGCGGAGCAGCCCACGCAGGGTGGCGCGGCTCTCGGTGAGGTTGGCGGGATCGCCGGCTACCACTTCGGCGGCAAGCGTTTCCAGGTGTTTGCGGTAAGGCCCCGTCGTCGCCTCCTCCAGGTCGATGGCGTAATGCGCCACGTCCTTAATGGCCGCGACATAGCAATCGAAGGTGGTCTTCCACAAGTGATGAGACCGCTCCAGTTCCGCGACAGACTGTCGAATGGAGATCATGCCGTGCGCTCCCGTCGGTGATCTTATCGGCCGATTTCACTTAGGGCTTGTCAACAAACAACCTTGCCATCTCGCCTGGACCGCTCCCTGAGAAGATGTGAAAAAATCGGTTGGCAGGCGAAAGCGCCTGCCCCACGGGCCTGCAAGTCCTTCGCCAGCAAGGTGGGGCAGACGCTTTCGTCTGCCAGTCCGGCAATCCGCCCGATTTTTTCCCAGCTTCTGACGGTCGCGGCTCGGAATCGGGGGCGGAGCCGCGACCGTCAGGGAGCGGTTGGTACGGTCATTTCGTGACAATCCCTTACTTCTGGTCGAAAAGCGCGGGGCGGCGGATGCGTTCGCCTTTGAAGACGACCAGGGAAATGCGTTCGGTGGCGGCGATGTCGTCCAGGGGGTTGCCGTCCACCAGCAGGAAATCGGCGTCCAGTCCCTTGCGGATACTGCCGATGCGGTTGGCGGCGCGCAGGAGTTTCGCGGCGTTCGCCGTGGCGGCTTGCAGGGCGATTGTAGGGGGGATGCCGGCCTGGACCCAGAGCTGTAACTCGTGGTGCAGCGAGGGGCCATGGAAGACCAGCGGATAGCCGGCGTCCGTGCCCATGACCAGCGGGATGCCGGCTGCCCAGACACGCAGCAGGTTCGACCGGGCCTGCTCCAAGGCCTGCTGGAATTGCGCCGCCTTGGACGGGTCGGTGGACTTTCCGGAGGCCAGAAAACCCCGCGTGGCGGTCAGGACGCGAGGTGAAACGGCCTGCTGAACCAGGGAATTGCTCAGACCTTCGGCATTCGCGCCGTAATAGCGCCCGTACGCTTCGGCCACCGAGAGCATGGGATCGTAATAGACGCCCTGGCGGGCCACGCGCTCCAGCAGGGTGTCGGGCAATTCGTCGCGCCATGAGCCGCCCTCGATGGAGGTGGCGCCGATTTCCAGCGCGTCGGCCACGTCCAGCGCGGTGCCCGTGTGGATGGCCAGCGGCAAGTTCCGCGCGCGCGCTTCTTCGGCTACCGAACGCGCTAGCAGCAGGTCCAGGCGGTCGGAAACCGCGCCGTCGCCCCAACCGGCCTCCAGGATGGCCGCAAGACCATCCACGCCGGCTGTTTTGAGGCCGCGCACCTCGCGGCGGGCCTCCTCGGGCGTCTTGGGCGTGCGGACCAACTGGGGCATCAGGGTGTTTCGAACCGCGGCCGGCAGGTTCACCAGGAATTCCGTGCCGCGCGCGGCGTCGGCGGTAAACAGAGGCCCGTAGACGAAAAGCTGGGCGCCCAATTTGGCGCCGGTTCCGATTTCCGAGCGCAGTTTCAGGGCGGCATCCAGGCCATCTCCCGCGCTGCGGGCAGCCGTCACGCCGCAGTACAACAGGGCCGCCGCCGCGCGCGGCATGGACTTCGATGGCTGGTAGTCTCCGTTGTCCGAAGAGACTCCGCCAAGAGGTGTCAGGTGTACGTGAACGTCGATGAGGCCGGGCAGCAGCGTCTTGCCGGCGGCCTCCACCAGCTCGGCCTTGAGGGTCTCCGGGTCGGGCGCCGGGCCTTCATAGATTTCCGCGATCTTGCCGCCGCGCACCAGGACCGAGCCGCTCTCTATGGTTTTGCCATCGCCAATGAAGATGCGGGCGTCGCGAATCAGGAACGTGTCCGCCCGTTGCATGTCGCGGAAAAACGCCTGGTTCTGGCCCAGATGCTCCTTGGTATAGGTGCGATAGCCGCCCATAATGAGGAACGGGCCGAGCACCGCCAGCACCCACAACTTGTTGCGGGGCGCAATCTTCTCTCCCTTTTCCCAGCGGAAAAGCTTGGCGGCGATAAAGGTGCCCAGGACCATGGTGCTCAGCAGCGCCGCCACGGCCGGTCCGTGGTCCAGTATGGATTGATTGCGAAAGAAGATGCCCTGGAAGCCCGTCACCAGATAGGAAGCCGGCAGGAATTCCGCCACGGTCTGCACCCACTTGGGAAGCATGGCCGACGGAACCGTTGCGCCGCTCAGAATCAACATCGGCAGATAGAACAGTTGCGTGAGGATCATCGCCTCCTGCATGGTGTTGGTCACGGCCGCCAGAATCAGGCCGATGGCGCGCAACGCGCAGACCCCGAGCGAAACGATGACGAGCAGCGAAAACCAATGCCGCGGAACCGGCATCGAGTAACCGAAATGCGCCAACCCGGTCACCAGGAAAACGATGGGCAGATACAGGAGCCATCCCGCCGCCATGGCCGCCACCAGGATGGGCACGGGCGAGATCGGCGTAACCTTGAAGCGGCGCAGAATGTTGGCCTCGCGATCCTGAACCGCCCTCATTCCGGCGCCCCAAAGCCCATTGCCCAGGATTCCCATGGTGAGCACCATGCTCACAATGTAGGAAATCCCGTTCCCCCCGTTGGCGCCGCTAAACAACCCGCCGAAGACGAAGAAGAAGATGAGCGGAAAAATGTAGTTGAAGAACAGGACCGAGCGATCCCGGAGGGTCAACCGCATATTGCTCTTGAACAGGGCGAAGTAGGCTCTCATTCGCGCAGGCTCTTTCCGGTGAGTTCGATGAAAGCGTCCTCGAGCGACGGCCTCTTGATGCGGATGTCCGCCAGTTCGATGCCCTTCTCGTCGAGCCACTTCATCATGTCCACGATGGAGCGCGCTGGCCTGCGGGAAACCACGGAGACGCGGGTACGCCCCTCGTCGAGCGAAACCTTTTCCGCATCGCGCCACGAAGGAAGCGCGCCGCCATCGAGCGGGGTGGCGCATTCGATCTCGATTACCGATTCGCCGGCGGCGCGATCCTGAATTTCGCGCGGCGTGCCCATGGCGATAATGCGGCCTTCGTCCACGATGGCCACGCGGTCGCAAAGCCGTTCGGCCTCCTCGATGTAATGGGTGGTGAGGAGGATGGTGCGCTGCTCGCGGCGCAGGTCCATGACCAGGTCGCGGATTTCGAGGCGGGCCTGGGGGTCGAGGCCCGTGGAAGGCTCGTCCAGAAACAGCGTCTGCGGATCGTTGAGCAGGGCCAGGGCCAGCGCCAGCCGCTGCTTCTGCCCGCCGGAGAGCGTGGAGTACTGCGCCTCGCGCTTCTCCCAAAGCTGTAGGCGCTTCAGAAGCTGGGCGCTATCCACGGTGCGCGTGTAAAAAGCGGCGAACAGCTCCATGGCCTCCCGGACTTTGATCTTGTCCTGGAGCCTGGTGGCTTGCAGGCAGACGCCGATGCGGTCCTTCAACTGGCGCGTCTGGACTTCGGGATCGCAGCCCAGCACGGTGACGCGCCCGCTCGAGCGCGAGCGCAGTCCTTCGAGAATTTCGACCGTGGTAGTCTTGCCGGCGCCATTAGGCCCAAGCAACCCGAAGACCTCGCCCGCGCGAACCTCGAAATCGATGCCCCTGAGGGCCGCGACGTCGCCATAGTTCTTCCGCAGCCCCTCAACCTGAATCGGGTGGTCCATGCGAAAGCGCTTCACGGCATCGGCGGGACGGCCTCTGGGGCAGATGGCGCACGGCCGGTGGCCTCATTCGGCCCCAAATTTCTTTGCCTGTCTTTTTGGGTTTTGGTGAACTCGCGGTTCATTTCTTCAACTTGCGCCATCAGATCCGGAGTGAACAGCTTAATCTCAATGCCAGCTTCACGTAGGTGCTGGTAACCGAGACCTCGGATGCTGGGGTTGGGATCGAGCATACCGATGACCACGCGTGCCACTTTGCGATCGACGAGCCGCTGGGCGCAGGGAATCTTCGGGTGCCTCCTGGTAGTGCAGGGTTCGAGTGTGGTGTAGACGGCAGCCCCGGCGATCAAATCGTCGGACAGTTTCTCATCCAACGCGATATACTCCGCGTGAGACTTCAGAACTTCCCCGCGGTGGGCCTTGCTCAGCACTTCGCCGTTCTTAACGACAACTGCACCGACCTTCGGATGCGGCCTATCATCTTCGGGTACGCTCTTCCGCGCCTCCTCTATCGCCATCAGGGCGAAACGTCGGTCATCATCCACAACGGCTATCTTCGCAAGCGCTACGTGAGCATCTCCCGCAACCCTTTCGAGGTCGAATCCGAGAAACTGGATAAACCTGCTGGAGTGGCTCTCCAACAGCTTTTCAGTCATCTCCTCCCCTTCCCGATCCCACACGGCCAAATGGCTATAGGGGAGACTGCCGGACGGTTGCATATAGATCAACTTCGGGGCGCGCCAGCTTTTCCAATAGATGACCTCGTCGTCATCGAGGGGCTTTGAGAAGTCCTGCATATCGCAAACGTTCTTAACCCACAGCTTCACCACGTGCCTATTGCCGTCGAGCAGGATGCTCAGGTGCGTCTTGGCCCACTCGGCGGGGTGCTCTTTCAATCCCTCCCGATGTGCTATGGCCATCTGCAGCAGATCATTAAAAAGCCTGTGAATTTCGGAACGAACACCCGCGAACAGCGCCTGCAGAAACGCATGAAAAATAGCAGGGGGAGTTCCGAGTTGATGATCCCTGTCGAATTGTTGCGCGGCCGCAGGTCCAATGATCCTCCGGTACGCGGGAAATACGGACTTGAAGGGATCCAGATCAATGTGCTTGTCATCGGGATGAAGCTCGGCGAAACACAGCTTCTCGGTAACCTGGGAGTACTTCCAAACTCCCTCATCGAACATCCTTCGAATGTGCTCGACAGGCGCAACTAGAGTGCTCGGTGTGATTGCCTTCCAGTCTTCGACATTCTCAGGCATACGCGTGAACCTATCGGAGGGGGACGAAGGCACGCATTTCCCACGCCCCCTTTTCTTCGCCCCGAGAAATGCTGTCAGGCGGTCTTGCGCGCCTGGAACCACCGCCGAAGAGACACCTGAGTCTCGCCCGATCTCCGGCCCGCCAAGAGACTTTCCACGCTAATGTCCTCGTCCAAGTCCGGCCAGTGGATTCCCGCGCCGCCGCCGATCAGGCGCCAACTGGCTCGCTCCGCCGGCGTCCCGTGCGCGAGACGCGGGAACCAGGCCAGCGGAACGGTAATGGTCCTGCCATCGGCAAGATCCACAATCAGCGCCTCGTCGCTTGCAGTCACGCCCTGAGCAACCGCTTCCCTGAGCTCAGTTCCCGAAGTACTCATGCCATGCCCTCACCAAAAGCGCCTCATTATCCCCAACCAGAGCCTCAATGCGCCGCAGTTCAGCGCGCACAAAGCCGCGGCTCCTCTCCAGGCGCACCGGATCGAACCACAACTTGGCCTCGGATTCCTCCCGCTCCACGTGAACATGGGGCGGCTCGTCGCGATCCGCCGAGTAGAAGAAGAGCCGGTATGGCCCGGTTCGAAGAACTGTCGGCAACGCTTCCAGTGTACATCGTCCGCGGCGCGGTTACGTGCTGTGCGGCGGCAACAAGGTCGCGGTTATGCTCCAAAGGTTTCGGACGGATTCGCCCGCCGCGCGGTCCTGAATCTCCCTCGGCGTGCCCATGGCGATAATGCGGCCCTCGTCCACGATGGCCACGCGGTCGCAGAGCCTCTCGGCCTCCTCGATGTAGTGGGTGGTGAGGAGGATGGTCCGCTGCTCGCGGCGCAGGTCCATAACCAGGTCGCGGATTTCCAGGCGGGCCTGTGATCGAGGCCCGTGGAAGGCTCGTCCAGAAACAGCGTTTGCGGATCGTTGAGCAGGGCCAGCGCCAGCCGCTGCTTCTGGCCGCCGGAAAGCGTGGAGTACTGCGCC
>OCTA010004381.1_pt1 | contig 12385 bp, 11 predicted proteins | sample 1538991 | NCBI WGS metagenome assembly OCTA01 (sample SAMEA3539302, study PRJEB22396) | soil metagenome | biome: tundra; feature: field; material: soil | place: USA | collected 2010-05 | depth 0.15 m
CGGTGTCGGCGAGCCGTACCCGGTCACCGACGGTCGGGCCGTAGAGGGCGGCGTATCGGCTCCGGGAGATCTCAGCCATCGAGCGGCCCGGACCACTCTGTCCGCAGTCCCGGCACGACTCGCGCCCCAGCCAGCGCGACGAGCGTCACCTGCCGCGACATGCCAGGCTCAAACCGCACCGACGTCCCGGCGGGAATGTCCAGCCGGTAGCCGCGGGCCGCGGCGCGGTCGAAGGACAGTGCTGGGTTCGTTGCGGCGAAATGGTAATGCGAGCCGACCTGGATGGGCCGGTCACCAGAGTTCTCGACGGTGAGCGCGACCCGCTGGCGGCCCGTGTTGAGCTGACCCGTGTTGAGCTGACCCGTGTTGAGCTGACCCGTGTTGAGCTGAATCGTGCCGTCAGGTGTGCGGATCTCACCAGGAATCATCGGCTCTGCTCCCTCAACGGACAGGGCTCCCTCAACGGATGGGTCCGTGCAGCGTGACCAGCTTGGTGCCGTCCGGGAAGGTCGCCTCGACCTGGATGGAGTCCAGCATCTCCGGCACGCCCGGCATGACGTCGTCGCGGCGCAGCACCTCCCGGCCGCTGGACATCAGCTCGGCCACCGACCGCCCGTCCCGCGCGCCCTCCAGTACGAAGGAGGTCAGGATGGCCACAGCCTCGGGGTGGTTCAGCTTCAGCCCCCGGCTCCGGCGGCGCCCGGCCACGTCCGCGGCGAGCGTGATCAGCAGCCGTTCCTGCTCGCGTTCGGTCAACCGCATGCGTGCACAATATGGCAGCGGCGTTTCGCGCGCATGAACTAGGCCGCTGCGGCAGCGGCTCATGCGCACTGCCGCAGCGGCCTCAGGATTCCCGTCAGCCCGTGTAGGCGGCCTCGGTCATCGTTCTGCCCGGATTCCGGTCACGCTCCACCCCTGCGACAGCCCATGCCAATGGGATCTCAGGCCGTCCGGGCGGGACGATCCGAGATATGGGACTACAGGGCTACTCGGAGGCCGACTTGTGCGCCTGGCGGATGCGCCGGCCGGAGATCCGGAGAGGAATGATGCGGAGGAAGTGTTCCCTCTTCCCGCCCGGCCATGGTTCGACGCCGGCTTCCAGGACCGAGGCGCGCTCGTCCCCGGAGTCCACGTGGTGCGCGGCGCCCTGGATGAGAATGCTCCAGCCCTCTCGTGCGGCCAGGTCGAAGTCGTCGATCTCAAAGGCGACCTTGTACTCGGCGCTCGCTATTCCGGTCCGGAGGTCCTCGTCGAGCGGTCCGTCCTGCGCCGTGCGGAACACGACGGCGCCCTCGTGCAGCTTGTAATTGACGGGCAGCACTGTCACGCCGGACGGGCCGGAGTACGCGATCCGGCCAATGCCGCCCAGCGACATCAGCCGCAGGCACTCGGCCTCGTCCAGATGTTCCAGGACCGGTTCGCGGGCCACTGGCTCGCGTGCCGACTCGGGGCGTGCCGGGCTCCCTGGCACCTCGCCACTCGGGTGATCAGACATCGGTGCTCCTGTTCGTATCAGGAGGGACGATACGGATCCAGGCTGACTGCATTCCTGGGACTCCCATCCTCTGGGCTGCTCCGCCCACCTCATTGTCCCCAGCGCACGATACCGGCGCCGAGCGGGGCTCAGGGATGCCTGTCACCGCGGATGACAGCCACCGGGCAGGGAGCGTAGTGCACGCAGTGCTGACTCACCGAGCCGAGCAGCGCTCCGGCGAAACCGCCATGGCCGCGACTGCCGACCACCAGCAGATCGGCGCCAGCGGCGGCATCCAGCAGCGCCTCGGCCGGGTTCCCCTCCACGACGAGCGGCCGGACGCTGACGCCGCTGTCGGCGTTGACGACGCCGCCGATCGCATCGGCCAGCGCCTTCGTGGCGATCTCCGCGAAGTCCCAGTCGTCGATCATGGCGGCGGGCGCCCATCCGTAGCCGCCGATCGCGGACGGATACTCCCACGCCATTACCGCGTCCACGGTACCGCCGGTCAGCCGGGCCTGCCGCACGGCCCAGCGGAGTGCCGGCTGCGAGGACGGTGACCCGTCCACTCCGACGACGATGCGGGGAACCGTGCCGTCCTGCGTTGCGGACATATCTCACTCCCTGGGCGTACGGCCGGACTTGACGGACACCTCTGTCCATGATCGCCGACGACGCCGGCCCGGCCGAGAGCCGTTGCGCCTGCCTGGCCGGGACCTTCGCCCTACCGCGGGCACCAAGGCGCTTATTTCGACAGGGCCCAGGCAGGCGCACCCGGGCAGCACGCACCCCACCTGCTCGATGACGCACTGTCCTGGCACACCGGCTACCTGCGCCGCGGCACCATGCGGCATTGACGCAATTCACCGAGCGAGGCATCGAGGGTTGCGCGCGGTCCTACTGATGGTCGCCCGCTCCAGGCTGCCGACCGGGCCGGATGACGACCACCGGGCAACCGGAGCGCTTGGAGCAGTACCTGCTGACCGAGCCGTGCATGAGCCTCTTCAGGGCGTGACCACCCCGGCTTCCCACGACCAGGAGATCGCCAGGTTTCGTGGCCAGGTCGGTCAGCACCGCACCCGGGTCTCCTTCCGGCGTCTCGATCCTGACCGCGAGATCGCGTGGGACACCGCCCGTGGCGGCGCGGAAAGTGCGCCGGACCACTTGCGCGGCCGCCTCGCGCCGCTCGGCTCCCCGGAAGACCAGTACCACGTGATGGTGGCCGTCGCGGCGATGACGCCGGCCGCCATGCTCCGGCAGGCCCAGTGCCCACGCCCGGACGGCCACCACCTGAGTCTCCTGTGACCTGGCCAGGCCGACCGCCCATCGCAGGGCGGCCACGCCGCCGGGTGAGTCATCAACACCGACGATGACGCGTCCCCATTCTCTGCCAGGGGCGGCATCCTGGCGTATCGGCTGTGCGAGTGACAGCGACATAGCCGGTCACCTATCTCCCTTACCTCGAGGTATCGAGCTTTACCGCCGGGCTGGCCCACGGCCCAGCGAGGCCGCGCTAGCCAGGTACAACTTCACCGAGCTTGTTCACCACGTCCACCACGCCGTCGATGTCCCAGGTCAGCCGGACTGCCACTGGGATCAGGTCATGCTGATCGGCCGATCCTGGCTGGCCAGCCAGGGTCACGATGCCGTTGTGCACCCTTACGGTGACGCTCGCCGGGTCCGCGAGCAGGATCAGGGTGATCATCTCGCGGACCTCCCGGGCTATATCCTCGTCCGGGCGCAGGAACACGCTTAGCAGGTCACAGCGGCTCACGATGCCGATCAGCTTACGGTCGGCACTGACCACCGGCAGTCGCTTGAGGTGATGGCTGTTCATCAGCCTCGCCGCCGCCGGGAGAGTGGCGTCCGGGTGGATCGTGATGGCCGGCGAGGTCATCAGCTCCCCCGCCCGCAGACCCCGGTGCTTCTTACTGCCGCGGTGCCAGTGCAGGCGGCGGCCCGTCCCGGACTGAGCTCCCCGTGCGCGCTCTTGCTGCAAGGTGAGCAGGTCAGCCTCGGACACCACACCGGCCACATGACGGCCCATGGTCAGCACCGGCACGGCGCTGACCCGGTGGTCGGCCATCAGGGTGACAACCTCTTTGTACGGGGTTATCCGGTCGACAGTCACCACAGATGCCGTCATGACGTCCCTGACCCGGTGATGCCATCGCCCGTGGTGCTGCTTACCCCCGGCCCGGGCTGGCGGCCCGGTGGGCACGGACGCTGCCGTCGTCATCCGGGTGCCAGATGGTTCTCCTGCCTTCTCCTTGACGGAATCGAGCGCCCGGGCCACATCGGCGGGGGTGGCCCGGCCGTGCAGTGACTCGTAATACGCGGCGCCAAGGTGGCGGAGCATTGCATCAGTATGGATATCACGCCGTGTCATGACCGTTACCTCCGCTCTCGTGAGCGGCCGCCGGGCGCACTGCGCGCTCCGACATGTTCAGTCTTTCTCTCCGGCCACCGTCCCGTCACGGCTGTATGTCACGGTCAGCAGGGACCTCCGTCACCAGCCATGCCTCGTGCCAGGCGGCGTGCCGAGTGCCGCTCGCGCAGCGCCTGCGTCCCGCCGCTGGTTTCACGTGGCGTCATACCTCCAAGTTACCCACGGGTAGGTACCGCGGTGAGAGGGCGGAGGTCCTGTGCATGCGCTCCGGCCTGCCTGACCCGGTCTGCCCGCCGGGGCCAGGGCTGAGAGTCACGCGCGCTACGCCGACGGGGCACGGCGCGTGCTGAAGCAGCGTGTGGCTGACGGACCCGAGCATCATGCCGCGGACGCCACCCAGGCCGCGGGCGCCCACGACGAGCATCTGGGCCTCGAACGCGGCGGCCAGCAGTGCGCTGCGAGCGGAGCCTTCGGCGATCTGCCGACGCACGGTCACCCCGGGGTGTCCCTTCTCGGATCGAGTGATCAGGTCCTCGAAATCTCGCCTGATCTGGCCTGAGCCGCCCAGGACTCCAGGGGCATCGGCGAGGGCGCACACGGCCACCAAGGAGGTCCCGCGGAGCGCGGCCTCCTCGAAGGCGAACTTCACTGCGGCCACCGAAGGGGCAGACCCTTCTGTGCCGACCACAATGGGTGCCGCGACATGGCCGGCGACACGCTGCCAGTGCCCGCGGACCACGACAACCCGGCCGTGGGCGTGCGCGGCGACCTGTGAGCTGACCGACCCCAGCAGCAACCCGGCCAGGCCGCCCTGCCCGCGCGATCCCACCACGACCATCTCGGCATCGCCGCTGAGCTCACAGAGCGCACTGGCGGCCGACCCATCAGCAAGCAGCGGCCGGATCTCCCCGGATCCCACGAGATCCTGCGCGCGGCGCAGTCCCCGGGCCAGCGTGCGCTCGCCGCTTCGCCGGGCGAACACGGCCACCTCGGTGGCCGACGCCGGGTACCCGGGAGCCCACGCCAGGCAGGCGGTGAGCACCGACCCGCGTGACCGGGCCTCCCTGGCTGCCCAGCCCAGGGCTTCCTCGCTGCCAGGTGACCCGTCATACCCCAGCAGGATCCCATGGAGCGCGTCCATCACGGCCCCTCCTCCCGGAAGGTTGATACCGACGATGGCCCGCTGTGGCCCTCGTGCACAGGGGCTGCGGTCCCCGGGACGCGGGACGTTCGGGTATCGATGGGCTGGGCTGGTCAGGCACAGCGTCTGAACGCTGCCGGTCAGCGTCCATCTGGGCTGGGCAGCCTGTGCTGCCCAGCCCAGATGATTGAGGTCAATATGTGCCGTAGCGCAGCCCCGGTGCGGCGGCAGCGATTTCCATGAGGCGGTTGTACTTGGCGACGCGCTCGCCGCGCGCCGGGGCGCCGGACTTCAGCTGCCCGCAGCCGGCGCCGACCGCCAGGTCCGCGATAAACGAGTCCTCGGTCTCTCCCGAACGGTGCGACACGAACTGCCGGTAACCTGCGCCGCGGCACAGTGCCATGGCCTCCAGCGTCTCGGTGACGGTGCCGATCTGATTGAGCTTGATCAGCGACGCGTTCGCGACGCCGCGCTTGATGGCCTCGGCAATTATGACGGGATTGGTGCAGAAATTGTCGTCGCCGACCAGTTCCACTGCCGAGCCCAGGCGCTCGGTGAGCGCGATCCAACCGTCGTCGTCATCCTCACCCAGGCCGTCCTCGATCGAGTGCACCGGGAATTCGGCGACGATGCCGGCTAGCCGCTCGATGAGATCGCCACTGCTCAGCATGGCGCCCGCCACCCGGTAGCGGCCGTCGGGCTGGCGGAACTCAGACGCTGCCAGGTCCAGCGCTATGGAGACCCCGTCCCGGCCAGGCCGATACCCGGCGTCGGTGATGGCCTGCACCAGGAGCCGCAAAACCTCCTCCGGTTCGGTGATCTCGGGAGCGAACCCGCCCTCGTCGCCCAGCCCGGTGGAGAGATTCCTGTCGGTGAGCTCGCGGCGCAGAGCGGCGTACACCTCGGCGCCTGCGCGGACCGCCTCGGCCATCGACGGGGCGCCGAGTGGCGCGACCATGAATTCCTGGAAGTCCAGCTCGTTGGGCGCGTGCATGCCGCCGTTGAGCACGTTGAAGTGCGGCACCGGCAGGCTGGGGGTCACTCCGTCCGGCGCCAGCCACCGCCACAGGGGGACACCGCCCGAGACAGCCAGGGCCCGGGCGAGGGCCATCGACACGCCGACGATGGCGTTCGCTCCGAGCTTGCTCTTATTTGTGGTGCCGTCGAGATCGATCATGGCCTGATCGACCTCGGCCAGCGCGGACCAGGACTGTCCGCGCAGTAGATCGGCGAGTTCGGTGTTGACGGCGGCGACCGCGCCGAGCACCCCCTTGCCCTCGTAACGGCCGGAGTCCCCGTCGCGCAGTTCCACCGCTTCCCGCGACCCGGTCGACGCGCCGGAAGGCACCCCGGCGCGGGCTGTCGTGCCGTCGCCAAGCCGGAGCGTGGCGGCTAGCGTGGGCCGCCCCCGTGAGTCCAGAATCTCCAGCGCGGATAGCTCTGTGATGTCAAAGCCCGCCATTTTTATCTCCTGTCGTATCCAGTACCTCGACTTCACCGCGTAGCCGCAGCTCCGGGCAGGGTCCAAGGACCTCGGAACAGCGGACCTCCGGGGCTGGCCGTGAACTGACCCGGCGGGAATCGTGTGTCACCATGCGGATATGAGCACCAGATCACGCCCGGTATGACACAACGGAAACAGCGGGCGATTGAGATCGCGCTCCGCGAGGCCGAGCTACGCGACCGGCAGAGCGAGTTCGACCGGAAGCGCGCCCGCACCGCGGGGGAACGCGGCCAGAGACGTCTCAGTGACGCCGAACGACAGATGCGCGCCGAGATGAGCTCCCTGGCCAGGGAGCGCAAAATCCTTCTTGAGCAGGTCACCCGGCGCGAGGCCGAGCTTCGGCGACGGCAAGGAGGCCGCGACCGCGACCGCGCGGCGGCCGCACAAAGGGGCAAGCCGTTGCCGGTCACCCAGGCCGAGCAGGCCCTGCAGGCCGAGTTGGCGGTGCTGGCCAGCGAGCGCGCTCACCTGGACGGCACAGTCCAGCGCGCCCGGCGAGACGCCGCCATCCGGGATTTGCGCGGCTAGCTCGCGCAGGCCGTTCCTAGAACAGAGAAGTTGGACGGGGAGGCATCGCTGTTGGTGTACGTCCCGGTGAAGCCGATGGTGACCGAGCCCGCGGCGGCGATCGTCGCGTTGTAGGACTCGCCGGTCGCCACGACCTTTCCCCCGGACTGGGTGGCGGTGGCGTTCCAGATCGTGGCGATCCGCTGATCGCCGGGGAAGGTCCAGGTCAGCGTCCACGAGCTGATCGGGCTCGGGCCAGTGTCGGCCAGCGTCACCTGTGCCTGGAAGCCACCGGTCCAGGAGTTGACCAGGGAGTAGACGGCCGAGCAGGACACCGCCCCCGACGAGGTGCCGGACGGGGACGGCGAGGGCGTCGGAGACGGGGTGGGTGACGGTGACGTGCTCGGCGTGGGGGTCGGCGTCGGGGTCGGTGACGTGCTCGGCGTGGGGGTCGGCGTCGGGGTCGGCGTGCCGCCGCCGGCTGTGCCCGTGTAGAACGTGGCCGGCGGCGCGGACTGGGAGGTCCTGCTCTGGCTGTCGACCCCTTCGACCTCGTAGGCATAGGACGTGCCTGCGGTGAGCCCGGTCAGCGGGTAGGAGGTCAAGGTGGTCTTGGCCACGAGCGCTGCCTGCGGCGCCAGCTCGAAAACGTCGTACCCGGCGAGCGGGTTCGTCCCTGCCGTCGAGGGTTTCCAGCTGAGCGTGGCGCCGGTGGAACTGACACCAGTGACCGTCGGCGAGCTGGGCGCCGACGGCGGCACCGTCGACGACGCGGTCTGCGACGTGTCCGGCGACGTAATGAACTGGGCGATGTTCGACGCCGACGAGGCCGCGCCCTGGGTGTCGACCGCATCGACGTAATAGCCGTACGGCACGCTTCGGTTGGCGTTGAGGCTGGTAAGGGTGTAGGAGGTCGATGTCGTCGCGGCGACGAAGGTGCCGGCCGACGTGTAGACGTCGTAGCCGATGATCGGGTTGGTGCCCGCGGCCGAGGCGGTCCACGACAGCGTGGCGCCCTTGGTGGTGACCGCGCTTGGCGTCAGCGCGCCTGGTGGGCCCGGCGGGGTGCTCGCGGTGGGGGGCGCTCCCCAGATCAGGCTGTTGCCCGAGTACAGCGTGATGTCGCTGACCGTCGCTGGCGTGGCCCCGACCGTGGCCGGAATGCCCTGGAAAGACCAGTCCTCCGCCGGGTTGTGTGCTGCCGGGAAGGTGATGCGGAACTGGACCTGCGCCTGGTAGTTGCTGTTGGTGTAGTCGGCCTCGCCGTCTGGCTCGATGTTCTGGTTGGCGCAGGACACCTGGATGTAGTAGGTGCTTCCCGAGTACTGCACCGGCGCCGAGGGCGCCTCGCACTGGTTGTACGACGAGCTCAGCGTGATCTGGCTGGGGGTCTCGCCGGAGTCGAGCGTGAAGTAGTAGCGGAAGCTGGCGCTGGGCATCGGGCGGGCCGGCCACGCGGACTGATTGTTGATCAGGGCCTTGATCTCGATGAAGTTGCTGCCTTCGTTGTTGATCGCGGCCTGCACGTAGATCTGCGGCCCGTCAGGGGCCTCGGGCGCCGGGAAGCCCGCGATAGTCGTCCCGCCGTACTGCTCGGTCAGCGCGGCCAGGTCACCGGAGAACAGGGCGTTGTAGTCGAGCGCGCCCTCCGTCTCCTGGTAGTTGGCGCGCTGATCGGTGAACTGGTCGTTGCTGGCGTCGGGCCCGCCGACCAGCAGGCCGTAGTCGAGATGCCGGGTCTGCGCGGGCGTGGTGAGGTTGTCGGCCCAGGAGTCGTGCGCGGTGGAGTTGTGCGGGTACTGCGGCCAGGCGGTGTTCGCTCCGTTGTTGGTGAACCCGACCTCGTAGCTCTCGTGGTTGGGGTTGTCGCCGAGGATGTAGTTGACCTGCTGGACCGCGAAGTTGTGGTACGCCGTGGCCCGGCTGGGGTCGAGGCTGTTCGCAGTCAGGTAGTTGCTGAACTCCAGCGCGGTGAACGCCGCGTTCGCCGAGTACCGCAGGGATCCCCACTGGTTGAGGAACGCCTCGCCGCCCGGTGAGTAGCTGACCTCCGAGCCGTCGAAGCCGGTGGTCCACCAGTCGAGGTAGTCCTCCGCGTCGGTGATGTACTGCTGCTGGCCGGTGATCTGGGCCAGCCATACGTAGTCGGCGAAACTGTCGTCGTCCCAGTTGACCGTCCAGTTGTACTCGTGCAGCGAGGACTGCGAGGCCAGCGGCATGTTCGCGAAATCCGTCTCCGCCTTCGTCAGCCAGCTCGCGGAACCGGTCGCTTTGTACAGCCAGATCTCCGCGGCGACGAGCTGGGTCCAGTAGCCGCTGAACGAGTTGTAGAAACCCTGCGCCGAGGTGATGCAGTTCGAGTAGTCACCCAGGTAGGTGTCCGCGAAGGTGAACAGCGCCTGCGCCTGGGACAGCAACTCGGCCGAGTACTTGGGATCCGCGGTCTTGAACACGATCGATGAGGAGGCGAGCGCCGCGGACGCCTGCGCCACCAGGTCAGACCCGGCGCACGACGAGGTCACCGCGGAGGATGGCCGGACGGTCGGATTCGTCTCGGCCGCCCCCCAGTACTGATGATCGGTGGCCGGGTTGGCCACCTGGCCATAGAACACGTCGGGCGCGGTGTACGCCGAAAGGATGTAGTCGTCGCCCCAGCGCAGGTTCTCCAGCGCGGTCTGGTACTGGCCCGCGGCGGTGTAGCCCTGCTGGTAGTCGAGCAGCCCCCAGGCGAGCATGTTCATCGTCCACGCCTCGGGCAGGCCGAACTTCACGAGATCGCCTGCGTCGTGGTAGCCGCCAGTCAGGTTCACCCCGTTGTCCGAGCCATCGGCCAGGTCCGAGTCGCCACGCCAGTCCACCTCGCTGTCCGGCGGCAACTGGCCGGAACGCTGTGCCTCGTAGAAGAACATCGAGTCCTGCAGCGCCTGGGCGTAGTCGAACTCCCCGGTGGGCGACGGCGCCGCGTGGGCGGCCCGCTGGATGGCCACGGTGCCGAGCATGGCCAGCGCCAGCGCAACGAGTAAGGGAAGGCCGCGCTTGAAGAGCCGCGGCGGCATGGGCTTGGGCCGTCTGCCGGGGTGCGTCGCGGATAGCCCCATCCGGGTTCTCCTTTACTCTGCCGGAGTTCCGGCGCGAGCTGCCGCTGGCCGCGGGCGGGTAAGCAGCGGCCCGTACGGCAGCCGAGGCGGCGTGCCTTCCACCTGGTTCGGCTTGACCCTACGAGCCAGGCAGGCGGTGTCAACGGTGCGCTCCGCGCCGTCAGCGGGCCCCGCCGCGCGCCTCCGCGCTGACCAGGCATTCTGGGCACACTGCCGGGCTGGTGCGGCCCTGGCCGGAGTGAAAGTTGCAGGTCCTTGATGGGCTTTCCCACATTCGTCGCCCGTGTCTACGATCACCTGCTGGGCGGCAGCCACAACTTCCTGGCCGACCCAGGACCTGGGCCGGGCCGTGGCTGCCGTCGAGCCCAATGTCCGGGCGATCGCGCGGGCCAACCGCACGCTGGACCGCCGCGATGCGCGGCGGCCAGGCGCCGGTCCCCCCTACCCGGGCCTGGCCGGACCGCAAGCCGGGGCAATGACAGAATCATCGGCCCCGGCAGGCAGGACCAGCCCCCAGGCAGCGGCCGGCACTCCTGGCCATGTACGCAGAGTTTGCCGGAACCTCGCGAGCACGCCCAGTAGGGATATCCCTCGCCCTCTTCCCACCCTCAATAGGCTAGGTACGTGGCAGATCCGGGCCCCAGTGTGGGCCGCCCCCCCGGCCCGGACCCAGCCGACGGCGACGGCGCGGTCCAGGCCGCACAGGCCTGGCTGTTCACGGCGGCCGACGGACCCGAGCGGCGCCTAGCGAGTGTGGCCGCCCTAGGTCAGACGGCGCAGTTGGCGCTACGTCTCGGACGGGCGAGCGAGTGCCTCTCCACACTCACCGAGCAGCGGTCCGTGGCCGCCGGCGACCGGAACGCGATGGTGTGGGCGCTGACCACGGGAGCCGCCCTGCGGGCCGTGCTCGGTCAATTACGACGGGCCCGGGCGGATCTCGCGGAGGCCAGGCAGACATGCCAGCAGGCTGCTCCGTTGCTGGCCGAGCCGTTCTGGCATTTTGCCGGGCTTGTGGGTAACTGGATGGCCGGAGATTGGGCGGCCGCGCTGAAGGACGCGGCGGCGCTGGACGCGCGCTATGTGAGTTCCGTGACGCCGGCACTCGCCGGGGCCATGACCGCGCTGCGCACAGAGATGCTGCGCGGCTTAGCCCTGCCGGGGGAGACTCAACTGTCTTCCAGACAGCTCGAAGCTGCTCTACCAGCCGAGATGAGTGCGTGGGCGCTGGCCGGCCTGGACGCTGATCAAGGTCACCACGCTGCCGCGTTGCGCCGTCTGGCCGATGCGCGCGATGCTGGCGAGCGCAGCGTGAACAAGGCGGCGCTGCCGCTCGTCCTGCACCGTATGGCCGAGATCGCCTTCTCTTGCGGCAACCGGGCGGTGACCGCCCAGGCCGCGGCTGATCTCGCCCGGCTCGATCAGGCCGCACCGCTGACCGCGATTATGGCCGGGCTCGCCGAGGCGTACGCGACCGGCGATCCCGGGCCCGCCCGGTGGGCCCAGCAGCAGGCCGAGGCGGAGGGAGCGGGAGCCCTGGCCGCCGAGGCGCTCACTGCGCGCGGCCAGATCGGCGACGCGCCCGTCAAGACGCTGTCCGCCGCGCATGCCACCTGGCGGCGTATCGGCGCCATCGGCAAAGCACGCGCGGTCGCCGCGGCGATGCACGCGGCCGGGCTCGCCGCACCGGCGGCCGAGGACGACCAGTGGGTGCTCCACATCCCTGCCGACGGACCGCCTCCACTGACCGCGCGTGAACGCAGCCTGGCTCGCCTAGTTCACGAAGGCCGCACGAACCAGCAGATCGCCAGCACCCTCCACATCAGCGTGAAGACCGTTGAGTCGTATCTGACCCGGTTGTACAGGAAGACTTCCTGCTCGTCACGGGTGGAACTCGCTGTCGCCGTCAACGAGCGGCGCGTCCAAGCAGGGGAATGACCGAGCTACCGTCGTCCCATGCCTGGCGCAGTGCCTGCAGGAAGACCTCGGCGCGCTGACCGCCGGAGATGGCCAGCGCTGTCCTGAGCCCGCCGGGCGCATGGCCAGGATGGCACGGCGGCCCGGCTGCTGCCGCTGAGCGTGGACGGGCTTATCGCGGCGGATCAGTGCACTGAGCACTGCACGTTACTCAGCGCACTGGGCGGACTGCCGGTTCCTAGCAGGCCGAAGGTGGTCGAACCGCCGACTGGTATCGCGCCATCGTAACTGGCGCTGGTCACACTGACCGCGGCCCCGGACTGGGTTGAGGTCGCGTTCCATATCTGCGAGACCGTTT
>OCTA010004382.1_pt1 | contig 12384 bp, 10 predicted proteins | sample 1538991 | NCBI WGS metagenome assembly OCTA01 (sample SAMEA3539302, study PRJEB22396) | soil metagenome | biome: tundra; feature: field; material: soil | place: USA | collected 2010-05 | depth 0.15 m
CGTGTCACGCCTCGACGGCACCGAGATGTCGTGCCTGACCTGCGGCCAACCGGGGCCCAACGGGTTCCCCCAGGAACGGCCCCAAGGGGACTGGATCCTCTTCTGCTCGTTCCGCGGGCAGCAGATTTCCTTCGGTGCCCCGTGCCTCGGAGGGATCGGAGGCGATCTCTACGCCATGCGACCCGACGGAAGCCGTCTCACCCGGCTGACCGGTCCTGACTCCTCGTTCGAATCCGGAACGGTCCCCTACGACAACTACCACCCCTACTGGTCGCCCGACGGCCGGCACCTCATCTGGACGCACGTCGCCTACGACCCCCTGGCACAGGGTGGGACGCAGTGGACGATCCTCTTGTCCACCCTCGTGGTGGACATGGACGGGACCCCGCACCTGGCCGATGTGACCGTCCTGGCCCCCGGCGGCGACCACGCCTACGAGACACAGGTGTGGTCCCCGGACGGCAGCGGCATCCTCTACACGTCTTTCAGTTCGGACGGCGACAAGCGCGTCGGCTGGCTCAACTCCGAGCTCTACTTCATGCGGCTCTACGGCGATGGCGCCTCTCCCTCCCATCCACAGGTGACGCACCTGACCGACGGGAGTCCCGGATGGGACGAGCAGGCGGTGTTCACACCCGACATGAAGGACGTCATCTGGATGTCGAGCCGGGGCACGCCCACGTGGTACCAGACGGTCGTCACGGGCGCCCAGGCCGCGAGCTACGACCCACCCTTGGAGAACGAGGTGTTCGGACCGTTCTTCGTCCTCACCGTCCTCGACCCGAAATTCCGCACGGACCTCTACGAGCTCGACCTCGGCACGCACGCCATCCGCCGGCTGACCGACCTGGACCAGGTGGTCCCCGAGTTCTACTTCAATCCGTCCGGTACCGAACTGATCTGGACCACCGGCAACCACAGCCACACCTACCTCGGCACCTTCTCCCCCGCTCCCGCCGTGGTCGCCCCCGCCCGGGTACGTCCGGACCGTGCATGGGTCGACGCACCGGCCCACGGTGACCACACGCCACCTCAGCCGGAACGGACCACATCCATCAGCTTGGCCCACCTCACGCTTCCGCCCCAGGAGCTCGAGGCCATCTCGCTGATGGAGGACCAGCTCTCCCAGCTCGCACACCTGCTCCAGGGGCTGCCCGGTGGCGGTTCGTGCTGCCAGGCCCCGGGTTGAGGGACCGGGCCACTCCCCGTCGCGCCGCGCCGCCCCCGGTCAGGTCGCGGCCAGGGCGCTCCCGAGCTCCCGGGCGGCGATGTTCGGGAACAAGAAGTCGGTCTTCACGAGATCAGCGTGTGCGGAGGGGTCAGCGGGCGGCCCGGAATAGCGGGTAGCGCCCACCGGTTGCACCTCCCATGACCAGCACCGACAGCACGACCACCGTTGTCGCCACTGCCTTCGGCGGCCCCGAGGCCCTCTCCGTCGTCGACCGTCCGATCGCAGCGCCGGGCCCCGGTCAGGTGTCGGTGGCCGTCCGAGCGGTGGGCACCAACCCGATCGACTACAAGCTCTACAGCGGTGCCTTCGGCCACGACCCCGGTCAACTGCCGATTGCCCTGGGCTCGGAGGCCGCCGGGGTGGTCACCGCGGTGGGCGACGCGGAAGAGGGACCCGCCGGGCCCATCCATCCCGGTGACGAGGTCGTCCTCTACCCGATCGAGGGCGCCTACACCTCCCAGGTCGTGGTCCCGGTCTCCAGCGTGGTGCCCAAGCCGTCGACACTCACCTTCGAAGAGGCCAGCGGCCTGATGCTGACCGGATCCACCGCTGTGCATGCGTTGAAGGTCACCGGCGTGGGAGCGGGCGACACGGTGGTCGTCCACGGCGCGTCGGGCGGCGTCGGCCTGATGGCGGTGCAGTTGGCGGTCGACGCGGGGGCGAGGGTGATCGCCACCGCCGGCGAGAGCCGTCACGACTACCTGCGCACGCTGGGCGCCGAGCCGGTGGCCTACGGAAACGGCTTGATCGAGCGCATTCGAGCGCTGGCCCCCGGCGGGGTCGACGCGGCCATCGACGCAGCGGGCACCGACGAGGCGCTCGACACGTCGATCGCCCTGGTGGCCGATCGCAACCGGATCACCACCATCGCCGGCTTCCAGCGAGGCTTCGAGCTCGGGATCAAGGTGCTCGGCGGGGTGCCGGGTGGCGACCCGGGCACCGAGGTCCGTGCCGCCGCCCGCCTGGAGCTCGTGCGCCTGGCCCAGGCCGGCAAGCTCAAGGTCCTGGTGGCCGCCACCTACCCGCTCGCCGAGGCGGCGGCCGCCCATCGCGCCCTGGCCTCGGGCCACACCCACGGCAAGATCGTCCTGGTTCCCTGACCGGTCCCCGTGCGCACCCGCCCGGTTGAAGCGCGGCCCGGCCTCAAGAGCCTGACGTCGACCGGAAGGAGCGGGCCGCCCACCGACCGTCCCGCCTCTCCACCAGCACCTCCACACCGAAAGCGGAAGAGACCGCCTCTCCGGTGAGCACGTCTCCGACCCGGCCCGCTGCCACCAGGCGCCCACCCCGCATCAGCGCGGCGTGGGTCACACCAGGCGGGATCTCCTCCAGGTGGTGGGTCACCAGCACCAGCGGTGGCACCGACGGGTCGCCGGCCAGGGAGGCGAGACGGTCGAGGAGCCGCTCGCGGGCACCGAGGTCGAGGCCGGCGGCCGGCTCGTCCATGAGCACCAGCTCGGGGCTGCCCATCAGGGCCCGGGCGAGGAGGACCTGCTGACGTTCGCCCTCGGACAGCAGCCCGAACGGACGCTCGGCGAACCCGCGGTCGCCGAACCCGGCATCGGCCAGGAGGGAGGCGGCCCGGCTCCGATCGCCATCGGTGTACTCGTGCCACCACGTCTCGAGGGCGGCGTGGCGGCCGGTGAGCACGACATCGACTGCGGGGAGCTCCGGGCGCAGGGTCCGGCCGATCGAGGCGCTGACCACGGCGATCCGTCGCCGGAGCTCTCGCATGTCCACCCGTCCCAGGCGCTCACCGAGCAGCTCGACCACCCCGCGAGTCGGCCACAGGGAGGACCCGACCACCCGCAACAGCGTGGTCTTGCCCGAGCCGTTGGGCCCGAGGAGGGCCCATCGTTGCCCGGCACCCACCTCCCACCAGATGTCGTCGAGGAGCGCCGTCCCGTTGCGCACCACCGAGACACCCTCGAGGCGGAAGACCGGGGCGGCCGTCGGTCGGTCGTCAGCCATCACCGTCGGTCGCTCATGCGTTGCCGGTGAATGTGCGGGGCGATGACGGCAGTCGTCGGCGATCGTCGGGGATGTGCGCTCACCCGCACCCTGCACGCGTAGGCCTGTTCCGATCCTCCGGTACCGGCCGCGTCTGCCCGACTTCCGCCATCCCTCGTTCGACCGGTCCGGGCCGGTGGTCGGTGGACCAGCCGGCCCGGCCGTCGAAAGCGGTCAATGGGTCAGGTAGGTCAGCCCGATCACGGTTGCCAGCACGCCGTAGCCGAGTCTGGTCGGATGGATGTCGGCGCTCGGGCTCAGCGGGTTGTACGTTCCACCCGGGCACATCGCGGTGAGCAGGCAGATGGTCGGGATGTCACCGGTCTCCGCCTTGCCGTGGTAGCCCGCCGGGTTGAACACCGGCTCGGGGTTGGCGAAGCTCACACCGGGCACCTCTGCGGCAACGCCGGCCAACGCAGTGTTGAGCTGGGCCACCAACTGGTCCCCGCCGGGCGCCGGGAGGACGGCCGGATAGGGGTTGTACAGCCCGAGCTCCACGATCTTCGCATGCGGCGCCGCCGCGTGCAGCTGCCCGAGGATGAAGCCGGCATTCTCCACGACGTGCGTGAACTCAGCACCGATCTGGGCGGCCCCGCAGGTGAAGGTCGCCGGGAACCCGCACGTGTGCTCGAGGAACTGCAGCACGTCGTTGGCGCCGATGTCGAACGTGATCACGCTGACGGAGTGGTTCGTGCTCAGGATCGACAGTGCATCGGCCAGTTGCGAGCTGGCGCCGTAGGGATGGTGGAGCCAGATGTAGGGGAACGGAGTGCCGGTCGGGCCGCCGGCACAGTAGCCGGGCACACCCGAACCGTTGATGAACGTGTCGCTGGTCTCACCGGGGCACCCGTCGTTGATGATCTGCAGGTTCGGGCTGAAGAACTTCAGCGCGGCGCCGAAATCGTCGACGAACCCGGCATCGAATGACGCCGGGTTGATGTTCGGATACTCGCTGGCGAACTGCGCGGCGTGATAGCCGTAGGACAGCGAGTCGCCGAGGGCGAGGTAGGTGGGCGCCGGCTTCGTGGTACCGGCGGACGCCTGGGCGGCCGGTGCGACGCCGATCAACAGCATCGACGCAAGCGCAACGCCGACGATCATCCGGAATTTCCCGCTCTTCGACATGAGTTCCCCCTTGGTGCCCCAGATGGCTGCAGATGACCGCCCCCGGCGGCCAGCCTTGCACCCCCCTGAGGTAGCGGTCAACCGCGCCGGACGCGCCGGAACAGCACACCCTTCGGACCCGCACGGCCCAGGGTGGGCCTCCCGGGAGCCTCGGCGAAGGCCCCGCCGTCGGCCCGCAGCATCGACCCGTCAACTCGAGGTGATCGCCGCTTTCGTCGGTGCCAGCATCACCCAGGTCGTCCCCGGCAGGAGGCGGATGGGCGACCCGTCCGACGCCTGGTACGTGGTGATGGAGGATGCGGTGGGCTTCGACCAGGTGGCGTGGACGAGCTCGCCGGTCGACAGGACAACGGCCGTTCCGGTGCCAACGGTGTCGGCGTCAGGGACGGGGTTGCCGGCAGGATCGACGAATCCGGTGTTGACATACGGGACCGTCTCCACGATGACGTTGGTGAAGGCCACTGGAGGACCGGGCCTCAGCGACGTCCCCACCGCGGCGGTCTGGGGGACACCGTTCGTGGAGCGGTCCCACAGCCTTATGGTCGCGTCGTAGGACCAGGTGGCAACGGTGGCCCCGCTCATCGGGACCACCACCCGGGAGACGGGCTGCTCCCCTGGCTCCGAGAACCCCTGCGTGCCCGCGTAGTCGAACAGCGCCGGCGGTGGCCCTGCGCCCGCCGGCGTCCTCTGGCGTAGGACGGTGGTCGACGTGTACAGGTTGTGGGGCGCGGCTCGGTAGTTCGATCGGTAGTACGCCCCTCCGTCGGCATCGGCCCCCACATCGGTGATCCCGGAGCGGTCGATCAGGTTGACGAAGTACGGGATGCCTCCCGAATAGCCGAAGAGTCCTCCGATGGGACGGACGACGTCCGCATCCGTCTCGCGCACCGAACGAACCGGGCCGACCGGGTTGGCATCCTGGGACTGGAACACCGCCAAGTACCGCGTGGTCCCACCCTCGACCACCTCTTCGTACACGACGTCGGCCTGGTCGATGCCGCTCTGGGGCCACGCAGCGGACGCGTTGTCGATCTTCACGATCACCGCAGGTCGCGCCACTACCGCCGCGCTGGCCACCGGAAGCCCGGTCAGCGGTGCCAGAATGGGGACCGCCGTGGTGGTCGGAGCGGGCGCCGTGGTGGTCGGGGGGGCGTGCTTAGCCGCTGCACTGGTACCGCACGAGGCCAGGGCGACCGCGCCGATGAGCAACGCGGCGGTAAGACCCCTCTTGTCCCGCTTGCTAGGAGAAGGCACCGTGCGCTCATGGCTCACCGGATGGGCGACGGGCGGTGGCGAACCATGCGACGCGGGGGCTGGGACGGGGTCAGGTGGGCGGAGGCGCATGGCGTCCATGCAATATAGGTGGTCGCCCACCGATCGACGGGCACCGTCTCTGGGCTGCGGCACCCTCGCCGCAATGCCGCCGGGCGCTTCCGCGAATGCCCGCTCGGCGGCATCGCGCCCCTGACGAACGTGCGTCCGTCCTTCGTAGTGGGCCGGCAAGATTGTCCGGGGGCCCACGAGCCCGCAGAACGCTGCGGCCTGCTCAGCGGTGATCGTGTGGTGGAGCGGGCCGGAGATCGGGAACCGGACGCCGCCTTGGTGCACGACCGCGGGACCGACATCCACACGCCGGGCAACTTCCCGGTCGCCCTCGTAGAGCACGGTGCCGCCGGAGATCCACAGCTCGCCGTGCTCCCGGCCTTCCCGGCGCAGTTCGGCCCGATCGGCGTCGCCGGTGGGCGGGCGACTCAGCGGCGGTCCGTGCCGGCAAGAGCCCACGGCCGGGTGAGTCGAATGTGGGGTCCGTCAGGATCCGCCATCCACCGAACTCGATGAGCAAGGCGGGACCGCCGATGTGGCTGAGACCGACGTCGGTGGCGGGAGCCGGCCGCCTACACCTTGAAGCGGAACGTCCCAGGCACGGATGGCAACAGTCGACAATCGCCGGGAATGCGGTCTCACCTGGATTTCTGCCTCTGACTATCGTTGACCGTGGTTGACCGTTCGTGATTGTTTCGCGGACTTTTCGCGAACTAGACGCGGACCGACATCGAAACTGTCCGTGTGCCGTGAACCCAAGACCCCCTGAACCTTACGGACGATGCCGATGCCCCCATCGTCCCCCCACTGTCGTTCCTTGTCCGGCAGCACCCGAAGGATCCCGACCAGTGAAGGATTCCGACCTCCGGGTGTCATGATCCCCTCGATCTGATCCGACTTCCACAAATAGTCGAGCACCTCATCCACGGTGGCTGGGTTCAGGCCCGACTCGAAGTCGATGAGGGCGTTGTTGCAGTCTTCGTCGCCATCCTCGCACAGACCAATGACAGCGAGGACGTCCTTCGCATCGTCGGTCCTGACCATGCTCTCGACGATACCCACGAGGCGTAACGGGAACGGTGATGACGCCCTCTCGGTACTGTCATCCCCACGGACCGCTGCGCCAACACCATCCGGGCCGAGCCAGGGGTCTGTCGGCGGCTGTTCAGGCGACCGAGCGGTTACGGTCTGGATACTGGGGACGTGGGAGCAGGGTTGACGGAGTGGACCGGTTGACGGGCAACGACCGTTGTCGTCGTGGTCGTGCTTCCTCTGGCATTTCTCCTTGATTTGACGACTTTGCCCCTGGCCTTGGCTCCGCCCGTGGTTGCACTGGAGTGGGAGCCTTTGGATCCGGTGCCTGTCGCCGTCGTGGTCGCCGTCGTGGTCGCCGTCGTGGTCGCCGTCGAAGGGCTGGAGTTGGTAGCTCCTGCCGGCGTCGGTGTCAACAGATTGGAAGCGGCAGCTTGGGTAGTACCAGTCGTGTTCTGCGAGCCAGGGGAGACAGAATTGGCCGCTCTGTATGCCGCTCCCATACCCGCCACCAGGAGAAGCGCAACCGTCAACGTCGCGGCCAACATGGCTCGTTGCCGCAGGCGGGGCATCGGCGACTCGCCAACCACCCACTGCGCCCACTGTTTCATTCCCCGTGCCCAGTTCTTGATCACTTTGCCCTTTTCGACCGTCCATCGACTGCATGGTTCCCACCAGGATCCGGACAGGAGTCGGCGAATCCTTCGAGTATGACGGTTCCAGCACTAACAGGGTAGCGACCCAGCCTGAACGACTCATGACGATTTGCCCGCCTCCATCCGGAACGGTGAGTACCGGAGAGGAAGCGAAGGTAGCGAAGCCTGTCGCACCCCAGCCGCACCCTGGGCGCGTGGATCATCAGGACCGCTATTCCTACCCCGTCCGAGCCGATGCTGGGGTCTGCTGGCGCATGGTGAGAAAATTGAACGGCGGCCGTTCGCTCGACGGACTGGCGAACGCACAACAGCGAGGCAACTGCGTTGCGTAACCGGGTAGGAGCAGCGCTTGAGGGAAGCCAGAATGGGCTGCGCGCTGTGCTCGCCGAGGATTGTGCAGGCGACGAACGGTGAGCGGAATCGGCACATTCATCTTGGCGCCCGCCTACACGCCAATGCTCGCCATGTCAGCAAACCCGCCCCTGAGTCGGACCCAGGGGTCCGAACCCGAGAAGCGGGCACCCGTCGTCCTCACGACGGGTGCCGCTGGCCCGCTTCCACGTTCCCACGCAGACGGATCGCCGTCTGCGTGGGAACCGTGTTCAGCGGATCAGAGAAGGTGGAGTGACACCTGCGCGATCGGAAGGCCGAGGACATCTTCGTCCGGGAGCCAGCCGTAGTCCGGGCCACCTACACCGGATGTGGCGTATCCGGTCGGAACCGTCTGGCCAAAGACCGGGGTGGATGCCGAGTTCAGCACCTGGTACGTGTCGATCACCTGGCCACCTGCAGCAGTGAATGTCAGGTTGAACGTGTACCAACCGCTCACCGTCAACTCGCCGGGACCGGTGCTGCACCCGCCAGCTCCGGAGCTGGTGCTGATGTAGAAGCCACCGCCAGCGGCGCTCGTCGTGCAGAGATTGAACGCATTGTCCACAAGGAACGCTCCCGTGTTGTCACGCAACGCCACATCCCAGTCGACCACGTTGCCCGGATGGGCACCCGCCCAGCCGGCGTCGATGTAGAGCTTGATCGACGTGGTGAACCCACCCGCCGGGAAGATGGCGTGGTGAACGTTGCTCCCGAACTTCGTGTACGGCCCAGAGCAGTTCTCGTTCCCGGGCACGGTACAACCGGAGATGCTCGGAACCCCACCGTCCTGGCCGCCGGAAACCCGGGCGTACTTCTTCTGGCCAATCGGGGCGGCAACCGCCGAGGCGTACCCCCCGTAGTTGGTGAAGTTGGACTTGACGATGTGGATCGTGCCGTAGTCACCGGGCATGCCGTCACAGGGTAGATTCGCCGGGACGGTGACCGGGCACCAACCCTTGGTGTTGCCCGCAAGCTTGTTCTTGTAGTTGGGGATGCCGGTTGCCTTGTTGGCTTTTGCTGCCCCGCTGACAGAGGTCGAGATGCCCATCACCCCGAGCCCCACTGCGCCTGTCAACACCAGTATTCCGAGGACCGAGGGACCTGCTCGCCAATTCCCCATCCGTCTTTTCATGTGAATTCCTTCCTTTCACGCAGGGGAACGGCCCGCCGATGCGCAAGCCCCGCACGCAGCACGCATCAGCGGTACCGTAAGCCCAAAGTCGAAAATTCACCATCGCCAAATTTGATGTAGTTCCGGCGTGAAGGCGTGCCAGCACTACTCGACGGCGGTGCAGACGGCTCGCACCATGCGCGAGAACTCGGTTGGTCAATGACGGAGCAGGGCAGACGGGCCACGACCTGGCTGTCTTCTGCGCTCAACTGAGCGACGCCCGTACCCCGACGGGGCTCGACGTGGGGCGCGGCCGGTGTGACTACTCCCGTGAGGTCGCTGTGGCTCAGGCACTGTGGGGACTATCCGCAAGCTACCGAAGGTACAGGGGCCGCAGGTCTCGTCAGGGCAAATGGGAATGGTGCGGTGGGGCTGGCCTACTTGATGGTCTCACGAGTGCCATCCGGGCGGTTGCATTCAGTTCACCGGTGCCGCCGGCTCCGTAGCGCCATAAGAAGAGTTGAATGCCGTGGCGGCGGAGTCCTGTGGACCGGGCGTCGACACCTGAACACCGTTCTGGAAGAGCGTGCCGGCGTCGTTGGCGTAACTGAGGCCGGCCCCGATGGCCGCGCCGCCGATCGTCGTAGCGACCAATGCGGAATTGAGGTCTCCATTCAAGGCAGACCCCGAGCCGAAGTTGTAATTGGCCATCGCCGCGACCGAGCGACCTACGAGCGGTGCCTCGACGATGAACTCGGCAGAATCTCCGGGACCCTTGTACAACTGGGTTGTCACGAAGCTCCAGTCCTTCGTATGGTCCTGCAAACCAATGGTCCAGTACTTCGTGACGATCTTCGCCTTCTTTCGCTTCGCCCGTATGACCGCCGTCGAGGTTTGCGTGATCGTGGCACTCATGGAATCTCCCGGTGATACGGGATACGAGATCGTCGACTCGGCTTTCGGCAAGATTTCCCACCAGGCACTGTAGTGAGCGGACCCCCCGTAGACGTCTTGTTCCGTGCCTGTCTGGATCAGATGTGTGTCGTTGAATCCGTCGATGCCGACCCAGACGGACGAGAACCAGGCGGAGTTCGAGGTGCTCGCTCCGGCCGTCACACTGGGAACGGTCCAACTGCTGGAGATCGAGGTGAAGTGCCCGGTCTCTGCATAACCCGACCAGTTCGACGAGAACCAGCCGGATCGGACATGACCGTGGGCACCACGAGCTGCCGGAAGCCGATACCAGTTGGTGATCACCGGTGCTGCCCCGCTGGTCGCAGGCGCAGCAATTCCACCGAGAATCAAGCCACCAGCCAAAAGCAAAGACGTTCCCTTAACACGGTTGATGCGCCTGAACCCCCTCTTGCTTGAAGCCCGAACCGCGGCCAGCTGGTACCGGCCCCGGGTCCGACCCCGGTAGTCACGCACGCTAGCAAATCGACCGGTCCGCATGCCTCGCGGTCTCCATCCGTCGCATTTTGGCGCTCTGGGGTTCAGCTCCATGTTCCATGGGCCGAGAACATCACGGCTTCGATCGGACTTCTGCCATCCTGCCGGTGATGTGCCGAAGCGCTCCGACACCCAGGTGGGAGAGGGCCTCTGCGGTGGCCTCCACCACCTGGGTGTGGTAGCTCAGTCGGAGCTGACAGCAGGTGGTCAAACCCGCCCCCCGGGGTGTGACTGCCCTGCTGTGACTTTCGTGGCGAGAGAAATTAGGTCAGGTCAGCAAGCCCAAACTCCCTGGTCATAGGACCCGTCCCGGGGGGGACTTGGCATCCACGAGTCCTGGCGCCATTTGCGCGAGGCTTTGGCCAGGCGGAGGGGCGGATTGGCGGGTAGGCGATGCATGCAGAAGTTGGGGATCGGATTGTTGTCGCCAGTCTCCTGGCGGAGAGACGGGACCGAGTCGGCCAAGTCTTGGAGGTCAGGAAGGCAGACGGAAGTCCGCCTTACCTGGTTCGCTGGTTCGACGACGGGCACGAGGAGTTGTTCTTCCCCGAGCCGAACGCTCTTATCCTGCGCCGAAGCACCGCAACAATCTGACCGGCTAGTGATGGGACCCGCCCTGGGTGGGCAGTCGAGACACTTGACGCCAGAGATTGCCGAAGGCAACATTGCCCTCGTCGATGGGGAGAAATGGGGGGGTCGGCGATGTATGCAGAAGTAGGCGATCGTGTCGTGATCGGCGGCCGTAGGGCGGGTGAGTGTGACCGAATTGGGATCATCCTGGATGTTCGGCAGCCTGATAGAACCCCGCCTTACCTGGTTCGGTGGGATCACGATGGGCACGAGGCCATGTTCTTCCCTGGGCCGGACGCATTCTTCATGCGCCGGGAGAGCGAGTCGTCCTAGAGGTCCCGGCTCGGGCCGCGCCGTTTGGGCTTGCGCCATCACCGAGCAGTTTCGTGCGGTTGTCGGCGGACCTTAGGTTTGCAGCTATCCCACGTCAAGCGTTGACACGCCTGAGGTCACCCCCCCCCAGAACATCACCACTCGGCACACGATCGAGCATGTGCCCCGTTCGGGTTTGGCGGGGGGACAACTAGCCGCTGAAGTTGCAGGGGCCCTGGGTGCCGTTGGGGCATTTCGTCGTTTGATCCGTGGTGGCGCCGGTCAGGTTGGCGGCGCCAAGGAAGGCATCGTTCAAATTTGAGTTGGTCAGGTTGGCGTTGGTCAAGTTCGAGTGGGACAGGTTGGCACCCTGCAAGTTGGTGGCGGTGAGATTGGCGTTGGTCAAGTTCGTGCGGGCCAATTTGGCACCTCTCAGGTTGGCGTTGGTCAGGTTGGCATCTTGCAAGTTGGCGCCGGTCAGATTGGCGTTGGTCAGGTTGGCGTCGGTCAAGGTGGCACCGCTCAGTTTGGCGCGGACCAATTTGACTCCTCCCAGATTGGCGCCGCTCAAGTTGACGCCGGTCAAGTCGGCCCCAGGACAGGACGTAGTTGGCCTTATCACGCACCCGCCGAGCACTGGCGGCGCCGTCGTGGACGTCGTGGACGTCGTGGACGTCGTGGACGTCTTGGACGTCTTGGACGTCTTGGACGGCACGGTCGAGCCCTGCGACCGTGCCGTGCCCGAGGATGACCCGCAGGCCGCACCAAGAGTCCCCATCACCAAGAGAACGAGGACACTGGCGACAATGCGTGAACGTGAGCGCCCCATCTGCGAAACCTTAGGCGGCCACTCACCAGGGCTGGGGGGTATGAAGTTGCACGAACTGCGGCACTTCTTCGCCAGCTGTCTGATTGCCTCCGGGTGCGATGTGGTGACGGTACAGAGAGCACTGGGAAACGCCAATGCCACGACGACGCTCAACACCAACTCGCACCGGTGGCCCACTTCTGAAGAACGGACCCGCAAGGGAGCAGAGGCGATGCTGGCCGAAGCTCTTGCCCCCGCAGCAGGATCTTCGTGGACTGAGCGCGGACTGTGGATGCCTTCTAAGCCTCTGACCTCGGCAAACGACCTTGGCTACACGTTGAAGCGGAACTCGACCACGTCGCCGTCCTGCATCACGTACTCCTTG
>OCTA010004383.1_pt1 | contig 12382 bp, 5 predicted proteins | sample 1538991 | NCBI WGS metagenome assembly OCTA01 (sample SAMEA3539302, study PRJEB22396) | soil metagenome | biome: tundra; feature: field; material: soil | place: USA | collected 2010-05 | depth 0.15 m
GCTTGACCTGCAGCTCGTCGCGCGCCAAATCCGCTTCGGCGATGCGGTTGTGCAGAGGCAACGTCACCTGCACCCCCACCCCGTAAGTGGGATTCTTGCGCGTGAGGATCTGGTCCAGCGTGCCGCCGTACCCGCCCACGTACGCCACCCCCGCTGGAATCAAAGCCAAAGAGTTCGCGGCTCCGGTCAGCCCGTTGTTCTGCATCACGCCCACCAGGTCCACCTCCGGCAGCGTGGCGTTCTTCGATCCCGCCAGCCCGAACTGTAGGTTCTCGATCTGCAGCCGCCCCTGGCCCAAGTCCGGCCGGTTCGCGAGGGCATCCTGAATCAGGTCTTGTATAGGCCGCACTTCGTCCTTGTCGGGAATCGCCAGCGGGTCCGTGGGGATCACCTGCGCGGCGCGCACTTCCGGATCCTCGTTGCCGCTCCGCGTCAGAACGTTCTTGAGGATGGCTTCCTCCTCGTCCCGTAGGCCGGTCGCATTGATCAGGTCCTGCCGCGCGGAGAAAACCTGCGCGTTGGCCCGTGTCAGCTCCACCGGCGCCAGCGTGCCCTCGTCCATCTGGGCCTTCACGTCGGAAAAAAGCTTCGTGGCCAGGTCGAGCGTCTCCCGCTTGACCTTCTCGTCCTCGCAAAGTGCCGCGAAATCGGTGTAAAGCCGGATCACGCCGTAAACCGTCGCGGTGAGTTGTTGCCGGAAAAGCAGACTGGCGATCCTCTGTTCGTTGCCCGCGATGCGGATGTACCGCCGGTTGAGGCTGCCGCCGAAGCCGCGCAGCAGCGGCTGCGTCACGTTCAACCCAAGGCTGGAACCGGTGTACGGGTTGTATTGAGAAGTTGTGGAATTGAGCGACTGCCGGTTATTGTTGAAGTTCAAGCCGACTTGCGCACCGCTCGCAAATCCCTGCTGGATTCCGGCATTCGCCAGCGTGGTATTGGTCACCAGCGCGTTTGCGCCGTATGTCAGCGCGCTAGGCTGCGGCGCGGTCTGGTGCGCCCAGTTCAACTGGCCCACGATGGCGGGGTCGAAGATCGGAACCGCCGTCCCGTTGGACTGCGGGGTCGTTCCGAGCAGCGAAAGATTGGTCTGCGGCTCGCCCAGTACGCCCAATTCGAGCGCGTTGGCGCTGACCGAGCTGCCCGAAGTCGCCCGGCCGGCGGCCGCCGCGGCGGTCACCACGGGGCTGAGCGGCCCGCCCACGCCGGTGGGGACTTCGAGCAGCGTGAAATTCAAGCCGCGCGGCACGCCGCCGCCTTGGGTGCGCAGCAACTCCATGTCGCCGGCGGGAATGCCATACCTCTGGAGTTCGATATCGAGATTGTTCTCGATCGCCAGCGCCAGCGCGTCCTGGAGCGAGAGGTACAGACTCCCCGCGCGCATCAAGTCGTGCAGGCGCGCCGAATTCTGGAAAGAGACCGGCCGCCCGGCGTTGGTCTGAGCGAACCCCGTGACGGCGCACAGGCAAGCGGCTGCCAAAACACGCATTGCAAGGTGGGGCAGGCGATTCGCCTGCCCGAGTTCGCGTTGCGCGCACAGCGCGGACGCGGCGAACTTCGCTCGGCCGCTGGCAGGCGAATCGCCTGCCCCACCAACACCATCGATACGTGACCTGACTTGCGGAAGCATGTACTTAGTCATCGCAAAAGGGCCGATCTTACTTCTTACTTCCTGCTGCCGGGCTCTCAATCGCCACCGGCTTGACCTTGGCGCCCTCGCGAACCGCGTCGCTGGGATTGACCACCACCTGCTGGCCTTCCTCCAGGCCCGAAAGCACTTCGAGATGGTCGCCATAATCGCGGCCGAGCTGAATGCGCGCATAGTGAACCTTGCCGCCTGCATCCACCACGGCCACTTGCGGCCCGTCGGCGCGCACCACCAGCGTATCGCCCTTCACCGTCAGCGAAGGCTGGCTTCGCTCCACGGAAAGGTCCACCTGGGCATACATGCCCGGCAGAAGCCGGCTGTCCGGATTGACCAACTGGATCTCGATGAGCAGGGTTCGAGTCGCGGGGTCGAGCGCATTCGACGTGCGGGTGACCGTCCCGGGAAACTTCAGCCCCGGAAGGTCCGCAACCGTGAGCGTGGCCTGCTGCCCCAGGCGCACCGAAGCGGTCTCCGACTGCGGCACGTTCACATACGTTCGCAGCCGTCCGGCCTGCGCCACCCGGAACAGCAGCGTGCTGCCCTCGTTGATCAGCGCGCCCGTATCCACGTTGCGCAGCGTGATCACGCCGGCGAACGGCGCGCGCACGGTCTGATAACCCTTCAGATCGGTGAGCCGGTCGAGATTCGCCTGGGCCGCGCCCGCATTGCTCCGGGCCGCCGCAATGGCTTTCCCGAGCGCTTCCACGTTGGCCTGCTGGGCGGCCCACTGCGCCTGGTAGGTGTCGTTCTCCTGCCGCGACACCACCCCCTTGCCGGACAGGTTCTGCCACCGCTCGGCGGTCACGCGCGCCAGGGTCTCATTGGTTTGGCCCTGCTTGAGCGCCGCTTCGGCCTGTTGTGCGGCGCTGTTCGCCTGGTCCAGCGCGGACCTGGCCTGCCGGATCTGTTGATCCAGTTCCGGCGCCTCGATTTCGGCGAGCGGCTGCCCTTCGGTCACGCGGTCGCCGATATCCACGTAGCGTTGCTTGAGGTAGCCGCTGGCGCGCGCCAGCACCGGCGCCTCCGTCACCGCCTGTATATTGCCCGGCAGGACCAGTTCGCTCTTGGCCGCGGAGCGCTCCACCTTCACCACGGTGACCACGGGCAAGCTCTCGGAACTGGCTTGCGTCTCGGCGGCCAGCGCCTCCGCGCGCCGGTGACGCGGCAGGTAGCCCGCGAAGAACCCGCCGGCGATCAGCGCCGCCAACAGCAGCGCCAGAAAGACCAGCGCGCCCGTTGAAGGACGCGAGGTCCGGCGCGGTTGCGCGGCCAGCAGCTTGTTCTGTTCCGCCATCTGGCGCTTCAGCGCTTCGATCTCCGCGCGCAAGCGATCCTCGGCGGTGTTGATGTCGTTCATCTCAGATCCTCGCCGGACATGAACTCGTTCTCCTCCTCGGCTATTCTCCGATCGTAGTCCACGGGCGCCGTCTTCCGAAGCAGGCTATAAACGATCGGGACGATAAAAAGCGTGGTAATGGTGGCCAGAACCAGTCCTCCGATGACGGCGCGGCCCAGCGGCGCGTTCTGCTCTCCGCCTTCGCCCATACCCAGAGCCATCGGCATCATGCCGATGACCATGGCGGCCGCCGTCATCAGCACCGGGCGTATGCGTGTGTGACCCGCCGCCAGCGCCGCCGCCCGCGAATCCATGCCATCCAGGCGCTGGTCGTTGGCGAAGACCACCACCAGGATGCTATTGGCGGTCGCCACCCCGATGCACATGATGGATCCCATCAGGGACGGCACGCTGAACGTCGTCTGCGTGATGAAAAGTATCCAGACGATGCCGGCGATGGCCCCCGGCAGCGCCATCAGGATGATGAACGGATCCAGCCACGACTGGAAATTGACGGCCATCAGCAGGTAGACCAGGACCACAGCGAAAGCCATGCCTAGTCCCAGGCGCTGGAAGGACGATTCCATCGTCCTGATCTGGCCGCGAACCTCGATGGAACTGCCCCGGGGCAGACGGGGCACGGTTTCCGCGACGATCTTTTCCACCGCGCTTCCGACGCTGCCCAGATCGCTGCGGTCCACGTTGGCATAAACGTCGAACACCGGCGTCACGTTGTAGTGGTTCACGATTTCCGGGGCCACGCCGCGCGAGGTCCCCGCCAGGTTGGAGAGCAATTGCGGGCCGCCCGCCGCCGCGCCCGGATTGCCGTAGGCCGCGGAGGTCTGGTTGGGGCCTGCTCCCACCGACGAAACGCCCGCGTTGGCGCTGCCGGCCAGCGATGTCGCCGTCGTGCCCGCGACGTTGGCGAAAGGCGCGCCAATGGGCGTGCCCATCAGCGCCGCCAGCGAGTTCATCCGGTATTGCGGCGTCTGCACGGCGATGGTGTAGTTTATGCCGGTAGTCCAGTCCATCCACTGGGTAGGGGCCACCTGGCCGCTGGAGCTGAGCGAGATCAGCAGGCTGCTGGAGACGTCGCGCTGCGTCAGGCCCAACTGCCCGGCCTTGCCGCGGTCCACGTTGACGCGGATCTCGGGCCAATCCACCACCTGGTGAATGTGCACGTCGGCGGCGCCGGGAACGCGCGAGATTCGCTCCGCCAGGCGCCGGGTGATCTCGTAGTTGGCCGTCTGGTTGCGCCCCATAACCTGCACGTCGATCGGGGCCGGCAAACCGAAGTTCAGAATCTGGTTGGTGATGTTGGCGGGCTCGAAGAAGAACACCACGTCCGGAAATCTCTCGTGCAGCCGCTTGCGAAGGCTGTCGGTGTAGGCCGCCGTGGAGCCGTGCTCTTCCTTCAGCGAAATCAGGATGTCGCCATCGCCGGGGCCGATGGTCGTGGCGTCGCCGTACGCCAGGTTGATGCCGCCGGTGGGAATTCCAATGCTGTCGATGATGGCGTCGATTTCGCGCGGGGGAATCGTCTGCCGGATTTCGCTCTCGATCGCGGCGAAGTACACCTCGGTCTGTTCCAGGCGGGTGCCCGACGGCGCGCGCGCGTGCAGGCGCATCTGGCCCGAATCCACCGTGGGGAAGAAATCTCTGCCGATCAGCGGCGCGAGCCATAGCGAGCCGATCACGAAAATCGCGAAGCCCGCCAGAATCGGGACGGGATGATCCAGCGCCCAGTGCAACAAGGACGCGTAGGAGGACCGCATCCGCTCGAAGCCGCGGTCGAACGCCAGGTGAATGTGGCGGAATGGCCCGATGCGGGTGTCCGCCGCCGCCACTGCGTGGCGCTTCATTTCCGCGCGGAGCATGTGGTGCGCCATGGTCACCACCAGGGTGCGCGACAGCAAATAGGAGGCCAGCATCGCGAAGACCACGGCCAGCGCCATGGGCGTGAACAGGAATTTCGCCGCGCCGGTAAGCAGCAGCACCGGGACGAACACAATGCAGATCGAAAGCGTGGCAACGAAGGCCGGCGCGGCGATCTGTTGCGCGCCATCCAATACCGCGCGCACCAGCGGCTTGCGCATGGCCATGTTGCGATGGATGTTCTCGATGGCCACCGTGGCGTCGTCCACCAGGATGCCCACCGCCAGCGCCATGCCGCCCAGCGTCATCACATTGATGGTCTGCCCCAGGAGGTTCAAGACCGTCAGCGAACTGAGAATCGAGAGCGGAATCGAAACGCAGACGATCAAGGTGCTGCGCCAGCTCCCCAGGAACAGCAGGATCATGAGGCCCGTGAGGAAGGCCGCCATGACCGCTTCCCGCACCACCCCGTTGATGGCCGCGCGCACGAACAGCGACTGATCGAAGAACTGGCGCACGTTTAATTCGGAGGTGAGCCCGGCCAGGATCTTGGGCAAGGCCGCCTTCACGCCATTGACCACGGCCAGAGTGGAAGCCTTGCCGTTGCGCAGCACCGTCACCAGTGCGCCGCGCGTGCCGTTGGTGCGCACGATGCAGCTCTGTATCGCGTAACCGTCCCGGACCTGGCCAATGTCGCGCATGTAGACCGTGGCCCCGTTCACCACCCTCACCGGGAGGGCGTTCAGGTCGTTCAGCAAGATCGGACTGCTGTTGAGCTTGATCTGGTAATCCTTATCGCCGATCTTGGCCGTTCCGGCGGGGTAGATGAGGTTCTCAACCCCCAGCGCGTTGGATACGTCGGTCGGCGAGAGTTGCTTGGCATAGAGCGCGTCCGGATTGAGGTCCACCATCACCTGGCGGAACTTGCCGCCGTAAGGCAGCGGCACCGCCGCGCCCTGGATGGTGGCCAGTTGCGTGCGGAGGAAGTTCTGCCCGAGGTCGAAAAGCTCCTGTTCGCTCAGCGTCTTGCTGGACAGTCCGAGCTGGAGGATGGGGACAGCGGACGCATCGAACTTGAGAACGTTGGGCGGGAACGTGCCCGGGGGGAAGATGCGCAGCAGCGTCTGCGAGATGGCCGTGACCTGAGCGAGCGCCACCGCCACATTGGCGTTGGGCTGGAAATAGACGCGCGTGACGGAAACGCCGCTATAGGATTGCGACTCGATGTGTTCGATGTCGTTGACCGTAGTGGTCATCGCCCGCTCGAACGTGGTGACGATGCGCTTCTCCATCTCCTCCGGCGAGAGCCCGCCGTAGCTCCAGACGATGCTGACCACCGGTATGTCGATATAAGGAAAGATATCGACCGGCATGGTAACGATCGCGGTCACGCCCAGAATCGCGATCAAGAGCGCCACGACAACGAAGGTATACGGCTGGCGTATCGCTAATCGGACAATCCACATGTTTCACAATCCGGAAGTAAAGGCCTCTAAGCCCCTTATGATATCCGATTGACGCGGCGCCGTACGATGGCGCCCGCGGGCTGGCGGTTGGTAGCCCTAAAGGGCCAGCGGCTTTCGTGGCGCAGGCACTCCTGCCTTGGGACGCCTTGAAAGCGGATCGGGATCCCTTGGGGCGCATCCGGACCCGCGGAATCCATCGAAGCGGCCAACACCACCAGGGCGCCTTCCATGGGCTGATCGCCGCGGAGGACAACGCCTTTCACCCGGCCGATTTCGTCGCCATCGAGGCATTCGGCGCCCGCCTAGCCTGCTATGCTGGTATCCGGCATCCCCCACCATGAGCGGAGCGGCCTGGCTGTTCTCCGGCCAACTCACCGTCCGTCCCGGATGGCCTTTGCCAGAAAGGACGAAGGCATGCTAAAAGACTCGGACGTACAGCCTGCCGCCCCTTCGGCGTCATGCCTCTTCCATAAAGGCGATCAAGTTGATCTGGCGAAAGGTTCCTATCAAGGCGCAGCCGGCGCCTTCCTCAATCTGAGAAGTGGATGGCGCTCTCTATGCCACCAAACGCTCAAGAGTAAATAAGTCGAGAAACACGCTGTAATGACAGGAACACCACCGTGATCGAAGGTTCTAAGGTTGGAAGGGTCGCGTTTCTCGGCAGCTACCTGCCGCGCAAGTGCGGCATCGCCACATTTACTTCCGACCTCCTTACCGCCGTGGCAGCCGAGCACCCATCAAGTGAGTGCTTTGCGGTCTCCGTGAATGACATCAAACAGGGCTATGAGTATCCGGATGTAGTTCGTTTCGAGATTGAAGAGCAGGACCTGTCGTCGTATTTGCGCGCAGCGGACTTCCTGAATATTGGCAATGTCGATGTTGTGTGCCTGCAGCACGAGTTCGGAATATTTGGCGGTCCAGCCGGCAGCCACATCCTGGCGCTCCTGCGCGAGCTACGCATGCCCGTCGTTGTCACGCTCCACACAGTCCTGCGCGAACCGAGGGTCGATCAGCGATTGGTAATGCAGGAGCTCATTGCGCTTTCGACCCGTCTCGTGGTCATGTCGGCTCGAGGGCGGCAGATGTTGCAGGATATTTACCAGGCGCCACCAACCAAGGTCGACCTGATCCATCACGGCATCCCCGACATAGCGTTCGTGGATCCGAACGAATTCAAAGAAGAATTCGGCGTAGCTGGGCGGACTGTATTGTTCACCTTCGGGCTGCTCTCCCCCAATAAAGGCATCGAGCACGCGCTGAACGCGCTGCCAAGGATTGTAGCGGAATTCCCAAGCGTGGTGTACATGGTGGTGGGAGCCACACATCCGAACGAGTTGCGCGAACGGGGCGAAGCGTACCGGGTTAGTCTGGAGATCCTGGCGGCCAAGAACAGAGTGGAGAAAAATGTCATTTTCTACAACAGCTTCGTCGAACTCGACACTCTGAAGGACTTCATCGGCGCGGCCGACGTATACATTACGCCATATCTCAATGAAGCCCAGAGTACCTCGGGCACCCTCGCCTACGCCTTCGGTTCCGGCAAAGCCGTTGTCTCGACGCCGTACTGGCACGCCGGCGAACTCCTCGCGGATGGACGCGGGGTCCTGGTTCCGTTCGGGGACGCCGGGGCCATTGCCAGCGAAGTAAGCGCCTTGCTGCGCGACGATGTCCGCCGGAACACGATGCGGGAGGGCGCTTACAGGATGGGCCGGGAGATGGTCTGGAGCAACGTGGCGCGGCTGTATATGCGTTCGTTCGAGCTCTCCCGGCTACAGGCCTTGTCGACTCGGCGAAAGTCCCTTTCCACGAAAACGCTGGACCAGAAGCCGCGTGAAGCACCCGAGGTGAAGCTCGATCATCTTTCGCGCATGACGGATTCAACGGGCATATTTCAACATGCCGTGTTCAGCGTGCCAAATTTTTCCGAAGGGTACTGCACGGACGACAACGCGCGCGCCTTTATTCTGGCGGTGCTGCTCGAAGGGTTGGGAGAAGAACCGGAACGCGTACGCTCGCTCGCCACGACATACGCAGCCTTCCTATACCATGCGTTCGATCCCCTGACAGGACGTTTCCACAACCATCTGGGTTTCGATCGCCATTGGCTCGACCAGCAAGGCTCGGAGGACTGTCACGCCAGAGCGCTTTGGGCGCTCGGGGTGGGGGTGGGACGTTCCTCTTACCGCAGTTTTCAGGTGATGGCCGGCCAACTCTTCGTGCGGGCTCTGCCGGCCGTGGCGCGGTTTGCATCGCCGCGGGCTTGGGCGTTCAGCTTGATTGGGATTCACGACTATTTACGCCGATTGAGCGGTGACAGCTTCGCGACCCAGACCCGCGAGATTCTCATCGCTCGCTTGATGGACCTATACGATCGAGCGGCCACGCCCGATTGGCCGTGGTTTGAACAAGAACTGAGTTACGACAATGCGAAGCTCGCACATGCCATGATTCTGAGCGGTCGCGCTACAGGCCAAAAGGCGGTGTTCGATCGCGGTGTTCAGGCGCTTCGGTGGTTGGTGCAGCTACAAACTTCCGAGAACGGGCACTTCCGGCCCATCGGAAGCAACGGGTTCTTCAGGCGCGGCGGTACGCGCGCCAACTTCGATCAACAGCCGGTCGAAGCGCAAGCCATGATGTCAGCCTGTCTGGAAGCCTATCGGTCTACGTCCGATTCCTGGTGGTACGAACAGGCCCAGCGTGCGTTTGACTGGTTCATCGGCTCGAACGATCTCGGATTGGAACTCTACTCGGCGAGGACCGGCGGTTGTCGCGACGGACTGCACGTCGACCGGGTCAACCGCAACCAAGGCGCGGAATCCACGTTGGCGTTCCTGCTGTCGCTTGCGGAACTGCGGCTGACGCAAAACATTGTCACCAGCTTTAGGGCCCCTATTCTGATCGAGAGTTAACGCCGATCTACATTTTGTGCCTTCAGACAACCGATACGGCATGAGCAGCGAATCGATTCACATTACGCGGACGGCGGTAACCTTGTGTCCGGACCAGTCCCGCATTCTGCTACGCCCATTCAATTCCGGCGACGTACAGCGAACCGAGGGGATCGTCGTGCGGATTCTTTCGCTCCCCGAAAGTCGCGTTCTCCCGTTGCTGAACGAAGTGTTGACTAAATTCTCGGGTCGCCATCCGAAGATCGGCGACGTCTTTCTCGAACGATTCGAGCAGGTCCATGACCTGTTGTCATTAGATGGGAAGCTATCCGAGTCGAGAAAACTGCTGATCGGCTCCTATTTTGTCGCCGAGTTCTCACTCGAGTCCGCCGCGCTATTCAATCCGTCGATTGTGCCGCACCCGGACCAGTCGGGGGCGCCACGCAACGGCTTACGATTCGTCCTGAGCCTGCGTGCCACCGGTGAAGGACACCTCTCCTCCATCACTTTTCGTACGGGCATGATCTACCCAGATGGCCGGATTGAGGTTATGAATGCATCTGGCTATCTCAGCGAGCCGCGCCAGATCCCGAACACGTTGTACGAAAGTGCTCTCTTCGAACGAAAGCTCCGCGAACTCGGGCTGACGAATGAATTCACGCGTCTGACAATCGGCAGGCTCGGGCAGTCGTTCAAGCTCGACGAACTTCGCCGCCAGGTAGAAGAGGAATTGCAGCGGCCCTCTGAGCACGATGGGAAAAGGGGATACGGTAACACTGCCGAGGCAATGCAGAGGCTGGCCGAGTCGAACTACGAAGTTCAGTTCAGTCCTGAACAGGAACTCTCCGAGCGCATCATCTTCCCCAGTTCTCCCTCACAGCGAAACGGCATAGAAGACGCCCGGTTCGTCTGCTTTCAGAACGATGATGGCCCGCCCGTATACTATGCCACATTCACCGCTTATGACGGTAGGGTCGTGATGCCGGAACTGATGGAAACCTCCGATTTCCTTCAGTTCCGGTTTATCACCCTGAACGGCCCGGCTGCGCAGAACAAGGGCATGGCCCTCTTCCCTCGGAAGATCAACGGACTATATGCCATGCTCTCCCGGCAGGACAATGAAAACCTATACCTGGTCTTTTCCGATGATGTGCATTTCTGGTTTGAGCCCAAGCTGATTCTGGCGCCGGCCTTCCCGTGCCAGATGGTCCAGATCGGAAACTGCGGATCGCCCATCGAGACGGACGCCGGCTGGCTGGTCCTCAGCCACGGCGTAGGCCCCATGCGACAGTACTCGATCGGCGCGTTTCTCCTCGATAAGGACGATCCCTCCAAGGTGATCGGGCGTCTCCAGGAGCCCCTGCTCAGGCCCACGGAGGACGAACGTCGCGGCTACGTGCCCAACGTCGTGTATACCTGCGGCGCCCTGGTCCATGGCGGCCAACTGGTCATTCCATATGCCTATGCCGACCACGCTACCAGCTTTGCGACGGTAGCGCTCGAAGAGGTGCTGGGCGCCATGCGTTAGAGAGGGTGTCACAAGGTCACACCATGAAAACCGGAAGAAGAGTGGCGATCCTATCGCCCGTCGCATGGCGAACGCCTCCCCGGCAATACGGCGCCTGGGAAACGGTAGCCGGCAACATCGCCGAAGGGCTGGTTGCCCGCGGCTGGGAGGTGACTCTGTTCGCCAGTGGCGACTCCGTCACCTCCGCCCGCTTGCACGCCGTAGTGGAGCACGGCTATGAAGAGGACCGCTCCATTGACCCGAAGGTGGCTGAGTATCTCCACATCCCGGAAGTCTTCGAACACGCCGCGGAGTTCGACCTCATACACAGCCACTACGATTTCATGGCCCTGGCATACAGCCGGCTGGTAAAGACACCGGTGCTGACCACCATTCACGGATTCTCGTCGCCCAAGATCATGCCGGTGTACCGCAAATATGCCGACGGTTACTTTGTCTCGATCAGCAACTCAGACCGGATGCCGGGGCTCAACTACGTTGGGACTGTGTACAACGGAATCGACATGTCGCTGTATCCCTTTCAGCAGGGGGGCGGTGACGACCTGATTTTCCTCGGCCGGATTCACCCTGACAAGGGCGTCCACCTGGCCATTGAAGTGGCTCTCCTGAGCGGCCGGCATCTTATCATTGCGGGCATTATTCAGGATTCGGCCTATTTTGAGGAACAGGTTAAACCGTACCTCGATGGCGTAAACATCCGGTTCATTGGGCCGGTGGACGTCGCTGGTAAAAATGAGCTGTTCGCGCGCGCGTACGCGTTGTTGCATCTGAACACGATCCCCGAGCGGTTCGGACTGGTGCTGGCCGAAGCCAATGCAGCCGGAGTGCCGGTGATCGCGATGGACCTGGGCTCTTGCCGTGAGGTCATCAGAGATGGTGTGACTGGCTTTCTTGCCGGCAGCGTCGGGGAAGCTTCGCGGCTTCTGGAACGAGTTCCTCAAATTGACCGGAGCGCGTGCAGGCAGCGGGTAAAGGAGTGCTTCTCCATGGATACGATGGTCGAACAATACGAACGCGTGTACTCGATGGTCCTCGAGATGGAAGCGAGGAAAATGGCGTGAAGCGGGATATCGTCAGACGATACGCGGGCAACCCGATTCTCACGAAGGACGATATCCCGTACGCGGTGGAGACGGTTCACAACGCGGCGGTCGTGAAGCACGACGGCGAATACATCATGCTTTTTCGATCTCATCTCCGTACCGGAAGATCCATCATTGGTTTAGCGCGCAGCCGCGACGGATTCCACTTCGCAGCCGACCCGCGGCCCTTTCTGGTTCCCGAGCCGGACGGCCCATTCGCGGCGTATGAAGAGTTCGGCGTGGAAGATCCACGGGTAACGCGTCTGGAAGAGGACTACATCATTACTTACAGCGCGTACTCGCGCAGCGGCGTGCGAATCGCGCTGGCTAAGACGAAGGACTTTACCCAGGTTGAAAGGGTCTCGCTCGTCACACAGGCGGATCATCGGAACGTGGTCCTCTTTCCGGAAAAGTTCGACGGACTCTATGCACGCCTGGATCGCCCCCACTCGGAGATCGCGCCGTGGTCCATCTGGATCTCCTATTCTCCGGACCTGTGCTTCTGGGGAAGATCCGAGCTCCTCATAAAGCCTGAACCATATCACTGGGATGAGATGAAGAT
>OCTA010004384.1_pt1 | contig 12382 bp, 13 predicted proteins | sample 1538991 | NCBI WGS metagenome assembly OCTA01 (sample SAMEA3539302, study PRJEB22396) | soil metagenome | biome: tundra; feature: field; material: soil | place: USA | collected 2010-05 | depth 0.15 m
CGCAGCGACGATGGCCCGAAGCTGATCGGTCACGTCGAGGGCCGATGCGGCAGCTCCCTGGTTGGTCACACCGAGTTCGTCCGGTGCGAGATTCCGCAAGAGAAGTCGGACGTGAGCCGTGGGTGAGAAGCTGTGGATGGAGCCGCGACTGTCGCCCACCAAGGGGCGCATAGCTACGCGTGGGATAGGCCATCGACCCCTCTATCGAGCCAAGGCATCAAGCTGGAGTCGACGAGGGCAAGGTTGTGAACGCCTCCACGACGGTCGGCTCGTCACCGTGTTGGGTGGCTACGGTATCGAGATCGTCGGTGACCCGGTGTGCTCCTTCGAGCCACGCAAGGACCGCCAGTCTGCCGATGACGGGAAACTCCGCAGTCGACGCCGATTTGGTCAGGGCAGCCAGCGACGCCACCAGGTTGCTGATCCCGGAACCCTCCAAGCGAAATTCACCAGACACGTGTGACCTCCTTCGGATCCCAACCTTCGAGGATTTCGTGACCGCGCGCCCGGTCCTGGGCAAGGTCGAGGACTCCGTGACCGCCGCCGGTCGGGGCCGCCAGGTCCTGGTGCTCGAGAGCGACGGGTCGCCGGGCGGATACGCGCAATGCTTCCACCGGGGCCCCCTACCGGTTCGACTGCAGCCTCCACGCGTCGAACGGGCTGGCGCCGGGTGGTGGCATGGACGCCATCTTCCGCGAGCTGGCATCTGGGACCGGGTCCATCTCCGTCGACTCGACCCGCTGTACGTGGCTCGCTTCCCCGACCATGAGATCGTCGCCCACGCCGATGTGTACCGCTACGAGTCGGATCTGATCGGCCAGTTCCCCGACGAGAAGGTCGGGATCCGGGCGTATCTGGACGAGGCATCGGCCGTGTACCGCGACTCCATCCGCGTCTACGCGGATGGAGTGGCAGGGCGCCCGGCGGCCCTGGAGGACTTCGTCACCCGCTATCCGACGCTGGTGTCGGTGAGCGGCGAGACGTGGGCCCAGACCATCACCCGGCACGTGGACGACCCGCGCCTCGTGGCCGTCCTGGGGGCGCTGTGGCCCTACACGGGACTTCCCCCGCAGTTGGTGGCATCCGTCAACGGGTCGGTGATGTCCATGCCCTACGGCCACCACGGTGGGTGGTACCCGAAGGCGGCTCCGGCGCGGTCGCCTGGGCGTTGGAGGGGGAGCTGCATGCGCGCGGTGGAGAGGTGCGTTACTCCCAGACAGCCGCACGGGTGGACGTCCGCGACGGGCGTGTCACGGCGGTGGAGACCGCGGAGGGGCTGCGGGTCGAGGCCGAGGTTGTCATCTCCAATGCCAACGCCCCCGCCACGATGCTCGAGATGGTCGGCCGGGGACACCTCCCCGACGACTATGTCGCACGCGTCGAGGCACCAGGTGCCTCGTACACCATCTTCAACGTGTACCTGGGTCTCAAACGCGATGTCTTCGGCGAGCAGCACCTCCCCCATGAGCTCTTCGTATCCCCTGGCTACGACTCACTCGCCCAGCGGGAGGCAGCACTGTCCGGCGACTGGGGTCAGGCGGGTATCGCGCTGACGGACTACACCAGAGTGGACCCGGGCTGCGCTCCCGAAGGTGGAGGTGTGGTCGTGCTCTCCGCGATGGTGGACTGGAACTGCGCCGATGTGTGGGGCACGGGTGGCGATCTTGCCGGCTACCACGAGAATCCGGCCTATCTCGCGGTCAAGGAGCGGGTGGCCGACGAACTGGTCAGCCTCGCCGACGCCTCCGTCCCCGGTCTCGCCGGTGCCGTCGGCTTCCGAGAGGCCTCCACCCCGCTCACCAACTTCGCCTACACACACAACCCGCTAGGTGCCATCGAGGGCTACGAGAACACGCCCGCCAACTCGGGCCTCGGCTGGCTCCCGCAGACGACGCCGATCCACAACCTGTTCCTCGCAGGCGCCTGGACCAACGGTGGTGGGCAGAACCCGGCCATCCAGTCAGGTAGGTCGGCAGCCGAGTTGGCACTGGCCGCCCTGGCCTGAGTCGTCCCGGTGAAGACCAGGGTGCGCCTAGGACGGGTCAACACCAGAAAGCCCAGGCCGTCCTCAGCCTCGCAATCTGAGTATGGTTCCCAGGCCACTCACGGTCATCTCCGCTCAGCGGGTCGCTCTGCCCGTGATCGCAGCGAGCGACGACGGAGATCGGCTCGTTCAAGTAGGCGGGTACTGGAGCGAAGCCACTACCCCACCATCGACGAGCAGATCGGTTCCGGTGATGAAGCCTGCACGGCGACTGACGAGGAACTCCACGGCTGCGGCGATGTCCTCGGGAGTGCCGATCCGACCGGTGCCGCTCCGTTCGATCACCGCCCGCATGATCGCTCCGCTCGGACCCTCGAGCTCTGAGGCACCCATCGGGGTGGCGATGATGCCGGGCGAGATGGTGTTGACCCTCGCTCCACGACCCCCCCAGGCGAGGGAGGCCGCCCTGATCCGGACCTGGTTGGCGCGTTTGGCCACCACATACGCAGTGTCGGCGTCCGCGATGGCACCCGCGACGAGTTCAGGAAGCTCCAGCAGTTGCTCCGTCGGAGTCGTGGCCAGTCGGAGTTCGAACCCGGGGTCGAGGGATGCCATCGTCCCAGCCATCGACGAGACGAACACGCCCGCCCCGCCGGGACCGATCACAGCACCGAAAGCATCGAGCACGAGAGCCGTTCCCAGCAGGTCCACCCGCAGGATCGCGTCGATTGGGGCCTGGACAGGCGACAGCCCGGAGGTATGCACGACGGCCGTCACCGGACCCCGGGCGATGGCGTCCGCCGCCAACGCGTCGACGGCTTCCTTGTGGGAGACGTCCACCAGATGACCCACCACGTCGTAGCCGGTCGCGGTCAGCGACCCGACCTCCGTCTCGAGCAACCGTGCGTCGACGTCGGCGAGGATGACGGTCGAACCCGTACCGATCCGGCGCACGATCGCCGATCCCATGCCGCCTGCCCCGGTGACGACGACCACCCCTGCGGAATTGCGCATGAGCCAACCCTAGGAGGAGATCTGGCAATCGTCCCGCTACACCTAACGAAGCGGTTCAGTCGGAGGAGAGGTGCTCTCTGCCGACCCGCCGCCCGATCCAGAGTCCACCACCGGCAATGACGAGGACAGCAAGAAGGTTCACCACCTGGTCGATGGTGCGCGCCCAGTTCAGCGAGTTCCCGCTCAAGCCCCCTGCCGTCAACAGAAGGCCCCCGATGACAAGGGCGATTGCCCCCAGGCAGACCAGGGCAAGTTCCACTTGGGTCCAATAGCTGATCTGGCGTGCACGCCGAACGTGGCCGGCCACCTCGAGCTCCCGATGCCGTTCGTCGTCAGGCTCGCTGGCATCGCTCCAGGCTTCGGACTGCCACCAGCACAATTCGACGACGCCGAGCAGGACGATGGCGAAGACCGGTCCGGCCCATTGGGCACCGAAGCTGATGGCATTCCCGGCAACGATGTGCGAGGAGGGGAGGCCGCCGTCGGAGGAAGTACTGGCCACGATCCCCGCCACGACTCCGCCGACAATCAGGGCTCCAACCGCCACCAGCACGGCAACCGCGGCCGCCTCCGGCACCTCTCATGGCAACCGTGTCCCGGATTCGGGGGTGTCGTCAGAGGGGTCTTCCGCCGGGACGTCGGTCACGAAGGGAGTGTACGGCGGCTCCACGCCAGGTGCCCTTGCCTGACAAGTCGGGTGCGCATGTGGGCGGCGGCCTGAGCGCGCCACGGCCTCGGCCTCGGCCATCGGGTCGTGCCTCGCTGGATCGGCGTCAGCCGCGACGGTCACCTCGCATCAGCGCCGCCTTGCCCCGGCCGGCCTCACCCGAAAGGAGGAGAATCTCGCTGCCGTCGGATCCCCTTTGCGCCCGCCCGTCGCCGAGCCGGGCTCCGGTGCTACGGGATCAGGACGATCTTGCCCCGGGTGTGGCGCTGTTCGAGCTGTGCGAAGGCATCCTGGACCTGGTCGAGCGGGTACCGGGCTGCGATGGGGATCTCGACCTCTCCGGTGGCGACGAGTGTGGCCATCTCGGTGAGGACGTCAGTCGTCGATGCGGTGGCGCTGCCCTCGGCCTTGGCACCGAGCTCCTCGGCCTTGGCGAATGCGATGATCGTCTCGATCCGGTGACGGGGGATCCCGAGGTCCGCCGCGAGCTGCACATACTCCGGTCCGTGGAGGTCGATGAAGGCATCGATGCCGTCGGGCGCGACGGAATTGAGCCGGTCGATGATCCCTTCGCCGTAGTGGACAGGCGTGACGCCGTGGGCGGTGAGCCATGGATCGTTCGCAGCCGAGGCGATGCCGAGGACCTGCACGTCGAGCCGGGCCAGCAGCTGCACGACGACACTTCCGACGCCGCCTGCCGCCGCCGAGACTGCGATCGTCTCGCCCGGCTTCGGAACCACGGCGCGGACCGCGGCATAGGCGGTGCATCCCGCGACGTACAGCGACCCGGCGACCTCCCACGAGAGCGCTGCCGGTTTCCGGATCAGCTGGCCGACGGGGACGGTCGTGTGGGTGGCCTGGCTGGAGCGTTCCCACGAGAATCCCAGGACTTCATCGCCGACAGTGAACTCGCTCACGCCGGGACCGATGTCGACGACGACTCCGGCCAGGTCGCTTCCCTGGCCGGAGGGGAAAGTGGCCGGGAACCGCTCGCGCATCGCGCCGTTGCGGATGTTTGTCTCACCCGGGTTGATTGCTGCGGCGCGCACCTCCACCAGCACCTCGCCCTCGGAGGGGACCGGCATCGGGATTTCGGCGACGTACAGCACGTCGCGTTCCCCGTAGCGGTCGAAGCGCACCGCTCTGGCAGTGGTGCCGGTCATGGCTCGTCTCCTCGGGTCTGGGGGTTGGCGACGGCTCGCACCCCGCTCGACGGAGCCTAACGAGCGCCGTCGAGCAGCCGAACTTCACCTGTCGACGCTGAGGACCTGGTGACCCTCGTCCTCTGATCGCGACGGCTCCACGCCTGGAGTCCCACCATCGCTCGCCGTCGGTCCCCGGTAGCGCCAGGGGCAATCCCACGAACGAGCGCTCCGGCCCGTCCGCCGCTGACCATCGCCTGATCGCCCGATCGGAATCAGCACCTTCGGTCGTACGATTGCCTATGTGGAGCTTCGCTATCTCTACCTCGGCTCTGACGACACCGAGTCCGATGTCACCACGTGGCTGGCCGTCCCTGGTACCCGCTTGCGCTGGCGGTTTCGACACTTCGGAGCCGACGTTGCGGCGATCGACCCGGGCTCCTATCCGATCCTGCTGATCGCCGACCACCGCCCCGCGGGCTCGGTACTTCCCATCTATGCCGTCGCTGACCTCGACGTCGCACGGGCAAGGTTGCAGGCCGGAGGATGGTCGGTCGAGTTGGAACCGATGGGTACGCCCGAGGGGCCCGCGTGCGTCATGAAGGCGCCGTCCGCGACGATCATTGCCGTCCTCCAACTGGATCACCCCGATGCAATGGATGGGGCCTATGCCGATGAGGCGAATACCCACCGCGTGATCCCGTAACGGCGGGAGCGCAGCGTCGTGGGATCGCCCGTGCGCGCACCGTCCTCAGCTCATGGAATCATCTTCTCTCTGAGGACTCCGGCCGAAGACGGTCCCCGCGTCACGAACGCATCGGCGTCCTGTCCCAGCCGTTCAGGCCGACCGCCCTCAGGCCGGACGCCTGTGGCGCGTTGCCTCTACGGCCGGCAACACACCAACAGTCCGTTCAGGGATACGACTGCACCAGCGCACGGAAACGCGCAGCCGCCGGATACGCCGTCGGGCCATTGAACCGCACGAGCTGGTGTTCCACGAAATCAGGATCGATCGGAGTGCCCGCTGCGAGCATTGCCTCGATGTCGACCCAGTCCTTCGGCCGGCCGAACGAGATCTTGAAGACGCTCAGATCCTCTGCCGAGAGGAATCGGAGTTCGTGCCGCGTGCCCGCATGGATGAACGGTTTGGCAACCGCCCGCTCGAGTACGTCGTCGTGATAGTCGTCGAAGGCGAAGAAGAGGTCGATGACGATCGTCTCCCCGACCTGACGAAGCCTCGTTCCGGCAGCGGGGTTTGCTTCCCCCTTGCTGTCGTCAACGCGCCACCCGAACTCTCCAAGGCGACCGATGAGCGCCGACCTCGTCTCATAAGGGACGCCGACGTTGATGTCGATGTCGACGGTGCCCCGTGGCTCCGCGTAATAGGCAAGGGCAAGCGCGCCCCCAAAGGCATGTGCGACCCCGCGTGCCTTCAGCTCGCGATCGATTTCGAGAATGACCTCCCCGATCGACTTCACGATGGGGCTTTCGACCAGCGGATCGCGTCCGCAAGGGCCAGCACCTGTTCGAGCTTCGCCGCGGAGAGTTCATCGTCACGATGCCGTTGGACCGATGCCGACCCATCGTGAGGCGCCGGACGTTGCACTCCCGACCGGACGTGGCCGTCGGCAGACGATCCTGCGTTCGGAACGGGACAGGTGATGCGCCGTCCGCCGGCCGCGGCCTCCAAGAGGTAGCCGCACCCGACAAGGATCCTGTTCAGCACGTCGGCGCCCGGCATCTGGCGATCGTTCTCGTAGGCCGAGAGATTCGGCTGTTCGATCCCGACGATTCCGGCCAGCTCGACCTGCGTCAGCCCCCGGGAGGCTCTGGCCTGCTTGATGAACGATCCGTACATGCGTGGTCCAATCTATATTGGGATCAATATAGTTCCTTCTCGCGTCTACGGATCGCCTCTGCGGCATCTGGGCCCGCAAGCAACGAAGGACTACCAGCCACAGACGTGACCGATAGCCCTTCGTTGTCTCCGATGTCTTGAGACATCTGTCTCCGATGTCTCGCGACATCAGAGGGCGCGCTCGGCAGTGAGGAAGGCGTCTCTCCACACCTGCCGCTGAAGGCCGCCGGACCGCCTCATCCCCGTTGTCGAAACAGTCGGCAGCCCAACAGGTAGCACCTGGCCGGTCCGAAACCCGTTGGGACCAACGCCTCTAGTCCTCAGCATCGAAAAGCGACAAGGCTGATGTACCTGGCTCGACCCACGGCAGACGGACGCCGCATCGAGAGGTGCTGCTGCAAATGGACGTGCCACGGGGGAACTGAGGAGCGCGATCGATGACGGGACGGCCGAGCCAGCGGAGTCGTGGCGACCGAAGGCCTGTGACGTCCGTGCGTGCCGTCGCCCTCGCCGCCACGGTCCTTGTTGCGATCGTCGCCGCAGCCTGCAGTTCGCAAACGGCGGCGCCCCCTTCCTCGCACTGGTCGTCAGCGGTGAGCATCGATCCCCCACAGGGCAACCTCGTCGCCATCACCTGCACCGGGGGCTCCGACTGCACGGCGCTGGACAACGTCGGCAACGTCCTGAAGTACGACAGCACCGGTTGGCACGGCCCGATCGAGGCGGCGTCCAGTCACTACCTGACGGCCGTGTCCTGTTCCTCATCGACGCACTGCGTGGCAGTGGACGGTACCGGCCATGCGATCGTCGGCCAGGGCTCCACATGGTCCTCGCCGGAGAGCATCGATGCCAACCAGTTCCTCGGCGCGGTGTCGTGCCCGACGTCGACGTTCTGCATGGCGGTCGACGACTCCGGGAACGCCGTCCGCCTCAGCGACAGCTCGTGGTCGTCGCCGGACGCCATCGACCAGAACGTCCTCCGCTCCGTGTCGTGCCCGACGTCGACGTTCTGCGTGGCGGTCGACGTCGCCGGCAACGCCCTCACCTATGGCGCGTCAGGATGGTCGAAGCCCGACAAGGTGGATCCGAGTTCGGGTCTCAACGCCGTCTCCTGCCCGACGTCGACGTTCTGCGTGGCGGTGGACGTCGCCGGCAATGCCCTCACCTACACCGGCCCGTCAGGGTGGTCGGCCCCCTCCGCCATCGACCAGTACGGTGACATCGAGTCCGTGTCCTGCCCGACGACAGCGTTCTGCGGTGCGGTGGACGCGTACGGCAACGCGACCACCTACTCGGCGTCCGGCGGCTGGACCAAGGTTGTCAAGATCGACTCGTACTACGTCATCAGCGCGGTGTCCTGTGCCAGCGCCAGCTTCTGCGCCGCCGTCGACTTCCGCGGTAAGGCGCTGACCTTCACCGGATCGCAGTGGTCGTCGCCGGTCAGCATCGACTCGGCGAGCTACTTCGCATCGGTGTCGTGCCCGACCTCGACGTTCTGCGCCGCCGTCGACGAACCGGGCAACGCGCTGATCTACGACGGCACCACGTGGTCGGCGCCCGAACGGATCGACACCAAGGGCAACCTCCTCTCGGTCTCGTGCCCGACTTCGACGTTCTGCATGGCGATCAGCGGCTATGGCGACGCCCTGACGTACGACGGCCGGTCCTGGTCGGCGCCCACCTCACTCGAGCCCACCGGCGGACTGGTCTCGGTCTCGTGCCCGAGCGCGACCTTCTGCCTGGCGGTCGACGTCAGCGGCAATGCGTTCACCTTCGACGGCTCCGCATGGTCTTCCCCCGTGAAGGTCGATCCCTACGGTGCCTTCTACTCGGTGTCGTGCGCGAGCCCGGCGTTCTGCGTCGGCGTGGACAGCGCCAACTACGCCGTCTCCTACGCCAACGGCACCTGGTCGGCCACCAGTATCGACACCAGCGAACTCCGGTCCGTCTCGTGTCCGAGCACGACCTTCTGCGTGGCGGTCGACGTGCACGGCAATGCCATGGCCTACGACGGGACCGGCTGGTCGAAGCCGACCAAGATCGATGGCACGAACGAGATGGTCTCGGTGTCGTGCCACGACTCGACCTTCTGCGTGACGGTCGATGTCAGAGGCAACGCGCTTCGCTACCGCGGTCCGAGCGGCTGGACGGCACCGGAGAAGGTCGACTCCTACTACGACATGCCGTCGGTGAGTTGCCCTGACACCTCGCACTGCACAAGCGTCGACAGCGTCGGCAACGCGCTGACCTACAACGGTTCCACCTGGTCGGCGCCGTCGAGGATCGATGCCAGCAGCCTCTCGGGGGTCTCGTGTCCGACGTCGGGGACCTGCGCGGCCGCCGACGTCACGGGGAACGCCCTCGAGATGACCAGCGGCGCCTGGGCCGCACCGGTCAGGATCGACCAGCCGGTGGGCTACCTCACCGCCGTGTCGTGCGCGAGCCCGACCAGCTGCATCGCCGTCGACGACGCCGGCCTCGCGCTGAGCTATGACGGGAGCAGCTGGTCGGCGCCGGCGGCCATCGATACCGTCAGCCTCAACGCGGTGTCGTGCTCGAGCTCGACCTCGTGCGTGGCCGTCGACGACACCGGACACGTCCTGATGTTCGGCGGGTCCACATGGTCCTCGCCGGTCAGCATCGACGGCTCGAGCCTGACGGCAGTGTCGTGCACCAGCTCGACGTTCTGCGTGGCTGTCGACAGCGCCGGGCGTGCACTCAGCGACGCCGGGGACGGATGGTCGGCACCACAGAAGATCGACTCCACAGGCCTGACCGGCGTGTCGTGCAGCGACCCGGGGTTCTGTGAAGCCGTCGACGCAAGCGGCCAGGCGGTCACCTTCAGCACCGCAAAGGGGTGGACGACGCCTTCCAAGATCGCCCAGACCGCTTTCACCGCCGTATCCTGCGCAAGCCCGACGTTCTGTGTCGCCGTCGACGGTGCCGGGGGCGCCGCAACGTATGACGGCTCGTCGTGGTCATCGTCGACGAGCGTCGACAGCGCGGGCCTGACGGCGATCTCGTGCGCGCGTCCGTCATCCTGCGTCGCGGTCGATCGCGCCGGGCACCAGGTCACGAGGAGCTGATCGCCTGCACAGACCTCGGCGGCGACTGCAGACGACGCCCCTACGGGATCAGGACGATCTTGCCCCTGGTGTGACGCTGTTCGATCTCAGCGAAGGCGTCCTGGACCTGGTCGAGTCCGTACCGGGCTGCGATGGGGATCTCGACCTCCCCGCCGGCGACGAGGGTGGCGATCTTCGCCAGGACGTCGGTGTTGGAGGCGGTGGCGCTGCCGTCGGCTTTGGTGCCAGCTCTTCGGCCTTGGCGAAGGCGATGATCGTCTCGATGCGGTCACGCGGGATGCCGGGGTCCGCCGCCAGCTGCACGTACTCCTCCCCGTAGAGGTCGATGAAGGCGTCGATGCCGTCGGGTGCGGCGGCATGCAGCCGGTCGACCAGCCCGTCGCCGTAGTGGACAGGGGTCGCGCCGTGGGCGCTGAGCCACGAGTCGTTGGCAGCAGAGGCGATACCGAGGACGTGCACGTCCTTTCGGGTGAGCAGCTGCACGACGATGCTGCCGACGCCACCGGCCGCCGCCGAGACGGCGATCGTCTCGCCCGCCTGCGGGGCGACGGCACGGACCGCCGCATAGGCGGTGCATCCCGCGACGTAGAGCGACCCGGCAACCTCCCACGGGAGGGATGCCGGCTTCCGGATCAGCTGGCCGACGGGAACGGTCGTGTGGGTGGCGTGGCTCGAGCGCTTCCACGAGAACCCCAGTACCTCGTCGCCGACCGCGAACTCGCTCACACCCGCGCCGAGGCCGACGACGACTCCGGCCAGGTCGCTTCCCTCGCCGGAAGGGAAGGTGGCCGGGAACCGCTCGTGGAGGGCGCCCCCGCGGATGCCGGCCTCGCCGGGGTTGATCCCGGCGGCGCGCACCTCGACCAGCACCTCGCCCTCGGACGGGACCGGCATAGGAACGTCGGCGACGTACAGCACGCTGCGGTCCCGGTAGCGGTCGAAGAGCACAGCTCTGGCGGTGGTGTCGGTCACGACTCGTCTCCTCGGGTTCCCGGACGCATCGGCAGCTCGCTCTGCCACGCGTCGGAGCCTACCGAGGGCCGTCGGGAGTTCCTCCCGCAGCTACTCGAGATGCGCAGCCCGGGCTTCCTGTGGCACGAGTTCGGCGACACGCACCTGATCCTGCCGTAGCCCTACCGGGGGTGGTGGGAGCCCGCTTCCGGACGGATCCCCCCGGTCACCCGTTCACCGAGTACAGGCGCCAGACCCCCTCGATGCCCTTCAGTTCGAACTCCCCCCTGTCCACGAACGCACGGTCGCCGCCGAGGAGGAGATCACGGACGGTCGACGAAGCGAAGACCGCTCCCGGTGCGGCCGCGTGCTCGATCCGGGCCGCCAGGTTGACGGCCAGGCCGGAGATGTCGTCGTCGTCGTCGTGGACCTCGATCCGGCCGGTGTGAAGACCGGCGCGGATCGTCAACCCGATCCCATGGAGCTCGGCCGCGATCGTGCACGCCGCGTCGATGGCGGCCGACGGGTCGTCGAAGACGGCGAGCAACCCGTCGCCCGTGCTCTTCACGATCCGTCCACCGAGCCCGCCGACCACGTTCGAACAGAAGCGGTTGTGGCTCTCGAGCGTGGCGCGCCAGGCGGAATCGCCCACGGACGCCGACCGGGCCGTCGAGTCGACGAGGTCCGTGAACGGGACGGTCGCCTCCTTCTGCGTCGTCTTCGACCGGGGGACTTCTCCCGTGACGAACGTCAGGGTCCGGTCGAGGTCCTCCCGCCAGGTCGGCAGCATCCACGGGAAGTGGTCCGGCCCCGCGATCTCCACGAGCTCCGCACCCGGGATCGCTGTCACCAACGCCCGCGATCCTTCGCTGAGGACGACCCGCTCGCCCACCACGTGGGTGATCAGAGTGGGAGCGACGATCTGCGTGAGGTCCTGGGGCGCCTCGGGCACGTAGACGCTCCGCAGTTGACGCTCGAAGTCGGCGGGGCTGGCCGACTGACGCTGCAGGCGCCCCATCCACGCCACGAAGGAGGGGTTGTCCGACTGGCCGGGGATGAACCAGTCGACGAAGTACTGGGGATCACGGCCCCACGTCTCGACCACGTGGGCGAACTTGACCAGGAGGTCGCCGAGCATCTCCTCCGGATACGACCACACGCCGTTGGCGCCGAGGATGGAGTTGATGAGCACAGCTTGTCCACCCGCTCGGGATTCAGGGTTGCGAAGAGCTGCGCCATCAGGCCACCTTCGGAGAGTCCGAACAGGCTGGCCCGCCCGACACCGGCGGCGCCCATGACCGCCGTGATGTCGCCGATCCGCTCCTCCAGCGTGGGCAGGCGGTCGAAGCGGTCGGACATGCCGATGCCGCGTTTGTCGAAGTGGATCACGGTGGCGTGGCGGCCGAAGTAGTCGAGAACCCGCCGATAGAGCTCCTACTCCCAGCCCAGTTCGATGTTGGAGATCAGCGGCGGGATCAGGATCACGGGCGGGCAGGACCCGAAGATCTGGTACGTGAGGTTCGTGCCGCCGTTCTTCGTGTACAGGGTCGCCGGGATCTCCATCCGCAGATCCTTGCGCAGAAAGACCGGGGCATGCCGGCCCCGTCGCGTGTGCCGGGGCGCTCAGGCCTGGCTGTGCTCGGCCAGCCAGCCCTTGTAGAAGGCGAACTGCCCGTCGAG
>OCTA010004387.1_pt1 | contig 12372 bp, 7 predicted proteins | sample 1538991 | NCBI WGS metagenome assembly OCTA01 (sample SAMEA3539302, study PRJEB22396) | soil metagenome | biome: tundra; feature: field; material: soil | place: USA | collected 2010-05 | depth 0.15 m
GCCGAAACCGGCTCCGCCGCCGCCGCGCCCGCCACCGCCGGGGCCGCCGCCGATACCGGCTCCGCCGCCACCGTCGCCGCCTCGTCCGCCACCGCCACGTCCGCCGCCGCCAATACCAGGCGCACCGGTGGCATCACCGCCCATTCCCGGGATGCCGCCGAAGCCGCCACCCATGCCGCCGTTATCGAAGCCGCCCGGACCGCCCCCGCCAAAGTCGCCGCCGCGGCCACCGAAGCCGCCGCCGAAATCGGCCTGCCCTTGCATGCCCATGGCACTGCTCTGGCTACCCTGCACGACGAAGGACTGGTCGGCGCTCTGGGAGAGCTGAGCGTTCATTTCCGTCGAAATGTTGCCCTCCTGGTTGAAGGTCGAGGACTCCGCCGACTGGCTCACGCCGACCTCCTGGAACGCGCCGAGCAGCGTAGGCCGGCCGTTATTGGCCGTTGAAGCGGTTCCGCCTCGACCCGCCGCCTGATTCCGACCGCCTCGACCCGCCTGGTTAGCAGCCTGAGCCGTCGCCCCGCGGCCATTCGCCGCAGGGGCCGCATTCGAGGTAGCGGGAGCCGCCGGAGCTGGGGTGTTGGCCGCTGTCGCGGGAGCCGCCGGAGTACCGCCCGCGGTTGCGGGCGCGGAAGGAGCTGGCGTAGTCGCCGCGACCGCCGCCGGCGCGGGCTTCGGCGCCATGGCGGCTGCGAGATCCGCCGCGGACAGGAGCTTCAAATCCCATTGGGGACTGGGCGCATCGGGCGCAACGCCGATGTCGCGCGAAACCTCCGCAAAGCCCAGCATCTCGACCTGAATCGTCCAGACGCCTTCCACCAAGTCCGGGAACATGTACGCTCCCTGGTCGTCGGTGGTGGTGACGACTTTCTTGCTGTCCTGCGTTGCGGTTATGGTGGCGCCGGGAACCGGCAAGCCACCGGATTTGACGACACCATGGTGTTCGGAAGCGAAAAGACCCGCCAGGGCAACCCAGACAGCGATCAATCGCAAGAAATAGTTGCGGATTCGGTAAAGGGGCATGGGAGTAACACCAATCAAGGCGAACTCCAGTTGTGGAAAGTTACGGCCCGAGGACTAAAATAGCCCTAAAGAATAAATTGGAACTTATTGAAGGCAAAGGAGCAACAAGCTCGATGTGAGCAAGTGATGGTTCGTACACTTGGGGGCGGTCATTGCGACAGCGGCGCCCTACATTCGCGCCGCAGCCACCGGCGGCTGCCTCATGAGAATGATTGGCTCGCGGTCGGGGGTCGGGCATGCCCGACCCCTACAAATACGGATTAGTCCCCGAAGCTACCGACTTCCTCGCGCTCTTCCGCGGGTTTCGGAGCGGGCTTGATGGAGGCCAGCGGAACGGCTGGAATGGAGCCGATCTGCACCAGGTCCGGCCCCGGCTGCTCCTTGAGCACGTGCTCACGGTAGAGCTTCATCATGCGGTCCTGTTCCTGCCGATCCTTCTGCTTCGCGTCGCGCGCGCGAGTCTTCTCCTCGCGCGCGTTCTTGGCGATGCCCAGGCGATCTAGGTCGTGCTGCTCTTCGGTGGCGACAATCTCCTCGCGCAACATCAGCGAGTGCGCCGCCGTCGGCAGCGGCACCACCTTGCCGCCGGCGAAGATCTCGTGCTTCCCGTGCTCCTCGTACCATTTGGTGAGAGTGGCGGTCATGTGCATCTTCTCGATGATGTTGCGCCAGCCGACGCCGGTATTGTAGGCGCAGAACGAAATTTCGCCCTCCTGCGTGGCATAGGGAATGATGCACTGCTCGGTGCGCCGGAAATCGTAGTTAAAGAGGTCCTGGAACCACATGCCGGCGATGAACAGGAAGTTCCAGCGGTCGCGGCGGCGTTTTTCGATGTCGTCCAAGGTGCGGTCCTTGCCCACCTTGCCATAGTTCTTGCCGGAGGCCCCGAAGGTCTTGTCGAACTTCAGGAGCAGGTCCTTCATGCGGAAATGCGTGGGCGACTGGAAGGGGTCGTAATTGCGGCCCACGGCGAGGGCCATGCCCACAATCGAGAGCCACTTTCCGCGCGCCGCGTCGTTGACTCGCGCCACGTCGCGCTCCAGCCGGTCGGCGTTCAGGAAGGCCGTCACCGGCTTGGCTTCCTTGGTTTCCTTGTCCACCATCACAGCCATGCCGACGCCGCAGTTCGGGTGGCACCCGCAGCTCAACTGTCCCCAATCGGTTTGCGGGCCATGCACCAGGTCGCTCCAGTCGGAGAACGTGGACATAAAGGATATGGGGAACCAGTCGCGCGTGGGCTCGCCCAGCCCGGTCTGGTTCTTCACGTCGTGCGCCAGGTGGGAGAGCGTGTAGCGCTGCGCCGCGCGGCGCTCGTCGGTGACTTCTTCGTCGCGTCCCGTGAACGATACCGGCTGGAACGACAGGAACGGGATCTTCTTGGGATTGTCCAGCGCGAACTGAACGATGGGGCCGACCTGTTCGTTGTTGATGCCGTTGACGATGGTGATGACCGGAATGATGTCCACGCCGTTGGCATGCAGGTTCTCGATGGCCTGCAGCTTGACGTCGAACAGATTACCCACCTTGCGGTGCTGGTTGGCGGCGTTGCCGATGCCGTCGAACTGAAGGTAGGCGTAGCGCAAGCCCGCCTCCGCCGCCTGGCGGCAGAACTCGGGACTCTTGGCGAACTCGATTCCGTTGGTGGCAGCCTGCACGGAGGTGTAACCCACCTCGCGCGCGTAGCGCACCGCGTCGAGAAAGAACGGCGAGATGGTCGGCTCGCCGCCCGAGAACTGCACCGACATTTGCCGCTTGGGCTTGATGGTGATGGCGTTATCGAGCACCGTCTTGATGTCGTCCCAGCTCAACTCATGGACGAAGCCCACCTGGTTGGCGTCCATGAAGCAGGGGTCGCACATCATGTTGCAGCGGTTGGTCAGGTCGACGGTCAGGACCGACCCGCGGCCGTGCTTTATAGTGGTGCTGGAGCGCTGTATAACGGGCGCAAGAAGCGTTTGGCATTACCGTTCCGCGCATGCGACAGTCGGCATAGCCAGTTCAACGGTTTGGGCGTGATCCGTCCAGGTGGATTCCGGCAGAACCGTTACTAAAACACCTGGAATGCCCGGTACCAATCGAGTGTTGCCGGCGTCAAATGCGGCCAGTCTCTGATAGCCCCACCCGGCATCAGCGCGGCGACCTGACGACATCATCGTATTCAACAGGATGCCAGCGCATTGATAATTCAGGATAGTCCCGCGAGCGAGTTCAGAAAACAGCCCTCGTCGCACAGGTGTGCTCGGGTTTCACAGAACCCGCATCCTAGTCGTTCATTTGAAATGAAAGCTATGTAGCGTGGCGATTCCCGTGCTAATAACTTGTACTCATGCTTCGGTACAGGGTTATTTTCCTCCTCGTTTTCGGAATTGTGCCCGCGTTCGCTCAGCGATTATCCATCGGCGTTCTCGGCGGCGGCAGCTTGACCGACGGTTTTCCAACGGTCACCGTTCCGTTGGAGTTACCCGGCGCAAATGCTCCGACGGGGGCTCGTTACTATTCCCGCGCTAAGGACTATATGATCGGCACGGCGATTGAGCTCCGATTGCGCCCCAATTGGTCCCTCGAAGTCGATGGGCTCTTTCGGACGCTGCACTTCGCCACGGCCGAAGTCGAGCCCGATGGATCTCTCAACAGCGTCTCGCCTTCGCCCGTCGTGACCTGGGAATTTCCGGTGCTCGCCAAATACCATTTTCGTTGGCTCAACCTGGGGCAGTTCGCCGAATTGGGACCATCCTTTCGCGTCGCGGGAAATCTCAACGGCACGAATCCCTCACACGCCGGGCTCACCGCCGGTTTCGGTGTCGAAATGCATGCCGGAAAGATAAACATCGCCCCGGAGCTTCGCTACACGCGCTGGGCACCGGACCATGCTGGGAGCCCATTTGGGCAAATTGCCGGATACAAGTCCAATCCGAATCAGCTCGAATTCCTGTTGGGGTTCCGAGTTGCCGCCGAGTCCGACCTGCACCCCCTGAGCGGGCATTTTTCGATAGGAGTAGCCGCGGGCGCCGGCCTGACGGACGTCAGGAGCCGGATCATCGGTCCGATGGTCGAGTTCGCCTTGCCTAAGGGCTTTGCGCTGGAAGCGGATGCACTCCATCATCCACTTCGCTCGAATAGCGCCACCAGCCTCAGTGAAGCCGGAAGTGGAACCGGGGTAGTCGGAGTTTCGTCGAGTTCCAATTCCGGCTATCGGGGAAGCGGTTTGACCTGGGAACTTCCTGTTCTGGCGAAATACCGGTTCCCGACGCGCATCCTCCGGCCTTTTGTGGAAGGCGGGCCGTCCTTCCGGCTAGGCGGAAATGTTTCGAGCCACGGGATTACGGCCGGAGTGGGCGTCGAGGCCCATCTGAGCGTCCTGAGAATTGCACCGTCGATTCGTTATACGCATTGGGCGCTAGACGACCCAATCTGCCCGTCCTGCAGTACGAATCCAAATCAAGCCGAGGTGCTTGTCGGATTTTCTTTCTAGAGATTCCCTGATCGCCTGGCCCTGGACTCGAATCGCGAAAGGCCCCTCGCGGACTGCTCGTCATCGACCACGTCGACAGGCCCTCCGAACAGTCTGAGCTCCTGTCGGCGGATCATGCCCGCCTCGGCGGCGGTGACTACGTCAATTCCACGGGACCGAAGACCCCGAACAACGTCGCCGTCCATCGCATCCTCGTCTACGTACAAACGAAGGCGGCTCACAGCGGTTATGCCCGCGCCGGGAAAATCTCTTCGACTGCGGCGTCCTCGGCGGCAATGTCACTGTCAATCTCGTCGCGGTTGGCGTGGTAGTAGGCCAGGGCGGCGTGAATCTGAGCCAGCGTGAGGTGTTCCATCTTGGCGGCGATTTCCTCGGGCGCAAGGCCCATGTTGTGCCACCCGGCAATACGCCGGACCGTAACTCCGGTACCGGCAATGCAAGGCCGGCCTTTGCGGATTTCCGGCGACCTCTCGATCAAAGTCCCAATATCCACTGTGGTTCGCATCTTCATTCCAAGTATAGACCGCTGGGCCGGGGCTTGTGCCCATTCGGAATCACGTGGTCATCCGGACGCATAGTCGCCAAACCGTGGAAATGCCGGCGCCACCCGACGAGGACCCGCAAGCCGGCTTGTGCCCGCTAATCGCCTGGTACGCGTCTGCGCTTAGGTTAACGCCTGTATCGGCGAGAGCCGTGGGAGCAGACGCGTGCAGCAAAGGACTAAGGGTTTGTAAAGAAATAACATTGCCAACGGCCGTCGTGGCGCACGCTTCAGCGTGCTGTGGCGAGCTTCAGCTCGCCATCCGCTGATGACCGCCAGACCGTGGGCTGAAGCCCACGGCTGCACGCTGAAGCGTGCGCCACTCGGCCTGCCGGCGCCTCGTAGATGGCAATGTTATTTCTTGACAAGCCCTAATCTCCGAAGCTGCCGACTTCCTCGCGCTCTTCCACGGGTTTCGGAGCGGGCTGGATGGAGCCGATCTGCACCAGGTCCGGCCCCGGCTGCTCCTTGAGCACGTGCTCGCGGTAGAGCTTCATCATGCGGTCCTGCTCCTGCCGATCCTTTTGCTTCGCATCGCGTGCGCGGGTCTTCTCCTCGCGCGCGTTCTTGGCGATGCCCAGGCGATCCAGGTCGTGCTGCTCTCCGGCGGCGACGTTCTCCTCGCGCAACATCAGCGAGTGCGCCTCCGTCGGCAGCGGCACCACCTTGCCGCCGGCGAAGATCTCGTGCTTCCCGTGCTCCTCGTACCATTTGGTGAGAGTGGCGGTCATGTGCATCTTCTCGATGATGTTGCGCCAGCCGACGCCGGTATTGTAGGCGCAGAACGAAATTTCGCCCTCCTGCGTGGCATAGGGAATGATGCACTGCTCGGTGCGCCGGAAATCGTAGTTAAAGAGGTCCTGGAACCACATGCCGGCGATGAACAGGAAGTTCCAGCGGTCGCGGCGGCGTTTTTCGATGTCGTCCAAGGTGCGGTCCTTGCCCACCTTGCCATAGTTCTTGCCGGAGGCCCCGAAGGTCTTGTCGAACTTCAGGAGCAGGTCCTTCATGCGGAAATGCGTGGGCGACTGGAAGGGGTCGTAATTGCGGCCCACGGCGAGGGCCATGCCCACAATCGAGAGCCACTTTCCGCGCGCCGCGTCGTTGACTCGCGCCACGTCGCGCTCCAGCCGGTCGGCGTTCAGGAAGGCCGTCACCGGCTTGGCTTCCTTGGTTTCCTTGTCCACCATCACAGCCATGCCGACGCCGCAGTTCGGGTGGCACCCGCAGCTCAACTGTCCCCAATCGGTTTGCGGGCCATGCACCAGGTCGCTCCAGTCGGAGAACGTGGACATAAAGGATATGGGGAACCAGTCGCGCGTGGGCTCGCCCAGCCCGGTCTGGTTCTTCACGTCGTGCGCCAGGTGGGAGAGCGTGTAGCGCTGCGCCGCGCGGCGCTCGTCGGTGACTTCTTCGTCGCGTCCCGTGAACGATACCGGCTGGAACGACAGGAACGGGATCTTCTTGGGATTGTCCAGCGCGAACTGAACGATGGGGCCGACCTGTTCGTTGTTGATGCCGTTGACGATGGTGATGACCGGAATGATGTCCACGCCGTTGGCATGCAGGTTCTCGATGGCCTGCAGCTTGACGTCGAACAGATTACCCACCTTGCGGTGCTGGTTGGCGGCGTTGCCGATGCCGTCGAACTGAAGGTAGGCGTAGCGCAAGCCCGCCTCCGCCGCCTGGCGGCAGAATTCGGGACTCTTGGCGAACTCGATTCCGTTGGTGGCCGCCTGCACGGAGGTGTAGCCCACTTCGCGCGCGTAGCGCACCGCGTCGAGAAAGAACGGCGAAATGGTCGGCTCGCCGCCCGAGAACTGTACCGACATCTGCCGCTTCGGCTTGATGGTGATGGCGTTATCGAGCACCGTCTTGATGTCTTCCCAGCTCAATTCGTGGACGAAGCCCACCTGGTTGGCGTCCATAAAGCAGGGGTCGCACATCATGTTGCAGCGGTTGGTCAGGTCTACGGTCAGGACCGACCCGCGGCCGTGCTTGATGGTGCTGGAGCCATGATTGTGCAGCGTTTCATCGTGGTGCGCGCGGATATCGCGGCCGGGGAAGACGTCTTCCAAGTGCTTGAAGAACGCCGTGTCGATGGCCATCACGTCTTCGAAATGGCCGTGGATGGGGCAGTCCTTCACCATCAGGATCTTGCCGTCGCGCTCGATCACCTGGGCCTTGATCTCGCCGGGACGGTCGTTGTACAGGATGTCGATGGGGGTTTCGCCATCGAGAATCCGCTTGCGGATTTCGGGCACGCAACGAGGGCACAGCGAATCGGTCTCACGCGGCCAGCCGAGTAGCGGCTTGGTCTTCTCGTACGACTTCAGAAGCGGTTTTTCGGACCAGGACGGGATAAAGCCCGGATTCTGGCGGATCTGGTTCACCTTGTCGAAAACCGCCCAGGCCGCGCCCGCGGCATAGGTAAACGCCTTCTCTGCGTATTTAATAGGCTTGTGCATCTCGTTTGAACTCTCTTGGGCTACCCAGAAGGGCAATTAGGCGCAATTATACGCGCCTGAGCAGAGTATAGGCAACCCCCCGGCGAGCGGCTATCGATTGGCATCGAAACGCCGGATTCGCCGGTTGTACGGCGCGCCGGGAAGTTGAATGGGCATGCGTACCGGTATGAAAGGGAACGGCTTAATCGGTGGAAAAGCCTTCTGACGCCGGGGCCGCTGCTATGATAAGTAGATGACAAGCGCCCTTCCCCCCGTCGTGGACGACTCCGCCCGGGCGACCATGGACCTGGAGCGGCAGTACCTGCTTCAAAATTACACCCGCTATCCCCTCGTGATCGCTCGCGGCAAAGGCTGTTATGTATACGACACGGCGGGCCGCCGCTACCTGGATTTCCTCAGCGGCATCGGGGTGAATGCGCTGGGGCACGCGCATCCGCGCATCGTGAAGGTCATTCGCGAACAGGCCGGGCTGACGATCCACTGCTCGAATCTGTATTACAACCAGCACCAGGGTCCGCTGGCCAAACGGTTGGCGGAGATCAGCGGTCTTCAGCGGACGTTCTTCGCCAACTCGGGCGCCGAGGCCATGGAAGGCGCGCTGAAGATGGCGCGAGCCCACGGCCATTCGATTCATCCGGAGAAATTTGAAATCATCTCGCTCGAAAACTCCTTCCACGGGCGTACGTTGGGCGCCCTGTCCATCACCGGACAGGCGAAGTACCGGGCGGACTTCGAACCACTGCTTCCGGGCGTGAGGTTCGTTCCGCCGAACGACATCGCCGCGCTGGAGGCCGCCTTCAACGAACGCACGGCCGGCATGGTGCTGGAAATGATCCAGGGTGAAGGCGGTATCTACCCGCTGACCCACGAATACGTGGTGAAAGCCCGTCAACTGGCGGATCGCTATGACGCGCTGCTGATCGCCGACGAGGTTCAGTGCGGCTTGGGACGGCCCGGAACGTTCTTCGCTTACCAGCGAGCGCATCCGGTGATTCTGCCGGACGTCATGGCGGCGGCCAAACCCCTGGGCGTGGGCATCCCGCTGGGCGTGATTGTGGCCAACGAAAAGGCCGCGGCGGCCATCAAGCCGGGCATGCACGGCTCCACCTTCGGCGGCGGCCCCCTGGCGTGCCGCGTGGCGCTGGAGGCGCTCGACGTCATCGAGGAACTGCTGCCCGCGATCCAGCGGGTGGGCGGGTACTTCCACGTGAAGCTGAACGAGCTGGCTCGAAAGCACTCGTTCGTGAAGGAAGTCCGCGGCTTCGGCCTGATGATCGGCGTGGAATTGACCGTTCCAGGCAAGCAACTGGTGCTGGACGCCATGGACGAAGGCCTGCTCATGAATTGCACGCACGACACCGTGCTGCGTTTTCTCCCGCCGTACATCGCGACGGAAAAGGACGTGGACCAGGCGATGAAAGTGCTGGCGAAGCTGTTCGCGAAGGTAAAGTGACGGATTCGGGGCAAGGCCAAGAAGGCAGGCCAGGAGGCCCGCCCCACCGAGCTTGGTTCGACGCTATCATTAGCGTGGTATGAAGTTCTTCCTGTGCGCCGCTCTCACCGCCGCCGCTCTGGCGGCGCAGATCTTCCCTGGTTCCCAGGCTATCGATGCGGCCGTCTACAAGGCGATCGACGAGGGCCGCCTGCCGGGCGCGGTCGTGATCGTGGGTCACGATGGGCAGATCGTCCATCGCAAGGCCTATGGCAAGCGGTCGTTGTTCCCCGAGTTGGAGGACATGACGGTCGACACCATCTTCGACCTGGCCTCTCTCACCAAAGTCGTCGCCACCACGCCGGCGCTAATGAAGCTTTTCGAGCAGGGCAAGTTCCGGCTCAACGACAGGGTCACCGAGTACATCCCCGAATTCCAGGGTGGCAGGAGCGATATCACCATTCGAAACCTCTTCACGCATTTCTCCGGGCTTCAGCCGGATCTCAAGCTCGATCCCGTGTGGACCGGGTACGAGACCGGCATCGCCATGGCCTGCAGCACTCCGCCCGCGGGTCCGCCGGGCGTGCGCCACGTCTACAGCGACATCAATTTCGAACTGCTGGGCGAACTGGTGCGCCGGCTCAGCGGCCAGTTGGTCTCCGACTATGCGTTGCAAAATATCTACCTGCCGCTCGGCATGAAGGAGACCATGTTCCTGCCGCCGGCGGAATGGATTCCGCGCATCGCGCCCACCGAACGCACCCCTAAGAACGGCCCCCCTTTGCGCGGGGTAGTACACGACCCCACGGCGCGCTACATGGGCGGCGTGGCCGGGCATGCGGGCCTGTTTTCCACGGCTGACGACCTGTCGCGCTACGCGCAAATGCTGCTCAACGGCGGCGAACTGGGGGGCGTGCGCGTCCTCAGCCCGCTCACCGTGGAGAAGTTCACCGAGCCGCAGACGCCGCCCGACCAGTCGATCCTGCGCGGGCTCGGCTGGGATATCGATTCGCCGTATTCGAGCAACCGCGGGGAGTTGTTCCCCATCGGCTCCTACGGCCACACGGGATTCACCGGCACTTCCCTCTGGATCGACCCATCCACCAAGACGTACGTCATTATTCTTGCCAACAGCGTCCATCCGGAGTTGCGGCCCGCGCTCACGCCTTTACGCGCCGAGGTTGCGACCATTGTGGCCGCGGGCATCGGCGTGGGCGTGCGGGACGTGACGCTTACCGGATACAGCGACACCCTCTCCGCCGGCGCGCGCCGCGAGGTGGCGCGCAACGCCGCCACGAAGACTGGCCTCGATACGCTGGTCGATAAGAATTTCGAGTTTTTCCGCGGAAAGCGGATCGGGCTGATTACGAACCAAACGGGCCTGGATCGCATGGGCCGGCGCAACGTGGATCTCATGAAACAGGCCGGCATCAAGGTGGCCGCGCTTTTCTCCCCCGAGCACGGCTTCGGAGGAGTGGAAGACCGCCCCGGAATCCAGGATGCCGCCGACCCCGCGACGGGCATCAAGGTTTACAGCCTCTATGGAAGCACGCTCCGGCCGACGCCGGAAATGCTGCAGGGCCTCGACGCGCTGGTGTACGACATCCAGGACGTCGGCGTGCGGTTCTACACCTACGAGACCACCATGGCCTACTGCCTGGAAGCCGCGGCCAAGGCGGGAATTCCGTTCTACGTGCTGGACCGCCCCAACCCCATCACGGGAACCCGCGTGGAAGGCCCGTTGATGGACGCCGCCAATACGTCGTTCGTGGGCTACTTCGCGGGCATGCCCGTGCGGCACGGCATGACCATGGGAGAACTGGCGCGCCTGTTCAACGCGGAGAACAAGATCGGCGCCAATCTGACCGTGGTTTCCATGGAGGACTGGCGCCGCGGCGACTGGTTCGATTCGACCGACCTGCCGTGGGTGAACCCCTCGCCGAACATGCGCAGCTTGAAGGCTGCGACGCTGTACCCGGGCCTGTGCCTGTTGGAATCCGGGGCGGGTCTCTCGATGGGGCGGGGAACCGACGCCCCGTTCGAGCAGATCGGGGCCAGTTTCATCGATGGCCGCGAGCTGGCCGCCTATCTGAACGGCCGGCAGATCCCCGGCGTGCGCGTCTACCCGACCAGCTTCACGCCCACGGAATCGGTCTCCAAGGGCGTGCGTATCCAGGGCGTGCGGTTTGAAATCCTGAACCGCGAATTGTTCGATTCCACGCGACTGGGGCTGGAGCTTGCGGCGGCGCTCCAGAAGCTCTACCCGGACAAGATCGACCTTTCGAGAACCAGGCGCCTGATGGGCAGCGACGACGTCATCCAACGCTTGACGGCGGGTCAGGATCCACGTTCCATCCAGGAGACTTACCGGGACGATCTGGCGGCGTTTGTCAAGCTACGGGAACAGTACTTGCTGTACCGGTAAAGCGCAGGCCAGTATTGCCGGCGCCTCCATATTCTTGTCCGCTTGAGAAGATCTCTCCTCAAGCGGCAGCGGCTTTGAACTGGCGCGGTGCGACACGTCCGTGGGGCACGGTCGAAAACCCGACCCCGCGTGGGCGCACCCAGTGGGGCGGACCTCCCGGTCTGTTTTAGAGGGCCTGCGGCCCGCGGAATTTCATGAAAAACGGGTATGGTGGCAGAATGGGAAGGCGGCGCGGCGAGGTCGGCAAGGCAGTGGAGAAGTCGAGGCCGTCGGTCTGTTTGATCCGGAGCATGCGCGCTTTGAGCGAATAATTGGGCGTCGTTCGTCTCCCTTGGGAGCGGCGATAGCCACGTGACCCTGCATAATCTTAAACTTTTCGCGTGCTCTCCGCGCCGCCCAGGAGAAGCATGATGGCTTATCGAGTCGCAGCAGTCGACGTTCACAAGAAGATGTTGGCGGTAGTGGTGGCTGATGTCGCCGGGGAAGGCGAGTATCGGTTTGAGCGGCGCAAGTTCGGCGCCACCCCCGATCAATTGCACGTGCTGGCCCAATGGCTGGTCCAGCAGGAGGTCGAGGAAGTCGTCATGGAATCGACCGCGCAGTACTGGAAACCGGTGTGGGGAGCGCTGGAGCGGTACTGGAAGCCGGAGCGCCAGAAGCGCGAGGGAGCCGCCAAGATGTCCGGCGCGCTGCACTTATGCCAGGCCAAGTCCAACCGCGGGCCGCGCGGGCGAAAGAACGACTTCGCCGACGGCGAACGGATGATCAAACGGCTGGTGGCGCAGGAGCTGGTTTTGAGCTTCGTACCGGATGCGGAACAGCGCCTGTGGCGAACCGTGACGCGGCGCAAGCACCAGTTGACCCGCGACAAAGTGCGTTTTCAGAACCAACTGGAGAGCCTGTTGGAACAGGCGCACCTCAAGTTATCGAGCTTCGTGTCGGATCTGCTGGGCGTCAGTGCGCGGCGGATGTTGAAGGCGCTGGCGGAAGGGGAAACCGACCCGGCGGTTC
>OCTA010004388.1_pt1 | contig 12371 bp, 6 predicted proteins | sample 1538991 | NCBI WGS metagenome assembly OCTA01 (sample SAMEA3539302, study PRJEB22396) | soil metagenome | biome: tundra; feature: field; material: soil | place: USA | collected 2010-05 | depth 0.15 m
AGAAGGCGCACTACGAGGGGCAGATGTTCGCGCAGGGCCTCGTCAACGGCATGGATTCCTACCATGGCCGGGTCGGGGCGTCGGCGGGGAAACTGGCGTCCGCGATGTCCGCTGGGGCTTCCGCGTCCCTCTCCGGGGCGTCGGGGGGCAGTAGTGGTGGCGGGGCGGGCGGGACGTACAACTTCCACCTGACCGTCAACGGGTTCGTCGGCAGTAACCAGCAACTGGCGACCGCGTTGCAGCCCGTGATCATGAAGGCCGTTCTCCAGTTTTCCAGGCGCAATTCAAGCAACGGCCTCACGCTGGCCGGTCACTGACCGCAAAGGGGAGCACCGATGGCAGCAGGCGCGCAGGGCAAAGGCAAGGCGGGAACCGGGGCGGCCACCCCGAAGGGCGGCGGCGGCGGTGCGCGAGGCAAGACGCCCGCGCCGGGTTCCGGGGCGAGTACCCCGAAGGGTTCCACCGCGTCAGCGTCGAAGCCAGCCGGCCCGGGTACAGGTGCGGCCACCCCGAAGGCGGGTGCGGGAAAGGCCGCGCAGAAGATGCCGTTCCCGGGCGCCAAGCCGTTCGGGAAGGCTGGCCGCAAGTCCTGATGGCATCCACTCCCGAGCCCTGTTTCATGCGCTCAACCCGCAACGATGGCCGCTGCGGTGACGCACCCGCCGGGCTGTATGAGTTCACCTGTCCCCGTGAGCACGTGGAGAAGTGCTGGCTGTGCCTGCGACACGGTGAGCAGGCGCTAGCGGGACTGCCCCGGACGCTGTGCGAGGTGTGCGCGGCACGCGGCGTCAAAGTCGCCGTGACCGTACGGCTGCTCGAACTCGCCCGCTAGACCCCTTCCGCTGACCCCGGGCCGCCAATGGCCGGGGGTTTTTCGTGTGCCCGAAAAGGAGCAGCAATGCCTATCTCTGATGTCTACACGGCCCGTGTCGCCTACACCGGCACCGCGGTCACCACGGCGGTGCCCGCACTGTCGGTCCTTGGGCTCGCCACGAAGCGTTCATGGGTCACCGGCGTCCGGGTGGACATCACGGCGACCACCGCCGCCGCCGGGTCTGAGGTCACCTTCACCCTGGCCCGGTCCACCGCGTCGAGCACGGCGACGTCGCTGACGTCCCTCAACGCTCACGACTTCTCCGCCCCGGCGTCGATCACGCAGCAGTCCACCACCTACAGCACCGCGCCGACTGTCGGGACAGTGCTGTGGGAGCAGGCGCTTCCGCTGACCACCGGCTCAAGCTGGGAGGAGTTCCCTCCGTCCGGCTACGAGTGGGGCGTCCCGGCGATCGCGACGGGCGCGGCGAACGCCGGCGTCCACATGTTCATCACCCAGTCCGTCGCCACCTCCGGGTACACGTACCTAGTCGACCTAGTGGTCAGCGAGTAGCCCCGGGCGGGCCTGCTCCTGACGCCCCAGCCCCCGGTCACCTGGCCGGGGGCTCCGCCATGCACGGACACGGGAGGGGCTGACCCGTGGCCGTTACCAGCGTTGGGACGCCGGTAAACACCCACTCTGCTACGGGATCGGTCACCGCGACGTGGGGCACCGGGCAGATCCGCGGCGCGGGGAACCTGCTTGTCGCCGTCGTGTCCGCGGCGGCCAGCACCAGCGCCGCGGCGACGGCGTGCGCGACCGCCGGGTGGTGTAACCAGCTGGAGGCGGCTAACACCGCGACGGCGCAGGTCCGGGCCGCTTGCTGGACGAAGATCGCGGCAGGCGCCGACACGGCACCGACGGTCACCTCCGTAGAGACGGGCACCGCGGGCGGCATGGACGTCATGCTGTTCGAGCTGAACCTGGTGACGGGCAACTCCCCGATCGATGTGGCCGCGATCTACGCGTCGGGTTCCGTGGCCGGGACGCTGGCTTCGCTGACCGCCACGACGGTGGGGGTGACCACACCGGGCGAGTACGCCATCTCGTGTTTCGCGCAGGAACGCGCCGCGGCGAACCTAACGTTCACCGACAGCGGCTCCGGTGGCTTCACCACGCTGCTCAACGGCAACGGCGTGTCAACGGTCCTCCAGACGTACATCGGGGCGAAAGCCGCCCCGGGCGCCAATGCCACCCTGAACGACGCCGGGGCGTTCTCCACTGACACGACGGCGTTCGGTGCCGGGTTCGTTCTCGTGTTCGCGGCGGGCGCGAACCTGGCCACGGCGGCATTCGCCAACAACGCGGCCGGGACCGTTACCACCGGGGGCACCACGGCGCCCGCCGGGGGCACCGTGGAGAGCTGGACGGTGACGGCGGCCGGGGCGTTCCCGGTGGCGACGTCGCTGGTGCAGTTCAACGTGTGCGACCCGACGCTGCCCGCCGAGAAGATGCTGGTCACCGTCGCGCCCGGCGGTGCGGGCTCCGGTCAGGCATGGACGGTGACGCGGGGCGCCGAGGGGACAACCCCGGTCGCGCATATAGCCAGTTTCTCCATCGTCGAGGTGGTCACCGCCGGGGGCCTGGCGGCGTTCGACGAACTGGACTGGGTCAACGCCGTCACCCAGTTCCACGCCGACCCCACCGGGGCGACCGACTCGACGGCCGCGCTGCAAGCCGCGATCACCGCCACCCCGGCAGGATGCCAGCTGTACCTGCCGGCCGGGAATTACACGACCAGCGCACCGCTGGTCATCGGGAAGCGGATCATCCTCACAGGCCCTGACTCCGGGTACGGGTACAACATTTACGCCGAGGGTTACCCGCCGTCTGGCAACACGTTCGAGCCGAACCCGCAGACCGGTGCGGTGATCAAGCCGTCCGCGTCGTGGGCCCAGGGCGCGGCACCGTCCCCGGCGGTGATCCTGCTGATTGCCCCGACGCACTACATCACCGAGGGCCCGGTCCTGCGGCACATCGCCATTGACGGGACGGCGCTGGTCGCCACCGCTGACGCGATCATGGGTTACGGCCCGGTCGTGGACGTCATCATGGACGACGTCTGTATCTCGCACTGCAACAACTGGGGCATCAACACCACGGGGGACCCGTCCACCCCGGCCGGCGTCGGCATCACCGGCCCGGGCACCTGGAAGGTGCGGGACTCCATGGTGTTCTCCTGCGGCGGCGGGATACTCCTCCAGAACATGAGCGACACCGACTTCACGAATGTCCTGTCGATCGGCAACTCGGGTGCGGGCTGGCAGTTCATCGCCTGCTCGAACTCCCATTTCGTCGGCTGCCGCGCGGAGTGGAACGGGACGCACGGGTTCTACCTGACCGGCACCTGGGACAGTTCTGCCGGAGTTATCGACGACGTGTCGTTTGTGAGCTGCTCGACGGACGCGAACGCGGAGCACGGGTTCTTCGTCGACGCGACGGTCGGCGTGGTGACGGTCACCATCATCGGGATGTTCTGCAAGCGGGACGGGAACAACGCCACCCCGGCGTCGTGGGCGGCGCTGGCCATCAGCCAGACCGCCGGCGGGAGCCTGTTCTTCCAGGTGATCATCCGCGGGTTCGTGGTCAGCGCGACGACTGCCTCCCATGGGGTCGGGCCCGCCTACGGGCTGAACGTCTCCGGTACTGGTGTGTGGCTGGACGTGGACGGGGCCCGGTTCATCGGCAACACCGGGGCGTTCCTGCTGTCCTCACCAGGCCACATGCACCTGGGCAGGGAGTGCTTCTGGTATTCGGGGGCTTCGACGGCACCGGCCGTGGCGCTGCCGCCGTCCGGGTTCGACGACGCCTACCTCGCCTCGGCGTTCGTGGGTGCCACGGGCACTGCGAACCAGAACGTCACCGGCCTGGCGCTCACCGTCCCACTGGGAACATACAAGCTGCGTGGCTACATCCCGGCGCAGTCCGCCACGGCCGCGTCGACGTGCAAGTACAACTTCACGTTCACCGGCACCACCGGCACTCCCACGATGATCTCCTGGCAGCCGCACGGCTCGGCGTTCCTCGTCCCGGTCACCAGCGCGACGATCACCACGGCCAGCGGACCGGTGACCACCGCGCTCAGCACCGCGACGTATTACATGGAAGTCGCCGGCTACATCAACGTCACGGCGCTCGGCGTGCTGCAGCTTCAGGTGGTCAACGGGGCGACGGCGGACGCCACCACCGTGAACGCCGGGGCGTTCCTAGAGCTGACACCAGCGGTCTGAGCGCGTAGTCCCCCGCCACGCGAGGCCGCCCGGGGAGGCGGGCACGCTTTACACGGGGGGCGGCGGGCCGTGACGATCAGCCGGGCATCAGGGTTCCCTGTAGGCGGGGGCGATAGCAGCAGCGGCGGCGTGACTAGCGTCACGGTCAGCCCTGCGGCTACTACCGACCTGGTCATCGTCTCCGTGCTCATCGGCTCCGCGAGCATCACCGTCTCCGGGATGTCCGGTGGCAACGCTACCGGGTGGGTTCGGGCCGAGGGATTCACCGACAGCACCTCGACGCTGCGGGCGGAGATCTGGACCGGGACGGCGACAGCGACCGGGTCGGCCGCCGTCACGGTCACCTTTTCAGCGTCGATCTCCACGACGTTCGTTGAGATCGACGCTGACAGCCTGCATTCCAGCATCGGCGGCGCCTGGTCGGTTGTGGCCAGCGGCGGCCAGCACGACGCCACGGGGACGTCCAACGCCCTTCCGTCGCTGACCGCGACGGTGACCGGGCAGGCGTACTGGGGCATGAGCAGCCCGGCGAACACGGCCGTGGCGGGCAGCGACAGCGGGTTTACGTACAACCTGCTTGACGGCTCGTTCGTGGTTACAGCGCTGAACGCGGCCGTCACGGCCGGGACTGTGGCACCGAGCGCGGGCCAGACCCCGACAGGGACCGCGACCACGGTGGCGATCATCGTCACCGTCGCATCCGGCACCCCACCGCCCGCAGGCCGGCGGCAGCCTGTGCGCCCACCCGCGCCCCGTCGGGCCCGGGTGGGCAGGGGCCTGGCCGCGGGCGGTGTCGCCGGGCAGGCCGTCGCCGGGCAGGCCGCCGCCGTTTACCGGGGCCGCTACACGTCCAGTCCCGGGCTGGCCGTCCCGGGCCGGTTCACCCCCGGTGACCCGGGGCCGCTCCCTCCGGCGGCGGTCACCGGCCATGGCCAGCCAGGAAGCTGGCACCCCAGGGTGCGGGCGCGGCTCGGCGGGCGCGGCCTGTGCGCCGCCGGCATCGCCAGCGCGGTCGTCACGCCGCTCGGTATCCCGTCACGGCCGAAGCCGTTCGTGTTCCGTTCGCCTGCCCCCCGCCGGGCTGTCACTGGCGACTGCGGGATGTGCGGCGACGGGAATACGGCCCCAGCCCCAGCCCCCGCACCGGCGCCTGCCGTTCCCGTTCAGCCGCCACGCCCAGCGCCCCGGCCGGCACCAGCGAGAGCCCGCAGCGGGTCACTGGGCCTGTGCGCCGCTGGCATCGCGTCGGCGATCGTCACGATGCGCGGGTCACCATCCTCACCCGCCCGGCGCCCCGTTATCCAGCACCTGCCCCAGCGCAGGGCCATCGCCGGGAGCAGGCTCGGCTGCGGTGGCGGCATACCCAGCTACGCGCCGGCCATCATCCTCACCGGATCAAGCAGCGGCAACGACAGCGGCGGCAACACCGTTGAGACGATCACCCTCCCGCCTTACACGGCATCCAGCTACATCCTGCTGATCGTCAACCGGAACAACACCAACGCCAGCGCCTTCACCTACAGCGGCACCATCACCACGGCCACCGAGCTGGCCAATGCCGATACACGCAGGATCACCGCCGTCCAGCTCACGCCCAACGGCCTCGGGCAGACGTCTTTCACGATCACTGGCAGCGCCGCCGTCTGGTCCTGGTGGGTAGGTGTCTACAGCGGCGTAGACACCGCTGTACCGGTCGCCACGGCGGCGAACGCCATCGGCAACTCCACATCCGCGGTCATAGCCATCCCCGAAGTGGGAATGGGCTACATCGCGACCGGATACGAGTTGGGCATTGCCGTCGCCGGCGTCAACTCCACAGGAACGTGGGCAACCACACCATCCACGATCCTCGTCAGCAACGCCACCGTCAGCGCTTCAATGATGATCGAAGCGGCGTGCCCGGCCGGCGGGTCGCTGACCCAGGTCTGGGCCCCTGCGAACAGGGGCCTGTCCGGCACGAACCGCAGCCAGGAATCCCTGGCGCTCATCCTGCAGGCCACACCGCCAGGTGTCGTCAACCTCCTGTCCAATCCGAGTTTCGAGACCGTCACCGGCGGGCTGGCAAACGGGTGGACGGACGAGCACACAACCGTCACCGAGGCGACCTACACGCAGGTCACTAGCGGCGTAACTGACGGTGCCTTCGCCCAGCAGTTCACCTACACGGGGGTGGCGGGCGACGGCGGCGCCGCCAAGACCGAGCTTTTCCAGGCGCCTGTCTCAGCGTCCGCCGGCCAGATCCTCACATTCTCGGTGTGGCTGAGCGGATCGCTTGCTAACACCTATATCGATCTCGGCATTGAGGCGTTCACCACAGGCGCCGTCTTCATCAGTGAAGCCGACACGTATGTCGTGCCAGCTTCACTGACAGCTACTCCGCAACTGGTCAGCGTCACCTATACGTGCCCGCAGGGGACCAGCTATGTAGCGGCGTTCATCTCCTGCCAGGAGATAGGCGCCACCACGTCGCTGACTGTGGTCGCGGATCAGGCTGAGCTTGTCGTCAGCGGCACAGCGCAGCCGGGCACTGCGCCCCGCCCCGTCATCCAGCACCTGCCCCCGCGGCGGGCCGCCACCGGCTACCTGGGGCGCAACGCGGGCGGCTACCCCGGCCACAACGCCTGCCCAGCCTTCCCGCTCGCCGGACCGTACGTGTACCAGCAGATGCTGGTCCCGGCGTACTCCTACCCGAACCCGCCGGGGTTCTGGCTGAACATGATGGCCGCCGTGCCGCCCGTGCGGTACGTGGTCGCGAACGTCTCCTCTGGCCCTGGCGTCACCGCGGACCCGAACTACACAGCCGTCATCGGCGCGGCCCTTGCCGCGGGGCTCACCGTCCTCGGCTACGTCGACACCAACTACGCGGCGGTCCCCGGGGCCACCGCCGACGCGAACACCGCCCTGTGGCAGTCCCTGTACGGCGTCACGTCGATCTTCTTCGACCGCGCCAGCGCGCTCACCGGTGACGAGCCGTACTACGCCACCCGGGCCAGCGCCGTCCACGCCACCCCCGGCGCCATCACCGCCCTGAACTTCGGGACCATCCCCGATTCGGGCTACATGGCGTCCGCGGACATCGCCGTGGTCTTTGAAGGCGACTACGCGACCGGCTGGCAGGCATTCACCCCCGCCGGGTGGATGGCGGGCTACTCACCGTCCCGGTTCTGCGTCCTGGTCGCGAACGCCCGGACCACCGCGCAGATGCAGTCCGTGCTGGTGACGGCGAAAACAGGCGGCATCGGCGTCGTCTACGTCACCCCGGAACCCTCACCGCCGACCTACAGCGTGTGGCCGGGGAACCAGTACTGCCCGTCCGAGGCCGCGCAGATCAGCGCGGACAATGCCGTCGCGGCGCCCGGCCGTCCCGTCATCCAGCACCTGCCGCCACGGCGGGCACAGGCCGGGCCGCGGGCCCGGTCCGCGGGGGCAGGGCTCGCCAGCAGGGTCAGTACCCCTCCCGGGTCACCGTCGTTCCCGGCGCCGCGTCCCGTCATCACGCACCTGCCCCCACGGCGGGGGATCGGCCGGGGCCTCGCCAGTACCGCCCTTACGCCGCTCGGGGTAGTTGCCCCGCCGCGTAAGGTGCCGCTGTTCCCGCCACGGAACACCCGTGGCCGCATCGGCCGCGGCACGGTATCGGGCGGTATCGCCAGCGGCGGCGTCACGCCTCCGGCTCCGGGGACGTCCAGCCCGTTCCCGTCTGCCCCTGGGCGCGCCAGGCCGGGACTGGCGTCTCCCGGCATCCCTCCGGGGCCCGGTCCCGTCCCGGGCTCCGCCCCGTATCTCCCCGCTGCCGCACTAGCCCGCCGCAGTCCCGCACCTCGCCGCGCGATCGCAGGCAGCAACCTGCAGCCGGCCGGCGGCCTGGTGTCGCGGATCAGCACGCCCCTTGGGGCTGCGTCACGCCCGAAGCCTTTCATTTTCCGCTCGCCCGCACCCCGGCGCGGGGTCGCTGGGAACAATGGGCAATGCGGCGATGGCAACGCCTCCACAGCCCTCACGCCGCTGGGCAGCCCGTCCAGGCCGAAGCCGTTCGTGTGGCGCTCGCCGGCTCCCGCTCGAGCAAGGGTCGGCTCGAGGGCCGCTCCAGCGGCGGGCATCTCGAGCGCGGTCACCACGCCGCTCGGGGTCATTGCGCCGCCACGGCTGCTACTGGCCTGGGTCAGTCATCCCCGTACGAGGGCGCTCGCCGGGCGTTCCACCGCCGCCGCCGGTCTCGCCGGGCTCACCAACCCACCCCTCGGCTCACCGTCCTCACCGCTGCCACGCCCGGTCATCCAGCATCTGCCGCCACGGCAGGCACGGGTCGGCAACAACGGGCTGTGTGGCGATGGGCTCAGTGGCAACGTCACGCCCCGGGGGACCGTAGGCCCGCCACGCCCGTTCGTCGCCCGCAAGAGCCCTGCGCGGGCTGTTGTCGGCAACAACCTGACGTGCGCCGACGGCATCGCCAGTCAGGTCACGACGCCGCTCGGGACACCCCCGGTCTCCGTCGTGCGGCCCGCCATCGTCCATGTTCCTTCCGTACGGGCGCACATTGGCCCGCAGGGACGTAACGGCGGCGGCAACCGGGCCACGGCCGTCGCGGCACTGGGCGCTCCAGTTGCGCGGGCCCCGCAGATGGCCCCGCGTGCCATCCCCTCCCGGGCACGCACCGGGCCTCTAGGCCGGAACACGGGCGGTCTCGCCGCGCCGCAGGCCGCCACCGCCGCCATGGCGCGCAGGCCGTCCGTGTTCCGCTCACCGGCACCGCACCGCGCTCAGGTAGGTAACAACCTCGCCTGCGGCGACGGCCTTGCCGGGCTGGCCAACCCGCCGCTCGGGGTCATCCCGCCGCGGCGGATCAGGCAGCCGTGGGTCAGCCGCCCCCGCACCCGGGCCGTCACCACGGCGCACCCAGCAGTGGGCGGGACGTACTTCACCCAGGGTTCCGGCACGGTTCGCGCTGCCGACTCCATCACCCGGACCGTCTCGGCCACTGACAGGCACGTCATGTCCGTCACCGCCGCGGACCGGCTCCTGATGGACGTCACCGCCTCCGACTATGAACCCTAGGGGGCTGTGGTGCCGCAGGAGATTTACGCCAACGACGCCACCACCACCGTTACCAGCGGCGGGACGACCGCACCGGCTGGCGGGACTGTCCAGACGTGGACCGTGGCGTCCTCGGCGTCGTTCCCGGCCGCATCCAGCAGCAGCGCCCTGCCGACCCAGTTCCACGTCGCGGACGCAATTGCCGGTCTGCAATCAGAACTGATCGCGGTCACCAACGTCTCCGGGACCACCTGGACCGTCACCAGGGGCGCGGAAGGAACAACCCCGCTCGCGCATACGGCCGGGTTCACCATCTGGCAGGTCCAGACCGCCGGGGGGCTCACCGCCGCGTCTGACGGGGTTTACATCAAGGTCCCCGCACCCACCGGGGTCACCGCGACGGACACCCCGGCCGTGGTAGCGGCCATCACGACGCTCACCGGGCTCGGCGGGAACGCGACCCTGCTGTTCGGCGACGGCGTCTACCAGGTCGATTCCAACGCGCTTGTGATCCGGTCGTGCTCGAACTTCGCCGTCAAGGGCACCGGGGGCACGATGGTCAGCCAGGCCCCGAACCGGGCCGGCCAGGTCAGCAACGTGACCGGTGACCTGCTGATCATCGCCGACTGCGCCGACTTCCGCGCTGAGGACATCACCTTCGACGGGCTGCGGGACACCGTCGCGCCGATGACCCCGCTCACCGCATCGGCCACATCGGGGCAGCCTTCGGTGACCGTAGCGTCCGGGAACGGCGCCCGGTACCTGCCCGGCCAGTCCCTGTTCCTGTTCGGCGGGCTGGGCACCAGCGACCAGAACAAGTCCGAGGGCTTCGCCAACGCCGGGGCTGTCACGCCACTGGTCATCTCCTCCATCACCGCTGGCGGCGGCAGCGGCGGCGGGGACCTGGTCACTTTCACCGCGAACCTGGCGAACTCCTACACCCAGATCAGTTCCACGTCATTCAGCGACGGCTACGGCCCGTACGCTTACGCGGGCGCTTACCTGACGCCCTACCAGGCGGGCAGCGCCACGGTCGCCGGGCGCACCCTCGCGGGCGAGGATCAGCAGAACGGCCTGCACCTCATCTCCTGCAAGCGGTTCACCGTCAGCCACATCGAGGCCCGCAACGTGTGGGAATCCCCGATCCGGCTCGGCACCGGGTATGAGACCACGTCGCTGACCGACGGATGCCAGCAGGGTACCGTCAGCGACTGCGTCACCTACCACGGCTACGACCAGGGCATTGCCGTGTGGGTGTGCCAGAGCATCACCGTCAAGGGCTGCGTGGCCAACGCCGCGGGCTGGGCCGGCATTTCCCTGACCGCCTCCGACTACTGCACCGTCACCGGCAACCAGATCATCAGCAGTATCTACCGGGTGCCGGGCGACACTGGCTCCGGGTCCGGGGTCGTCACCGAAGGCGGGCTGCGGAACCAGATCACGAAGAACATCATCACCAGCCCCTACCAGTACGGCATCGCGGCGATCCACTCGCCGCTGCAATGGGGACTGGTCACCCTGCCAACGACCAGCGCGTTCCTGCCGGCCGGGACCGCGGGCGGCACGTCCATCCAGGTGTCGTCCACGACGGGCATGGCGGCCGGTGCCCTGTACTCGCTGCTCGACGGCCCCGGTACCGAGGCCGTCACCGTCTCGTCCGTCGTAGACGGGACGCATGTCGAGTTCGCCGAGACCATCTCGTTCTCCCATGCCTCCGGGACCACCATCGGTGCCCGGGTCGCGCAGGAGAACGTGATCGAGGGCAACACGATCCACGGTGCGGGCAGCCAGGGCATCATGCTCATCCCGTCCGCGCGCAGCGTCGTGAAGAACAACACCCTCACGGCCGGCAGCTCGCAGGGCCTGGTGATGGACTACACCCTCGGCTTCCGGCCCACGACGGCCTACCCGTGCGGCGACGGGACCCACGCCGAAGGGAACGTGATCGGCAACGGCGGCGGTGCGGGGATCCGCGCCAACGGGGTTTCCCGCCTGCTGCTGCGCGGCAACCAGGTCTACAGCCCGAACAGCAACGGCGGCGGCATTGAGCTGCACGGCGTCACCGACTCCGCGGTCAGCCAGAACCGGGTCACCGACATCGTCGGCGCCTACGGCATCGTGGTGGAAAACGGCGGCCCGTCCTCCACCGCCAGCGCCCGGCTTGCCATCTCAGGGAACGTCATCGAGCGCATCGGCGACCTGCCCGGCCTCAGCGTCCAGACCGGCGACTCCCTGACGATCACCGCCAACGAGATCCGCTCCTGCGCGGGCACCGCCGGCATGTACCTGCAGGGCATCACGCGGTCCGTGATCGCCGGCAACATCTGCAACTCCAACGCGGGTGCCGGCATCGAGCTTGACGACAACGGCAGCGTTTACAGCCTCTACAACCGGGTCACCGGGAACACCACCCGCGATGACGGGACCGGGCTTGAGATCAGCTTCGGCGGCGCCGGGTGGACCCAGCAGCACGGCATCGTGGAGACGGGCCACTCGAACAGCAACCTGATCTACGGCAACGAGACCGACTCCAACGCCGTCGACCAGCTCACCACCACCGGCGCCGCCACAGGTGTTTTCGCCAACATCATCAGCGGCGCCGTGACGGCGCCGGTTTACGGCTACTCCACTGCTGAGCCACTGGCCTCCGGTGAAGCCATCTTCGCCAGGATTGCCGCTAACGGTGCCACCACCCTTACCACCCAGACGATCACCCTTTCGTACTGGACGGCGGTCACTTCCGGGTCCGCGACAGCGGTCACCACCGCCACCCAGGCCCCGGCCGCGGCCGGGCTGACCTATGCCGCCATCGGCGTCTACAGCGTGGCGGCGAACGGCAACCTCACATTGCTGGGCTCGACCGGAGACCTGCACGCCACGCTGTGGGCGTCCACGTACTCGTCCTACACGCCGTCGCTGGCCTTTACTAGGGTCGCCGGGCAGCGGTACGCGCTCGGCGTCCTGGCCGTTGGCACGACCATGCCGGCACTGTCCGCCGCCAGCGACTACTTCACGTTCAACCCGATCCCGCCGGTCGTGTTCGGGTCCGTGCCCGGGCAGTCCACGATGCCGTCCAGTATCAGCAGCGGCAGCATTGGCACCAGCCAGAGCGGCGGCGCGATGGCAGTCGTGGCGCCATGAGTGCCATCGCGGGCCGCTCCCAAGCGCAGGGCGGGACCCGGTGAACACCTACCTCGCGGGCAACATCGTCCGGGTCGCCACCTACTCCGGGA
>OCTA010004389.1_pt1 | contig 12371 bp, 8 predicted proteins | sample 1538991 | NCBI WGS metagenome assembly OCTA01 (sample SAMEA3539302, study PRJEB22396) | soil metagenome | biome: tundra; feature: field; material: soil | place: USA | collected 2010-05 | depth 0.15 m
AGACGAACCCCTTGCCGGCCACCCGGAAGTCGAAGCCGTCGCTCTCGATCTCCGCAACGTCAGGCAAGGCCAGCGCGAGGCGGAACGGCGGACGAGCTCAAGCGCCTCATCCCCGGCGGCCACATCCGCCTGCGCTTCGCCGACGCGAGCCAGCTCGGCTCGGCCGCTCGTGGCTTTGACGGGTCCTCACGCGACGACGAGGCCCTCACGCTGCAGATCCCGAGCGACGGCAGCGTCACAGCGATCCGGGCCGCGCTCGACCGGCTCGACGCGCTGGCGATCGACCTCCTAGCTGGAGAACCTGCCGAGGAGAGGAATACGGCAATGGAAAGCCATCCCCGTATCAACGATGTGCGGACGGTGGGCATACCCGTCGCCGATCAGGACAGGGCGCTTGAGTTCTATGTCGGCAAGCTCGGCTTCGAGAAGCGCTTGGAGGCTCCCATGCCTGGCGGGCGGCGGTGGATCGAGGTGGCGCCGCCAGGGGCGGCAACCACGATCGCGCTCGTGCCCGCGCGCGACGGACTGCCCACGGGCGTCGAGACCGGCATCCGGTTCACGACCCCGGACGCCGAGGCCGATCATTCTTACCTGCGGGCCAACGGCGTCGACGCGGACGAGGTGCTGCGCTGGGAAGGCGTCCCACCCATGTTCGCCTTCCGTGATCAAGACGGCAACGGCATGGAGATCGTCGAGCAACGCTGACCACCGCCACGGTCGATGGCTCGTTAGAGCCCGGCGAGGGACCGCAGGTGGGACTCGTATCCGGCACCGTACGCGGTGGGCGTGCCGGTGTAGTCGGTGATCAGCCCGGGGCCGGTGGCGCAGTTGAAATCGGCGTTCCAGGCCCAGGCCAGGTAGCTGGTGTGCCCGGAATCGAGGTAGCTCATCAGTGGGCTGATGTAGGTATCGGCGCAGTCGTTTTCGCCGATTTCACCGGCGATGAGCGGGACCTGCGCGATCACCGGGGAAATCTGGCTGGTCCAGCACGACTGCGTGCTGCAGACGTTGAAGTTGTAAGAGTGCCACGCGGCGGCAAGGCTTCCGTCCGGGTCGGTCGGCTTGTATGTCAGCCACTGGGTCAGGTCGTTGGAGTAGGCCAAGCCGCCCAGCATGATCACATTGTTCGCCCCGGTAGCGCGGACCGTGTTGACCAGGGTCTGCATCCCGGCCACGGGGTAGGAGATGCCGGCCGTGCACGACGAGCCGCCGTTGAGCCAGCACTGCCAGGCCGCAGTTCCGGTGGATAGCGCCCGGTCCGGGTACGGCTCGTTGAACAGGTCGAAAATGACCGCGTCGTTGCCCTTGAAGGCGGTCGCCACCGAGGACCAGAACGGCACCGACTCGGCCCAGTCCGGCATTGGCTTCTGGCAGGTGGCCTCGGCGGACGAGCACCCGGACGAGTTCCCGGTGTACACGCCGTCGGTCCAGTGCAGTTCGACGATCGCCACGATCCCGTTGGAGTTCAGCAGGTTCACGTAGGCTTCGATCGCCGCCTGGTAGTTCGCGCCCGCGTATGCCGAGTTGACGTAGGACTCACCGTTCCAGCAGGCCTCATTCAGCGGCACCCGCACCGCGTTGACGCCCACGTTCTTCATCGCCGTGATCGACGCCTGGTCGCTCGGGCCGTCGAAAATCCCATTACCCTGCACGCAGGCATACTCGGTACCGGACCGGTCCACCCCGTGCAGCACCACCTGCGTGCCGCTCGCGTCGACCAGCTTGTTCCCCGACACGTGCAGCTGCGGCGCGGTGGCGGTCGCGGCGGCGGTCGCGGCGGGCACCACAGGACGCCCGGTGGCCACCACGACGCCCACCACGACGCCGGCCGTGAGCCCGGCTGCGGCCAGCAGGCAGGCCAGGCACCTGGCCCGCCTGGCCGTGCGTGGCTTCCGGGATCTCACGCATGCACCTCCACGAGGGATGGCGCAGCCACCATTTGGCTACGCGGGGTAACTCTTGAACAGCACCTACGGATGCCCTCGAGAAATGCCTCCCGCCCGGCTCACCGTTGATCCCAGGATCCTTGCCCCGCTCGCAATCCCAGGATGGACGACCAGACGCCGCCGCGACGCTGACTTCGATAACTAAATGATAACTAAACCGGTCTAGTAGAATCCCCTGCCATGAAATAGAGCAATTGATTTCATGTTCGGCGCGCGGCGCCTCGGTACGGCGCCTGTCCCCAGCAAAGCAGCACGTCAGCGCCGACGACGGCGATTACCTGGAGGGCTCAAAGGAAGCGGCGTACGAAACCGTCTACCCCCGCGCCGAGGGGGCTAGACGCCGGCAGTGCGTCCCACGAGGTCGACGCTGATCTGCCACAGCCGCGCCGCCGCGGCGGTGTCGTAGGAGGACGGGCTGGAGGTCTTCGGTTTGCTGTCGGCGAAGTACTTGCCGGTGACGCCCTCGACCTCCGGTGAAGAAGCCAGGTAGATCGAGGTGGCCGCGCCCTTCTTTGGCGTCTTCAGGAATGGCCGTATCAGGGGAAGGAAGACTTTCCACATCGGCGGGGGATCCTCGGCGGCAAATCCGGTGCGTACCACGCCCGGATGCAGCACGGTGGCGGTGACTCCGGTGCCGTCCACACGGCGCGCCAGCTCGTAGGTGAACATGACGTTGGCCAGTTTCGACTGGCTATAGGCCTGCTGTCCGGAGTAGCGGCGCTCGCCTTGGAGATCGTCGAAGTTAATCGTCCCCATGGCATGGGCGCCGGAGGACACGGTCACGATCCGGGCCGGGGCGCTGGCCCTGAGCCGATCGAGGAGCAGATCGGTGAGCAGAAACGGGGCGAGGTGGTTGACGGCGAAGGTGTGCTCCAGTGCGTCGGCGGTGACCCGGCGGGTGGCCCAGAACCCGCCCACGTTGTTGACCAGCACGTCCAGGCGCAGGTACGCCGCCAGAACCGCACCGGCCAGCCGCCGCACCTCGGCCTGCGACGACATGTCGGCGGGGAACGGATCCACCGCAGGATTGCCGGACGCTGTAGCGACGTCCGCCGCCGCGGCCCGGGTCCGGGCGATGTCGCGCCCGGTGAGGCCGACCCGGGCACCCATCGCGGCCAGGCCGATGGCTGTGGCCTTGCCGATCCCGCCGGTGCCGCCGGTGACCAGAACCGTCTGGCCGGCCATCGGGCCGGTGGCGATGTCAACCACCGCTGACTCCTTAACGCCGAAGCGGCATAGCTGGGTGGCCGGCCGCCCGTCCTGCCGCTGAGCTTCGTGACGCCCAGTATGTCAACTTCGGTACCGGCCTGCCGACGCTCGTGCCCAGCCTCCTGCCATGCCTACGCCGGTGACTGCCCGGGAGAGCACCGTCGGCACGAATGGAAGCAGCTAAGATTTGTGCAGGTCATCTGGGGGGGGTAAGCCGGTGGGCTCCGGTCCGGGCAGACGGCCGTGGGAGGCAAGACTGCGCACGGGGGCCGCACGCTCGCCGCGGCTGCTCATCGCCGGACTGGGCGTTTTCATGGTTCTGACCGGTCTTAGCTGCTCGGCCACCCACGCTGGTATCCCCCCATGGAAAAAGGTCTGGTCCGATACCTTCAACGGTCCCGCGGACAGCAGCATCAATACCAGGTACTGGGAGCACAACACCGGCCGGGGCATTTTCGGCACCGGCGAGATCGAGACGATGACCACGTCGCGGCACAACGTTCACCTCGACGGCCACGGCAACCTCGATCTCATCGTTCTTGGCCATGGCTCGGGCAGTAGCAGGGACTACACGTGGACCTCGGGGCGGGTGGAGACCAGGAGCAGTCGGTTTGCCGCACCCGCGGGCGGCGAGATGATGGTGACGGCGTCCATCAGGCAACCGGACGCGGCGCACGAACTGGGTTACTGGCCAGGCTTCTGGATGCTGGGGCGGCAGGCCTGGCCGATGGATGGGGAAATCGACATCCTGGAGGACGTCAACGGCCTCAGCCAGCACTCCGGCACCCTGCACTGCGGGAATCTCACGCAGCGCAATCACGACGGCAGCTTCGGACCCTGCCATGAAACCGACGGCCTGGGGAGCGGGTCGCGGACATGCGCCGGATGCCAGCGGGGTTTCCACACCTACAGCGTGATCGTCGACCGCCGTCATGCCACCAACCAGCAGATTCGCTGGTATTTCGACGGGCATGAGTTCTTCAGCGTAAGCGAGCGCCGGGTCGGTCAGGCGGTATGGACCGCGGCCGTTGACCACGGCTTCTCGATTTTGCTCAACGTTTCCATAGGTGGCTCATTTCCGAACGCACAGTGCCGGTGCACTACTCCCACCAGCCAGACCTCATCGCAGGGGACGATGGTCGTCCGATACGTCGATGTCTATACCAATTAGGTACTTCCCGTGCTGAGCCATGCCGCCGGGTCAGCGCGCGAGGCACGGCCCTCGGACTGCTCCGCTGCCTGGGCTTCAGCGCCCAGGGGCTTCTCGATGCCCGGGAACTCGCCGATGACGTGCGTCACCGGGCCCGCCACCCTCCGGCGGGCCCGCCCGGCTTATTACGAGCGCGGGCAGGCTACGAGTCGAGCGGGGTAAGTCGGACCATAGCCGGATTCGCTCTATCCGGATATATATCTCATGATCATCCGATATTGAATAACGAAAGCGTAACATTCATGCTTAATGTTACGCGCTCGTTTCCCCGCCGTCTCGTACTGCTTGTCCGGGGCGCGCCCGCTCACAACTGGGATAGCCAGCGGAATAGCCAGCCCATCCTGACTTCGCCGTCGTGACCGAGTTTATCAAGGGATGTGTCCCTTAATGGAGATATTTCTGTCACGCTATGTTCTCCAGGTCATGCCAGATGTCCGATCCACCCCGCCCGGACAGCTGGTAGTCGGGCGTGCCGCGGCACGGCGTGAGTACCTATGTCGGAGGTCATGGGGTGGACACCGTCTCGGAGATCATCGGGAGGATGCGCGCGGCGGCGCCCGCAGGGCAGCCGCGCCTCGATGAGGCAGCGCTGCGGGCGCTGCGTGAGCTGACCCAATCGCTCATCACAGCCAAGCCGGGCGCCGTCGAGGAGCACGCGCGGTTCCTCGCCATCGGGCAGCGTGGGCTGTGCCTGCCCGAGGTGGAGCTGGCCGGCTGGCTCAGCGGTGCGACCCTGCTGGTAACCGGTGGAACAGGATGCATCGGCTCGGTGCTGATGGGGCAGTTGGCGGCGCGATGTCCCGGCCGTCTCGTCAGCGTGAGCCGCGGTGTCACGGCCGGCCGGCCGAGCCTGGCGAGCGCGGAGTACCTGTACGCCGACATCAGGGACCGGGGTGCCCTGGACCGGCTGATTGGTGAGGTCCGGCCGGACGTGGTGTTCCACCTCGCCGCGCAGCGCAACCCTGCCTTGGCCGAGGTGGAGGTGCACCGGACCGTGTCCACCAACGTCCTGGGTACCCGAAACGTGCTGACCGCGGCGGCGGAGGCTGGGGTGCCACAGGTGGTGTGCGCTTCGACCGGCAAGGCGCTGCGGCCCTACTCGCCCGATGTGTACACCGCCTCCAAGCGCGCCGCGGAGTGGGTCGCGTCGGGTGTGGCCGCGAGCGGTGAGATGTTGTGCGCGGCTGCGAGGTTCACTCACGTCCTCGACAACTCGCTCATTTACCAGCGGCTGCTGCGCTGGGCCGAGGATGGGATGGTGCGGCTGCACAGCGCGGACATCGCGTTCTATGTGCAATCTGCACTGGAATCGGCGCAACTGCTGCTCCTGGCCGGCCTCGGCAGCGGGCGGGGGGAGTTGCGGGTGTACGCCATCACCGATCTCGGCTGGCCAGTCGGCCTCCTGGACATTGCGCTCGGTGTGCTGGCGCGCACCGGTTCCGCGTCGCCGATCTACTTCAGCGGATACGAGCGCGGCTACGAGGAGGTCCCGTTCCCAGGGTTGTACGACCCGGCGACCGCAGGCGACGTGAGCCCGCTGCTGAACGCCTTCGAGGCCGTCGCGGCGGGTCAGTCACCCTGCCCGGCAGTCGATGCCTTCCGGCTGGAGATGGCACCCGACCCCACGAGCGCCAAGCTCCTGACGGCACTCGACGAGATCTGTGAGCGGACGTCAGACCCGATCGCGGTGGCCGGTGGCCTCAACGAGGTGTCCTGGGCGCTGCTCGACGCCACGCTCCGCGCCGCGCCGCGCCGGGCACTTGCCCGTGCCGCGGCGCTGGCCCGTCCGCACCAGGATGCCCTGTCCTCGGACCACCGTCGGGTTTTGGAAGCCATCCGGGACAGCGCCCGTACCGCCGCGGACTAGCCAGCGGCCACCTGGCTTGTCCCGGTGCTCTACCGTTGCGTGGACCGGAGAGGGTGCCACATGCGCGGTGACGACGGGCGGCCGGGTGCGCGCGAACCTGGGCGCATTCCGGGAGCGGTGGCCGCTGCGCTGGAGCGCTTCCTGCTGCTGCTCGTGGTCGCGGTGGCGGCCGCCGGGATCACGCTACCGGCGCCGGGACTCGCCGTGTCCGCCGGGAATGGCATCGATGCCGCGCTGGCTGTGCTGGTCTTTGCCACGGGCTTGTCGTTGCGGATGGCGGACCTTGCGGCTGTCCGCATGGCGTGGCGGCGTATCACCGTAGTCCTGGTCGTCAGCACCGCGGCGCTGCCCCCGCTGGCCTGGGCGGCCAGCCGCCTGATCACGGATCCGGTGCTCCGGTCGGGAATGCAGACGGTCGGCGTTGCGCCCGCTGAAGTGGCCACCGTGGCGCTGTGTGTCATCGCGGGTGGCGACGCGGCGGTCTGCGCGGTGATCCTGGTGGCGTCCACGGTCGTGACCGTGCTGGCGGCCGGCCCGATCCTCTCGGTCATGGGCGCGTCGGTCACCGTGTCATCGGCTGGGCTGCTCACCACCCTGGTCGTCGTCGTCGCGCTGCCGCTGGCCGTGGGGGCAGGGCTGCGTGCCATCTGGTCACCCGGGAAGCGCCTTGATGCCCTTGTCCGGATTGTCACGGTGGTCGCGCTGCTGGTCCTGCTGTGGCAAGTAGCCAGCGAGATCAGGCTCGATGCCGCCTACACCCGGGTCATCGCCGCGCTCGTCGCCTACATCGCCGGTTCGGCAGTCCTCGGCGGTGTCCTGTCACTGCGCCTTCCGGCCGGCCGCGCGGCGGCGGTGCTGCTTCCGGTTGCCATGCGCGACTTCGCTGTCGCGGCCGGGATCGCGGCGGCGGCGTTCGGGTCCGCGGCGGCCGCTCCGCTCGGAGCCTACGGGGTACTCGTCCTGCTGGCCGGGACCGTGGTCACGTACTTCACCGGCCGCCGCACCCATTCCTTAGGCGGGGTCGCCGGCGGGGCCGTCACCATGGCCGGCCATGAGCCGGTGCGAGGCGGCGCCACAGGGTGAGCGCAGCGATTGCCAGCACCACGATGACGAGCGCCGCAATGGTGACTCTGGCCGGCGGGATCTGCAGGGAGAAGATCCGGCGGGTGACGGGCAAGGCGAGCAGCGTGCCCAGCCCTGCCGCCATGCCGATGATCAGTGTGATTCGTGCTGGGTTCAGCGTGCGGGCGATGAGGATGAGCGCCCACAGGCTGATGGCGAACAACGCGAGCATCGCGGCGGTGCGCGACTGGACGGCGGTGGTGCTGGCAGAGGCCCTGGCGACCGCGTAGCTGATCGCAGTGGCCGCCGCGGCGGCACTGCCGACCGGAACGGTGAAGGCCAGCACCCTGCGGGTGAAGCCGGGGCTGGCCCTCGGGGCGCCTGCGGCGAGGGCGAGGAAGAACCCTGGGATCCCGATGGTCAGGGTGCTCACGATCGTGAGATGGCGGGGGAAGAAGGGGAACGGGACACCGCTCAGGCCGACGACGAGCGCGAGCACAGCCGCATAAACCGTTTTGGTAACGAAAAGGCGCGCGACGCGCTCGATGTTGGCGATGACCCGCCGTCCCTCGGCCAGCACCTGAGGGATCGCGGCGAACGTGCTGTCGAGCAGCACGATGCGGGCGACCGACCGGCTGGACTGGCTGCCTGACCCCATGGCGATCCCGAGGTCGGCCTGCTTGAGCGCCTGGACGTCGTTGACCCCGTCTCCGATCATGGCCACAACATGCCCGGCCGCCTGCAGCGCCCGCACGGCAGCGAGCTTCTGGCCGGGCCGGACCCGGCCGAGAACATTGGTAGCCCGCAAGGCGCTGCCAACGGAGGATTCGTCGTCTCCGATCCTGGACGCGTCGCAGGGAGGGCCGAGCACCGGGATAGCGGCCCGCCCGGCGATGGCCGACACGGTGCCCGGCGCGTCGCCGGAGAGCACCTTGATGATGATGCCCTGGCCGAGCAGGTAGCGCACCGTCGTTTCGGCGTCCTCCCGGAGCAGCTCAGCCAGCACGATCACGGCAGCGGGGGTCAGCCCGGCGGGCGGTGCCGCGCCGTCGGCAGGTCCGGCCGAGCTGGCGAGCAGAAGCACCCGGCGCCCGGCCGCCTCGTGCCGCTCGATGGCCGCTGCGGCCTCAGCGGGCAGAGCGCGGCCGGCAATGCCAGGTGCGCCGATGATCCAGGTGCCGTGGCCGGCAAAGGACACGGCGCTCCATTTACGTGCCGAAGAGAACGGCACCTGACTGCTGGCGTCCCAGCCCTGGGGGGCCGGGCAGCGGGTCGCAATGGCCTGCATGGTGGCGTTCGGCGCCGGATCCGCGGACGCGAAGGCGCCGATGATGTCCTCGACCTCGCCGGCTGCGTGACCGGAGAGCGGCTCGATCCCCGTCAGCTGCATGCCGGGCGCGGTGATAGTGCCCGTCTTGTCTATGCACAGCACATCGACCCGGGCCAGCCCTTCGATGGCCGCTAGTTCCAGCACGAGTACCCGGCGGCGGGCCAGCCGCAGGGCACCGGCGGCGAAGGCGATCGAGGTGAGGAGCACCAACCCCTCAGGTACCATCGCGCCGATTCCGGCGACCGACCCGCGCAGGGCATCGGCGAGCGGCTGATGGCTGCGCAGCAGCTGGCTGAGGAGCAGAAGGACGCCGGCGGGCACCATGATCCAGGTCACCATGCGCAGGATCTGGTTAGTGCCCTGCTGGATCTCGGAGCGGATGAGGCTGAAGCGCCGTGCCTGGGCCTGCAAACCCGCAGCGTAGGCGGCGCCGCCGACGTCGGCCGCCTGGATCCTGCCGGTGCCGGCCACCACGAAACTTCCCGACAGCACCCGGTCGCCACGCGCTTTCCGCACCGGCTCCGCTTCGCCGCTGAGCAGCGCCTCATCGAGTTCCAGCCCGTCGGAGCGGAGTACCACAGCGTCCACGGCCACCTGGTCACCCGGCTGCATGTCGATGACGTCGTCCAGGACGACCTCTCCCACCGGCACTTCGGCTGCCACGCCGTCCCGCACGACACGGGTGCGGGCAGCGGTCAAGATGGCCAGCCGGTCCAGCGTCCGCTTGGCCCGCAGTTCCTGACCGACACCGATGGCCGTATTGGCTGCGAGCACGATGCCGAACAGGGCGTCCTGCAGTGGCCCGACGATCAGGACTACGACGAACAGCGAGCCCAGAATGGCATTGAACCGGGTGAGAACGTTCGCGCGGAGGATCTGGCTGACCGTCCGTCCTGGCGCTGGCGGAGCGGCGTTGACCTGGCCGGCAAGCACCCGGTCGCGGACTGCCGCATGGCTAAGGCCATCCGCCGCAGCCTCCCCGGTCGGCTGGGCTGGCGGCCCCGCACGGGCGGATAACGGGTATTCCCGCCCCGCCGCTCGCCATGCCGGCATTCAGGGCTGCCGCCCCCCGGCACGGCTCTGTGGCAAGGAAGGATTCCGGCAGAATCGGCGGCGGGTCGTGTCCAGTGCCATTCTGCGATTCTCGGCGATCGCCGCGCCGTTGACCAGGGCCGGAGGGCCCGGGGCAGGCCGGCCATTGGCCCTGGTCCCTGCCGTGGTCATGGGGAAATGATCCGTAACGTGGGTTCGACGCGTATTCGTGAAATGCTGACGTGGCTTACCGGGCGGATGGCGGTCACGCTGCTGGTGCTGATCACGTCGGGCTTGGTCGCGGGCGCGGCGGCGCACCTTGCGGGCGCGGGTAGCGTCGGCAATGCTGTCTGGCTGGCTGCCGGGGCGTGCGGGGCGGGGTACGCGCTGTGGGCGATTGGTGAGGCTGTCCGCCGGGGCCGTTTCGGGGTGGATGTCATCGCGCTGCTGGCCCTTGTGGGTGCTATCGCCGTCGGTGAGCTGCTGGCCGCGGCTGTAATCAGTGTGATGCTGGCCAGCGGGCGGGCGCTGGAAGCGTGGGCAGCCGGGCGGGCCAGACGTGACTTGCAGGCCCTGCTGGAGCGTGCGCCGCGGACCGCGCGGCGGTATGACAGTGGGTCGCTCCAGGTGGTGCCCCTCGACGCTATCGTGCCCGGAGACCTGCTGATGGTGGCGTCGGGTGAGGTTGTGCCGGCTGACGGCACTCTCGCCGCGACGCTCGCGGTCTTGGATGAGTCGGCGCTGACCGGCGAGCCGCGTCCTGTTGAGCGATCCGCGGGGGAGCCGGTCCGCAGCGGTGTGGTGAACGCGGGCGGCCCATTTGACCTGCGGGCGGCGGCAACTGCTGAGGGCAGCACTTACGCCGGGATCGTCCGCCTGGTGGCCGAAGCCGAGAGCTCCCAGGCACCGTTCGTCCGGCTGGCTGACCGTTATGCGTTGTGGTTCCTGGGGCTGAGCCTGGCCGCAGCCGGGGCGGCGTGGGCCGTGGCTGGGATGGCGCGGGCGGTGGCGGTCCTGGTTGTGGCCACCCCATGCCCGCTCATCCTCGCTGCCCCGGTCGCGCTGGTGTCGGGGCTGTCGGTGGCGGCGCGGCGCGGCGCGGTAATCAAGGGCGGTGGCGTACTCGAGCGGCTGGCCCGGTGCACGACGCTGCTCCTCGACAAGACCGGAACGCTGACCAGCGGGCACCCGTCCCTGGCCGCCATTATCCCGGCGGGCCCGCTGGCGGCCGGGGAGGTACTGTCCCTGGCGGCGTCCCTGGACCAGGTATCCCAGCATGTCCTGGCCAGCGCGGTCGTGAGCGCCGCAGTACAGCGGCACTGCGAGCTGGCGTTGCCGGAACAGGTGCAGGAGGTTCCCGGTCGGGGGATCCGCGGAATCGTCGCTGGTCACCGGGTGGCCGTCGGCACGGCGGACTGGGCAGCAGTGACCGGCACGCCGGCCTGGGCGAAGACCGCGCGCCGCCGGGCCCGGCTCGACGGCGCGCTGACAGTGTTCGTCGCAGTGGATGGCCAGCCGGCGGGGGTGCTGGTCCTGGATGACCCGGTCCGGCCCGACGCCGGCCGGACCATCCGCGCCCTGCGCAATGGCGGGATCCGGCGGATCGTCATGGTGACCGGTGACCGCGCGGACGTGGCAGACACGGTTGGCGCGGTGATCGGCGTCGACGAGGTGCTCGCTGAGCGGACTCCTGCGGAGAAGCTCGACGCCGTCCGCCTGGAGCAACGGCGCGCGCCTGTGATCATGGTCGGTGACGGGATCAACGACGCTCCCGCGCTGGCACTGGCGGACGTAGGGGTCGCCATGGGCGCCCGTGGGGCCACTGCGTCTTCCGAAGCCGCCGACGTGGTGCTCACCGTCGACCGGCTCGACCGCCTCGGCGAAGTGACCGCGGTCGCGCGCCGCACCCAGCGGATCGCGCTGCAGAGCGTGCTGGCCGGGATGGCCATGTCGCTGGTGGCAATGGGCGCGGCGGCGGCCGGCCTGCTGCCCGCGGTGTGGGGTGCGCTGCTGCAGGAGCTGATAGACGTGGCGGTGATCCTCAACTCGCTGCGCGCGTTGCGCTCCGGCCCGGCAGGCGCCCGCCTGGCCGCCCAGGACGCCGCGCTCACCAGGCGCTTCCATGATGAGCACGTGAGGATCCGGAGCTGCATCGAGCAGCTGCGCACCGTCGCAGATGTCCTCGGGATCGCGCCGCCCGCAGCGGCCATGGTCCAAGTTCGCAGCGCGCACCGGCTGCTGGTGGAGGAGATCGGGCCGCACGAGAAGGCAGAGGAACAGGAACTTTATCCGGCCCTGGACCGGCTTCTTGGCGGGGATGATCCGACAGCGACCATGAGCAGGGCACACGCCGAGATCGCCCATCAGATCAGGCGGCTCGGCCAGCTCCTCGACGACATCGGCTCCACGCCGGACGATGTGGACATCGCCGACCTGCGCGGCCTGCTGTACGGGCTGCACGCCATCCTTAGGCTGCACACCGCCCAGGAGGACGAAAGCTATCTCTCGCTGGGCGAAGATCAGGAGGCCCTGCCGCCTGCGCTCCCAGTCAGCCGGCCTCGCCAGTGAGCCGGGGCAATGAACCTTGAGGATCGGGTGGATCTGCTCACGGAGCTGGGTTCTCGGCCTTGCGCTGCCGGGAGTAGCGCCAGATGGCGACAGCCAGGGCGATCACAACGACTGCGGCGATGATGTACGTGGGGCCGTGGAAGCCGT
>OCTA010004393.1_pt1 | contig 12365 bp, 5 predicted proteins | sample 1538991 | NCBI WGS metagenome assembly OCTA01 (sample SAMEA3539302, study PRJEB22396) | soil metagenome | biome: tundra; feature: field; material: soil | place: USA | collected 2010-05 | depth 0.15 m
CTCTTCCGATCTCTCCAATCCAGCGGCTGGTGGCATTCCCGGCGCTGCTACAAAGTTCGGCGACTGCACCGGTTGCTCGGGATATGAACGTGCCGACATCCACTGGGGGCACTTTGGCCCCCGACTGGGATTCGCCTACCAGCTCAACAACAAAACCGTGGTACAGGGCGGCTTCGACATTGCATTCCTCAACGGGGGTGCTTACGAGTACGGCACCAGCAAGGTGGCTGTGAATTACGGCAACCTGCTCGTGGGCTCATTTACCCGCGCCAGTACAGGTAGTTACGCGTCTTCTTTTGGCAGTTGGGATACGAACGTTATGCCCAACCCGACAGCTACGCCCTTTAGCCCGAGCCTTGGGAACGGCACCCAGATCGACGCCTTCAGCAAGAACGACGGTTTCGCTCCATACACCCAGCAATGGAATTTGAATATTCAACGCGAACTGCCATACAACATGTTGTTCACTGCAGCGTATGTGGGCAATCGCCTCATCCATCTACCGAGCCAAAATAACGAAATCAACCAAATGAATCCGACTTACCTGTCCCTGGGTTCTCACTTGGGCGATACGTTTACGACCGGTTCAACTGCGGTAGACGGCGTTCCATTGCCTTATCCCAACTTCGTGAACGACTTCGGCGGGGCAGCCACGGTCGCTCAGGCGTTGACTCCTTACCCGCAGTACTCGAAGATATTCAACAACTTCGAAGGCTACGGAACGACCTATTATCAAGGGGCGCAAGTTGAGGTCGATAAGCGCTTCACTAATGGCTTGTCTTTCCTGGTGGGTTACACGCTCTCCCGCTTGAAGGACAACACGAACAGCGGATTCTCGAGCTTCACCTCGGGCGCCATCAACAAGTACAACCAGAAGCCGGAATGGACCGTTTCCAACTCGGATGAGCCGCAGACGTTGAAAGCCAGCGGAACGTACGAATTGCCGATCGGTCCTGGAAAGCAGTTCCTCAACAACCACATAACCGGCAACGTTCTGGGCGGCTGGCAGGTCGGCTGGATCCTGGATTACGAGGCCGGAACCCCCCTCAGCAATTGCCAGAGTAGCTCGGTTTGCGAAAATGGAACGCCGTTCCCGAACGGCTTTGACCGCCCGGATCGGAATACCTCCGTCGGTCTGAGCACGGCATCGTACAGCCGAGCGCGCGATTACTTCACGAAGAAAATCAGCGTGGCACAGATGTTCAATCCCGCAGGCTTCACACTCACACCGTCGCAGTATGTCCTGGGGAACGCCCAGAGAATCTATCCAGAACTCAGGAATCCAGCCCTGCTGATGGAGAACCTCAACGCCAGAAAGCATTTCTACATTGGAGAACATGTCCAAGGCATCTTGAGCGTCGACTACTTCAACGCCTTCAACCGAACGCAGTTCGAAACTCCGGACGGCAATGCAAGCGATGGTACGTTCGGGCAACTCACCTCGCAAGGTTCACAGATCAGTAACCGTCAAGGTCAGGTGCAATTTCGATTGCAGTTCTGACCGGGGCGCGATCTACCAGATTCATGCATCTGCACCAAATGCATGTCTCCTAACCATGCCGGGCTGCCAAAGCAGCCCGGCTTTTTTTGCCCAATTACTTAACGGATATAGTGACTTCTTAATTTTGCCGGTTCCCATGCCCGTTTATCGCCTAATGAGGGAAAGGAAAATAGGCTTGATATTCGACTCTTACCCGCCGCTTCTGTATGCGGCCAATAGGAGAGGAAATCAACTACAATTCCATATCATGAGGATCAACCGTTCCGCCCTGCGACTGAAGCAAGTGCCGTTCTTGCTGGCGGTGTGCGTGCTCATTTTTGCTGGAACGACGGCTCCAGCGGGCCAAGGCAGCGACGAAGTGACGCCGGAGGTTCAGCAACTTTATGCGCAAGCTAAGGCGGCACGGCAGCATGGCGATGATGCGACGGCCGTTGCGAAGTACCGGGCGATTCTTAAGCTCGCGCCGCACCTGGCGGCAGCCTACAACAATTTGGGAATGATCTACTTTGACCGTCAAGAATATTCTCAAGCGGCAGAGGTTCTTAAGCACGGACTGGAAGTGAATCCAAATATGCCGAGCGCTTCAGCCATGCTCGGAATGTCGTATTTCCAGTTGGGAGAAACTGAAAAAGCTGAGCCTCTCCTTCGGACTGCCCTACGAGCTAACCCGAGTGATGACCAAGTTGAGATGATGTTGTCGAAGGTGCTCATTAACTCCAGGCGACTCGATGAAGCTGTATTGCACCTCGACACTTTTCTGAAACGAAATCCCAAAAATCAGGAAGCATGGTATCTGCTCGGTAAAACTCATCTTCAATTATCCGAGGATGCACTCAAGAAGATTGACGAAATTGATCCGGACTCCGTCATTGCCCACGAGATTGCCGGAGAAATTGATGCCAGCATGCATAACTATGAAGTGGCTCTCGTTGAATACAAGAAGGCCATCGATATGGCGCCAAAATTGCCAGGAACCCATATGCATATGGGCGATGCGTACTGGAACATCGGCAAGTGGCAGTCGGCACAAACGGAGTTCCGAGCGGAGATCGTCAACGATCCTAACAACTGCATGGCTCACTGGAAACTAGCCAACGCCATCCTGGAAGCCAATGATTCCAGCGATGAAGCGCTGTCTGAACTCAATCGTTCTCTCGATCGCTGTCCCGCATTAATGCAGGCACGTGTTGACCGAGCGCGAGCGCTGGTGAGGTTGGGTAAGCAATCAGATGCACTACCGGATCTTTTGGCGGCTGAGAAAGACAGTCCGCGTGAACCTTCTATTCATTTCCTTCTCGGAGCGGTTTATCGGGCACAAGGCAAGAGTGCCGAGGCGCAACAGGAAATGCAGACATACAGCAGGCTGCAGAGAGAGGCGAGCGCAGCCGTCGCGGGCCAGGCGAGTGATGCCAACGCCATCAAGAATAGCGCGCAGTAGCCTGTCGATGAAATTAGCCGCGGCGACCATGCTGCTGATGCTTTCGCAGATGATTTCTGCTTTGGCTGCGGAGGCTGTGCATGCAACGCCGGTCGGTGAAGCAGACGCGAAGTGTGCTCAATGTCACGCCAGGATTTTTCAGAATTACGTTCAAACTCCCATGGCAAATGCTAGCGGAATTGCTGTTCAAAAACTTAAGCCCACTCATTTCGTTCATCAGGCTTCAGGAGTGGAGTACTCAGTATCGTTGAACGATGGCAAGGCGCTCCTTGCCTATCGCGATCCGAAGAGACCTGCAGCGGAAGGAAAGCGGGCCTTAAGTTATTTCCTTGGCTCAGGTCATTTAGGAGTTACTTACCTCTATTCCATAGAGGATTACCTGTTTGAGTCGCCGGTTGCCTGGTACGCAGCTTCCCAGAGTTATGACATGAAGCCGGGCCTTGAAGCAATGCGCGAGATGCCACCTCCACTGCCCATGCAAAGCAGTTGCCTTCGGTGTCATATGAGTTCGGTAAAACCAAGCGAAAAGGGAACCATCAACCTATACAAGGCGCTTCCTTTTTTGCACACGGGAATTACCTGTGAAGCCTGCCACGGAGATTCTCAGCAACACGTTCAATCTAAGGGGAAGGCGAGGATTGTGAATCCCGTGCGACTGGACGTTGATCGCCGCGACTCAGTTTGTATCAGTTGTCACCTTGAAGGCGACGTCTCCGTTGAACGTGCGGGACATTCCGCTTTGAACTATCGTCCTGGTGAGTCGATTTCGACTTATTTGGCATACTACGTTCGAGGCGGAGTCAATCTCACACAGCGCGGCGTAAGCGAAGTGGAACAACTTGGACAGAGCACGTGCAAACGTGTAAGCGGTGATCGGATGTCGTGCACCAGTTGTCACGATCCGCATTTCACGCCGGACGCCGCACGACGGACGACTTTTTATCGGGACAAGTGTCTCGCTTGTCACGATCAACCGCAATTTGCCACCACTCATCATCCTGAAAATGCAGATTGCACCAGTTGCCATATGCCACGTAATGGCGCAGTAAACATTCCCCATGTGGCGTGGACTGATCACCGCATTCTCAAGGTTCCGGAAGCTGAGAAGACGGGCCCGTTCAAGGATGACGGCGTCAACCTCGTACCGATCTTCTCTCCCATGGCGACAAAACGTGACCGCGCGATGGCTTATTACCAGGCCTTTCTCCAAGGAGATCGTTCGTTTGAGGTACCTGCCTGGGAACAACTCAAAGATCTGAGTGAGTCACTCGTGAGCGACAAGGAAGCTCTAGATGCCTTGGGAAATGTCAGCGCGGGGCGTGGTGATCTACAGACAGCGGAAAAATCGTTCAGACGGGTTCTTCAACTGGATCCTGTCGATTTGACTGCGTTATCCAATCTAGGAACGCTGCTTGCAAAAGAGGGAAAGCTTAAAGAAGCGACTCCGCTTCTTCGTTCCGCGTTTGAAAATAACAAGGATATCCCAGGCCTGGCCATGAATCTGGCTCGGGTTGAATGCAGTGCCGGCGATGGCTCTGCGGCCCGCGACACTCTTAAAACCGCGATGATTTATTGTCCTGACCTCGAAGATATGCAGCGATTGCTGTCGCGGATGACCTCATGCGGAGCGTCGTCGGAAAAGTGACAAGCCATGCGAATGATACGCAATGCAATGCCGCGGTGCTTAGTTGCTCTTGCAATCGCAGGCGCAACGTCGGCACTTGGCCAGCAGCCAGCGGAACCGCTTTCGCAGGCCAAGTCATTGTTAGCCGCAGGCAAATTAGCAGAATCAGAAAAGGCTCTTCGTAATTATCTCGGAAGCTCGCCATCATCCGCAGATGCACACTTCCTGCTAGGCTATGTTCTTTTTCGCTCAAACAAGGCAAAGGATTCGCTTGCCGAATTTACAGAGGGCGCTAAGTTTCGGCCGCCCCAAGCGAGTGAGTTGAAGATCGTGGCTTCTGATTACGTTATTCTGAGCGACTATGCGGACGCTGACAAGTGGTTTACAGCTGTGATTAAAGAAACGCCGGACGATCCAGATGCGTGGTATCTGCTGGGGCGCACAAAATATAACGAGAATGATTTTGCGGCAGCCATTTCGAGTTTCGAACGCGCGCTCGCGTTGCACCCGCGCTACGTTGAGGCGGAGAACAACATTGGGCTGTCGTGGAAAGAGTTGAATAACCCTGAGAACGCCCAGCAGGCGTTCCAGACGGCTATAGACTGGCAGGGAACGGCTCCAGCGGACCCACAGCCATTTCTGAACCTCGGAGTGATCCTGGCGGATCGAAACGATTTTGATAAAGCGCTTCCTTATCTTGTGAAGGCTGCCGCACTGTCTCCAGCCAATCCCATGATCCACGAGCGACTCGGCTCGGTCTACGCATCGCAGCAGAACTTATCGAAAGCTCAAACCGAGTTGGAACAAGCAGTATCGTTGGCTCCGGAATCCTCCGCACTTCACTTCAAGCTTGGGCAGATGTATCGCAAGCAGGGTTTCACCGACCGGGCGCAGAAGGAATTTGATACGTGCGCGAAACTCAACAGCACTCATTCTTCGACCAAGACGCCCAATCCTTTCTCTATGATTCGACCCGAACCGCAGAAATGAGGCTGATATGGGTCTAAGAATTGGCGAATTCAGGATAGATACCGCCTTTCACGATTTCCGCTATGCTGCCCGCCAGTTACGGCGGAGTCCGGGCTTTGCGCTGACAGCAATACTGACTTTGGCATTGGGAATTGGAGCCAGTACTGCCGTGTTCAGCGTTGCATACGGCGTGCTGATCGATCCGTTTCCGTATAAAGATGCGCATACTTTGGCCACTCCAAAGCTGTGTTGGCCGGAGCAGGCGCAATGCAGTTGGCGGGCGTATACGCCCGAACAATTTAATAAGATCGTGGCGAATACTGACATCTTCAGCGGAGTTACAGCGTCCACAATCAGCAACGTCGTAATTACTGGCGGAGCGGAGCCGGTGAGGCTTCGCGGAAATTACATCACACCCAACACGTTCGATATTCTTGGTGTTCAACCGCTCGTAGGTCGCGGCACCGTCGAAGCAGACGTTCTCCCTGGCCACGAAGAGGTTGCTCTTCTGAGCTATCGTTATTGGCAGGCTCATTATGGCGGTGACACTTCGATAATCGGACGAACGCTTAACTTCGACCAGCATCCTCGCACTATCATTGGCATTATGCCTCCGCGCTTCCTGTGGCGAGGAGCGGACGTGTACCTGCCGATCCAGATGACCAATCAATACGAGGTGCAGGGGCAGCGATATTTCGCTCTGGTCGGGCGTCTCAAATTCGGTGTAACCGACGCCCAAGCTGTCGCTGAGTTGAGGCCCATCTTTACCGAATTCGCTCAAACGGCGCCAAGAATATTTCCGACAAATCTGACTCTTGGCATTCTGCCTTTTGATCAAATGTTCAAGTCAGATCTCTCTAGCACCCTGCATCTCTTACTCGGCGCTGTCTTCATTCTTCTCTTCATTGCCTGCGTCAACGTATCCAGCTTGCTTCTCGCCCGGGCTGTCAATCGGGAGCGCGAGTATATTGTTCGCGCTGCAATCGGGGCTTCACGCATGAGGCTCGTTCGTAATGCGCTTATCGAATCTCTGCTGTTGGCATTAGCGGCTATGCCTGTGGCACTTGCATTTGCCTATGCGGGACTTCGTGCCATACTTCGTATCGTCCCAACGGATACAATCCCCGACGAAGCGGTTGTCACGATGAACTTTCCGGTCTTGCTAACATCGCTCGGCATCGCACTAGCCACCGTAGTGATCTTTGGCATGGCGCCAGCGTGGCATAGCGCGAACCCACGTTTAGCCGCTGCGCTGAACAGCTCTCGCTCTTCAGGAAACAAGGTCCAACGAAGAATTCTTAATGGATTTGTCGTTACTGAAATTGCGTTATCGCTAGCCCTCCTGATGCTCGCCGGATTGATGGTCCGCTCTCTTCTCGCCGTCGAAAATATGCCGATTCCGTTTTCGCCCGATCATACGCTTACGATGGGTCTTCCGCTTACGGATGCGCGCTACCCGACGCCAGAGAGCCGGGCGCTCTTCTTTCGCGACTTGCTTGATCGCCTTCGTGCAGTGCCGGGTGTTAGCGACGCGTCAGTTGATGCTTCGGTTCCTTTCATGGATATCTATCCGGATCGCGTTCAAATTGGCAGTCAGCCCACAGACAAGCGCGTTGTCTCAGTTCATCTCACTGATCCAGATTTTCTAACTATGTCGGGCCGGAGAGTTATTCAAGGGCATTTCATTGATGTGCGCGAAATCAATGCTCGATCACATGACGTAGTCATTACCGAGAATTTCGCTAAACGCTATTTCGCAGGCGAAAATGTGATTGGTCGAACTGTTTATCTTCCGGAATTCAGGCCTGACGGGAAAAGCAAGCTAAAAGATAACGCCTTCACGGTTGTTGGAGTCATCAGCGATCTACCTTTTTTTATTGGATTCACTGAGAACTATCCTCATATCTTTCTTCCCTACACGGTTGCTCCGGCGGCGATCAGGACGCTGATCGTATCGACGTCGATCCCGGCAAATAATCTGTTGAATTCGGTGCGGCGGGTCATTTATTCCATCGATAAGGACGAGCCGATTATTGATGCCATGAGTCTTCGCCAGATGCTCGATATGTATGGTTATGCCGGGCCCCGGTTCTCTTTAGCATTGTTCGGTACGTTTGCCGCGGCGGCGCTCCTGCTATCACTCGTGGGCATCTATGGAGTCTTATCCTTTACAACCTCACAGCGGACTCAGGAAATCGGAATTCGCATGGCCCTCGGTGCAGATCGCAACCAAGTGATGTGGATGATAATTCGACAGACCTGCTGGCTTGCTCTCCTGGGGGTGGCGACTGGTTTGCCGCTTGCCTTTGCCGCCGGGCGCTTTGCGAGGGGAGAACTAATTCATACTTCCCAGCATGATCCATGGGCGATCATTGCTGCAGTTTGTATTTTACCGCTGCTGGCTGTGGCTGGAACTTATCTGCCAGCACGTAGGGCCGCCGCGATCAATCCTATCAAGGCCCTGCGTGCCGGCTGATCTTAGCGTTCTCGACGCTACTCTCCCAAAAGACAGCCCTTGTTACCGATCGGGTAACAAGGGCTGTTGAAGCTTCAAACATGACTAAATTTTCGGATGAGCCGATTGAGTTAGGTAAGGGAGAGTCGAACCAGGCTTGGCGCTGGATGAAGGCAGCACATCGTAAAGAGGATGTACCGCGTGCACTTGAGGATTCTCATCAGCCACTGACATAGCCAGGATACGAATCTTATTGTTACTCGGAAGAGTAATGCTGGTCGCTCCGGCAGGCAGATCGATGGCATACCCATACAGATACGAATAGGAGTAAGTCACATTCTGACCCGTTGCATCATGATGATGACTGCAGTACCAGGCTAAGTCCGCACGCTTGATATAGCCTGGCTTCAGCCCCGTCATCTCGCCGTATTTTGCATGGTCCACGTCGAGCTTCGTCGAACTCCACTGACGGTCGTCCCACTGCCCGATAAATCCGCCCCAATCTTGAATATCGAGATTGATGGTTTTCCCTCCAACGATGAATGCAGCATTCTGATCCCCGTCAGCGGACGCAGCCAACAAATAGACGCGGTTGAATTTACCCAACGGAAGCTTGATCGTCTGTCCCTTTGCCGTGATGGCATTTGGAGCACCCGTGTGAGCTGCGGCAAGTTCAAACTTGACATTGTTGAATGTCAAGGAAGGTGGCAACATTTCAGCCGGCAGAGCGTCTCCTTTGCCGTTGAAACCGCTCGTGGAATGTCCGCCGTCGTTGCTAGCGGTTGCAACATCGTAAGACAGCGCAAGTGGCGTCGACTGTACGCCGGCGGCCTTGAAGTTTGACGATGCAAGTCGGAGCGCGAACGTGCGTGGTTGATAGGCGCCGAATGAAGTTAGCAACGAACCGTCTACCAACGTAGCCGGTCCAACGGGCTGTTCCTGGCCGTTAATTTCGCGTGCTGCCGTAATGGGCGCCGCAAACGAAATCTTAACGTCGGATTGAGGTTTCCCATCGAGTTCCACAAGACGAACGACGACCTCGTCTCCTTTTTCCGCTTTTTTTACAGCCAAGACACGGATTCGAGGATCGCTAACCTTGAGCAAAGAGAAAGTGCGGCCGAGTGAACCTTCATGTTTCTCAGTTGTAAAGGCGATGAGCGGAGCATTCAATCGTTGTGCCTGCCAATCAGTCTGCGCATCGCGCCATCCTGCCGCGTGCCCAGCAAAGCCGTAAACAAATTCGTGATGTCCGAGATCTTGTGTAGCCTGGTCTGGATAGCCACCCGCCACGCCGGGTGTACGAATCAGTGTGAGTCGAATGGTGTGATCATTCGGCTTGTCTGATCCGTTCTTGCAGTCTGTGAGAACCGTCGCTCCGAATTTACCCGTCATGTCAGTAAGGTCAATCCATTGATGAGTAGGCACCTCAAATTTCTTAGGCTCAGCAGAAGGGCGTTCGATCGTGCCGATGTCCCAGTTATACGTTGCCTTCTCGTTTGAAGCCGTCAGCGGAAACGTCACCTTCAGATTCGACTCGCGCGTATTCCAGTCAATCATGTTTCCAAACTCGACGCGCTTGCCGGCTTCGCCCGCCGAAAGCGAAATTGTCTGAACGAAGCGCGAACCCGAGGTCTCTCTTGAAACCTCGATCGCCACCCGAACAGGTCCATCTTCAACAACTCGAATTTGCGCAGACCCAGAGACGAACTCCTTGGGAGCGGCCTGTTCCTGTTCCCAATCCATGTTCCAGGCCGGCCATTGAACCGGATTATCGTAGGAAATGGCAAGTCGGGCCGGAGCCGATAACATCTCTTGTCCGACGGTTTTATCGAAGATGCTGGCTACATCACCGTCAGCATTCAATTTCACGCGGTAGTATTGGTTTTCCAATTCATCCCTGGTCACGTGCAGGGGCGACGTGTTTTCGACCGATCCAGGGCGGACATCATAAACGGCGTAGCCGACAGACGGTGCACTGGCCAGAAATAACACCTTGCCGTTCGAAATCTGGGCCGGCAATTCCTTACCATCCGGACCAGATGCATGGACACTCTTCGGCAGACCGCCAGGGAAGTCTATGCTTGCTTCAACAACATCTTCGCGCGCGATGTTCAAAGGATTGAAAACTACGACCGGGACGCCTGCGGCCTGAGTGTCCATCGCGGCGGCGATTCCCTCAGTGGCATTCGTAAGCACGCCGGCGAATTGGTTCATCGCGATTACATCATCGTTCCACGCGAACTCGTACGATCGCGGAGTGGCTGTGCCAGCCGCCAAATCATGGAAGTGCGCACCCATGGCCAGCGTCCACGCATCATTCAGTCTCTGCAAGGGGTAAGTCCGGGCGCCGAGCCATTCCGCAGCCACGGAGGACTTTTCAGCGGCATCGGCCAACAACTCTGTCTGTCGAATCCATCGCTTTTGATAAGCTTGCGACGTTAGCGATCCGGCAGAGTGATTGGTTAGTTCCATCTCGCCCGTGTAACGGGGTAACTCCGCTGTCTGGGCGGGTGTAAGGTCGAGGAACATCTGATCGGCCGTAGCCGAAATTACGTGCACCGGTCCGTTTCCAACATTGACCGCGGGCCACTCGGGATGAGGGCGGCGAGGCGAAAAGAATTGCCCGGGAGGAGGCAGGCTCGCGCTGCCCTTCGACACGATCGCCTCCAGACGCTTCACGGAATCTTCGTCAGGCGTACCACCAATATCGCCGGTGCCATAGTAGTGATAGTCGGTATACACGCCGGCTACTTTGCCATCGAGAGCTACGCGTGCGGCCCAATCGCCCTGGTGCCTGCGCAGATCACGGTCCTGTTGATCTTTCTCGAGCGTTTCTTGCTGGCTGCGCAAGCTGCGATATTCCTGGATGTCTTTCGGATCGAGGTTTTCGTTGTTTTTCTGCGCCTGCTGTCGCTTCTGCTCTAACTCACTGACCCTCTTTTGCACGTCGATGAGTGCCGCGTTGGGTGATTCAGGCGGCAGCGGCTGGCTCAGATCCGTTTCGATGCCGCCGCTATAAGCGCCAGGGTTTACGCCAGCCACGACACTTTCACCATCGGGCCCAACCCAGACGCCAACATTGAAAGGCGTCCCTTCTGGAGTTTTCTCGAGCGATTCCAAGCCTCCACCGGGGGCCGATGATCCCCAACTCAGCTTCTGTGTCGAGAAACCCTTTACGCCCGAATGCGCGAGAATGGTTGGTAACGAGGCAGGGAATCCGAAGCAATCTGGCAGCATGTATTCCATGCTCGACTTGCCGAGTTCTGTGCGGAACCAATCGTTGCCATACAAGATCTGGCGAATGATGGCCTCGGCACTGGGCGCATTCACATCGCCCTCTTCCATCGAAGAACCGGCTGGAAACCATCTTCCCTCGTTGACGTACTGTTTAACTTTCGCAAAGTCGGCAGGGAAGTATTCCTTCATGAAACGGTAACGGTTCGCTCCACTAAAGTTGAACACGTAGTGTGGATACTTATCGAAGAGCTTGAAGTTGTCCTCCATTGTCTTGCGAATGTATTCATTGATGACCTGCGGATACTCCCACCGCCATTCTGTGTCCAGATGTGCATACCCAACCACATAGAGCGTTGACTGTTTGCTGAGGTCGGGTCTTTCTGTGGTTTGTGCCTGCGCCCTTCCTGATTGCCCTATCAGCGTCAGGGCGACCGCCATCATAGTCGTGCAGAATTTTTGCATTTCAACTCTCCATGGGGTTCGATTGTTTAATGATTCGTGCACGTGCCCTAGACTAAGAAATCATCTCAGGGCGTCGATGTGGCTTTAGTGCTCATGGAAGGCGGCGCATCGTCTGGTGCACTGCCCCACTGAACGTTCGGCTGGTCCGTCATCTCGAGAGTCAACGATCCCCCGTCGACGATATCTGCGTGACGAAACCACGGCTTGTTGAGTGGCTTGCCGTTCAGCAACGCGGACTGGATGTACTTGTTGCGAGCTGAAACGTGATTTGCGATCACGGTAAACTCTTTGCCGTCGCCGAGGCGGATCGTAATTTTTCCAAAGATCGGGCTGCCGATCTCGTACACCGGACTGCCTGGACACACTGGATAAAATCCGATCGCGCTCAGAACGTACCACGATGACGTGGCGCCGCCATCATCGTCTCCTGGAATGCCAAGGGGTCCATCCCCATACCACACATCCATCATCTGTCGGACGCGGCGTTGCGTCTTCCATGGCTGACCGGAAAAGTCATATAGATAAGGAATGTGGAAGCTCGGTTCGTTTCCTTGCGCGTAGAGACCGACCAATCCTGTTGCATCTGGAAACTGGCCAAGGAAACTGAACTTTGACGTACCATACTGTTCGACGAACAAGCGGTCGAGCTTTTGGTTGAAAAGATCGGAAGAGCGTCGTG
>OCTA010004394.1_pt1 | contig 12364 bp, 9 predicted proteins | sample 1538991 | NCBI WGS metagenome assembly OCTA01 (sample SAMEA3539302, study PRJEB22396) | soil metagenome | biome: tundra; feature: field; material: soil | place: USA | collected 2010-05 | depth 0.15 m
CCCGCTTTTTCCGCTCTTGCCCGCCGCGAAACTGAGGAAACCTTTTTCAGTCACACGCATAACCGCCAAAAAACTCCCCATTTTTTGAACGGCTTGCGCGATTTGGGTGCACTTTCCTTCCTCGGCACATGCTCTCCTGGTACTGAGGACAGCCGAAGTGTCTCCACAGTCCGCATCTAAGAAATCCGCCAAAAAAAACGCACCGAAATGGCTTTGCTCGTCCAAATTCCCTCAATCCTCTGCCGGCGGCCCCACCCGGAATCCATGCACAATTTCGCCCAACAATGCATAACAACCCATGAAAAATGCGAAGCAAACCCAAAAAATGAGGGTATCGCCACCTGCAAATCGGGCATCAGGGCGAATGCGAGGCGAAGCTGGCAAGGCCAGGGTACCCCCCAAGTCCCGCCAGCCCCGGCCAGCCGGAACCCAACACTCTACACTCAGCACCCAGCGCCGCTGCGCGCAGCGCGGCACAAAGGAGTAGAATTGAATCCATGCTACGACCCGCATGGCCGTATCTCTGCCTTTGGGTCCTCCCGGCTGTCTGCGGGAGTGCGGCAGGCCAAACCCAGCCGCCGCCGCCGAATCAGACCGAGGAGATGACCACCCACGAGACGCCTGCGACTTTCCGTACAAAAGTCAATCTGGTGCTGGTCCCGGTGGTCGTCCGCGATAAGCAAGGGCGCGCGGTCGGCGATCTGCGCAAGGAAGACTTCCAGATCCTCGATAGAGGCAAGCCGCAGGCCATCTCTTCCTTTTCCGTCGAGACGCCCACCAGCCAGACGGAGCCGGTCAAGCCGGAGGCGGATGCCGCGCTGAGCGGCTGCCATCCCGCAGATAGTGAAGCGCCCATGCCGGTTAACCCCGCCGACATGCCCAACCGTTTCGTGGCGTACTTCTTCGACGATGTGCATCTCGCGCAAGGCGATCTGATGCAGGTGCGCGCCGCCGCCCAGCGCCACATCGGCGAAGCTTTGCTGCCCACCGACCGGGCGGCCATCTTCACGACCTCGGGCCGGACCAACCTCGATTTCACGGACGATCGCGATAAGCTGCATGCCGCTCTTCTGCGCCTGAGTCCGCAGCCTATCGCCCGCGCCCTTGGCCAGTTGTGCCCGGATATCAGCTATTACCAGGCGGACTTGATCGTAAACCAGAGGGATGCAACGGCCCTGCAAGCCGCCGTGCAGGACGCGCTTGCCTGTATGAACCTGGATCCTAATAGACAAATGCAAACCGCGATAGCGACGTCCCAGTCGACGGCCTCGCAAGTTCTGAACGCCGGCGAGGCGGAAAGCCGCGTCTCTTTCTATGCGATCAGAGATGCGGCCCGCCGCCTTTCCACCATGCCCGGACAGCGCATCCTCATCCTCATTTCTCCGGGATTCCTCACGCCCGCCGAACTGCGCCAGGACCAGACCGCGATTATCGACCGCGCCATCCGCTCCAATGTCATCATCAGCGCTCTGAACGCGCGCGGTCTGTACACCATCGTCCCAGGTGGCGATGCCAGCCAGCCCGCCGCACAGAGTATCGGCTCGTTGGTCACGCGGTCCCAATATCAATCGGCCAGCGCCATGCTCGAGGAGAATGTGCTCGCCGAAATGGCCTATGGGACGGGCGGCGTATTCTTTCACAACAACAACGACTTGGTTGCGGGGTTTAAGCGCGTCGCCGCGCGGCCGGAATTTGTCTATATGCTGGGTTTCTCGCCGCAGAACCTGAAGCTCGACGGCCGGTTTCACGCGTTGAAGATCACCGTCAGGAACCCCAGCAAGGTGGAACTGCAGGCGCGCCTGGGCTACTATGCTCCGCAGCTTTTGACCGACCCGAAGGAAACCGCCAAGCAGGAAATCCAGGACGCGATGTTCTCGCGCGAGGAGCTGCGCGACATACCGCTCGAGATGCACACGCAATTTTTCAAGTCGAGCGCGGAAAACGCGACGCTTGCGGTGCTGGCTCGCGTGGACGTGAGACACCTGCATTTTCGGAAGGAGAATGGACGCAACCAGGATGACCTGACCATCGTCTCAGGACTGTTCGACCGGAACGGCAACATGGTTACGGGAAACTCAAAGACCGTCGAGTTGCGCCTGAAGGACCAGACGCTGGAAACCAGGCTGAACTCGGGGATCACCGTGAAGAGCAGTTTTGACGTGAAGCCGGGCAGTTACTTGATCCGGCTGGTGATCAGAGACTCCGAAGGACAACTTATGGCAGCCGCCAATGGCACTGTCGATATTCCCATGAATTGAGGTGCAAATTGAGGTGCAAGATGCAGCTTCGCAGCATGTTACTTCTGGCAGCCGCGATCGGCGCCGCCGGCGCCGTGGCGCGGGCTCAAGATTCCAACGCGCAGGCTTCCGGATCCCTGCCGGTCATCAAGTCGGAGACCCGGGAGGTCTTGGTGGACGCGGTCGTCACCGACAAAAAAGGACAATACGTTAAGGATCTGGAACAGAAAGACTTTCGCGTCTGGGAAGACAACAAGGAACAGAAGGTTACCAGCTTTACGTTCCAAGCCGATCCTAACTCCCCAAATAACAATCAGAAACACTATATGGTGCTGCTGTTCGATAACGCCACGATGGATTTTCCCGAGCAGACGCGCGCGCGCCAGGCCGCCGCGCAGTTCATCGACGCCAACGCCGGCCCGAACCGCTTGATGGCCATTATCAATTACTCAGGCGGCATCAGCGTGGCGCAGAACTTCACGGCGGACGCCGACCGGCTGAAAAAAGTGGTCGGAGGAGTCAAGTTCTCGTCGGTTTCACCCAATGAGCCCGTGGAACTGGCATCCAGTGGCATGCCGAATTTGGGCAAGGCCGAAGCATCCTTCGGTCTGTGGGACGAGTTGCTTGCCTTGCGCAGTGTGGCCAAGCTGCTGGCGCCCATACCTGGCCGCAAGATGGTCGTATTTCTAACATCCGGCTTTCAGGTGCCGGCCGAGAATATGTCGGAGTTGACCGCCGTGATTGCAGAGTGCAATCGCGCCAACGTGGCGATTTACCCTATCGACGTGCGCGGTCTTGTGACTGGCATGTCGGCAGGACCGTCCGGCGCGAGCCTATGGTCCCCGTCGAGTCCGCAACTGGTCGATCTCGTTCCCGCCTCTTTCAGCCCGGCGAGTTCGCTGGGCATGGCTTTCTTCCAGCATGGCGGCGGTGGCGGCGCGGGAGGTGGCGGCACGGGAGGCGGCGGTGGCGGCGCAGGAGGTGGCGGCGGTAAGGGTGGAGGCGGTGGCACCGGCGGCGGTACAGGAGGTGGCACAGGCGGCGGTAAAGGAGGCGGTACTGGAGGTGGCACAGGCGGCGGCAAAGGAGGCTCCGGCGGCACGGGTTCGGGCGGCAAGGGCGGCACCACAGGCGGCGGCAACACCAACAACACCTTCCCCAACCAAAACACTCTGAATCCGTACAACCAGTCCCGCAATCTGATTCCGCCGTTGATGCAAAGCGCCTCCACTAATCAGCAGGTCCTTTTCGCGCTCGCGAGTGGTACCGGGGGTTTCGCGATCATCAACACCAACGACCTTTTGGGAGGATTGGCAAAGATCAGCAAAGAGCAAGACCAGTTCTACCTACTGGGCTACACACCGCCAGAGACGGAAGAGGGAAGCTGTCATTTTATAAAGGTGAAACTGGACCGCCCGGGAACCTCGATCCGGTTCCGCAACGGCTATTGCAACGTGAAGCCCACGGACGTGCTGGCGGGGAATCCGGTGGAGAAGGACCTGGAAAACCGCGTGGCCGGCTCGGCGCCCGGAGTTCCCGGCGTCAGCATCGAAGCGCCGTTCTTCTATTCGTCGAACAACACAGCCCGCGTCGATGTGGCGCTCAATATTCCAGCGGCGGGCATCAAGTTCGAGAAGGCCCATGGAAAACTCCATGCGGAAGTGAATATCCTGGCCATCGCCTACCGCAAGGACGGGAGCGTGGCGGCGCGTTTCAGCGACAACAAGAAGATCGAGGTGGAGAACAAGAAAGAGGCGCAGGCCTTTGCCGAAAAGCCGTATTACTATGACGGCCAGTTTGACATCGCTTCCGGCCAGTACACTCTGAAAGCGGCCTTCAGTTCCGGCGGCCCCAGCTTCGGCAAGATCGAGGTTCCTCTGACGATCGATCCCTACGACAGCAAGCAATTCGGTCTGAGCGCGCTGGCGATCAGTAACGATCTGCACAGGGCCGTCGACGTCGGCAACGACCTCGACGCGGTTTTGCTGGAAGGACGCACACCTCTGGTCGCGCAGGGATTTCAATTCACGCCCGCCGCAGTGTACCGCTTCAAGACCACGGATCGCGTGGCTTTGTATGCGGAGATCTACGAACCCCATGAAACGGATAAGACTCCGCCCGTGGTGGGATTCCAGCTTCGCTTGCTTGATCGCAAGACGCAAGAGGCCAAGCTGGACTCCGGAATGTTCAGCGCGAGTCCCTATGTTCGCGCCGGTAGTCCGCTGATTCCGCTAGGACTCCCGATACACGTCGAGAAGCTTAGCCCGGGCGCTTATCGCGTAGAGGTGACGGCCATCGATGGTTTCAAAAACAAGAAGATACGCACGGCCGATTTCGACGTAGAATAGCGGCGCAATTGGAACCACGGATAAAATCAGTGTGGTTCCAGTATCCATCGGTGGTTCCGGTTTTTTCGGTACAATGCCCGTATGAAGATCTGCCTAGCCGCGCTCGCGGCATTGCTGCCCGCACTGGCGGCCGCTCCCGATACGATTCACGGCAACGCTGTTGGCAATCCGAAGGCCCCCATTACCATCGAGGTCTTCAGCGATTTCCAGTGTCCCGCTTGCAAACGGTTTCACGACGAAGAGCTGCCGTTGCTCGTAAAGGATTACGTAACTCCAGGCAAGGTGTACCTGGTGTACCGGTATTTCCCGCTGCCGCAGCACGCTTACGGCCGCAAGGCCGCCGAGCTGGCCTGCGCCTGCGCGCAGTTGGGCAAATACGAGCCGGCCGCAAACATGTTGTTCGCCAAACAGGCTTCGTGGTCGCAGGACGGCAAGCTCGACGAGACCCTGGCGGCCATCCTCACACCCGCCGAGCGGAAAGAAGTGGCAAAGCTGGTCGGGGACCCGATCGTGCAAGGCTCCATCGATCACGATCTGGCGGAGGGCCGCGCCCTCCCGCTGTCGAACACACCCACCGTGGTGGTGATTTCCAAATCCAGGCAGTATAAGCTCTTTGGTGAAGGCCTTTTCAATTACACCTTGGTCAAGGCAACCCTGGATGACCTTCTTAAATAGGACGCCGGCGGGCGCCGCCGCATCCATCCTGCGCATCGTTTTGGGGGCCCTATTCGTGTATGCCGCCTGGATGAAGCTGCGCGACCCGTGGGCCTTGTTTGCGATCTCCATCGACTCCTACCAGATCCTGCCCCTGTGGGCGGTGGAGACCGTGGCGCGCGCGCTGCCGTGGTGCGAGCTGCTGCTGGGCGTCTTGCTCATCTCAGGGGTGTGGCGGGGCGTTTCAGCAACCGCCGCGTCGCTGCTGCTGGCCTTGTTTTTCAGCCTGATGATCCGGGCGATGGTCAAGGGCATGCAGATCGACTGCGGCTGCTTCGGGCCGGGTGAGCGGCTATCCTGGGTGACTCTGCTTCGCGATGGCGCGCTGCTGGCCAGTTCGCTGTTCGTCACGACCATGGCCTTCCGCCCCGCGAAGGCCGCTCACGCTACTGGCTGACTGCGCCCGCCGCGCGGCGCGCCGCCGGTTCCCTTTGGATACGGTGTACGGTGCGCCGGTTCAAGCGATAAGGAACGATTATGAGCAGCGACGCCAACATCAGCACCGCCGGAATTGCGCCATACAGAATACCGAGGTAAGGGGTAGCGGCCGCAGCGCCCGTTTGAGCGCCATGCGACAGCTTCCCGAACAGAGTCAGGAGCGTGCCGGACAAGAGCAGCGCGGCGCCGCCGGCGATCTTCCCGCCGAAATTCGAAATGCCGAAATAGATGCCTTCACGCCGCAGGCCGGTTCTCAGCTCGTCGGCATCGGCCACGTCAGCCACCATGGACGGCCCGAGTACCCAGACCGGCAATCCGGAGGGCGGATAAGAACGGCGGCGCCGCGTAGGACTTGCCCGTGCCCGACGTGCGATGGCCGAGCGTGCCGAAAAAGCAGATCAGGCCGCTAACGGTCATCAACGCTCCGAAGGCCAATCCGAGGTGCGGATACCCCTCGTAGTGCAGCTTGGGTTCGGAGCCATCGGCGGTAGCCGGAAAGAACAACAGGAAGGAAAGTCCCGCGGCCGCCAGGGTCCCTAACAGCCCGAAGATGGCACGGACCGCCATGGTGCTGGTGCGGTCGTCGTAGTCCCGGCTCATTTCGGCTCCCAGACCCAGATAGGGCATCCTGTATATCGCGCTGGCGGCGCGCAAGGCAAGCATCGAGCCTAGCAACCAGAGAAACAGTCCGAGATGCCCCAACGTACGTGGCGGACTGAACAGTAAGTAGAAACACGGCCCCATGCCCAGGGCTCCCGGCAGCATGAAAACGTGGCGGCGGCCCAGGCGGTGGCGGCAGCGGTCCGAGAAGTGGCCAATCAACGGATCCGTCACCGCATCCAGAGTGAGGGTCGCAGACATGCCAATACCCACCAGAGTAGCCGGCAGCCCCATCACCGAATGGTAGAAGAATAGGATGAAGAGTCCGGACAGGACCATCAACACCGTGATGGGCATCTCACCCACGCCGTAAAGCAGCTTGGTGGAGATAGCCAAGGGGCGCGATTCAAGCAAAGCGGGTGCGGATGTCAAGCAACTACCGTACTGGTGCATGACTTGTCAGAGCTTTCAAGTAAAGATAGTAGAACTCCACGCCGTTGTAGAACGCCACCGTGCGCACCCGCTCATCCTTGCCGTGCGCGCGGACATCGTCCTGATCGATAGCGACGCCGTTCACGCCATAGGTCGGAATGCCGGCCGCGATGGTGTAGATGCTGTCGGAAGCGCCCGTTTCCATGTCCGGAATGACCGGCAGGCCCGGCCACATTTGCGCGGCTACGCGTTCGAGCGGCCGGAGTATCTCGGGCTTGGGCAAGATGGGCGGAAACGCCGTCTTGTCAGGTGCGCGGCCGGTCACATTGTACGCGTTGTCCACGAAACGGACCGCGACTTGGGGGTCGGCGAAGATGTCGATCAGCCTCTGGCGAATCTCCTCGGCGGAGTGGCCGGGCAGGATGCGGCAGTTCACGTTGGCCTGCGCCAGTTGCGGCAAAGCATTATTGGCATGGCCGCCGCCGAGCCGGGTGGCGACGCAGGTGGTGCGCATGGTGGAGTTGAAGCGCGCGTCCCGCGAAAGGCGGGCGATGGCGGCTTCGCTGGGGGGCGTGCGCAAGATCGCCCGCATGTCTTCGGCGGTTTGCCCGGTTTCGAGAGGGGCGCGGCGTTCGAAGTAAGTGCGCGTCACCTCATTTAGCTCGAAGGGGAAGGGCGCCCGCTCCAAACGGGACAGTGCATCCGCGATGTGATAGATGGCATTGTCGGGCACGGGCAATGAACTATGGCCGCCCGGATTGGTGGCGGTCACCTGGAAGTCGGCGTAAAGCTTCTCGCTTGCCTCGATATCCAGGTTCACCGGTTTGCCCCGGACGGAGGTGACTCCGCCGCCATCGGCGTTGAGCGCGAACTCGGCATCCACCAGAGGGCGATGGTTGCGCAGCAGCCAGTCGACGCCATTCGATTTGCCGCCCTCCTCGTCGGCGGTGAGGGCCAGGACGATATCGCGATCGGGCCGGTAGCTTTCCCGCTTGAAACGGATGAAGGCGGTGACCACGGCGGCGTCCGAGACCTTCATATCCTGCGTGCCGCGTCCGTAGAAGTAGCCGTCTTTTTCGACGAACTCGAACGGGTTGGTGGTCCAGTCTTCGCGGCGGGCTTCCACCACATCCAGGTGGCCGACGATCAGGAGCGGCTTGTGAGCGCCGCTGCCGTGAAGGCGCGCAACCAGGTTTCCCTTGCGGCCGTTGGGGCCGAGGACCTGGGCGTCGGCGGGGTCGAACCCGGCGTCGAGCAGGCGCTGGCGCATGGCTTCGGCGGCGAGGGTGGTGCTGCCTACGGAGTCAGTGGTGTCGATTTCGATCAACTGGCGAAAGATGTCGCGGGAGAGGTTGTGGGTCGCGTCGTCAAGCGGTGCGGCGGACGCTAGCGCGAGGAAAACAAAACCCGGTGCCGAGACGAGTCTCGACACGGCACGCATGAGTGCGTGCGCCACGTCGTTGATACACTCTGGCAACATAAAGGTTATTCCATGTCTCGTTTCATTTCATTATCTACTTTTGCGTCGCCCTGGCGGCTTCCGCGCAGCAGCAGGCGCCGGCCCGCGGCCAGAGAGAGTTCGTGCAATCGTGCGGCTTTTGCCATGGCGAGGATGCGACAGGCGCGCGCGCCCGACCTGGTGCGGTCGCCACTGGTCAACAAAGACCTGGGCGGCGACCTGATCGCGCCCGTCATTCGCGACGACCGTCCGGATAAGGGGGCGAGGGGGCGACCACACGGCGACGCTGGCTGGTGGGTGACGATTGTGCGCGATTGTGCGGAATTGTGCATCGGGGATTGGGGGCGAATTCGTCCGAACAAAGCCATTTTAGCCTTTGGAATCAATTGGTTAACATTTTGGAGGTGCTGGTTTCGGCCGATGCTGCAGGGGCGGAGGTGGTTACGTCTGCGCGGCGAATAACAGACGAATGTTAGACGAATACAAAGAGAAGATAGCGCGGGGGATTACTAGGGACGAGGAAGTTGTGTTTGTCAATGAACTGGCGGGCTGTTCCGGCAGAACGCAGGTCGGCGAGTGCGGAGGCCCCTACTACGCGACTTGAGGATAGCACGGCGGCGACGAGGATTTGGCGTGGCGATTGGCGTTCGGCGTTTGTTTTCAATGGCGCGGGGAGGGGCCGAGATTGGTGATTGGTGCATGGGCGGCGGCCTGAAGAGAAGTCCCCGATGTACAATGGCTGCGTTAAACTGAAGACGCAGGGATACAGATTATGACTGTCACACTCAATGTGCCGCCGGAGAAGGAAGCTGCGTTCGAGGCTCAGGCGCGGGCGCGCGGGTTGAGCCTTGCGCAGTGGATGCTGGAACTTGCCGAACAGTCCGTGCAGTCCGTTTCCATTGCCCACCTGCAGCGAACCAATCCCCAGGAGTGGGCGCGGTATTTCGATGCATGGGTCGACAGTCACGACCCCGACACTCCCGTTCTCTCGGATGAAGCCATGAGCCGGGAGAGCATTTACCCGGACTTGGTTTAGCGGCGTGCTTGTCGATACCAACACGCTGCTGCGGACCTTGCAACCGCTCCATCCGCAGCGCGAGATCGCCCGCGGCGCGATCAAGGCCCTGACGGCGCGGGGCCGCGAGCTTCAGCTTGTTCCGCAGAACCCGATGGAATTGCGACTCGGCCGGTTGCGCTGCGAGAGGTGACCAAAGCGGTCGTGGAGACTGCGCGGGAGAGCCTCGTAATCGGACATACTTAAGTGTGTTTCTGAATAGTTTGCGGAAGTTTGCGGTTATAATGGCTCCCATGTGGACGGCCGATCTATATATGGATCTCCGATACGGGGTACGGCAACTCGCGCGCGCCCCGCTCCTTGCCGGTAGCGTCATCGTGATGCTTACGTTCGGGCTCGGGTTTAATTCTTCGGTCTTCACTTTTCTCAACGCCGAGGCATTTCGGGCGCACGTTCTACAGCCGGAGAATTTTCTGACGGTCGATGCAACGTACAGTATCGACGGAGAAACCCGCAGTGAGGCAGGGTGGGTTTCGCTTAACGATTTCGATGCGCTGAACCGTGCAGCAGCCGGGCTGGCAAACCTGACCGTTGCGGCCGACTCAGCTCCTACCTGGCTCGGCCACACCAGTTCCATCCCTATTACGCCTCGCATGGTCGCGTGCAACTACTTTGCCGTATATGGTCTCGATCGTCCGCTGCTCGGCCGCGTATTTCAGCCGGCCGATTGCGCTGACCGTGGAGATTCGGCGATTGGGGTGCTGAGCGAGCGAATCTGGCGCGAGCATTTCGATGCGGACCCCGGCGTTGTGGGCAAGATAGCTTATCTCGGCCGCCAGCCGTTCACAATAACCGGAGTGGTCCCTGCCAGTTTCGCCGATGGAGCCCACCGAGGTGGCGGAGTGCTGATCCCTTATACTGCGCGGCGCCTGCTCCTGCCGGAGCCTGCTCGCAACCGCGAGGAGCCGTGGCTTAGGATCGCGGGCCGATTGAAATCCGGACACAGCCGCGGCGAGTTGCAGGCCGCGTTGCAGGTGGTATCAGCGAGGCAGGACCGCCTCCACGCCGGGCGGGTCACGCGAATCAACGTAACAAACGGATCGACTATCGCCCGGAGCGATTCGCGACAGCGCTTCGCCTTCTCGTTCATCATCGCAGCGTCACTGCTTGTGCTCGGCGGAATTTGTGTGAACGTCGCACTGTTGCTGCTCTCGCGTGCCGCGTCACGCAAGCGCGAAATCGGAGTGCGGCTATCGCTAGGAGCCAGCCAGCTGCGTCTCTTGCGTATGCTGCTGGCCGAGTCCTTGCTGCTGGCCGTCACCGCGGGTGCTTTGGGAGCGTGGATCACGACGTGGCTGCCTTTGAAGTTGTACACGCAATTTACGGCAACTGTGCCGAATTATTCGATGGCACCCGATTGGATTTCGTTCGTGTGGCTGGCCGGCATAACGATTTTGACTGCGGTGTTGGCAGGTGTGGCTCCCGGCCTTGAGTCGCTGAAGGTAGACGTGGCTTCCGCAATGAAGGTATCGGTAGGCTCGCCCGGTGGGGCGAGTACCCGGCCGCGGATTCGCAATTTCCTGATGGGCGCTCAAGCAGCGGTCAGCATCGTGCTGCTCCTGATGGCATCAGTAGTTGCCGACAGCGCCACGCGATTGTCTCCGATCGACGAACGCCTCAACACGGAACAGGTTTCGCTGACTCTTCTAGCGGAATCAAACACCGACTGGCCCGCGTCATTCCTCCACGATTTCGGCGAGAGACTGCGCACTATCCCCAGACTAAGATCAGTGGCATTCGCCGATCATGTCCAACAGGCCGAAATAGTCCACGTCAAATTGCCGGGCGCGCCAGACCCGCCAGTCGAGTCCGTCACCGACAGATCGGTTTCGCCCGAATATTTCGCCACTATTAGACTCCCGATCGTGCAAGGCCGGGCGTTTATCGCCCACGACGTTTCGTCAGCGGCGATCGTCTCGGCCGGGCTCGCTGCCAAATTGTGGCCCGGACAGCAACCACTCGGCAGGCCGTTGATCGGAGCCGAAGGAAAGACCTTGGAAGTTGTGGGCGTGACTGATGATTCTGTGGCCGGATTTTTCAATTCAACTGCCCTTCAACTGTATCGCCCGCTAACGGCCGGTGCGAACTCTGCGGAAGTGCTCGTGAGTTTCGAAGGTGAACCCCGACCGGTGATGCGCGCCATTGTCGAGCTGGCGCGTGAGCTCGATCCAGCGGTGATCGCAACCACTTTCACCTTGCGGGAATACTATGATCGCAACTCTCTGAGCCTTGTCTCACTGCAACAGATCGTCACCACCTTGGGCGCGATCACACTCCTAGTGTCAATGGCCGGGTTGTACGGCGTTGTGAACTACTCCGTAAGCCGTCGGCTTCAAGAGTTGGGAATTCGGGCAGCGATCGGAGCGACGCGCGGGGATTTATTCCGTTCCGTGCTTATGTCGGGTGCGAAGCCGTTGATTCCTGGTTTGCTGGTAGGGCTCGGCCTGTTTCTCGCTGGGTCTCGCTTGATGTCGTCTGTGTTGTTCCCGAGCTCAAACGCTCTGTTGCGTGCCCCGGGTCCCGGAATCTTCGCTTCGGCTCTTGGTGTCTTGTCGCTATCGGCGCTTGTTGCGATGTTCGGCCCGGCGCTGCGGGCGGCGCTTTGCGACCCGGTGAAGGTACTACGCGAGGAATAGAAAGCTGATGAAAACCGAGACGATCGCCGCACGAAGTTGCACGGGGTAGAGAAGAATGTGCGGGCTGGCCGACCGGTGCTTCGCCTTGCATAAACGAGCGATTTTGCAACAAATACGCTCCATTCGGCGCCGAGCACGTGCTTTGCATATTTGCTCCCAACAGAACCGCTAAGAATCGAAGCCAGAGTAGCCACCGCCGCCTCCATTCCGGATAGATCTCGTGAAACGCCGCTCACGGTATTTATTAGGAAGGGCTGGCGGCCAAAAGGCAGTAGTCGCCACACCAGGGGTTGCCGTCGCCAGCTACTCAGACTCAAACAACGATCTCGGGAGTTCCGATTGCCTAACGATGCTCAGCAGGGTGCCGCGTGGCGTGTGATCGTGAAGCGGAACCGGAACGGTTATCGTGGTCGTCTCCAAGCGCT
>OCTA010004395.1_pt1 | contig 12361 bp, 10 predicted proteins | sample 1538991 | NCBI WGS metagenome assembly OCTA01 (sample SAMEA3539302, study PRJEB22396) | soil metagenome | biome: tundra; feature: field; material: soil | place: USA | collected 2010-05 | depth 0.15 m
GTCAATGAGCAGCGGCACAGTAGCAAGGGTGGTAAAAAGACCGACGATCAGAAGTGTTCCGCATACGATTTCTACAACACCGACGAACGGACCCGAAAACTGCGGAGCCGGGATGCCGATCTTCGCGAAACGTCCAGCCCCTAAAGAGGCTGGAAAGAGAAACTTCTGGATACCCTCCGAGAGGAAGACCCAGCCCACCAGGATGCGAACGAGCAGTGTGCCAGAAGAGAAACGGCGTTGAGAATCTTGCGGCGACATCGGCATGGTGAACCTCGGGCAGATTTTGCGCAGTGATCGGAAGTCAAAGTTATTCAGAGAAGGTCAACGACGGGAGGAAATGTCAGCAATAGGCTCAGGGCCAGTAGGATGAGAGCAACGGCATTCGTACGTCCCACCGCGACCGTCCTGCTCCGCCAACGCCATTCCAAAATCCCCCAAGTGAAAAGCCAGATAAGAATGGCGGCTGTGGTTACGCCGGAGAGAGGCCCCGTTGCCTTATAGAAGACAAGCAGGCTCTTGATAGCAGCCGACTTGTCTCCGGCGCAGGCCAGGACCGCCAGAGCGAAGGAGCCGATCCCCGCCGAAAGAATGGCGGCTGCGCCAGAACCATTTGTCAGGGACAGACTGTTGGGTGAGGATGTGCTGTTTGGGGGGTTCATTTTTCTTCTCCCTGAGTCAGTTGAATCGTGTGACCACCCTGGACTGGCGCGTACTTGTCGAGCATCGCGCCGAAGAAGCCCGCGACACCGGCAGCGACAAAAGATGATAAGGCAAAGCTGAGCACCGCAACGCGAAGTTGCCGGTGGTTCTTGAGGTCGCGACCATACTTGGTGAAGACGAAAGCGACCATCGTGATAGAGATTGGAGCGAACCAGGCGACGTGCTCCTTCCACTCCATCCCTAGCGAATGCCAGCCGATGGTGATCGGACTCGACATCAATAGGCGTTGCGGAAACATCACGAGATTGGCAGTTCCCGGCGGGGGCGTAGCTCGATACCACGGGTAGATGACGTAAGTTCCGGTCAGTACAGCGGCCCATGCGAGCACGACCATCGTGATCAAGTAAACCTTTAGGAAGCGCTCATGGTTCGGTGCAGACTCAGACGTCCGGGGCGAGGTGGTGAAGAAATAGAGTTCCACCAGCGCACCCGAACAAGCCAGCAGGTAGAGGGCGCCGAATCCCATGCCGTGAATCAAAGTCCATAGACTGCGTGCGGTAATTTCCATTTGCTGTGTTCTCCCCTGGGGATGGGCTTAATTGTGGCCCGGTCCTGCAGATCTTTCAAATTCGTTTCCGCTGATTGGTCCCTGCATCCAGTCGTTTCTTGCTGTCGTCGTCTTGTCTTCTTTACCCCAGGTCCAGTACATGCCTGCGTAGGCGTAATTCTCGGTCTGGCCGGCAACGGAGTGGCCGTAGCACAGCAAGAACTGCTCACCGGGGTGATGCTTGAAATGGTAGTAACCCCCAACGTCGATCATCGTCGAACCCTCAGTCTGCGCTGCAGCATCGCCTTCGCGCCCATGTGCAAAGACTTCGGCGCCCAGCTCAAGCCTCTCGCTCAACTCTTTCTTTACTAGCCATCCGGTGTAAGGGAAGTCGCGGTAATAGCCTTGTGGGACGACCTCATACCCGCCGCCACCGTCAAGAGTCCATTTCCCAATGTTCTTTTGCAGCCAGACGGGGAGTTTGTACCAGACTTTTCCCACACCGAGTCCTTTATCATAGTTTCCGGTCGGGATTTCAAACATGGTGAAGGTACCGATTTGCGGAAAGCGCTTAGTCTCTTTGATGATGGCAATTTTCACGCCCAATTCCATGTCATTGAGACCGAACGCGCTCGGGCCCGTTCCGCCCGGCAGGTAAACGGGATTATTCGACGGGAAGATGCCTCCCCAAGGAAGTATGGCGTGCAGTTGCACCCTGGGAATGGCGCCCCAGTTGAACTCGAAGGCCGGCCCAGCCGAGTCGATTTCCGCCGGTGTGCCATCGACTCCGCCGAAGATATAGAACTCGTAGTGATGCAGATCGACCGGGACCGGATCGTCGGTTTGATACGGAGGGCCCTGCGCCCACAGTTTTGACGAGGCGAGCATGAGGAGGAGGAACAGCGCTATCCTTGAACATTTGCCGCCCATCCCTTGCGCCTTCCCAGCACTCCGAAGAGAATCATAAGCTCCCTTTTGAGGCATGTGCTCATCTCGAACAGCATATATCGAGATTCGATAATAGACAACTCCAAATCGAGCCGGAGGCGGTATATTTATCTTGTGTTGAAACAGCAGCGGGACCTCCTCTTCGGACTGATACGGATTCACGTGCTTGTACACGCTGCGCACGAGCCCATCTTCGGACTGGCGATGATGGAGGAACTGGCGCATCACGGTTACCGCATTGGGCCCGGAACTCTCTACCCGCTCTTGCATGGTTTGGAGCGCAGCGGTCTGTTCAAGTCGGTGCTCAGAAATGTTGGAGGCCACAAACGGCGGGTTTACAGGATCACGTCCGCTGGTAAGAAGGCTTTAGACAAGGCGAGAGTGAAGGTCGACGAGTTGCACGACGAACTTCACGAAGAACACCCGCGGAAGATCTCGCCTCTCAGCGACGGCTCTGTGGCGAGCCTTACGCCGAAGAGGCGGCGATTGCAAGATGAATAGCAGAGAACACTGGAACTCGATTTACTTGTCCAAGACTGATGAAGAAATGAGCTGGACGCAACCCGAGCCGCTCATTTCTCTGGAACTCATCGGCGAGGCGTGCTCTTCCGGCCGGGTGATTGATGTGGGTGGCGGGACGTCCCTTCTTGCGGAGAGGCTCCTGGATCGCGGCTACAGCGTAGCTGTCTTGGACATCTCTGAGGCAGCGATCGAGCGTGACCGCAAACGGCTCGGGGCCAAGGCGAGCCAGATCCAATGGATTACCGCCGACGTTACAGCCGGGCTAGGTCTGGAGACCTTTGATGTGTGGCATGATCGGGCCGTCTTCCACTTTCTCACCGCTCCAGGTGACCGGGCGGCCTATAGAAGGTTACTGACGCAATCGGTTTCGGTGGGCGGGCATGCTGTGATCGGTTCGTTTGCACTTGATGGACCGGAAAAATGCAGCGGGCTAGAAGTTCGGCGATATGATGGGCCGAAGCTCGCTTTGGAACTCGGCCCGCAGTTCGCTCTCCTGAAAAGCGAGTCCGAAATGCACGTGACTCCGTGGGGTAAGCAGCAGTCCTTTCAATTCAGTCTATTAAAGCGAGTCTGATCACCGCGGAGTTCCCGGCGAATCCTGTGCTACTGGATTTGAGCCAAACTGGTATTGGAGGGGCTTGGAATGGAGAGACAGAATGGCCGATGAAGTGATCAACCTTGTGAGCAGTCCCGATATGTGCACCGATTCCTGCTGTACAGCGCCTCAGCCGGCGCCATGGACGTTGCTGTGGCTACAGAGCGTTACGCTTGGGTGGAATGCTGCTGGAATGCGGCATTGCCCTGTACGCGGCACAGGCAGCGCACAGCGTGGTTTTGCTGGCCTTTGGCAGCGACAGCTTGGTGGAGCTGCTGTCGGCGGCGGTAGTTCTACTCGCGTTTTCCCCGCGCATGAGGATTAGTCCGGAACGTGCCAGCCGGTGGGCGGCTGTGCTGCTCTTTGTTCTGACAGGGGTGATTGCGCTCACGTTAGTGATGGCGCTGATGCGCGGCGTTCGGGCGGAAACCAGCCGCCTCGGGATGGCGATTACGTTAGGCGCTCTGATCGTGATGCCAGTTCTCGCCTGGGCAAAGCGGAGACTGGCCAGGACGACGGGAAACCGCTCTCTTGCGGCAGATGCGGTGCAGTCGGCGACCTGTGCATGGCTGGCCGCAGGGACGCTGACGGGGCTGGCGGCGAACGCGCTTTTCCATCTTCGCTGGGTCGATTCGGTGGCGGCGATGGCCGTACTTCCGGTTCTGGTCATTGAGGGAAGGCGGGCGATGCGCAACGAGAGCTGCGGCTGCTGCTAAGTCCAGGTGCTGGCAAAGGAAGAATTCCTGAATGGCTGGTACACCATTCCCAATTCGCATCAGGCCGGAGTGCAGGTGCCGGGTTCCTTTACGTAGCGGAGAAGCGATCAACGGCTGCTCTCAGTCTGCTCCCTGATTCATGAAAGCACTGCTTATCTCAGCCGTTAGCTGGCTCAGAATCCATGAATTCCTCGACACCCTTATTGAGCTTCGATATAGTGGGGGCACGAAGCACAGGGATTGCCGGTCAAACGCTGGTCAGACAAACACTGATCAATGGACGGCTAGTTTTGAAGATCATGATGAACCATCAGTGGCGACGATCCGCGGGTGCCTTAGTGTGCCTGTGCACAATGACCCCCATTGGCCTGGCCTCGCCTCCTGCCCAAACACCGGCGCCCGCTGACCAGGCTTCGCAAGTCTCGGCTCCCGCGATTGCGGAGACCCGGCTGACTCTCCAATCGGCTGTGGACCGAGCGGTCGCTAACTACCCAACAGTCCGGATTGCCCTGCAAAGACTGCTTGCGGCAAAGGAAAGCGTCGGTCTGACCCGAACCCAATACCTGCCCCAGGCGAATGTCCTGTGGCAGACGAATCGCAGTACCTATAACAATATTCCCGGACTCTTGCTGCCGCAGGGAGTGATACCGGTTCTTTCTGGGACTGTCCTCGCGAATACCTCAAACACTTCTGTTTGGGGAAGCGCAGGAGGGCTGCTGATGAATTGGGAACCGACCCGCTTCGGCTACCGTAAAGCCGAAGTCGCAGCGGCCCAGGCTGGCAGCAATGCTGCGGGAGATCGGTTGGCTTTGACAAAGTTGGATATGTCCAGTGCAGCTGCCAGCGCATACCTCACGGTTGCAACTCTCCATGAGCAGGTCAAGAGCGCCCAGGCTGACCTCTCGCGCCGGAAAACCTTTGCCAAAACCATCCACGTGCTGGTTGATAGCCAACTGCGGCCGGGCGCCGACGCATCCGCGGCGGATGCGGAAGTCGCAGCATCCCGCACGCGCCTGATTCAAGCGCAAACACAGGAGAAGGTGTCACTAGCTGCGTTGGCCGAGCTGCTGGTTCTTCCATCCAGCCAGATTACTCTGAACTCAGATTCATTGCTCGTGGCCGATGCGTCAACAGATGTACCCGCGTTTGCTGCCGCTTCTCACCCGTTAGCGCTCGAACAGGGTCATCTCCTCGATCAGACAAAATCAGTGGAGCACGTGTGGTCAAGGGCTTACGCCCCGCGCTTCTCACTTGAAGGTGCCGTCTCCGGTCGTGGCAGCGGAGTGAAGCCAGATGGAACCCTTTTAGGAGGCGTCAACGGCTTGGCGCCTGACCGCGAGAACTGGGCGATCGGGATTCAGGCTACCTTCGCGCCGTTTGATTATTTCTCGATACGCGAACAGAAAAGGATTGCTGCTTCCAATGTGCAGGCACAGAAGTTGAATTATCAGAATACGATTGAAGCGTTAAACACCCAGGTAGAACAGGCCCGCATCGAGCTCGACGGCGCAAGGCAGATCGCGCAAAACACACCGGTAGAGTTGACCTCAGCTCGTATGGCGGAGTTACAGGCCCGCGCCCGCTATCAGGCAGGACTCGCCAACATAGTGGAGGTTACACAGGCCCAGGCTCTCCTGCAACAGGCGGAATCAGACGACGCGGCAGCCCACATCGCTGTTTGGCAAGCACTCCTCAATGTCTGCGCGGCCCAAGGTGACCTCACACCGTTTCTAAATCAACTGCCAGGCCAAAGCGCCGGAGGTCATTGATCCATGTGGCTGATACGTCTCGCGCTTCGCCGTCCATGGACTATCGTCGTCGGTGTTGTAGCCGTGGCTCTGTGCTCAGTTCTCGCGTTGACGCGGATGCGGGTTGACATCTTCCCCAACCTCAATCTTCCCGTCATTTATGTTGCTCAGCCGTATGGCGGCATGAGCCCGGCGCAGATGGAGGGCTTCCTTACCTACTACTACGAGTACCACTTCCTTTATGTCAGCGGGATTGAGAGTGTCGAGTCGAAGTCCATTCAGGGCGCTGCGCTCATCAAGCTCACATTCCATCCTGATACCGACATGAGCCAGGCGCTCGCCCAGGTAATCTCCTATGCCAACCGGTCACATGCATTCATGCCCTATGGCGCGGTGCCGCCTTTTATCGTCCGCTATGACGCGGGAACGGTACCGGTTGGCTATCTCACCTTCACATCTCCCAGTCGAACACTCGGCGAGATTCAAGACCTTGCGCTGAACCGTGTTCGTCCCCAGTTCGCAACGCTGCCGGGGGTCTCCTCGCCTCCGCCCTTTGGCGGTAACCAGCGTGCGATTGTGGTGAGCGTTGACGCTGCCAAATTGCGCGGTTACGGCATGTCCCCGGAGCAGGTGATTCAGGCCATCACTTCCGGCAACACCATCGTTCCTTCAGGAAACGTGCAGGAAGGGACGCTGCAACCCATTGTTCCAAATAATGCCGTCGTCCGTGATATCCAGGAGTTGGCCAATCTGCCATTGCACCTGGGTTCCGGCCCCACGATATTTCTCCATGATGTTGCCAGGGTCGAGGATTCCACGGACATTCTAGCGGGGTATGCAGAGATCGATGGCAAACGTGCTGTCTATATTCCCGTAACCAAGAGGCCGGACGCGTCCACTGTTACGGTCGTGAATGAAGTGAAGCAGAACCTCGATCGATTCCGCGCTCTGGTTCCCGCAGATATTCAGGTCGATTACCGATTCGACCAGTCGGCTTATGTAAAAGACTCACTGTGGACCATTGCCCGCGAAGGAATGTTGGGTGCGCTGCTTACTGGATTGATGGTGCTCCTGTTCCTTCGCGATTGGCGCAGTGCGGGCATCGTCGTTCTCACCATCCCATTCGCCCTCATCACTACGGTTGTCCTGCTTTGGGCGAGCGGGCAAACCATCAACATTATGACGCTTGGAGGTCTGGCATTGGCCGTCGGCGTCCTTGTCGATGAAGGTACGGTGGTCATCGAGAACATTCACGCTCATCTTGAGCGCGGAGAGCAGCGGGCGGTTGCAGTCCTCCATGCGAGTCGCGAGGTTCTCACTCCACGTCTGCTGGCCATGTTGTCGATCCTCGCGGTCTTCGTTCCATCCTTCTTCATGACCGGAGTTACGAAAGCTCTCTTTGTTCCACTCTCACTGGCCGTTGGCTTCGCCATGGCGGCGTCCTACGTCCTTTCCGGTACGTTGGTACCGGTGCTGTCGAATTGGTTTCTTCCCGAGCACTGGAATAATCGGGAGAGTGCCTCTGCCAGGCGAGACTTTCTGACCCGCATGCGAGATGGGCTTGAATGGGCATTGGGAAAGATGATGCCTGTGCGGTGGCTTGCGGTGATTGCTTATGTTGCGGTCACGGCTTTAGTTGTCGTGATCGTCGGCCTCAATCTTGGGCAGGAACTCTTTCCGCCGTCCGGCTCCAACCAGTTCCAATTGCGCTTCAACGCCCCCATCGGCACACGCGTGCCTGTCACCGAAGACCTGGTTCGCCAGGTCCTCAACACGATCCAGCAGGAAGCCGGCGATGGGAATGTTGAGAGCACGCTCGGCTATGTGGGACTGCAGGCTGCAAGCTACCCCATCAATACCATTTATCTATTTACCAGCGGGCCGCACGAAGCAATTATCAGGGTAGCTCTGCGATCGGACGCGGGAATCAAGCTGCCGGAATTTGAGGAGCATCTGCGCAAGGTACTGGGCGATAAGTTTCCCGGCTGCACGTTCTCATTCGAAGCCGGTGACATCGTATCGCAGATCATGAACCTAGGTGCGCCTACATCGGTCGAGGTTGCCGTCGAAGGGGCTGATCTGACCGAGGCACGCAACTATGCGACTCGCGTGCACAAAGCAATGGAATCGATCGCAGCTCTGCGTGATCTGCGCTACGAAGAGCCACTCGAATATCCGAGCATCAACGTAAACATTGATCGCGTATTAGCGGGCCAGATGGGCCTCACGGCCAGTCAGGTCGGCAATGCGGTGCTTACTTCCACATCGTCCAGCCGCTTTGTTGTTCCCAACTACTGGGCCGACCCCAAAACAGGAATTGGCTATCAGGTTCAGGTTGAGATCCCTCAGACGCAAATCCATTCTGCGCAAGACATCGCCAACATTCCAGCGGGAGAGGGTGCGCATCCACTGATTGGCGACGTAGCCACCGTGAAAGACGGCGAGACCGTGGGAGAGTATGACCGAATCAATGGCCGAATGGCCGTGCTTCTTGCGGCGAATGTCTACGGAACAGACCTGGGCCGCATCTCTCGCGCCCTGGATCATGCTCTTGCGAACATTACCCCCGTTCCGCGAGGTCTGAGCGTCGAGGTGCGAGGCCAGATCGCGCCCATGCGCCAGACGCTTACCAACCTCAGCATTGGATTTGGCATTGCCTTGCTGGCAATTCTTCTTCTCCTGACCGCCAATTTCCAGTCGATCCGCTTGGCCCTGGTCGTGCTCGCCACAGCCCCTGCGGTACTCAGCGGAGTGGCATTGGTTCTTTGGCTGACTCGAACGTCACTGAATATTCAGTCGTTCATGGGGGCCATCATGGCGTTAGGAGTGGCTGTCGCCAATGCGATTCTTCTGGTCACTTTCGCAGAACAGTACCGGCGTGCGGGCAGGACCGCCCTTGAAGCGGCGCTGGAGGCTGCGAAGACACGAATGCGTCCAGTTCTGATGACAAGTATCGCTATGATCGCTGGCATGCTTCCCATGGCCCTGGCGCTCGGTTCCGGTGCAGAGTCTGCGGCGCCCCTTGGCCGGGCAGTTATCGGGGGCTTACTGGCAGCAACTGGAACCACGCTGCTGATTATCCCGCTTATATTTGTGATCGCACAACATAATGCCAGGCGTAGCTCGGTCTCCCTTGACCCCGACGATCCCGAGAGCCGTTTCGCATCGCCCCATGCCGAGGGAATATGAACAGGTTTCCAATCCAGTCGTTACCCGCCTTTGCTTTCAGGCTCATGTTCCTGGCCGTTGCCTTCAGCATCGTGACCGGATGCAACAATAAGACGCCTGCCCCTGGTGAGGTAAAAGGCCCACGCTCGGTAGTTGTAAGCGCCGTCGAGGAACAGAAACTGCAAACCTCTTTGACATTGCCGGCCGAACTCACTCCATTTGAATCCGTTGCGATCTACCCAAAGGAGACCGGCTTTCTGCAATGGATCGGTGTCGATCGCGGCTCTCGTGTTCGCAAGGGGCAACTCCTTGTTCGTCTAACTGCCCCGGAAGTGGATGCCCGCCGCGCACAAGGGCAAGCGCAACTCCAGGCCGCCGATTCCCAGCTCACTGCTGCCCAGGCAAGGCTCGCCTCCGACGAGGCGACCAGCAATCATCTTGAGGACGCCGCAAAGACTCCCGGTGTTGTTGCCGGCAACGATCTCATCGTGGCGGAAAAGACGGTCGAGGCAGACCGCGCCAACGCTAAGGCAGCCGAAGAGAATGTTAATGCCGCCCGGCAGGCGCTGAACTCATTCACAACCTTGCTGGAATACCTGCAAGTGACGGCTCCGTTTGACGGCGTGATCACTGAGCGCAATGTTCATCCCGGTGCGCTGGTCGGTCCCGCAACCGACTCGGCTACTTCGATACCCATGCTTCGCCTGGAGACGACCGACCACATGCGCCTTACCGTACCAGTGCCACAGGCGTATTTGAGCGGCATCCAGGGGGGACAGAAAGTGGAATTCAAGGTCCCAGCCTATCCCGACCGGAAGTTCACGGGAACGATCGCCCGCGTCTCGGACTCGGTTGATCGCCAAACACGAACCATGCCGGTCGAACTGGATGTTTGGAATCGTGACGGCTTGCTTACTCCCGGAACCTACGCACAGGTCGAGTGGCCTATTCATCGAGTCGGGACAAGCCTGGTGGTCCCAAAAACTGCCGTCGCCTCCGATCTTGAGCACTCGTTCGTGATCCGCGTCAGCGACGGCAAAACCCAATGGGTGAGTGTTCAGGTGGGCCTGCCGAAAGACGATCTTGTTGAAGTATTTGGAGCCTTGAAAGCTGGTGATCTGGTCGTCGCCCGAGCAACCGACGAACTCAGACCTGATACTACGGTCGTCCCCGTTCACGAAGCAGCACAGAAATAAGCAACTGGCGTGCTCCTTTCGAGTCCAGTCAAGCCGGGAGTTACGTCTGGGCATTTCTAAGAGGCTGTGTCAGAACGCACACCTTTCGAACCTCCTTGGCTCAACGGTTTCTGCCGCTGAAAAATAAGCCACTTGAGGGCTATGTTTTTAAGGCCCTTTTGGACCGGATACTTGCGAGGGGCTTCTCTGAGGTTCTCCCCAATGAATGAGACGGGTAGGCTGGCCTCACAGCACCCCGGTGTGGCTCACTCTCAATTGGAACTATGGAGATGTTTGTACTGGCGTGGACAATTGCCGGCAGCGGTAAAGCCGGCTGCTTAATGAAGTGGCATTTTATCCGGCAATTCCGCTCCGATATTTTCAAATTAAGTGTTTGAATGTAATATATTTATATCCGGCACCGGAACCGGCACAACATATGGCTGACGAGAGCCTGATTACCAACATATCCTGGATGGAGCCAATGTTGCCCCAAGAGGGACAGCGCGGCATCGACGACGCTGCCTTCGATCTTGTTTCAAAGGCCAGTGCTCTGGCAGGGCAGATGAACAACATCGTCACTGCGGCGGTTGGCACTTTGGTTCGCTCGATGAATTGCTACTACTCCAATCTCATCGAGGGACACGACACGCGCCCCCGCGACATTGATCGTGCCCTTCGCAAGGACTACTCCACTGAGCCTAAGCGCCGGGCTTTGCAACTCGAAGCTGTCGCACACATCGAGGTTCAGCAGGCTATCGACGAGGGACAAGATGACCCGGCCTTCCCTGCTTCCGCAGCTTATGCAGAATGGATACATCGGGAGTTCGCTCGCCGCCTTCCAGAGGAATTGCTTTGGGTGGAAGACTTGGGATCAAAGCGGCGCGTGCATGTTCAGCCAGGTGAACTTCGTGACGGGGAAGTTGTGGTTGGCAGGCACCTGCCACCTGCGGCGTCGGCCCTGCCCCGGTTCCTCACACGGTTCGAGGAGGTGTATTCCCCTGAGCATCTCTCGAAGATTAGGCAGATAGTCGCAGTGGCCGCCGCACATCATCGTTTTCTTTGGATTCACCCCTTCTACGATGGCAACGGACGCGTTGCGAGATTGATGTCTCATGCAATGTTGAAGCGGTTGGGAGTAGGCAGCAGCCTTTGGTCTGCTGCGCGTGGGCTGGCTCGCAATGTAGACCGATATAAAGCCTTGCTGATGGCAGCCGACGAACCGCGCCACAATGACCTTGACGGAAGAGGAAACCTCTCTGAGGCAGCGCTCGTCCAATTCTGCCAGTTCTTTCTGGCCACCTGCGTGGATCAGATCGATTTCATGCGTTCCATCTTGGAACCCGCAGAATTGCTGCGCCGGATGGAAATTTACGTTGGGGAGGAAGTTCGCGCCAGTCGCTTGCCGAAGGGTAGCTTTCAACTCTTACGCGAAGCCCTGCTTGCGGGAGAGTTTGAGCGAGGTCAGGCGCCTGCACTCACGGCCTACAAGGAGCGCATGGCTCGCATCGTGCTTTCTCAACTCCTTGAGCGCGGTTTGCTGGTTTCCGCCGGAACGAGAGCGCCTGTGCGCCTTGGCTTTCCCATTGGTGTCGTGGAACGGTGGTTTCCAGCTCTATATCCAGCAAACTTGAATTGAAGGCTTCCGCCCAGCTCCATGGTCTGCTTGCCTGTCGTTCAAGAGAGGCTTCGGCTCCGCAATCGACATGCAGTATCCACTATTCTTGTACGCAACAAGGAAGCAGCATCCTAATTCAGCGAGCGAACGATTCTGATGACCACTGAGCAGGAACTCCGCCAGAAGTTGCGCAAGATCTCCGCACTCTTCGAGGGCGCCACTACCGTGGGGGAGCGCGACGCGGCAGCAGCGGCGATCGACAGGGTGCGAAAGGCCCTTGCCGCAGCAGAACAAACTGAACAACTCGTCGAAACGCAATTCAAGCTAGTTGATCGTTGGAACAGGCGCCTGTTCACCGCGTTGTGCCGCCGCTACGGGCTGAAACCCTACCGATACCCGCGCCAGCGCCACTCGACGGTTACCCTGCGGGCGCCAAGGTCATTCATCGACAACACTCTCTGGCCTGAATTTCTCGAGATCAAGAAGGCTCTCGACGAGTACCTGAATGAGGCGACCGAAAGGATCATCCGAGAAGAGGTCTTCGGCAATTCCGACGAAGCAGAGGAACGAGCTGGATGACTTTCATCGTCCATTCCAATGCCCCATATAGAGAGCATGCAAAGTTGTGGGGTGGCGTAAGCTTTGGGTATGAAATGGACATTGA
>OCTA010004397.1_pt1 | contig 12361 bp, 8 predicted proteins | sample 1538991 | NCBI WGS metagenome assembly OCTA01 (sample SAMEA3539302, study PRJEB22396) | soil metagenome | biome: tundra; feature: field; material: soil | place: USA | collected 2010-05 | depth 0.15 m
GCTGCCGATGGGGCGTCTTGTGAAAGAGCATGCGGTCGCCCGGGGCGGTACGGGGGGAAGCTATCGAGACGCGGCCAGGCTGAGTTGCTGCTGAAGCAGACGAAAGCGGTTCGTGCGCGATGTGCACACCGCCATCGGGTTGGACCAGCAACTTGACTCTGCTCGGCGAATCGCCTGGGAAGGCGGAGGCCGCGGCAAGCAGAGCTGCCTTGATTGCAGCACGGTCACAATTGAATCCGAAGTAATGAGCGGAATCCTCGAGACGATCGAGATGCAGTTCGATGAGCGGATACTCGCCATGCCAGAGCAGAGTCTCGATGAGTGAAAAGGGCTCAACGCACCGGGTGAGGAACTCCGCCTTCAACTGGCATTCGCGGAATTCGTCATCGGCATTGGAGTCAATGACGATGCCACTTCCCACGCCCATTTTGACGTTATACACGTCGACTTCACTGCTGCTTTCCATTTCGAGAGTGCGGATAGCAACGTTGAAGACGGTTCGAGCGCGCGAAAAGAATCCGATTGCTCCGGTATAAATGCCGCGCGATCTTTGTTCGATTTGGGCGAGCAATTGCATGGCGTGCACCTTGGGCGCGCCGGTGACAGAACCGCAGGGAAAGAGCGCACGGAAGACTTCTTCGTAGCCGACCTCGGGGCGCAGGCTGCCGGAAACCGTTGAGGTCATCTGCCAGAGCGACGGGAAGCGCTCGATCGAGAAGAGGTCTTCGACGCGCACACTGCCGTAGGTGCAGAGCCGGCCCAGATCGTTGCGGAGCAAATCAACAATCATGACATTTTCGCTGCGGTTTTTCGGGTCGGTGCGGAGCCAATCGGCGATCTGGCGATCTTCAGCCGTGGTACGACCGCGAGGCGAAGTTCCCTTCATGGGCCGTGTTGTGATGCGGCGGGTTGCACCGAACCCGTCGAGCCGGAAAAAGAGCTCCGGTGAAAAGCTGAGAATGTGACGGTCGGGCTGCCAATGGATGAAGGCACCGTACCTTACGGGCTGACCAGCGCGCAGCCGCGTGTAGAGAGCGGCGGAATTCGCTGGAACGCGCGCGCGCAAAGGGAATGTGAAGTTGAGCTGATATACATCCCCCGCGCGAATCCACTCGTGGATGGCTTTGATACGGTGGGCATATTGCTGCCGGGTGAGGCCCCAAGTGATGTCGAGGGGGCCGGGCTCGGAGGTTTCATGGGCGGATTCGCCTCGGTTAGACGCGCCGAGTTGCGTTTGGGCGAGCTCTGGTGGAGTTCCGTCAACGAAAGCTCCCTCGGCGTGATCGAAGAGGTGACATCCCCGGTAGATGCCGAACCACGCGAGCGGTTGGGCGATCTTCCCCTTCCGCGACGAGAAAGGATCGTCGGGGACTGTGTAAACCTGCCGGCGCACAGAGGCTTTGGGTTCGAAGGCGGCACCGCATTCATAGCTGAAGAAGCCGGCGGCGACATGGTCTTCTTTGGTTGCGCTCTCGATCTGGGCGAAGAGGTCGGCCAGTTCCTGGGGGTCGTTGGCGACAAGCACGCGCAGCGGAGAGGTGAAAAGCCGGCTGAGCGGTTCAGGGGCAGCAGAGTCAGAACAGTCGAGGAGTACCGTTGCCGGCGTGCGCTCCACCAGCGCGTAAACTTCCGCGGGAAGGGGATGCCAAGGCTTTTTCACGTTACGCGCCGGCCCCCAGTGAGGAGCTGTTTACTTGACCGTAAGGACGATGGTAGTGGAGTGGGTGGTGGCAGAGATGCCGTTGCTGGACTGTGCGTTGATGCTCACCGTATAAGTACCGCTGGGAGTAGGGAGGTTATGGGGCGGCCCGTGGTTCTGGTAATTGTAGAGTGGATTGCAGGCGGTGGTGCCCAGGGCGGAAACGAACCCCACCAAAGCGATAAGACAGAGTCGGCTGAGCCAGGGACGGCGCCGTACGCCGAAGGCGATCCCTGCAAGGCCGAGGGCGCCGGGGAGAAGCACTGCCCAGGCCACAGGGGTCGAGGTTCGCGTAGCGGCCGGGGCGGAACGCGCGGTGGAACCTGCCACCGTGGCGAGGACCATCGAACTGGTGACTGCCGTGGTGGTGTTGGGTAGAATTTCCAAGTTCTCTGGAGTAAAGGTGCAGGTGGCCTGGTCAGGCAAGCCGGAGCAGGACAAGGTAACGAACATCGGCGCGGAGAGCGACGCGGCATTGATCGGTGTAATTGAGGCAGTGACCGAACCAGACTGGCCTGCGGTGAGCGAGAGCGTGGCCGGTGCGACGGTGATTCCGAAATCGGGAGTGCCGCCGGTGACGGCGCGCACGGGCGAGAGTTCTGAGACGGAAGACTGATGTGCGTTATCGCCGGCGTAGACGGCGGTGAGGCCATGTTCGCCGGGGAGCAGCGAAAGTGTCGCAGTGGCGTGACCCTGGGCGTCGAGCGCTATCCCAGCCAAGGGCTTACCTCCATCCTGGATCACGACGGCGCCGGTAGCGGGGAGGCCATCGCGTCCGATGACGGTGACCCTCAAGGTGGCTTGGGTGCTGCCGGCCTGGTCATGGAATTCCGCGGACAAAGTGGTTTCCGTGGCGAGGCCACTTGTGTTTCCAGCGGGCAGTGCCATTGTGGGCAGTGCCAGAGCGGCACCCAGTGCTGCTATCAACTCAAGCCGCATACCGCGGCCGATCAGACTTCTCACGTGCGCCTGCTCCAAATCTCAAGAAAAAGTCGTAGTTCGCCCATGTGTGGCAGCGTGCATCCATTGTATCCGGCGGGGGCGTGGGCGAGCCAACGGCGGTCTGGCGATTTGCCTTGATAAGAGTTGGACGCGAGCGAACAGGGAACAGTGATCAGGGCGAGAGATGAAGGGACTAGGGAATAGGGAACCAAGGGACCAGGGACTGGGGAACTAGGCGCTGCTGCTAGTTTTCGCGGAGAAGCTCGGCGGGGTTGACCGCGAGGGCGCGGCGGGCGGGGATCCAGGTGGCGACGAGGCCGACAAGAGTCATGGCGATTACGGCACCGAGGAGAACCAGAGGATCGCGTGGCGTGGCCTGGTAGACGAGGAAGGCGAGGAGGCGACTGGCGAGGACGCCCAGGAGCAGGCCGGCAGCCGAGCCGGAGAGCAGAAGGAGCAGCGGGCGGCCGAGCGCGGAGTGCATCAACTGCGCGCGGTGTGCTCCGAGGGCGACGCGGATGCCCAATTCGCGCATTCGCTTGGAGACGGAATAAGTCGCCATGCCGAAGACGCCGGTGATAGCGAGCATGGCTGCAAGCAAACCCATAACGCCGAGCGCGGCCGTGGCGATGCGCGCCGGGAAGAGAACAAGGGCCAGCGCATCCGGCCAAGGGCGGAGCGTGAAGGGAAGGCTGGAGTCGATGCCGGTCAACACACGATTCAGCGCAGACACTGCCTGGGCGGGCGGCAATTGCGAACGGATGACGAGGGTGGTATAGGCCTGATTTTCCTGGGTGAGTGGAAAGAACATGGCGGCGGTGGGTTCTTCAGTGAGGCTGTCATATTTGCCATCTTCGACAACACCTACTACGTGATAGAGCGTCTTGTCGCCGCCGAGAAAATGACGGCCGACCGCTGGGGAGTTGCCGAACAGTTTGCGGGCGAAGGTTTCGTTCACAATTGCGATTTTGGGCGAAGTCGGGCCGTCATCCCAGGTGAAGTCCCGGCCGGCCAGAAGATGGGTTCCTGCGGCCTGGAGGTAGCCAGGGGAGATGGCATAGTATTTCGGCACCATGGCGGCCTTCGAGGGACGCAGGTCTGTCGTATCTTCGCTGTAGACCGACGTTGAACTGCCGTCCCCACTGAGTGGAGAATTGTCCACGGTTCCCACCGCCGTTACGCCAGGGATGCGCAAAGCCTCCTCGATCATGCGACGCTGCACGGGCAGAGCGCGATTGTCGGAGTATCCCGCCATGCGCATGTCTGCTTCTGCCAGGATGGCTCCATCAGGCACGAAGCCGAAGGGCGCGCGGAGCGAATGCAGCATACCGCGCAAGGCAACCAACGAAGCAGTCACCAACAGAGCGCAGAGGGTGATCTGGATGGCGAGGAGCAGGTCCCGCAGGGTGAGGCGGCGGAGCAGACCGGATCCGGGTCCAACGCTCTTCATGGCCTGCATGGCATCCGTGTGCCAGACTTGCCGTGCCGGCAACAGGCCGGGAAGGATGCCGCTGGCGAATGTGAGCAGAAGCGCGATGAAGCACACGCGTGCGTCGGGAATGACGGTGACATGGATGGGGAACTGAGCAATGGGTTGCCAGCGGCTGAGGATACTCAGCAAGGCTGAGGCGAGAAACGTTCCGACAATGCCACCGGCGATCGAGATGAGCACGGCCTCAGTAAGGAGTTGACGCAGGATCCGCCACCTTGTCGATCCGATGGAGAGGCGGATGGCCAGCTCGCGGCTGCGGTCAGCGGCTCGCGCGGCAAAGATGCCGGCAAGGTTAGTGCCGGCAGCGGCCAGCACCAGCAGCGCCAACAACATGATGACAGCGAGGAAAGGCCGCACCGGTCCGCCCAGCGCGTCACCGAGAAGACCCGGCTTGACCAGCCGCGCTCCCATGCCATCGTTCGTGGCCGGGTATTCGCGGGCGAGCTGGTGCGCAATCGCGGTGAGATTATCCGTTGCCTGTTGAATGGTCACGCCGGGCTTGAGCATCCCGATGACGAAGAGGCGGTGGTTACCTCGGTTGTTGAGGAAGCTGTAACCCTCAATCTGCTCTGCATTGATCATCGGAATCCAGAAGTCCGGCCAGAAGAGCAGCTCCGTGCCATTGAAGCTCTTGGGCGCGACTCCGATGATGGTGAAGTTGTGTTTGTTGAGATCGACGGTCGAGCCAATGATATTGGGGTTGGCATTGAAGTGGGTGCGCCAGAGTGCGTCACTGAGCACGATGTAGGGCGCGGAGTTGGGCCCGTGTTCGTCGCTTGCGTGGAAAAAGCGGCCGACTTGAGGCTGGACGCCGAGCATATCAAAATAATTGCCGGAAACCGCGTATTCCCATGACTTGCGGGCCGAACCACCGGTGCTCAAGCCAGCTAGGGCGAGCCGGTAAGCGGCCATGTCGCTGAAGGACGTGTTGCGGTTGCGGTAGTCAATAAAGTCGGGATAGGACTGATTGGTTTCGCCCTGCTGGAGTTGCGCCACTTGAAAGAGGTGGTCTGCGCCGGGCAGGTTGAGAGGGCGCAAGATGAGCGCGTTGAGCACGCCGAAGACAACCACGTTGGCGCCGATGCCGAGAGCCAGGGTGAGGATGGCGGTGAGCGCGAAGCCGGGCGAGCGGCGCAACAGGCGAGCTGCGTAGCGGACGTCGCGCACGAGGCCGTCGAGGGTGAGAGTGGCGTCAGCAGCGGTGACGCGCTCTTTGGTGGATGCGGCGTTGCCGAAGCGCAAGAGCGCATCACGACGGGCTTCGGCGGGCGACATGCCGGCGGCTAGATTGTCTTCGATGCGCAAAGCAATGTGAGACTCGAGCTCGGCGTCGATCTCGCGATCGATATCGGCACGCCGCAACATGTTTTTGAAACGCCGCATCATTCCCATTGCCAACCTCCTTGAATTGATTCGCAAGGCCGATAGAGTTCAGTGCTTCTTTACTCCTCGCGCAGCAGGATGAGGGGATCGGCGGCAAGAGCACGTTGCGCCGGAATCCAGGCAGCCAGCAGGCCCAGCAAGAGCATGGTGAGAATGACGCCACCGAGGACTACAGGATCGCGGGGGGTCGCCTGGTACACGATGTAGGAGAGCAGCTTGGTGGCCGCCAGGCCCAGCAGCAGGCCCACTGCCGAACCGACCGCGAGCAAGCGAAGGACGCGGCCCAGCGCAACCTGCAGAACCTCATTGCGCTGCGCGCCGAGAGCGATGCGAATGCCTAGTTCCCGCATTCGCTTGCTCACCGAGTAGGCAGCCATTCCGAAGATGCCGGTGATGGCCAGCATGGCGCCAAGCGCGCCCAGTACACCGAGAGCCAGTGAGGCTGCACGCGCCGCAAACAGAGCAGTGTCCAACTCTCTGGACCAGGTGTTGATGGTATAGGGAAGACCGTTATCCAGGCTGCGCAAGGTTGTTTGCAGCGCAATTCCCAATTCCTGTGGATCGCGGTTGGAACGCACGAGCAGCCAGGTATCGCTGGAGGGGGATTGCAGGATGGGGAGGAACATGGCGGGCTTTGGATCCTCGCTGAGCGTCATGTACTTGCCGTCCTCGACCACGCCGACGACCTGGATGCGCGCGCCTCCCCAGAGTTTGAAGTGGCTGCCCAGCGCTTTCTCGTCCGATCCGAAAAGCTTGCGCGCGAACTCATGATTGATGACGGCCACTTTGGGCGAGTCTTTGCCGTCGTTCCAGGTGAATTCTCTTCCTGAGCGCACCGTCGTCGCGGCGGCCTGGAAGTATCCCGGCGAGACGCCATACTGCATTGCATCCGCCACTGCGGTTGAGGGTCTGTAATCCGTGGTGCTGTCGGCAAAGACACTGGAGTCGCTCCAACCAAGATTGAGTGGGACACGGTCGGCGTATCCCGCGGCAGTCACGCCCGGTATCTTCGCAACCGCGTCGAGCATGCGGCGCTGCATGACTGGAATCTGGTCGGAGGCGTACCCGCCCATTTCCAGATCGGTGTTGACCTGCATCGCATGATCTGGCACAAAGCCGAAGTTGCTATGGAGCGACCGTACCATGCCGCGCACTGCGACGAACGACGAAGTGACGAGAACGGCACAGGCGGCGATCTGCAATGCCAGCAACACATCACGGGTCGTAATACGCCGCGTTCCTGCAAATCCAGTGACGCCCGCTTTGATTCCTTGATACGGATCGGCCTTGAGCACCTGGCGGAGCGGGACGATTCCGAAGAGAAAACCGCTGACGAGAGCCAGCGCGAGTGCGACGATGTAGGTGCTGGCGTCAGGATTGACGGGCACATTGATGGGGAAATTCGGCACGGGACGCCACGCGCTGATTGCATGGAGCAGGACGACTCCACCGGCTACACCGAGCGCGCCGCCAGTCAGCGAGACGAGAATTGCTTCCGTGAGGAGCTGGCGCAAAATTCGCGCGCGGCTTGAACCGAGAGCCAGCCGCAGCGCAACCTCGCGCGAGCGGTCGGCAGCGCGCGCCGAAAACAGGCTGCCCAAATTGGCGCAAGCGGCCAGCAGGATCAGCCCGGACAGCAGCATGAGTCCGGCAAGGAATGCACGTACCGGTCCGCCCAACATGTTTCCGAGCAGGCCGGGACGCGCGAGGGAGAAACTGATTCCGTCGTCGTCCCTTGGATATGCCCTGGACAGATACGCGGCGATGGAACTGAGGTCCTGAGTGGCCTGCGCGGGAGTCGCGCCTGCCTTGAGGCGTCCCACTAACCATTTGCCACGGTTGGGGCGCTGCGTCAAAGTGTTTGACCAATCGATCTGTTGTTCATTGACCATAGGGGCCCAAAGATCGGGAGCAAAAAAGAGCTCTGTGCCGCGAAATGCCGGGGGCGCGACACCAAGAATCGTGAACGAGAATTTGTTCAGCCGAACGACGCGCCCCGCCACGGTGCGATCGCCGTTGAAGTGACTCTGCCAGTAGGCATAACTCAGCACAATGTAGGGAGCGCTGTTGGTGCCATGCTCATCGGAGCCCTGGAAGAATCGTCCCAGATAGGGTCGAACACCCAATACATCAAAGTAATTTCCGCTGGCCTCGTAGAGCCAGACTGGGTAGGTGGCGTCATTGATATCGAGACCAGCCTTGTCGATTTCGCTGGCGACAATGCCTTCGAAAACACGGGTACGGTCGCGCAGATCGACGTAGTCGGGATACGAATTCGAGGGAGTGTGGTCGACTCCACGCTCGATCAGATAGAGTCTCTGCGCCTGCGGCAGATTGACCGGATGGAGGATCAGCCCGTTCAGAAGGCTGAAGACGACAGCATTCGCGCCGATGCCGAGGGCGAGAGTGAGGATAGCAGTGAACGCGAAAGCGCGCGAACGGCGCAACTGGCGGATTGCGATGCGGATGTCGCGGGCAAGATTCTCGAGGCTGAGGCTGGCGTCGGCGGCTGTGACGCGCTCTTTGGTGGATGCGGAGTTGCCGAAGCGGAGGAGTGCGTCACGGCGGGCTTGTGCAGGCGACATGCCGCCGGCCAGATTGTCGTCGATGCGCAGGGCGATGTGCGACTGCAACTCGGCGTCGATTTCACGGTCTACGCGGGAGCGGCGGAAGAGATTGGCGAAGCGGTGGAAGATGGCCATGGGTTTCCTACCTCAAGACAAAGCGGGGATTCAGGCATAACGAAGAACGGCGCGGACGCCCTTGACGAGCTGGTCGAAGCTTTCCTGGGCTATGTCGAGTTGGCGGCGGCCCTGGGCGGTGAGCTTGTAGTACTTGGCGCGGCGGTTGGTTTCAGTCATCGCCCATTCTGAGGCGATCCAGCCGCTTTGCTCCATGCGGTGGAGTGCCGGGTAGAGGGAGCCTTCTTCCACGCGCAGCACTTCGCCTGAGGCGTTCTGAATGTGAAGGACGATGCCGTAGCCGTGCAACGCGCCGTTTTGAGCGAGAGTTTTGAGAACCAGCAAATCGAGAGTTCCCTGCAGATCGTTCTTGGCCATTTGCGTACCCCTAGCTCCCTTGGTATGGAGAAGTCTAGGCATAGATAGCTATGGATGTCAAGGGCAGCGTTCAGCTGTCAGCTCTCAGCTTTCAGATTGCAGTTCATCGTATCGGCTGCGGCTGTGCGGATTACGCGTCGTTCGATGGCCCTATTCCGGTCCGCTATTCCCTATTCTCTGACCCCTGCTCTTTGCCTTTCGCGCTATCCTTTTGGGTTGAGGTGAAATGCCATGGCGGAGACGGCTACGCGTACACAGCTTGCTTACCTGACGACTGTTCTGGATGAGTTGCGGGCCAAGGGGACTCATTTCAAGTTGCGCGTCCTGGATGACCAACAGGCCCCCGTGTGTCACTACGACGGGCGCGAGGTGATCAACCTAGCCAGCAACAATTACCTGGGGCTGGCCAACCATCCCAAGTTGATTGAAGCGGCGCTGGCGGCGACGCGACAGTTGGGTGTGGGGTCGGGGGCAGTGCGAACGATCGCGGGAACGATGCGCATCCACATGGAGCTGGAGGAGAAGATTGCACGCTTCAAGAATGTTGAGGCGTGCGTGGTCTTCCAGAGCGGATTCGCGGCGAACGCGGGGACGGTGAGCGCGATTCTGGGCAAGGACGACTTTATTCTGTCGGACGAGTTGAACCACGCCAGCATTATTGACGGGGCGCGGCTGTCGCGGGCGAAGATCAAAGTCTTCAGGCATAAGGACGCAACACATTGCGAGGAGTTGCTCAATGAGATTGCCCACGAGCCGGGGCACAAGCTGGTGATTACGGACGGCGTGTTCTCGATGGACGGCGACATTGGACCGGTGGACAAGCTCGCGGCGGTGGCCGAAAAGTACGGCGCGATCATGATGGTGGACGATGCGCATGCGTCGGGCGTGCTGGGGCGCAATGGGCGCGGGTCCGTCGACCACTTTGGAATCCACGGGCGCGTCGATGTACAGGTTGGGACGCTGTCAAAGGCTATTGGCGCGCTGGGCGGGTACGTGTGCGGGTCGCGCGACCTGATCGACTACCTCTATCATCGGGCGCGACCATTTCTGTTCTCGACTTCGCATCCGCCGTCGGTGGCGGCGACGTGCATTGCGGCGTTCGACATTCTGGAGAAGGAGCCGGAGCGCATTGAGCGGCTGTGGAAGAACACGAAGTATTTTCAGGGCGAGCTGAAGCGCGCGGGCTTCAATATTGGCGGGGTGACGACGCCGTCGACGCAGACGCCGATTACACCGGTGATTGTAGGCGAAGGTCGCGCAGCGATGGAGTTTTCGCAGGCGCTATTTGACGAGGGCGTGATGGGAACTGGGATCGCGTTTCCGACGGTGCCTGAGGGCAAGGCGCGGATTCGGCTAATTCTGACCAGCGAGCACACGAAAGCGCAGTTGGATCGTGCTCTGGAAACGCTGGAGCGGGTGGCGCGGCGGATGAGGATTCTACAATAGTACGCAATGATTGCTCATTTGCGCGGCAAGCTGATTTACAAGCAGCCCGGCCAGGCCATTGTTGAGGCCGGGGGTGTGGGCTATGACGTTGCCATCTCTGTGCCGACGTTTACCGCGCTGCCTTCGCTTGGCGCGGAGGCCTCGCTGCACATTCATACCCAGGTCAGCGACGATCAGATCGCGCTGTTCGGCTTTCTTGAGGCTCAAGAGAAGCGGCTGTTCGAGCGGCTGATTACGGTGAGCGGCGTGGGACCGAAGCTGGCCATCAAGATGCTCAGCGGGCTTTCGAGCGAGCGGACGGTGCAGGCCATTCGCGCACAGGATCATGCGCAGTTAACGCGGATTCCCGGCGTGGGCAAGAAGCTCGCGGAGCGCCTTGTGGTTGAGTTGAAAGATAAGCTGGATGATTTTGCCGTGGCGCCAGTGCAGTCGGTCGTCGCGGGACCGGCGGTGGACGATGTGCTGTCGGCGTTGACGAATCTTGGCTATCAGCGGTCGGCGGCGGAGAAGGCGATTGAGCAGGCCATCGCGAAAGACAAGGCGCTGGCTGGTGATTTCGACGGGCTTTTCCGCGGAGCGCTGAAGGTGATCCGGTAGGAGAACGCCTGTCAGTTCTCCTGCAAACGGGCCCCGCCGATAGCGGCTTTCACGATCGCGTCCAGATGAAGGGCGGCACAGTCGATCGCTGGAAACTGTGTATTGGTCTCGTTGAAGAGGAGAGCAAGATCCGTACCCGCGAGAAGGATGGAATCGACTCCATCCCGGCTGCAGAGCGTCTGCGCAAGTTCGGTAAGGGAATGGTGCGCCTCCAGGGTGCCTTGACGCGACTCTGCCAAGGCAAGATAGGTGCGGTGAATAAGGTCGAGCTCATCGGGGCGTGCGTGAACAAATTCCACGCCGGGAAGCATGCCGAATAGATCGGACTCCATGACGAAACGCGTACCGAAGGTGGCCACTCTCCGCACTGATCGGCTGGGCACGCATTCGATCAGCGGATCGAAAATGCTGATCACGGGCAGAGGAGATACGGATTGCAGCTCATGGATGCAGAAGTGGGGGGTCACGGCCGGGATAACGCCAAGCTCGGCTCCGGCGGCAGCGAGCCGCTGAAGGAACTCCGCAAGATAACCGGCAAGGCCTGCACGATCGCCTGAGGAGACGAAGTGAAAGACCCGCGATGTCTCGGCATGAACCATCGCCAAGTCAAGGCCTATGCCTTGCCTTGCATGCGCCTCGGCAAGCTTTTCGTAATAGTGGACTGCAGCTCCCACACCGAGCCCGCCGATTAGACCAATGCTTTGGCTGTAATTCATATCAAAGAGTATCGCTCGCACATCGAAGACATTCCGCGCATCCGACTGACGAATGCTAATCTTTTTCGTATGCCGCATCCATCGAAGGCCGCTCCCGTCGCTGCTGTTCCTTATTTCCACCCAGAAGCCCTGAAGTTCCTGCGCAACCTGGCCAAGCACAACGACCGCGAATGGTTTACTCCGCGCAAGGCACTGTATGAGGCGGAGTTGAAGGAGCCGATGCTGGCCATCATCCGCAAGGTGACGGATGCGATGGCGGAGTTTGCGCCCAGCCACGTGCGGCCGGCGGAGAAGAGCCTATTCCGGATTTATCGAGACACGCGCTTCAGCAGCAACAAGCGGCCTTATAAAACGCATGTGGCGGCGTGGTGGTCGCACCAGGGCCTGGAGAAGACCTCAGGTGCGGGCTACTACTTCCACGTGAGCGCAAAGGAAATGGTTATTGCCGCGGGATCGTACATGCCCGAGAAGGAGCAGTTGACCGCGATCCGGCATTGGCTTCTTGACAATCATGTTGAATTCAGAAAACTCCTGCGCAGCGCAGCTCTTCGGAAGGTCTTTTCGGAATTTGAAGGGAACGCGCTGACGCGGCCACCGAAGGGGTTTCCGAAGGAGCATCCAGCGCTGGATCTGATCCGGTGCCGGCAGTGGGGACTGCACGCGACGCTGCCCGCCGACACCGCGCTCGATCCGAAGCTGGCGGCGACGCTGATTCGCCATTTCAAGCTGGCGGCGCCGGTTGTGGATGCCTTGAATACTCCGATTGCAACAGCGCTTGCACCGAAGAAAAAGGTGCTTTTCGGGCTACGTTGAGCAGGGGCGGGAAGCGGCGCATGGCGCGGATTTCGCGCTTCAAATGCAGGCCAAATCCGCTGAAACCGGGCAAATATCGGTAAAAATAGGCAAAAAAGGGGCAAAATCCCGCAAAAATTGTGGAAATCGGTTGTTTTCCCATTGACTTTGCAGGGTTCCAGGCTGCATGGTTACGAACGACGGGGTTCTGAGAACCCGCATGAATACAGGGGTT
>OCTA010004399.1_pt1 | contig 12360 bp, 10 predicted proteins | sample 1538991 | NCBI WGS metagenome assembly OCTA01 (sample SAMEA3539302, study PRJEB22396) | soil metagenome | biome: tundra; feature: field; material: soil | place: USA | collected 2010-05 | depth 0.15 m
ACTATGGCCGGTTTTGAGGTGATCACGTATGGCCGGATCGAGGTGATCACCGAGGGATTCCGCGCTGCCCAGCCTGAGCCACCCAGCCCACGATGCCCGCGTCGGCGGTCTTCGTCTCCGGAATCGGCCGGGCTGCCCCACGGAGCGCTCGCTCCAACACAGGAAGAATCGGCTCGCCAGCGGGCAGCTCGATAACCGCCGCGACCGCGGGATCGTTTGTCTTCCCGCCAAGCTTCCCATAGGCCTGGGAAAGCCGACCATGAAGCAGATCGTGCCGGAGCTGGCAGAGGTTGATTGCGGTGAGGGCCTCGACCTGCTCGGTCGCCAGAAAGGGGCGCAGCTCGTTCACGACGCGATCGAAAGCTCGATCGAGGTCCTTCGAGGTTCCGCCGGCGCCGAAAAGAGCCTCCATGGTGATGCGGACCGAAAGCTCGAACTGGGCAGCCCAGCCACACGCCTCTCGGAGCGCTGGGAGATGGGGAACCCAAAGCATCGAGAACGGGCTGTCGATGAACACGCCCCCGATGCTACTGCCAGCTTGCCGGTTGCCGGAAGACGAGTGCCCGGCAAGTCTACCGTGACCCCACCTGGCCGTGTTCTCTGCCCGCTGCCGCGCTCTCTGTTGCACGCTCGGCGGGAGAACTCGCGAGGTAGCGGCGTTGCGCGCGGGCGCGACGCTCGACAACCACGGCGACTGCTTCATCGCGTGCGTGAACCGCAAGAAAACTCGTCCCGGAACTCGTCCCTGACCGGTTTTACCGACGACCAGGTCTCGCCTAAGTACCCGAAAGTTTGGGTGGGCGTTGAAGGGATTGAACCTTCGACTTCCACCGTGTGAAGGTGGCACTCTTCCGCTGAGTTAAACGCCCGAGGGATCTTTGGTAGCGCGGCCGGGAAGCACTGTCAACCGGCCGCGGCGATCCCGGGCCGACCCGCGAATCAGCGGCGGTGACCGCCGCCGCCGCCGAAGTGGCTGCCGCCGCCGCCACCGCCGAAGTGGCTGCCCCCGCCGCCGCTGAAGCTGCCGCCTCCGTAGTGCGCGGCGGGCGGCGCGTATGAACGCCGGGCCGGCGCGTATGACGCGGCGGGCGCGTGGTAGTAGCTGGGTGGCCCCGCCGGCGCCGCGTGGTAGGCCGGCTGCGCCGCGCCGTAGCTCGGGGCGGCCGCGTAAGGACGACCAGCGGGCGCGACCGAGCCGTAAGACCCACCGGCGTACGGACGACCATAGGCCCCGGCGTTCCCGTAGTACGGCTGCGTCGGTCGCGACCAGGCGGTCGCCGGGGTACGGACTGCGGGACGAGCCGCCGCCGGCCCGTAGGCGGGCGTGCGCCCGACCGTGTGTTGGGCAGCGGCGCCGGCGTTCCAGCCTGGCCGGTCGCTTCCCTGTCCGACGCCGCTCTGTCCGCGCCCGCCTTGTCCGTATCCGCCCTGCGCGCTCGCGCCCGAATGCGCGGCGCCGGCTTGCGTCCACGGGCGTGCGCTCAGCGCGACGCCGGCGTGCGGATAAATGGCGACGCGGGGAAGGACGTGCGGGGCGGCGCTCGCCAGGTGGACGGGGGCTGCGGTGATGCCGCGGGTGGGGCCGGCATTGACGTGAACGTTCCACTGCCCGCGCGTGAGCAGGCGGTCGTTCGCGACGACCGTGGTCCGCGCGAACAGCGACGGCAAGTAGCGCGAGCCCACGAAGGACGGGTGCGCGGCGCCGAGGCCGGCCGCCGTCGTGAACCGCCAGGGCGATCGCCCGCCGCTTCCGGCGAAGAGGCGCGTGCCGCGCGGCGGAAGCGGCGACCAGCCAACGTAGCCGTGGCCTGAGCGCCACGAGACCCAGGCCGGTCCCCACATGGTGCCGGGCACCCAGCTCCAGCCGCGGCCGGCGATGGTGATCCAGCGGCCGTAGTGGAACGGCGCCCAGCCCCAGTTCCAATCGGAGACCCAGGTCCAGCCGTACTCCGACATCAACCAGTGGCCGCACGACGCATAGGGGACGAAATCGGCGCCGACGGTCTGGGCGTATGGCGACCAGACGTTGCCGTAGGTCGGGTCGTCGTTCCACGATCCGTACGGCGCGAGCGCGTCCTGAAACTGCGTATACGCCTGTGGGTCGTAGCCGTCGTCATAGGTCTGCGCGATGTCGTTGTCGGGGCCGAGATCGGCGGGCGGATAGGCCAAATTCGGATCGTAGGTCGCGTTGGGATCGTACTGCGGCGCTGGCTGCGGCGCGGCCATCCCGAGCTCGGCGTCGTTTCCCGCCGGCAGCGGGAGCGGCCCCTGCGGCTGCGCTTCGTTCGCCTGATTCTCCGCGAAATCTTGGGGATCTTGGGGCGGGTACACCGGGCCCTGCGGGGGCGCCTCTTGCGGCTGAGCCTGGCCGACCTGTGGCGGTGGCTGGTAAGGCGGCAGGGCCGGCTGCGACATGGGCGGGAGCGGCGGGGCCAGGGTCTGCGCGCCAGCCGGAAGACCGAAGAGGGCCGCCAAACTGAAAAACGAGACGACTGCCAGGGTCTTCATGATCGCTCCTTCTTCTTAGCGCGGCCGCGTCTCGATGCCACCGATCCGACCTGCCCAGCTGCCGAGTTGCATGGCGCCTGGGTGTGCCTTTGCACATTCCGCGCCGATCCGAGGTCCCGGATCGGGCCGAGCTGCGCCAATCGCGACGCTCACTTACGGTCGAGCCGCAGCGCCCGGGTGTGCGGAAATGCTGCGCCCGTCACAGTCCCCGACACCTTCGCGCCACTGTCTGGCCTTAGGCCGTGACCCAGATGGGCACGGGGTCCTCCGCTCGATCCCCGTTTCTCTATGCTGTGGTTTCTGCTGCACAGATAGTCGCGCCATGCGCGAAGCCGGCGCCGATGCGAAGACCGCAGACGCCTCGCGTGCGTGCCACTCATTGAGCGGCACGCGACGCGTTATGCCGGGACCTCACTTACAAGCGGCGATGTTCGCTGAGGCGCCACCGGCGAGGATCTGGGAACAGGCGGATGCTTCGGCGGCCATATCCTGTCCGGCTGTGTTGCACATGGACGTCGAGTAGGCGGTACAGTCCGCGGCGGAGCCACCGGCCAGTGCTGCGATCGCGGCGCAGCAGGTGGCAGCCTTGTCGCAGCTGGCGCAGCTGGCGGTCCCCGCGCCTCCGGCACCCGTCGTGCCACCCGCGCCAGTCGTGCCCGCGCCACCGCCGTTGGTGCCGCCCATCGCCGCGCCCGCGCCGCCGCTGCCGGTGGTGCTCTGGCACTGCGGGAGCTCCGCCGTACAGGCCACGAAATCGGAGCAGGTCGATTTTGCCAGGCAGGCGTTCGCCGCGCTGACCAGCTGAGACTGGTTCGAGCAATGCGCCGCCGCCATGCAGCTCGTCATGCACTGGGTCATCGAGGCGGCGGGCTCGGCCCCGCCGTCGAGCTCGCAGGAGACGCCCTTGTTGCAGAGCTGGTTGCAAAGCGCGACGGGATCGCTGCTCGATCCGCCGCCACAGCTTTGCGCCACGGCCACCACGAAACCGAGCGCCAAGAGAGACCTACCCAAGACCGACATAGTGACCGACAGCGACTTACGCGACATGTTGGCTCCGCTCCTAGTTGAAAAGGGAGCCCCAGCGTAACACGGGAGTCCAGAAACCGCGCGCCGACGAGCCGGTTCGCGTCGAGGTGCGGCGATCGAGGTGGGCCTACGCGCGAGAGGCCGCGCCCGCGCCGTCGAGGTGCGGCGATGGCGACGTTATTGGCACTTTGGGAACTGCTTGCCGGTGTCGTATTGCTGATCGGCGCTGCCGTTGGGCGTGATCTGCAGGGTCCGCCCGGCTTTGTCGGTGAGGGTGAGGGTCTGACCGGCGACGTTTCCGTTCATCTGCCAGGGCCCGTAGTTGAGGTGCTGCCCGCCTGAGCCATTCATCGTCACGTTGGTGATCGCGAGGACGCTGTTCTCGATGTACACCTGATTCGGGTTCCCCGATTTGATGCGGGCGAACACGTTCCCCGAGACCGGACAGGGGACCATCTTCCAGGTCGTGCCGCTGGGATTGCCGACGGAATAGCCGAGCGCGCTCCAGGCCGACCAGCTCAGGTCGAGGTGCCCAGTCGGATCGCTCTGGCAGGGTGGATTGCTGTCCTCCGGACACTCGTCGATGATGGTGGCAATGATCGATTTTCCGCCGTTGGTGACCTGAACGCAGGCCCCACAACTGTTGACGGTGTCGAAGGTCGAGCCGCTTTGCCCGGGGATTGCCGCGAAGTAGCTGCCGCTGGCGGGAGAGGTGGTGGCGATCTCCTCCACCGTGTCGTTCATTCCGGACTCCGTGCCTAGGTAGCCGCAGGCAGACTGGTAGGTGCCGTTGGGCCCGCTCTTCGGCGTGCCCTGGCCAAAGTAGTACCAGGTGAAGGAACCGTTGGTGGTCGACGTTCCGAGGTTTCCGCAGCTGGTGGAGCCGCCGCCCGCAGCGCCGGTGGTGCCCGCGGCGCCCGTGGTGCCCGCGGCACCGGTCGTGCCGGCGTGTCCTGCAGCGCCGGTGGTGCCTGCGGCGCCCGTGGTGCCCGCGTGTCCTGCGGCGCCGGTGGTGCCTGCGGCGCCGGTGGTTCCCGCGGCGCCCGTGGTGCCGCCGCGTCCGGTGGTTCCCGCGGCGCCCGTGCCGGTGGTGCCCGTTCCCGCGACGCCCGTGCCGGTGGTTCCGGCGGAGCCCGTGCTGTTGCCCGCGCCGCTGGTTCCCGCTGCCGGTCCGTCGGTGCCCGCGAGCTGCAGGCACTGATTCAGAGAGCCGACGCAGCTGAACCCGGCGTTGCACGCGCCGTTCGAATCGCAGGCGCAGAACTCTTGCCCCGGTTGGCCCTGGCAGTCGGTGTTCGAATGGCTGCCGCACGAGACGTCGGCCAGGGCCAGGATCCCGACGCCGGCCAGGCACGCGAGGGCTACGCCGGCGAGTCGTGACGTCTGGGGGATCTCCGTCGCAGAACTCTTCCCTCTCATCAAAGCTCTCCTTACGAAGCTAGGGTGCTTCTGGGTCGTGCGGGCGCTGTGAGCGATCGCGGCGCCGATCCCCTCCAAGCCCCGCCCGACGCGCCGAGATCGACGAGGCTACCATACGTCGCGCGCGCGACGCCACCGCGGCGCGCCCGTCGCAGCGACTGCGAAATTCGCTAGATCCGGAAACGATTGCCGCATTGCAGAGCTATGGTTGGTCTGTCATTTCTCTGTCGGGGGTCTGGCCATGGAAACGGATCTGGAAGGGCGACACGTCGTCATCACGGGCGGAGCCGGTGGTCTTGGTGGCACCATCGTCGACGCCATCGCCGCCGCGGGCGCGGTGTGCCATCTGCCGATCCGGGAGCGGGCGCCGCGTCCGTCGGATGGGCGGCTGCAGCTTGTCGAAGGGGTGGACCTGACGGACGAGCGGGCGGTCGCCTCGTTCTTCGCCGGCTGCCCGCCGCTCTGGGCCTCCGTCCACCTGGCGGGTGGCTACGGCGCCGCGCCGCTTTTGGAGACCAAGCTGGGCGAGCTCCGCCGTCAGCTGGACCTGAACCTGATCACGGCGTTTCTCTGTTGCCGCGAGGCCGCGCGCAACATCCGCGAGCGGGGTGGCGGCGCGGGCGGGCGGCTGGTCAACGTCGGCTCGCGCGCGGCGGCGGTGCCGTCCGGCGGTTCGGTCGCCTATACGGTGTCGAAGGCCGCGGTCGGCGCGCTGACCCAGGCGCTGGCGGTCGAGCTGGCCCCGGACGCGATCGCGGTGAACGCCATTTTACCATCGATCATCGACACGCCCGCGAACCGCGCCGCGATGCCGGCGGCCGATTTCGATCGCTGGCCCAAGCCCGCGGAGATCGCCCGCACGATCACCTGGCTGATCTCGCCGCAACAGACCGTCACCTCGGGCGCGCTGATCCCCGTCTACGGCCGCGCCTAGAGCTCAGTTCGCGGTCAAGGAGACGTTGTCGACGCAGACCTTCGGGGTGCCGGACGTGGCCGTCATCGCAAAGGCGAGACCCGCTTGCGGATCCGAGGTGTTGACCGTGAAGTTGTGCGTGAAGGTCGTCAGTCCCGTCCCCGGGGCATCGGTGTTGTCGTTGTAGTCGACAGCGTACGGCGCCACCACCTGGCCGACGTGGACCTCGAACATCGAGAGCCCGCTGGCGCTCGACGCCTGATAGGAGAGCGTGTAGTTGGTGCCCGAGTTGACGGCGAAGAAGGTCGACGTGTCGCCCCACCCGAGTATCACCGGGTTGTTGGTAGCCAGCGTCAGGCAGAACTGTCCGTTGGTCACGCCCGGGTTGCTCGGCGTTCCGTTGGGGATCCCCCAATCGTTCATGCCGTTCGAGAAGTCACCGTTGATGATCAAGTTGCCACCGCCGCTGTTGCCGCCGCCTGTGGTGCCGGCCGCGCCTGTGGTGCCGGCGGCGCCTGTGGTGCCGGCGGCGCCTGTGGTGCCGGCCGCGCCTGTCGTCCCTGCGGACCCGCTGCTGATCGCGACGCACTCGTTCTTGTCGGTGGCGCAGACCAGGCCGTCGTTGCAGGTACTGCCCGCCAGGCAGGCGCAGAACGCGGCGCCTGCACTGCCGGTACATGCCGGAGTTTGGCCGCTGCCGGTGGGATGCCCGCAGGAGATGGCCGCGAGGGCGATGCCGGCGAGCGAAATGACCGTAAAGTTCCAGAAATTAGACTTGGTGTTCATGAAAATATGGCGAAGTTTCTCAGAGAAAATCGCTGGCCGCAATCCTCGATGGTCGGGCGATCCGGCGATCGATCGACGCGCGTGACGCGCTATTTGACGCGCGGTGCAGCTAGTTGGTCAGCGATTTGCCGTCGAGCCCGAACCCGACCACGAACAACAAACGGTTCTCGAATCCCGAGACCGGGGCGCCGATGGTTCGGAGGCCCACGCCGCCGTAGAGATACTCGAAGGTCGAGAGCATGAGGACCGGCGCCACCGAATAGCCGGCCGAGCCGGTGCCGGTCGCGCCGTTCTGCAAGATGGTCGCGTCGATCATCAGCCCCAGCTCGACCCCGAAGATCTCGCTGCGGGTGTTGGCGCGGACCATGTCGTAGCGGAGCTTGACGCCCCCGCCGAAGTCCTTGAAGAACGAAACGGAGTTTTCGCCCGGGCCCGGATGCGGCAGCGCGCGCACCAGCGAGCCGAAGATGTGGGTGGTCACGGCCCAGCTGCTGTCGCCGATCGGCAGGCGGGGCAGCTCGGCCTGGCGGCGGTCGAATTCCAGCTTGGCGAATCTCTGGGTCGCCAGCGCACTCTCTTCCACCAGCTCGAGGGCCCGTCCGGTGTCGGGATCGACGGAGGTGTTCCAGCGGAGCACACGGATCCGATCCAGAACCTTCACCGTGTCTTCGACCGCGCGACCGCACTGACGGGTGGTGGTGGTGAGCGTGGACATGCTCTGGGCCTCGGCGCGGCAGGCGGTCGCGTCGCGCTCCATCTGGCGAACGTCGACCGCCAGGCAGGGTTCCGCTTCCCGGCAGGGATCGAGGGACAGGAGGTTGGCGAGCTCTGCCCGCGCGGTGGCCGGCGCGAGCAGCGCAGCGCCGGCGAGCAGCAATCGAAGCGCGTGCCCACTCGACCCTCGGGTCGTGCTGCGCGTCATGATCCGACTCATGGGCCAGGCGGCGGTTCGTTGGTCTTCTCGGGTCCCCCGAACGGCGAGGTCACCTTGGGCTCGTGGCCGCTGGGTGGTGGCGTCGACGGCGGGCCGCTGGTCGGCGCCGGGGAATGCACCGCCGCTGCTGCCGCCGCCTTTCTCGCGACGCCCGCGGCGCCGGCGGCCTTGCCGGCGCCCGGCACAATCGCCGTCTCCGATCGCGGCGGCCCGAGCTCGTCGCAGCGGTCTACAAAGGCTTTCATCTCGTCGCTCAGATGAGAGGTGTCCTGCGTGTAGAGAGACGGACAGGCGGCGCTCCCGTTGCCGTGACGGTCCCGACAGAACGCGCGATAGGCGCGGTCGAGACAGGCCGCGCCGGCGCTGCCCGGCGCGAGCTGCTGATAGCCGAGCTCTTCGTAGGAGAGGACGCGATCCTCCGAAAAGAACTGGTTGACCGTGGTGTCGTTGGCGAATTGCGGATCGTTGGTCTTGGTGACGTCGACGAAGCTGCCCGAGCGCAGCACCTGGCCGTCTTGCGGATAGGCCGCCTTGACGTAGACGATGCGGACCGCGTCGTGGTTCTTGTCGCCGTCGATGGGCAGGTGGCCGATCGACCCGGTCATGACGAAGCCGTGGGGGCGATCGAGCACGGCGTCCGCGGAGAGCGGCGTGCACAGATCTTCCCAGTGCCAGCTCACCGTCGTGCCGAAGTCGCTGCGCAGGAGAACTTCGGTCGCGCGCAAGTCGGTAAAGGCGCTCCCCAGCGCCGCCTGGTCGAGATGCCAGCGCCCGTCGTAGCTGCGCTTGCAGATCGCGTCGGCGCCGTCCGAGGTCGCGTCGGAGACGACGATGAACCGCACGCCGCGCCGGATGAGCGCGTAGATCCCGACGTTGTCGAAGATACCGCCGTCCATCAACAAGTAGCGTTTCGCGCCGGCGGTGCGGCGGTGGGATTCGACCATCTTGTTCACCAACGGAAGTGGGACGTAAAAGCCCATCCGCTCGAGGAAGCTCCGGGTCGGTGAATGCGGGCGGCCGGCGGGATCGTGGTACCAGCTGGTGCTCCACCCGTTGACGAAATAACCCAGGTCGGCGTCGAAGAGATCGAGCACGGCGTCGAACAGCAGGCCCTGGGTGACGTTGTGGCTGTCGAGCGCGGCGCCCGAGATCGGGACCCCGAACGAGGGCGACATCCAGTAGTTGTCGGCGCTCGGCGCGTAGACCTGGCGGCCCCAGCGCGTCGGGCGCGGGAGCGTGGGTGACCAGGAGAGGTAGCCGGTGTCCTTGTCGCTGTCCGTCGTGTCGAGCGCGACGTCGCGGTAGGGATCCTCGACCCGCTCGCCCGGCGTCTTGACGTATCCCACCGACGTGCCGCCGCCCCACAGCGGCGTCAGCTCGAACGCGTCGCCTACCCGGCCGTGGTGCGCGCCGTCGTCGTCGTCGAGCGACAAAGTCATGTTGATGATCCAGAACGGGCGCTCGGCGCTGGGGCCGAAGCAGCTCATCGGATACGGTTTGAGGGGGAGGGTGCGACCCTGACCGGCGTCGGTGTAGTCGAACAGGAAGGCGGCCTGGATTCCATCCCGGTAGAAGCGGCGGTAGGGGCCGATGTCCAGGTCGTACCCGAGCACCACGTTGAGCGCGAGGTTGAGCGGCATGGTGACGGTGCTCTTCAGGATGGTCCAGGCCAGCTGCGCCTTGGAGTCGTGGCCGTGCCCGTAGCCGAGGTACTCCCCGTGCTGCGCCAGGTGGTACCGGTAGCGGGACCCCGGACGAAACAGCTCGTCGAGGCGCGGGCGAGCCGCGAAGCCGCCGCCCGGCAGGCGGTCGGGCGTCAGCGCCAGATTGCAGGGCGGGATCTTTTTCTCGCCGACGTCGTGATACGACATCATCCACCCCCCCGCGTACCCACCGCCCGACACCGTCGACAGATATCCGGCGCGGGGGAGCAGATTGAGATCGTAGAGCGCGCGCAGCACGCCGACCGCAAAGGAGGCGCTCCGGACGCCGCCGCCCGACAGCGCGACCCCGATGAACGGGCTGTCGTCGCCCTTGCCGGTCTCGAGAAGGAGCGTACGCTCGCGCTTGTAGACGGCGTCCAGCGTCTCCTCGTTCTCTTTGCGGGTCGATTGGTCATCCGTCGACGCCGTCCCGCTCGCCACGGCGGCCGTCGGGTCGGTCGGGTGCTCGCCCGGGCGGCCCGCGCGGATGAAACAGGCGAACCGCTGACTCCCGGATTGGACCGAGCGTTCCTGCACGAACGTCCCGGGCGAGCAGTCCTTGGCGCCCGCGAAGACGTCGTCGTAGTCGTGCGCGCAGGCGGAGATGAGCGCCAAGCCGGCGATCAATGGACGGAACGTGGGACGAAACGTGGGACGAAACTTGGGATGAAACTTCATGGAACGGTCTCCAGTAACGTGGCTCCGAATGACCAGTCGCCAAGTCGCGCGCTCAGGTCCGGAAATCCGCCGCCGAGCCCAAGGCTCGCGTGTCCCGGGAGGGCCAACCAGGCCGCGGCGGTGGCGGGCGCGCGCCAACCGGTCGGGATCGAGGTGATGCCGCCGTCGAAGGTGAAGCTCACCAGATCGCCGGTGCTGATCAGCAGTCCGGCATTGAGATTGATCTGCCACTGGCGGGCCTGCGGACCGCCCCACCAGACCCGAACCAGATCCTGAAGCGCGCGGAAGGTGAAGTTCTGGCCAGCGCTCATCGCGAGTGGAAGGCCCAGCGAGGCGAAGTCGCGCGTCGTGGTGCCGGTCGGGTTGCCGGGGGGCGGCGCTCCGGCGGGCGAGGCCGGGGCGTCGAAGGTGGCGAAGCCGCCCCGAGCTTGAACCTTGAAGTCCCAGTCGCGGGTGGTGAGCAGCTCGATCCCCCGCGGGCGGAGGGCGTTTCCCCCAAACTGAAGATCCATCGTTGCGAAGGGCCGCTCGCCGAACCCGGCGACGATTGCGCCCCGCAACGAAGGGAGGTAGGCAATCGAGTCGGGAAGCTTGAAGCGCAGGCCAAATGTTCCTTCGAACTCTGCGCTGCGGGGCCCGCCGTCGTGCTGAAAGAGCGGCAATCCGAAGGCGCCCTGCGCCGAGCCAGGCGGGAGCAGATTGATGCGCGAGAATTCGGCCTCGACGGAATCCGCAGGTGACTCGAAGCCGGTGGGGGCCAGCCAGCCGGCCCGCGCCGGCCCGACGGCCGCGGCCGAGAGACCGACGATCGAGATGGCCACACGAATCGCCCGCCGCACGGCGATAACAGAGCCCGCCTGAAGCCGGCCGTCAAGTTCGGAGCTGGCCGATCCGCCGTCTGCCGGCACGCGGACCGCGTGCTACCTTGAGTCATCGCGCTCTCCGACGAAGTCCAGGTGATGATGGCGCCGCGTCTGGCCTACCGGCGTCTGGCCGCCGAGCTGCCGGCGCCGAGCCTGGGCGCGCTGGTCCGGCGCCCGGCGCTGGCGGCCCTCGTGATCGGAGGCGCCGTGGCGCTCACCTCGACGGGCGGGGCGACCGCGCGCGTGCTCATCACCACCACGATCTGCTGGAGCTTCGTTCCGGGCCTGCAGTTGATCGTCGCGGCCGCGCTGATCGCGCTCCGGCGCCGCCCCGGACTGCGTCTGACCTCCGCGCTCGATCTGTTCTTTGCCGGGCAAGGCCCCTGGTTGCTCTGGACGTTGGTCGTTGCCGCGTTGGCCCTGGTGGCGTTTCGCCTAGGCGCGCACAGCGTCCCGCGCCTGCTCTATGTCTTGGCGCTCGCCCTCATTCCATTGGTCTGGACCTGGGCCATCATCTTCGCCTTCTGCCGGGAGGTCCTGGAGCTGAATGGCCGCCGGGCGTTCGCCTGTATGTTGCTCTACGAGGCCGTCATCTGGGGCGTCGCCTACCTTTACATGGGGGCGATGACGTTCCAGGCCTGGCCCTTCGGGCAGATGCGGCTGTGATCTCCCTGCGACGGCTCGCGTTCGCGGTCCTCGTCGTCGGCGTCGTCCTGGACATCCTCGGTGACCGGCCGCCACCGGTGGCGCCGCCCGAGCGCGGCGGGTACTTCGTGCTGGCCGTCGACTTTCACGTGCACAGTTTCCTGGGCGACGGGGCCCTCGCCCCTTGGTTGCTGGTCGGGCAGGCGCGCCTGCGCGGGCTCGACGCCCTCGCGATCACCAACCACAACCGAACCTGGCCGGCGCGCCTGGCGCGCTGGCTCGCGCGGGATCCAGGCGGACCGATCGTTCTCGTCGGGGAAGAGGTCACCGCGCGCGGGTTCCACATCACGGGGGTGGGCGTCGAAGATCCGGTCGACTGGACGCATTCGGCGAGCGAGGCGATCGACGCGATTCACGCCCAAGGGGGGATCGCGATCGCGGCGCACCCGGGGTTGAAATTCTGGCCCGCCTTCGACGAGGCGGCGCTCCGCAAGCTGGATGGCGCGGAGAGGGCGCACGGCGACATCTACCAGCGGCGGAGCGCCGACCGGTTGTTCGCGATCTTCTTCGCCAGCGCGCGCGCCTATCAACCGAGGTTGGCCGCCATCGGCGCATCGGACTTCCACGTGGTCGGCTATCCGGGTTTCGGCCGAACCTACGTGTTCGCGCGCGAGCCGACCGCGCGCGGCATCCTGGAGGCCGTCCGCGCCGGCCGCACCGTCGTCTACGACAAGCATGGGCTTCCGCGCGGCGATCCGGCGATGTTCCCCCTCCTGCCGCCCGACAACCGCGACGAGCTTCGCGCCGGACCGCGGCCGGGTGCCGGGAGCCTTTGCGCCTGGCTCGGCCTATTGGGTCTGCTGCTGCTCGGCCGTCGCCGCGACG
>OCTA010004403.1_pt1 | contig 12357 bp, 14 predicted proteins | sample 1538991 | NCBI WGS metagenome assembly OCTA01 (sample SAMEA3539302, study PRJEB22396) | soil metagenome | biome: tundra; feature: field; material: soil | place: USA | collected 2010-05 | depth 0.15 m
CGGAGCGGTTCGTACAGCAGGCGTTGGGGCACAATTCCAAGGCGGTGCATCATGCTTACTCGAAACACGCGGAAGTCACCGTGCCGTCGCTGGATGATTGGGAAAAGGAATGGGGGAAAAATTCACAACGCAGCGTGCAACCAAAGTTGTTGCCGGTGGATTTCCGGTCGCCGTTGGCTGCCACCGCGCAATCGAATTGAAATGGAGAACCGCCATTCTCAACGCGGGTGCTCGCGGCGATGTTCAGATGCGGGGTGGAGATCAAGCTGCTTCGGGTTGCGAAGGGGCCGCCGGCGAGCGGGAGAAATTGCCGCATCTGTGGGTTCCAACGCCGCAATGGTGGCGGTGAATCAATTTTCGGCGCACGCGCCAGACCGAGATCAGACCCGGCCCGGATTCAAGCCCACGGCTGCTTCAAGTTCAGAAATCGTTGCGTCCAAAGCGCGCGCTTCGTCACGCCCCGAACAAGATCGTCCGTAAGATTCGTTGACTGATTTGTTCACGGGTTCGATTGCAAGCGATAGTAGGCGTTCGGCTGCGGCGCAATGGGGTCGGTGAACTGGAACACGCCATTGCTTGGTTCATTCGTTGTCCAGATAACCGACCAACTGTTCAAGTCCGTCGAGCGCTCCACGCTGTAGCTGGTGCCCGGTATTCCGATGAAGGTGATGGTCGGAATACCGCCGGGCAGGCTGATGCTGTTGGCCGTATAGTTGATGCCCAGCGCTAGGGAGTGATTAGCTGGATCCGCTGGAAAGATATTGGTCACGGACAGGTGGGGCACACTGATCGGCAGGTTCGTGTCGCTTGTCGTGCCGTTGCCCAACTGGCCATTGTAGTTTGCCACCATCGCCCACAGCGTCCCGTCTGTCTTCACGAATAGCGAATGAGTCCCTCCCGCCGCCACCGCCACCATATTGCTCGCCACACTGACCGGCCAGTTGGTGTAGTAGCTCGTCCTGCCAATGCCCAACTGGCCAGAGTTATTATACCCCCAAGCCAGCAGGGAAGGATTGCCCACTGCTACCGAGGCGGGCAGGCTGATGGTCATCCCGCTCATGTTGGTCACCACCACATAATAGGTGCCGGAATTGGTCACGCCTGCATTCGCCAGAGTCAGCGTGCTATTCGTCGCCCTTTAGTGGAGAATTCAACCCCGCTCTGGTCGCACCATACAGTTCGGCGGCGTGACGAAACTTGACTGCCGGAATGGAGCGGCAACTTGGGCGGAGAGCAGCCGTGGCGCAGTTCGGTCGCGCGGGGTGTCTTGGGGCAAGCCAGTCTTTCGGCTTACGGCGTCAAGCCAGTTGGCTGAAAGTCTGGCGCGGGGGCGGGTGCAATTTCAGCGCGACGGAATGAGCACACAAGCGGAACGGAGGCCAGGTTGACGCGGAGTGAAGGCGGCCAAGTTTGGTCACGACACCGGGCGAGCAACAGAATTGAGCCTGCGGTGTTCAAAAAATGATATCGCAGTCATCGGATAAAAGTTCGGCTTCTAGAATACCGGGATCAAACGAGCCACAAGTTGGTTATTGAACTGCTCGACGGATGATGTCGCCATTCTCGCCAGCGCGGGGAAACTGCGGGCGCTCGGCAAGCCGAAACCCAACGCGGCGAAATTCTTTAGCTCCATCGAATTGATCACCCTGCTGGCTGCCCCTGATTGGCTGGACGATGCCACGAAAATCATCGGCCAATACTGGCGGCGAAAGAACGCCCGGCGCAATGGTTTGACCTTGGAAAAACTGGGGGACGCTGCCCCTGTGGACTCCCATGCCCATCCCCAAAATGTTTCTAAAAGGCTTTAGGACAATTTGAAACGCATCACCAGTGGAGCGAACGGCAAGAAACGCGCCGATTATCCGCGTAACTCTTTACAGTTAAACTGCTAGTTGCGATTTTGGCTTGCCAAAGGTTTTTGTGATTTATGTTGGACATCGTGTCCAGGTTTTGCTATTTTTGTTACTGGAAATGTTTGGGCCAACAAGCAGAATCATCAACATATGAAAAAAACCAATTTAAGTTCATGTTCGTCGGCGCTGGTTTTGGCGGCCGGCCTTTTCGCGGCAACATTCCCGGCGGCAGGTCAAGCTATCCTCATCGACATAAATCAGAGCAACCCTTCCGCCGTGCAATTCATCACCACTGGTGCCAGCTCCTTCGTCAATGATTCAATCCACCTAAATACAGACGGTGTGGATCTCAACAGTTACTTCACCGCATCTGTAGCCGGCGGAGGTGCCGCCACCGGCAGCCTCATTCCCGCCGGGACAACCGCTGCCTACAACGCATGGGTTCCGGATGATTTGAATAATAGCCCCAACAATGTGGATTTGAACTTATATGTCATTGGCAGCCCAACGTTTCAGAATTTCAACATCTCGAGCGCGGCTTTTACCGGCACGGCAACCGTTAATTTGTCCAGCTTGCTCGCAGATCTTCCCAGCACCGGCACCATCGGTTACATCTATTCCGGATACAGTGGTAGTCGTCCACAGGGCCAGGTGATTGGCGAATGGGTGGTCGTGCCCGAGCCGTCGGTGGAGGCGCAACTGGCGCTGGGCGCAGTGGTGTTTGCGGGACTGGCGCTCGTCCGTCGCGCACGCCGCGTGGCGGCCCGCCGGTGAGTTTCTCGCTTGTGCGATTTTTGTTTTCTCCATGCCTCGGTGTCACCGGGGCGGATTCTTCCTTGCTCCAAAGTGACCGGAGCGGTTGCTATTTAGTCAACCCTGTCGCAAAAAGGCAACATCGCGCACCGACTTTATTGAGGTCAGTTGTATGAACTTGTGACCGCATGCGGCTCTTATTGAATTACTTACAAACCCTCTCAAACAGGCAACGCTCGGGGGAGGTTTCAGAAATTCCACATTTCCAACAGTATGAACCGAGGTTTTGGTTTTTTCGGAACCTGTACGGGTGGTGTGTAGCCAAAAAATCCCCGAATCTTCTTTGTCATCCTGCACGATGGGGAGGTAATACCGCGCTCCCAATTGCTGACTGACGCGGAAGAGATTCCGATCTTTGCTGCAACGTCTGTTTGCGCCGAAAGTCCTGGAGGCGAACCCACGAACAACGAAATTGTCTCAAACCATCAAACGCGCGTTATCAAAGCATCCGCCGACCATCGCCCCGGTCCGGTGATGAGCAGGAATAACAACCCGAACCACATGGCGAAATCCGTGCGCGCCTCATGCACCATGCTCAAAAAACCATAATGAGGCAGTTCCATCAACGAGAAGCCGAGAAAACCATGCCCCAGCAGGACCGGAATTTTGGTGGTGAAAATCGCCACGGAAATTTCAATGAACAAGGCAAAGGCCGCCGGTCGTGTCAGCAGACCAAGAATCACCATCAGTCCGCAGACGGTTTCGACCGTACCAACAAAGGGGCCAAAAAAATCCGGATACGGGATGCCGATCTTTGCAAAGCGACCGGCCGCCTGCGCGACCGGATACAGGAATTTAAGGATGCCTTCGTTTAGAAACACGCCGCCGACCACAAAGCGGATGAGGACGTTGGCGTTTGCGCCGGTTGGTGCAGCGATTTTTTTCCAGAGGCTCATAAAATGTCCTTTCGTTTGACGCGTGATTTGTATGCGGTTGGAAAGACTCTTTTGTTCACCAAGTCAAGTAAAGCCAGAAATACTGTCGCGTAGTTTTCAAAACAGGAATTTTTTGTAGTTAGCAAAACAGGAATGTTCATTTGGGGCGGTTGGTGAAGAGGAGCACGGGTTTTTGTTAGGGATCGGGCTGGGCGGCCAGCACGGAGTGGGGGCCGTCCGGGTGGAGGCAAAGCACCACCCTGCTGCCCGGTGGTCTTTCCATTCGCAGCCGCTGCGTGCCGATGGGCACGCGGCCATCGGGGCCAATGTTAAGGGTGGTGCGCACGCTCCACACATAAATCCACCAGGGGCAGCGCGGGGTCGGACGCAGCGTGGAGCGCTTTTCCTTCCAGGTCTGATCCCAGGCGCGTTGCGGAGTCTGGCCCAGTTCCCGATGGACTTCCTGGGCGTTGTGATGCGCCCGCAAGGCATCAATGTGCGGATTGGCCACCTCGATTTCGGTAATCTTTTCGCTGGCGAAATAGGGCGGCAACCGGCCCTGCCAGAACTGGTGTTCGCGGTCGATTTTGCCGGATCGGCAAATGAAAATCCGCGGGGGACCCAAACTCGACTTCAAAGGAACGCTGACACTGCGAAAGTTCTATGCATTTTTAAGCAAGCGGCGTTTTGCGAGTATCGCCGCGAAGAAAATCGGCAGCGAAAGAAGCTGAACGATCATAAGGAAAGCAACGAGGTAGTGCAATGACCAACCATAGAGGAATCCCGTGACGATGCTTCCCACAAGCCATCCTCCGCCGTATCCCAGATAAAACAAGCCGAAGGCGAAGTTTCGTTTACCCTCCGGCAGGACGCCGGCGATGATCGCCGTAATCAGGGTGTCTTCCGTCGCGTAAGCGATACCCAAGAGCACCACTCCGACGAGCATTCCGTAAAAACCACCGAAAAAGATGAGGGGTAAAAAGAGAGCGGAAAGAAAGACAGCACAAAGCACGGTCGGCAGCTCGAAGCGATCATACAACTTGCCGAGAACGAGATTGGCGATCACTCCTGAACCTGTAGCAAAGGCCAAGAGGAGCGGTATCGAGTTGACGGCGATGATCTTGGTGGTGATGAGATGAAAGGCGAGCAGTTCATAGCTCATCATGCCTGCGGCGAAGCAAGTTCCTGCGATCATATAAAGCCAATATGAACGCAAGTATCTCCCGCTCCGTGCGGTCTTACCTTTCTCAAGACGAGATGGGGTATCGGCCGCCGTAACCAGAGCGAACTCCTGAGACCCACGCTCGACCGCGTTATCATAGATTTTCGCCGTGCTGCCGTCATAAGTATAAACAAGGTGGTGCCACTGGCCGGCAGCCGGGCTTTCATCGCCCCAGCCCATGTCTTCATCATAATGGGTTACGGCGCTAAACTCGCCGCCGGACCCATAATTATGTCAATATCAAGAACTGACCCGAATGGCCCCTTTTCGAGGTGGAAGACACCTCATCGCCGCCGCCTCCGTCTGTGCAGCAGCCAAATTAACCGCCACATTGTGCCCGGTTTGCACGGGAGCCTTTGCCCCTGCCAATTTATCTTATGATGTTTTTTACAAAAACTTCTTGACAAAAGTCTTTTGGCTGTGCAAGCTCAACCACGTCACTGGGATTCACCAGGGATAAAATTAACAACAAAACAGGATACCAATATGCCCAACAAATTTGAAATCGAAAAGCTGGTAGACTCGTTGGCCACCATCAGCGAGATCATCTTCAGACGGCTGAAATGTATGGAGTGTAACCAGTGTGAACCGTGCGGAGCGGCGTTTATGCAGGCGTTGGATGCGTTGCGCAAGGCGGGCAACGTCCAGAATATTGAGCGCGAATAGCCTGCGGCTGGCAGCCGGTATTCGTATCTTTGCGACGCGCGAAGGAGCAGTAGTTTCTACACCGAAAGGTTGCTTCCGGCTGACCGGAACGTCCGCCGCCTTTCTCATGTCGGAAGTCCTGCCCGCGTTCGGTGGCGGGGATAATTCAGGCTTTCGCGGCACCGCAACGAAGTTGGCGAGTGTGTTCGGAGAACAACTCCAACAAGCAGGGATTCTCGAGGTCCCGGCTGAGGCGATAGCGTGTCGCAAGGATCAATGTCATGCGTCTCGCGTAGGGATAAGCCGCTCGACACCTTTGGCGTTGCGTGCTTTAGAGCGGCTTGTGGCTCTCGGTTTCGAACCAGCCAAACCTGTTTGTGCTGAAGGCTCGTTTGTTATTACCGATCTATGCGGATTGGATGCTGTCCTTTCCTTGCGGCTAGTCCAAAAGATTTTTCAGAGCGGTTGCCGATCTATCTCCGTTTGGCGGCGAGGCAAAGAGACTTTCTACGGTCCCATTTCCGAGCCCCGCTCCACCGTTTGTTGGTATTGTTTCAGAATGCGATTCTCGGATTCGATTGACCCTGCGGAAATGGGACTTATTGAAAACGACGAGACGGCTGCCAGGGTCATCGCTGAAAATGTCCTGCTGGCGATCCGCTACCCGGAGGTTGGAGGTTATGGGTGCGTTGTGGCCGACGATGGCCAGAATAGTTCGTTACATTCAGTCGTTCCGATGCCTTGGTGCAAAGTCTGTGGAGGTGTCGTCGTTCCGTCCCGGTTGCCGCGCTTGACGCATTCCACGCATGTTCCGGAAGGAATGCGCGTTTTTGCCGACCCTCGTGGAGGGGTAGTTAGGCAGATTTTCATTTTTGAGGGTAACGGGATTGACGCGCCGGCTGTTCCGAATTGTTGTAGCGTCAAAATTGCTCCTTTTCAGGATGAAAGGCTTTCAAATCCTGGCTTTGGCGGCGAAGGAAAGGGCGCTACACGGGAGGACGCCGTGCTAAGCGCGATCGGTGAGGGCGTCGAACGATATGCTGCTTCACTGTGGCATCCCTCGGCTTTGACTTATGCGTCTTTCGACGAGCTTGATGGTCGAGCATTCGATCCGCGGTGGTTGGTTTTGTATGACGATGCCCAGTATAACCGGCGTGATTTTGCATACGCGCGTTTTGATGCGCAGCGGCGGATGCATTGGACAACCGGGCAATGGCTTGACACGGGCGAAGAGGTGAAGCTGCCCGCGCTTGCCACATATCTCAGCTTTTCGGCAGAGGCTTCAGAGCAATTCGGGCAGACTACAAGCAATGGATTGGCCGCAGGCGCCTCCTTCGACGAGGCCGCCCTGCGCGCACTTTACGAGCTGATCGAGCGTGATGCGTTCATGCTGACCTGGCTGGCGCGACGGCCGGGGTTGAGGATCAACCCAAAGGGATCCGATGAGCTTATTGCCCGGGCATTGCGCGAAATCGAGGGACTTGGCGCGCACGTAGAATTGTTTTCGCTCGATGTAGGCACTGGGCATCCGACGGTGGTGTGTCTTGGCCTGGGAAACGGCCAGTCTTGGCCAGGCGCAACCATCGGTCTGGGGACACATGCAGATGTTGATGTCGCGCTTCGAAAGGCGGTGTTCGAGCATGGCCACTACGGACCGTATATGCGGCGGCTGATGCGGGAGGGTCAGCATAATGCCGTTCGCAACCACTCAGATGTTCGACGGACTCTTGATCACGGGCTGTATTATGTCCACCCAAAACATGTAGCGGCACTCAAGTCCTTTCGAGATGCCGGGCCTGCTGTTTCGCTCGATGAATTACGTTCCCGGTATCGGCAGAAAGCGACACTTTCCGCCTGCGTTTCAGGATTGCTAGAGGCGGGCATCCGGGTGGCGGCCGCCGACGTAACTTCTTCGGATGTTGCGATAGCCGGAATACGGGTGGTGCGTGCGTTCGGGGTTAATATGCAGCCAATTCATTTCGGTTTCGGGTACGAGCGTTTGAAGAGTCCCAGATTGATGGCACTCCTGTCGGATGAGGCGGAGACAACGCCACATCCGATAGCCTAGCCCGCAAATTTCATAGTGCGGCGTGAAAAGTCGTTTGGCGGGGTGGAAAAAACGAGATGGTCTGAGAAAGAGGATTGATGGATGGCGCTGAAGGCGTCCAGACGCCTCGGCCGAGGCGGAGGAGACTTCGGAGATGGTTTTTTCCGAAATGGAGGCGTCCCACTCCTCTGACGGACTCATCTCCAGCCTGTCGCAAAAAGGCAACATCGCGCACGCACTTTGAGTGGGTCAGTTGCATAAACTTGTGATTACATCTTGTTTTTAATGAATGAGTTGCAAATCTTCTCAAAGAGGCAACGTTCGGGGGAGGTTTCAGAAATTCCACATTTCCAACAGTATGAACCGAGGCCTCGTTTTTTCAGAACCAGTACAGGTGGTGTGTAGCCAAGAAATTCCCGAATCTTCTTTGTCATCCTGCGCGATGGGGAGGTGACACCGCGCTCCCGATTACTGACCGATGCGGAAGAAATTCCGACCTTTACGGCAACGTCTATTTGCAACCAGTGCAGTTCCAAGCGGTGCTTCTTGATTTGCTCGCCGAATGTCTGTGATTGCAATGGAATTCGCTGGTTTAATTTCCAATGCCGTGGGTATGGCCGGCGTGGCCGAGAAATTTGAAAAGGACAAAGCGAGAGAAGGAGCAGTATGTTTTTTATGGGGTGTGGTTGCATAAATTATCATGCAACCATTATTGCCTTTCTCGTGACAATTAGTTATCCGATTTGAACGAATCCAGAACGATCTGGCTCAAACTGCTGGTATTCCTCGACTTGAATGGGGTCACCAAAATACTCATAGTCAACCCCCTCTTGTTTCGACGAAGGAGTCAGATAAATCTCGTTTGGATGGAATAACACCGGCTTACTATTATGGTCCCCCCGGTCTAACACAAACCAGAAGCGTTTTCCCACTTGAATTGTATTGAAGATTGCGAAGCTTTGTTCTTCGCCTATCAAGATGGGTGCGAGGGTCTTTTTCGTCTTTTTCATATCTGTTTTCATTTGAGGCTTGGATGGTTTATTTGGTTCTCACCAATTTCGGTGGCTGCCAAACCTCAGCGTTCTTCGACGGCACCAAATCGTGTTCGCCGAACTGCGGCACCGGGAATTCGCTTGGCGCGTCCGCAACAAGATGGCGCGGGCGGTTTGTGCCGGTCAGCTTCTGCTCGTCGATCTGCCGCTGCAATGTCATGAACGCGTGGATGAGCGCCTCGGGCCGCGGTGGGCAGCCGGGAATGTGCACGTCCACCGGGATGTATCGGTCAATGCCGTTGAGCACGTTGTAGCCCTCCTTGAACGGCCCGCCGGAGATGGCACACGCGCCCATGGCGATGACGTATTTCGGTTCGGGCATCTGGTTGTAGAGGCGCACCACCTGCGAGGCCATTTTCTTGGTCACGGTGCCTGCCACGATCATGAGGTCCGCCTGGCGCGGCGAGGGACGAAAGATTTCGGCGCCGAAGCGGGCGAGATCGTAACGCGCCATGGTGGTGGCGATCATCGCGATGGCGCAACAGGCGAGGCCGAACTGCAGCGGCCAGATGGAGTTCCTCTAAGTTTCCGGTTTGGCCTCGCACAAAGACTGGAAAGAAGTTTGCCTCATTCGACGGCCCCGTTCTGGCTGGATGCGGCCAAGCGTGCGGACCGCTCGGCCAGTTCAAGATGAAATTGTTCCGGTACGGGGCGCGAGCCTGGCCATGGACTTTCTGGTGCAAGATTGGAAAATCATTACGCAAGGACTCCCAATCGATTGGTTGCGTTTGCGGTGGCGAACTCGCAGCCTTGCTGAACTTAACTTCCGTCTCTTTGGTTACGGTACCACCATCTCCTTCAAAGACCTCAATGGCAGTTTCAGTGATCATAACGACTCCTCAAATTGAGTTTGCGACAAATCATCATTCACTTTGCGTGTCTCCTGTTGCTTCCATTCGACCACGACTTTATAGATCTTCGTTGCCCGGCTCGCCACGTTGGCTTCGTCGATGCCGTCAATGGACAGGAGCTTGTTCTGCACATCCTGAGCGAGGACTGGCCCCATGCCGCAGCCGGGCGCCGTCAAAGTAATCTTCATGTCCGCCTTGTAACGGTCGGGCGCGCCGAGCGGATCGAGGCGGCAATCGTAAACCAAACCGAGATCGACCACGTTCACCGGAATCTCCGGGTCAAAACAGGTCTTGAGCTCGCTCCACACCTCCTTCTCCAACTGCTCGCGCGTGCGCGGCACTCCGGGGGACACGGCCTTGGCTGCCGCTATTTTGAAGAGCTTTGCCATAATGCTTGAGTCGGTTTGATGGTTGCTGAACGAGCCGGAGCCTCTGGCTCCTGTCAGGCGTTACTCATGGTGATGCGCGTCACAGGCCTGATTGGTCGGCGCGTCGGTCACGGCGGTGGTCGCCTGCACCAGTCCCGCTTTGAGCAGGTAGGCTTCCACCTCGTCGCCGCTGACATCGGCCAGCATGTGCCCGTTGACTTCGACACAAGGCGAAAGGTTCTGCCCGCTCTTTTGGACCATCTCCGCATAGGTTGACGGGTTGTTGATGACATCGCGATCTTCGTAATCCAGTGTGTATTTTCGCATGATGGCGCGCACGCCCTGGCTCCAGCCGCACGAGGGTTTCAAGTAAGCAAAGATTTTGGGTGGTTTCATCGATGTTTTGCGTTTTGTTTTGGTTTTTTGGTTGAGGTCGCTCGGAACCTTGCAGTTTCCTCCCGCCGGTAAATTGGTCTCACAAACGAGCCGACTCGGAATCCGCCCGGCCCTTCCCACGGTTGAAGCCCAAGGCGCTTATCCGCAACGAAGTCGCCAGACGACACCACTTCATTCCATTTCAAACGCCGAAAGCGCTCCGGAACGCCGGCTCTCGCGGGTGCTTCTGGTTCGCCCTTTCGCTGCGTTGATTTGGCTGGGCAGTTCATTGTCCTGGTTCGATCACACTCAGCCTTCGCCGTTGTTCCCAATCGCTTCGACCGGGCATCCCTCCATCGCCTCGCGGCAGAGGGCTTCTTCCTCCGGCGTAGTGGGTTGCTTAAAGACGTAGGAATAACCTCCGTCGTCATGGCGCATGAAATTGGCCGGGGCAGTCTCACGGCACAAATCGCAGTCGATGCACTGGTTGTCCACGTAGAATTTTCCGGGCACGCTTTCCACATATTTATTCGCAATGTCGGCCATAGACTCTCTTTCGTTTCTTGCACTTGGGCTCACGTCATCTCAGTCGGCTCGGCGTCGAGCGCCCGCTTTTCCAAAGCGCGTGCTTTTGAAAAGAATAGGCGGCGCAATTGTGCTTGGCAAGCGAATTTCTAAAGTCTTTCCTTTAGAAATAAATCACTGATGCGGCTGGCTTTTGAAACAGGTTTGCCATAAGCTCACCCGCATGAAGAAACGCGGTGCTATCCGCAAGAAATCAGAGCTGGTCCCCAATCGGCAAGCGATCCTGCGCCTGCTCAAGCGGCAGGGGCCGAGCGATTCGGAAACCCTGGCCGCGCAACTGGACATCTCTGCCATGGCCGTCCGCCAACACCTCTACGCCCTGCGCACTCAAAGGGAGGTGACCTACCAGGAAGAGCAACGCCCAATCGGGCGGCCCGCCAAAATGTGGTGTCTGACGTCGGCCGCCGCGCCGCATTTTCCCGACGCCCATGCGGGCTTGACCGTGAATTTGCTGAACGCGGTCGAACAGATCTTCGGCGCAGAGGGCGTCCAGCGCCTGGTGACCCGATGCGCCAAACAGCAGATTGCGGATTACCGCTCACGCATCCCCGTGCGCTCCCCTCTCCGAGCGCGCTTGGAGGTGCTGGTTTCAATTCGCAACGAAGAAGGCTTCATGGCCGAAGTGCAGCGCCCGCGTGACGGTTCGTTCCTGCTCATCGAGAACCACTGCCCGATTTTCGCAGCGGCCAATGTGTGCTCCAAGCTATGCGATGCGGAAATGGAAGTCTTCCGCGCCATTCTTGGCGAAGGCGTCACCATCGAGAGAGCGGAGCACATGGTGGCCGGCGCCCGGCGCTGCGTTTACCGCATTCGGACCGGCGAGAGTTGAACGAGCCGCTCGGACCGTGTCGCCAATCGACTGAATCGTGCGCGGCAGGGTTTCTTTTGGGCTTTCAGCACTCTGAACCAAGAACGCAGTTGGGCCATCGAAGGCTACGTGGACCCGCGCTACTCGCCGGGCGGTTCCTTGAAGCTGGTGATCGTATTCTGCAGCGCCTGCATTTGTGAATTTAGAACCGCCAAGTCACAGCAGCATGAACGCGGTAGCTGGCCGCTTTCACAAAAAGGCAACGACTTGGGGTTCGTTACCTTTGGTTTTTTGGATCGTTATTTCGTCAGTTTCTCGAACGGGTCATAGCCCATATACGCGATGATGCGAGGATAATAAGGAGCGGTGGGGAATAGCCGGTCACACTCCCAAAGGCTCAAGGTCCTGGCGCTAACCCCCAGTATTCGAGCGGCTTCCGATTGGCGGATGCCCGCTCCAAATCGTTTCTTCTTGAGATGTTGGCCGAGTGTCATAGGCTCTTTTGCGATTGGAAAACTGCGAGTCCAAACCGGCGCAACATCTTTCCGGGCAACGCTTACAACGCGGTCGCAAAAAGGCAACATCGCGCACGCCCGACGGCAAAATGCCCCACGAATCGAGAAGCTCGCCGCGTGAAATTCAAAATTATCTGGGCCGGATTTCGGGGCCGTTGCTCGACCGGATTGATTTGCACGTCGAAGTGCCGCAGGTGAAATTCCGGGAGAATGCCGGCGACCGCACGGGCGAGGCCTCCGCGCAAATCCGCGAGCGCGTCGTCAATGCGCGGAAACGCCAGCAGTCGCGTTTTGCGCACAAGCGGAAGATCACCTGCAACGCCCTCATGGGCCCGAAGGAACTCAAGG
>OCTA010004404.1_pt1 | contig 12355 bp, 13 predicted proteins | sample 1538991 | NCBI WGS metagenome assembly OCTA01 (sample SAMEA3539302, study PRJEB22396) | soil metagenome | biome: tundra; feature: field; material: soil | place: USA | collected 2010-05 | depth 0.15 m
GCCTGGAACCGGGACAAGAGCAAGGTCCTGCGCAGCCACAGCCCACCCGCCCGCGCCGGGTAGACCCTCCGCCCGAGGGTAGTGGCGGGCTACCAGGGTTCCCTCGCCCGACTGGAGTCGAAGGAAACGGCGGCCGTGTGCCTGCGGGCGTCGCAGGTCACGTGCCGCCGCCTCCTGCGCTATGACGACGCTTCTACTGCGACAACACCAGCTGGGTTCCGGTCAGGGCCTGGTAGTCGGCGGCCAGCAGGGCCTGGTCCACGCCCTGTTCGAACGTCGTGGTCGCGAGGTGCTCGGGCCAGATGACGACCCATGCCTCCTCGACGAGAGGGGCGCCCTGGACGACGCCATTCCAGAAGGACCGGGCGAACTCGGTCTCCTTAGCCCAGGTGATGAACTTGATGTCGGCCCTGGTGTAGCCGCCGCCGAGAATGGCGTGGCCGCCGTCGATAGCGGAGCCTGCGACATCAGTCCAGGTGCGGCCCTCGGAGAACTCCTTCTGGTTCGCGTCGAGCACCTGGACTCCCAGCCACAGCGCGCCGAATATGGCCAGGGCGGCCTTCACTTCGTCGAGGTTGGTGTGGTCGACCTTGGCGAAGGCGACAGCCTTCACGCCATCGGGGCCACCGGTCGCGTGCAGGTACTCCAAGCCGGTTTGGACGTCCATGCCCTGGTCGTTGCTGCTTCCCGGCCCGTCGGTGCTGCTGGTGCCATTCGGGTCGAAGCCAGGGTTTTGTGTCTGGTAGAACTGCCACACCTGCGCTTGGCTGGGGTAGTTCTCGGTCGTCAGGGCCGCGGTGACCAGACGGCGCATATTCGCCCAGGTGACCGCGTTACAGTCACCGGCGACGTCGTTGCCGAGCAGCTGCCAGCCGCTCAGCTTGGCGAGATAATCCTCCTCCGCCGGATAGCTGGGGACCGTGCTGGCCAGAAAGCTTCTGAACCGCAGGGCGGGCGCGTTCTTGGGAGATCGGCGACCATATTTGTACGGCATTTATGTCCTCCTCATGTGGCACAGCTACGGTCCGTGGGGCCCAGAATTCCGTCCCGGGCCAAGTAATCCGGAGCAGCGTGGTGCCGCCGTGATACGTCTGAGCCCACGATTCTTGCAGCCCACCCAGACCGCATGCGGTAGCCACGCGCTGGCTTAGCTGCGAGGGCGTGGCAAGACGCCCGGCCGCCGGCCGGGACCCGGACCGCTACGCGGGGGTAAGGACGGGTACTTCGTCGGCCAGCGCCGCGCGGGCCAGGTGCTCCAGGGCATGGTCGAGCGCCGCCGGCCAGGACGGCGGCCGGAACCCGGACGCGGCCCTCGCGTCGCAGCAGGCGGCCCAGGGATCGTTCCAGCTGTTGCATCGGGTCCGAGTCGGGCATCCCGAACCCGCCGCCCATGTCGCTGGTGTCAGCCGCGGCGTCTCCCGCAGCGGCACCTCCTTCAGGAAGAGGCCTCGACGATCAGCCGGATCGCGGAGGGCGGATAGCGGTGCAGCGCCGCGGGGGTCGCGACGGCCTTCGGGTTCACTCCGGGCGAGGCCGCTAGGGCCGAGCGCAGCCGCGCTGTTAGCGCGTTGGAGTAGATCGCGCCGAAGACCGCGGTACCGAACGAGCCGCCGAGCGTGCGGAAGAAGGTAACCGCCGAGGTCGCGACGCCAAGATCCTGATAGCGGGCGGTGTTCTGGACGATAGCCAGGACAGCAGGTACAGTCCGGCCGCCATTACCAGGAAGCCGACCACCGGGAAGATCTTGTACCGCCCGGTCCGCCCGACGAGGGTTCCGGTGCCGATCGACGTGATCAGCAGCCCGGCCACCATCGGCAAGGTCCGCAGACCCGAGGCGATGACCACGCTGAACACCGGGTCGCGGAACAGCCGCATGGGCAGGATCGGCTCGCGGGCGCGGCGCTCGATCAACACGAAGCCGGCCAGCGCCGCGACCGAGATGGCATACATGCCGATGATCGTCGGCGAGCTCCACGCGTAGGAGTTGCCGCCCAGGCTGGTGGCCAGCACCAGCCCGCCCGCACCGACCGCCACGCCCAGGTAGTCGATCACCGGACGGCCTGCCGCGGTGACCGAGGGGATGGTCCACGTCGCCAGCGCGATCACCACGACGCCGATGGGCACGTTGATGTAGAACACCCACCGCCAGGACAGGTCGTCGGTGAAGACGCCGCCGAGCAGCGGGCCGATGACCGTCGTCACGCCGAACACGGCGCCGAGCGCGCCCTGGTACTTGCCCCGCTCCCGGAGCGGGATGACGTCACCGATGGGCGCGGTGGCGGTGACGGTCAGGCCGGACAGCGCGGACCCGACGATGAAGATCACCATGCTGACCTGGAACACCCACTTGCGGCCGAACAGGTCGCCCAGCTTGCCCGCCAGCACGGTCGCGATCGTGTCGGTCAGGATGTACGAGGTGGCGACCCAGCACACGTGGCCGGCCCGGCCGAGATCCCCGACGATGGTCGGCAGCGCGGTCGATCCGAGCAGGATCGCCACGAAAATCAGGTTGACCGCCCGCCTGGTGAGCTCCTGCGGGCGGGCCGGGGCGGCCCGTGATTGGATAGCAGGGTGACCAGGCGGCTCGACGCGGAGATCGTGGTTCCGGCCCAGTGCGAACTGGCCGAAGGGCCGGTCTGGGACGCTCGCCGGGGCCTGCTCCGCTGGGTGGACATCCTTCCCGGCCACGTGCACGCGCTCGATCCGGCCACCGGCGCGCATACCTGGTTCGACGTCGGCCATCCGGTCGGCACCGTCGGGCTGACCCGCAGCGGCGGCCTGGTGCTCGCGCTGGCGGACCGGTTCGCCCTCGCCGACCACGACGGCCAGAATTCCCGGCGGCTGGGCGAGTTCACCGTCGACCGTTCCGTTTTCCGGTTCAACGACGGCAAGCCCGATCCCTGGGGGAACTTCTGCGCGGGCACCTGCACCTGGGCGCACGGCGGTCCGCCGTGCGCCCTGTACCGGCTCAGACCGCACGGCGCGGTCGGCGAGATCGTCGGGGACGTCGGCCTGTCCAACGGCCTGGACTGGTCCGATGACCACACGGCGTTCTACTTCGCCGACAGTGCCACCGGGGGAGTGGACGTGTTCGACACCGATCCCGAGACCGGCGCGCTGGGCGCCCGGCGCCGTTTCGTGACGGTCGGCGGCGTGCCCGACGGCCTGACCCTCGACGCGGAAGGCGCCCTCTGGGTCGCCGTCTGGGATTCGGCTGAGCTGCGGCGCTACACCCCGCAGGGTCAGCTCGACACCGTCGTCAGCCTCCCGGTCAGCCAGGTCACCTCGGCCGCGTTCGGCGGCGCCGACCTCGGCACCCTGTACATCACCACCGCCCGGGAGAACTTCACCCCCGCCGACCTGCGCGAGCAGCCGCACGCCGGCGACATCTTCGCCTGCACCCCCGGCGTCCCCGGCCGCCCCCCCTTCCTGTTCGCGGCCTGACGTAGCAGGAACCCGTTAGCATCGCGTCGTGTGGAACCTCAACCCCTGACGCCGTCGCTCGCTGCGCTCCTGGAGCGCTACCGCCCTGAGAACGAGGACGAGGCCGCTGACGTAGAACGCCTGCGAGCACTCGTGGCGGCCACGGGTGACCCGTGGCGGCGCGAGCTCCCGTTGCACGTCACCGCGTCCGCGCTGATCGCGCACCCGCCCACGTCCCGGGTGCTGCTGCGCTGGCACCAGCGTCAGCAAGGCTGGCTCCAGGTCGGCGGCCATGGCGACCCGGGGGAGAGCGACCTGCTCGCCATCACCAGGCGAGAAGCGCAGGAGGAAACCGGCCTGCCGGACCTGGAGCCGTGGCCAGACGCGGGAATCCGCCACGTGGTCATCGTCAGCGTCCCGGCCGGCAAGGGCGAGCCCGCGCACGAGCACGCCGACATCAGGCTCTTCATGGCCACCAGCACCCCGGCCGCGGCCCGCCCCGAGAATGCGGACGCCCCGCTGCGCTGGCTGTCCCTACCCGCGGCCTACGACGCCGCCTCCGAGCCCAGCGTCAGGGAGACCCTGACCAGGATGGAGCGCCTGCTCATGCCGTGAGCGCGGCCGGTCCGCGTACGGTGGTGGTCGTGCCGCGCGTGCCGTGGTGGGGCATGATCTCCTCGGCCGGATCGCCGACCCTGCTGGTGGGCGGGTCGACGGTTGCGGCCGGGCTGCAGCCGCGCTCATACAACCCGGTGGCCGACACGATCAGTTCCCTGGCGGCCGCCGGCGCTGCCGACCGGTGGGTGATGACCTGGGCCCTGGTCGCGGCGACCGGCTTTATCGCTATGACAGCCTGGCCGAGCGGGCCTGGCCGGAATACAGGCGCTATGGCCACTGGCCGTGGTCCTGACCTGCCGGCGCCGTGAGCACGGGCAAAGGATCTGAGAACCCGGTGGCCAGCGCACCGACGGCGGCGCCGATCCCCAGGGCCGTGGCCACTGATCAGGGACCAGTTGTTCAGAGCGCTCTTCTCCGCGGCGAGCTCGTCCGTCTGCGAAAGGAGAGCGGGCTGACCCAGGAGCAGGTTGCCGCGGACCTGGAGTGGTCGCCGTCCAAGCTGATCCGTGTCGAGGGCGGCCGTAGCTCGATCACCAAGGTGGATCTGGATGCTCTCCTCACCAAATATGGAGTCACCTCGGAGAGCACCCGTGAGCGGCTCCAGGCCCTCAACAAGGGCGCACGCGAGCGAGCCTGGTAGGACAAGTACCGCGACGACATCTCCCCGACTTATCCCGACTACGTCGGCTTCGAGGCTGGGGCCGCCTTCATCAGGCAGTTCGAGTCTGGGTTCGTACCCGGTTTGCTGCAGACGCGTCAGTACGCTGAGGCGGTTACCGAATACTCGGTGAACGCGGCCCGGGTCAAGCCGATCGTCGAGCTGCGGCTGCAGCGCCAGTCCGAGCTGGCGCAGCGATCGCCGCAACCCCGCCGGTACTACGTCATTGATGAAGCTGTGATCCGCCGGCATGTCGGTATTTCGAAGGATCCGGCCATCATGCTGGACCAGCTCCGCGCCATCGCCGATGAGCTAGAGAGGAATCCCCTGGTAACGCTTCGGGTCATGCCTTTTACCGCGGGCGCACACCGGGGCCTGTCCGGTCCGTTCACCCTGCTCGAGTTCGACGGAGGGCTGCCCGATGTCCTGTACATCGACGCAGGCCGAGCGCCGTTCGCGAGCATGGTCGCTAGTAACGATCCGCGCGTCGCTGAGTACCGGGACGACTTTGAAACCCTGCTTGAAGACGCATTGCCTGCCGATAAGTCGATCGAGCTCATACGAAGCGTGGCGGAGGAGATGTCCTAACAGGATTACTTCCTGGCCGCGCCAGTAAGACCCGCCCGTCAAGCCACGTACACACCAGGAGCCCTATAGCAGCACATCCTTTGAAAGCCGGACAGTCTCGTTCACCGGACATATATACCGGCAAAGCCTTGCCGCTTACACTCTATGGCGAAGGATGCCCACAGAGTGGTGGTTGGTTACGCTTTGTGGTCTCTTGTATGTTCGGAGGCGCCGTCCCGAGTCATCGGGCTCTTCGAAACAACCGGCGAACAAAGGATTGCTCAATGGCTGCTCAGCCAAATCGGGACTCGACACTTCACTGGCGCAAGAGCAGCGCAAGCGGCGGCGAGGGCGCATGCGTAGAAGTAGCTCAGTTGGGTTCATCTGTGCTGGTCAGAGATTCCCATAACCGGTCAGAGGCGGTACTTGCGTTTACCCGCGCTCAGTGGCTTGGGCTCCTGCGGCGCATCCGGAACTCAGGCTGAGCCCTGCAGGACCGCGGCCTACGCGCCGTCGTCCAGCAGCTTCCTGAGCCGTCCCAGCCGCTCGGTCCGCTCGCCCGCGAACCGTTCGAGCGCCGCCAGGATGTGCGCCTCGTCCAGGTGCGCCTCTTCGATGACCTCGTCCACCGAGCCGCCGGTGCGCCACCGGTCGTCCCAGTCCGACGACAGCGAGTACTCCCGGGCCAGCGGGCCGTCGGCCCAGTCCCGCATCAGCTTGAACGCTCCGTTGGTGATGACCATGGCGTCGAGCCCGGCCGCCGGGCCCGCGACCGAGCGCTGGTAAGCCAAAGGCTGGCGGGCGAACAGCTGCGGGCTGATCGCCGCGACGATCCGCACGTTGATCCCCCGCGCGGCCAGCTCGGGCAGCAGGTTCACCACGTTCCGCGTCGGCATGGTGCCGCGCAGGAAGACGGTGCCGCCGCGAGGCAACCCCGGCTCGTAGTCCCGGAGTACATACGCGCCGCGCGCGGCGGCGAGATGGGACGGGATGCCCAGCGCCTCGCGGTCAGGTATCTCCACCGGCGGCCGGGTCAGGTGCAGCGCCACGATCGGGACGTCGAGGGAGAACGCGGCGCCGAGCAGGACCGGCACCTCGTTGTACTCCCACGGATGCAGGTCGATGACGTGCCCCTCGGGGAACAGCTGGGTGACCCCGATCGAGAAGATGCCGAAGTGGGTGCGCGAGTCTTCGGCGGTTTCCGGTCCTGAGTGCCCCGCGATCCAGAGCAGCTTGCCCACCTTGAGCTCGGTGTCCTGAGCCAGCTGGCTGAACAGCCGCATCGGCCCGTACTTCAGGTAGGAGAACGAGCCGTAGGTGGAGCACGCGCCCCAGAAGCCGTCGAACTCCTCGAACGGATTCGAAGCCAGGTTGACCGTGGCCAGCCCGGCGACCAGTCCGGCGTTGGTGAACTCGGTGATCTCGGTGGGCAGCAGCGCCCCCGTCGGGTTCGCCGACCGCTCGTACCAGCCGGTGCCAGGGGCGCCGTCGAAGTCGTGGCCGAATCCGGCGATGTTGGTGGATTCGGCCAGGTCAGCCGAAGCGGCGATAAACAGCGGCCGGCCGTAATCCCGCAGCGCCAGCGAGTTGACGTAGGCGCCCCAGGCGGCCAGCCCGGCCCGGTTCGGCGCCTGCTCGCCCGGTTTCTTCCACATGCTGTCCGGGTAGCTGGCCACGTCGAAGATGCGGCGGTCGGAGAAGACTTCAGGCTGGCCAAGCCGGAACCCTTCGACCGATTCAGGCACGGTGCCCGCGATCGCCAGCAGCCGGTCCGACAGCCAGGTCACCAGGTCATCGTCACGGCGCAGCACGCTCATCGCGACCCGCAGGTTCGCGGCCGCCTGGGCCTGTACAGCGGCAGGATCCGAAGAGGCAGCGGAGTCAACGCCCTCATAGACGACCCCGTAGCGGTCCATGAACCGCTTCCGCCCCGCCCAGAACGGCTCGGCGTTCATGCCGAACGGCGTGCCGTGACTGGCCGCGTCGACCTTGCCGTAGCCGCGGCCCTTCTGCGTGACGAACCACGCCATCGTCGGCACCTGGCCCGGGTTGGCGCCGTAGGCCGCGTCCAGGACCGTCCGGGTCACCGGTCCCCACTCCATGCCGTGCTCGGTGCCGGTGACCCGCCAGCCGTAGGGGGCGAACCAGTCGGCCGGCCTGCCCGCCACCACGCTCGAGGCTGGCCGCGGGTCGATGCCGAAGTCGTTCCAGTCGACCATGAAGACCAGGTTGTCCAGGCCAAGTCCCCATGCGGTGTTCTTGGTCTCGTGAGCCGCACCGGGGGTGAGACCGCCTTCGCCCTCGAACACGAAGACCTTCACCTGGCCGGCGCCCGCTAGCTTCAGGCTGAGCGCTTCGCCCGCGGCGGGCGGCATCCCGTGCCCGGATGGTCCGGTGTTGAACTTCAGGAAGAGGGTCTTGCCCTGCATCTCGGCGTGCCCGGGCAGTCCGCCGCGGCGGCGGAGCCGCAGCAGCCATTCCCAGGTCAGCGCCCAGCGACCGTCATCGGGAAAGACGAACTCGGCCGCCCCGGTGCGCTCGTGCCTGGCCCGGACCGCTTCGTTGAGCACCGCGAGGGTGGCGTAGACCAGCGGCACCGTGTGGCCCGCGGACAGCACGAAACGGTCCCCGAACCGCCGCCACGGCCGCAGCACGTCCCAGCGCATGGCGCCGGAAAGCAGCACCGCCAGCATCATGTGCACCTTGGATCGCGACCCGCCCGGATGCCCGCTCTGGCGGTAGTTCAGCGCCAGGTCGATGCACTCGTCGACGAGATCCTTGACCATCTCGTAGCGGGCGAAATCGGGTTCGGCCGCGGCGAATAGCTGCCCGGCGTCCAGGTCGCGGCCCGAGCGTGCCGGGAACGCCGTCCCAGCCGGCATTTCGCACCTCCTCGCTCGTCACGCCACAGGTACGGCCACGCCCATGCCAGCGTGCTGGAGTCGACGGTACGGCCGAACGGACGATCCTGCTCACTCGGTCGAGAACATCAAGTCCGCGCTGGAAGCGGTCAGGGCGCAGCTGAACCAGCCACCACGCATACCGTCCCCGGCACGCTGGACCCGAGAGGCTGCCCGGACGCGCTGGATCAGACCGGCTCGCCTTCGCCCTCGTCCGTTTCCAGGAACTCTGCCATCGCAGCGCCCATCGACAGATCACCGGGCTGCAGGCCGTCACCACCAAAGCCGGGCGGGCTGTCCGGGTTGATCTTTACGAAAGGCGGCAACTGCGGCTCAGACCACACGACGTTCTTGCGCTTGCCCATGACCCAGCGCCTAATCCTGACCATGTTCTTCTTCTTACCCACACCACCATCAATAACCGTTGCGCGGCGAACTGCCTGGAGCCATTTGCGGATTCACCCGCGGCCCCGCCGCGCTGGACGCAGGCGGCTGGATGTCGCGGCGGGTGACGGAGAGATAGCCGGCCAGGGCGGCGACCAGGATCGCCACGATTACGGCCGTTTTCCCTGATCCGAAGCCGATGCCGCTGAGCGAATGCGGCCGCCCGAAGTAGTCGGCGAACGACGCCCCGAGGGGCCGGGTCACCACGTAGGCGAACCAGAAGGCGGCGACCGCGTCGAGCCCGTACCGCGACCAGGCCACCGCGGGGATCAAGATGATGAGGCCGAACATGATCCCGGACGCGAGATAGCCCAGCCCCAGGACCGTGGCGGTGAAGTCGCCGAGGGCGGTGCCGAGCGCGAAGGTGGCGAACACCACGGCCCAGTAATACATCTCCCGCCGCCGCGTGATGATGCTGTGGATGGACAGGGTGCCCTCGCTGCGGTCCCAGCGCCAGAAGATCAGCGCGAGGACGACGGCCCACAGCAGCGTGGTGCCTGCGTAGGGGATACCGGCGAACAGGTGCAGCGCGTCCGACACCCCGGTGCCGAAGATCGCGATCACGTAGGCCAGGAACCAGTAGGCGGCCGCGGTGTAGCGGCGGGTCCTGAACTGCCAGACCAGGGCGATGGCCATCAAGATGGCCTCCACGGCCCCGCCCACCAGCCGGCTGCCCTGGGCCAGGTAGTCAGAGACCGCCTCGCCGCCGCAGGTCGTGAGGACCTTGACCACCCAGAACAGCCAGGTGATCTCCGGCACCTTCGCGGCCACAGGCTCGGGGAGGAAAACCTCCGCCCAGCTGCGGCTGCGAACGGGCGCGGACCTCACCCTGCTTACCTCACCCTCTGCGTCCCGCGTAGCGATCCGGACCGGCATCCGGCATCCTAGCGTGACCGGCCCGGCGGGCCACCGGCCTCACCTTGGCGATATGCACCAGGCTGTGGTAGGTGACCACCGCGATGGCCAGGTGCATGACGATGAGTACCGCGACCGCGCGGCCCGGCTGGCCCAGGTCCAGGATGTACAGGTCCGGGAGCCAAAGCATCAGCGTGACCAGCACCGCCAGCCGGAAGAATAGCCAGCGCGGCGCGGAACTTATACGGGTGACGACCGGCCAGGCCAGGCAGGCGATCACCACGCCGACGACCGTCAGCTTGGCGTAGTCGGAAAACCGGAAATGGACGTAGCCAAGGGTTGAGGGGAAGATCGCCGTGCCGATGCGGACGCAGATCGCGTCGGCCGCCAGCGACCCCGCCACCGAGACGATCAGCGCCACCAGAAGGCGCAGGGCCGAGGGCTGCTGGTGAGCCGAAGGGTCAAAGTCAACCCGGGCCAGCTTGAGTACGCGATTCAGCCATGTCGGCAGTCCAGCAGGCAAAGGTCCCCTCCATCGTCAGATGACGCTAGCCCAAGGTATGCCGTACCGGCCCGCGAGCGGGATAGCCGGGAGGACGAAATCTACCCTCCCCGTCTCATCCTCAGGTCGCATGCAGACCAGCGGTACGCTGCCGGTAAGTCACCACGAAGGACGCACCTTGGGCACCATGACCGAGCTTCCCCTCTGGCCGAAGCGCGCAGCGGCGGCGACCGTACGCTTGCGGCCCGCGCGGCCAGGGCCCGAGCTGGCCCAGCTGCCGCCGGATGAGATCACTCGCGGCCTGTTCTCCAGCGGCCGCCGCGTCGCGCGCACCCACCCGCTGGCGACCGACGCACTGGTGGCGGCGGTGCTCCTGGCCCTGTCCTCGGTGTGGCTGGCGGGGTCAGCGTTCGCGGGCCCGCGCGCCGCCATCTTCCAGACGGTGCTGATCGCCATGATCGCCGTCCGCCGCATCTGGCCGGCCGCGGTGTTCCTGGTGACCAGCGCCATCGCGCTCGCCCAGTGGCTGCTGGGTTTCCCGCTGCTGGGTGACGCGGCGCTGCTTGTCGCGCTCTACACGGTGGCGGCTCACCAATCACGCGCCCGGGCCCTGCTCGCCGCCGGGCTGCTCGAAGTCGGTGCCGTCATGGCGGCGGTCAAGTGGGAGCCGGCCGGGACGTCGGAACGATCGCTGATCTTCCTCACCGCTACCGTGGTCGCCGCGCTGTTCACCGGCCTGACCGCGGCTTCGGGGAGCAGGTATCTGGCCTGGATGGATGAGCGCGCCCGCAGGCTCGAGACCGAGCGGGACCAGCAGGCCGAGATCGCGGCGTCCGCCGAGCGGACCAGGATCGCCCGCGAGCTCCACGACATCGTGTCCCACAGCCTGTCCGTGGTCATCACGCTGGCCGACGCCGCGGCCATCGTGGGCCGGGCCGACCCTGATCAAGGGGCCGAGGCGATGACCGAGGTCTCCGAGGTCGGCCGGCGTGCCCTGGCCGACATGCGGGCCATGCTCGGTGTGCTGCGGACCGACGAGTCGCCGTCCGGACTGGCCCCGCAACCGGGTGTCGCCGAGCTCGGGGCGCTCGTCGACGGGGTCCGTGCCACGGGCCTGTCCGCCGCCCTCGTCGTCGAAGGCACGCCCTTCTCCCTCGGCGGGGCCGCCGAGCTGACCGTCTACCGCATCGTGCAGGAGGCGCTGACCAACACGCTCCGGCACGCCGCGGCCGGCCATGCGCGGGTCACTATCGCCTACGCCGATCCCGGGGTGACGGTCCGGGTGACCGACGACGGCACCGCCGCCGGGCCGACCTCAGGCCGGGCCCCCGGCCAGGGCCACGGCCTGGTCGGCATGGGTGAACGGGTGGCCCTGCACCATGGCACCCTGCACGCCGGACCCGCCGCCGACGGAGGCTGGCTGGTCGAGGCGACCTTCCGCCCAGAACAGGTCACCCCGTGAGCGAGCTACCCAGATGAGCATTTCCGTCTTGCTGACCGACGACCAGCCGCTGCTGCGCCGCGGCTTCCGCATGATCTTGGAGGCCGAGGGTGACATCACGGTGGCCGCGGAAGCGAGCAACGGCGAGGAAGCCATCGATCTGGCTCGCCGTCATGCGCCGGACGTGGTGCTGATGGATATCCGGATGCCGGGCACTGACGGCATCGAGGCGACCCGGCGGATCACCGCCGCGGACGCCCGGGTCCGGGTGCTGGTCCTGACGACGTTTGACCTGGATGAGTACGCCTTCGGGGCGCTGCGGGCCGGTGCCAGCGGCTTTCTGCTGAAGGATGTGCGCCCGGCCGATCTCGTCGCCGCCATCAGGACCGTCGCGGCCGGTGACGCGGTTGTCTCGCCCCGGGTGACCCGCCGCCTGCTGGAGGAGTACGCCCAGGTGCTGCCCCTGTCCGTCAGCCAGCAGGCGGAGCGCTACCCGCAGCTGTCCACGCTGACCGAGCGCGAGCGCGAGGTGCTGATCGCGGTGGCCCAGGGCCTGTCCAACGCCGAGATCGCGGTCAGCTTGTACGTTTCTGAGGCGACCGTGAAGTCCCACGTCGGCCGGATCCTGGCCAAGCTCGGGCTGCGGGACCGGGTCCAGGTGGTGGTGCTCGCCTACGAGGCCGGCCTCATCCAGCCCGGCCTGCGCTAGCCGGCTGTTAGATCCGGACTGGAATCCTGGGAGGCGGAGACGGGAATCGAACCCGTGTACAGGGCTTTGCAGGCCCTTGCCTAAGCCACTCGGCCACTCCGCCGCAAGGGCAAACGACCCTCGAGAGCGGACGACGGGATTCGAACCCGCGACCCTCACCTTGGCAAGGTGATGCTCTACCAACTGAGCCACGTCCGCATGCACCTGGGTGCGTTGAGAACTGTAGCCGATCCTGCCG
>OCTA010004406.1_pt1 | contig 12352 bp, 11 predicted proteins | sample 1538991 | NCBI WGS metagenome assembly OCTA01 (sample SAMEA3539302, study PRJEB22396) | soil metagenome | biome: tundra; feature: field; material: soil | place: USA | collected 2010-05 | depth 0.15 m
TCCGAATGTGTCCCACCTGCGGTGACATGGTTCGATTGGTTGTGCCGCCGCAGCCGGCTGCCGATACTGCTCCGCGGCGCGGCCGGAGGCAGACGCGCGATCCACGTGCCGACCAGGATCCGCACGCGAAGAAGTGCCATGGAGAGCCGCGATCGGTGACTTTGGGTCAACAGTCCAAGGCGGACACGCTGCGACTTCTTGTGGAAGGCATGGAGGAGCAGGGTGAGGATGGAGTGGCCTGGGCCTGGTCGATCGGCACGGCCCTACTCGAAGGTGCGCGAAGGCACTTCGAATTGGATGACGACGATCTCGATGTAATCGTCCAGACCGCCAGGAACTCCGATGGGCGCAATCGTGCTCTGGAAATCCTGTGGGTGGACAAAGTTCTCGGCGGCTCCGGCATTATCAACGCGATGGTTCGGGAGTTCCAGCAGGTTGCGCGCGCCGCCGTGCGGCACCTGGAGGGTCATGATTGCCCGGCATCCTGCTATCGCTGCCTGCGCAGCTACCGCAATCAGCGGGTACACGGTATTCTCAACTGGAGGCTGGCCATGCCTTACCTGCAGGCCGCCGCCGCAAGCGAATTGGCCCCCCTGGCTGCCACCGCGCCGGCATCGAGGACTGAGGGGCCAGCGTGGGATGAGGCGCGCCGGGAAGGCTGCGAGTCGCCGCTGGAATTCCGGCTTCTCCAAGCGATCCGCGCTGCCGGGTTGCCGGAGCCGCTTAAACAGCATGAAGTTTACGACACCCGCGGCCGCCTGTTGACCCGAGCCGATTTCGCCTACGTCACGCCGGAGCGTATTCTGATCTACGCCGACGGCCTGGAATTCCATTCGGCCATCCGCCAGCGCATCCACGACACCCGGCAGTCCAACCAGCTTCAGACAGAGGGTTGGAAGGTGCTGCGTTTCTTGGGGCCGCAGGTCTACCGAAATCCTGACGATTGCGTCACGCAGCTCCAGCAAGCCCTGGCTATGTAGAGGAACTATCACATGGAAGCGCGCCACGACAACCACCTTCGCAACCGGGATATCGAATACCATGTGCAATTTTGCGACCTGCCTGCCACAGTCTCGGGCACTCGGTTTTTCCAAACCGTGCTGGACCCAGCAGTTGGCACCGAAGTAGTTCTCCTCCTCGTAGATCAAACCGACTTCGCGCACCAACTCGCGAACCGGAATCCGTTTGAGTTGCGCCTCAAGACTGGAGCGGTTCATACGAGCGTTGGACCCCTGACCTTCCTCCTGTGGTGGATTCCGCCAGTTACGGATGGCATGCCATTTGCACTGTACGAGCATCTACTGAACCCGACGGAGCACGGCGCTTGCGAAATGGTGCGGAGGCTCTCTGCGCAAACGCACCTCCATGTACTGTTAGTCGGCCCAGGCCAGAAACTGCTCGACTGTTACGAGTTCGAGAACACTTTCGAGTGCGATGCCCTGCTCCCCATCATTGAGTCTGCTATAACAGGTCCATCGCTCGATCTCGACGCCGCTAAGCGAGAGTATGAGGATATGTATGACCTCCAGACCCTCTTTCAGATGGAACCCGAACAGTACTCGGATGCAGTAGGTGAAGACGAGGAGGGAGCGCAAGATGCATCGGAACGCGGGAATGCCATTGATTGGAGCGCGGTTGAACCTGCGGCGAAGTTGGCGTTCGATATTTGGATGGGCCAGCCAGAACTGATCTGGGCCAAGAAGGCGTTCGAGGTGCTGGTGGCCGCGGGCCTTGTCGAGCAGACCGACGCTTTCAGCTGGCACATCGCGGTTTTCCGAGTCCTGGTGCTTGGCGGCATCTATCGGGATTTTTGCGATGCCGCATGGGATGAGACCTCTTGGATCGACTACCAGGAATGGTGCGAGCCGGACGGCGTTGTCGATCGGTTCGTTATCGGGCAGCTTTTTGCGTGGACGCCCGGTTGGGACGCAGACGAGGAAGTGGAGTTCTCCATCGCGCTAGACCGGCTGGTTGAGGCTGAACGCGACATCGTCGTTGAGGCCCTTCTTAATGGCTTTGGCGGCATCCCGGGGCTATTCGCATCGCTCTGGAAGAGCCGGAGGGATTTGGACGACTTGGAAGAGGAGTTCGAAGAGGACGACTGCTTTGAGCCGGATGATGCCGGCAAGGCAAAGGCTTACGAGTTTGTGGCCGAGGGTTGCCCGCGGCTAGCCGACCTGGCGGAGTAGTCGTCGGCGCCAAGAAGCCGTCGCGCATCGTCCACTGGACATCGTTATAGCGTGATCGATCGGAAAGACACGTACCGAATCGTGAAGCCTGCGAAAATGTTTGAGCCACTCCGAGCAGAATCGCTGTGATGATTGATTCCACGCGGGATCCACCCGGGCCTCGATGATATCCTAAGCCCCGGTCGTGCTCCTGTCTCTTGAATTCGCCCAGGCCCTCCTTTGAGGGGCCCACAAGACGACCTTCGTGATCGCCCGGATTCGCCTTTCCGCAAGGGCGCTGTGCTCGATTGGGGTAGCTAGATCCAATATCTCTTCTTGGATGTCGGGTGTCAGGTTGAGCAGGTTCATGACCTGGGTGATCCTGGTCCGGGTCACGTACCCTAGTCGCGCCAAATCGGCGTAGTCGCGGACCTCGCCGCAGTCGACCATGTCCTGGAACTTGAAGGCGAGGGCCATATGGCGAGCGATGCGCGGAATGCGTGGTGGCTCCGGCACCTCCGGTTCCTTCGGCCTCGCGGGGCGACCGCCGACGTACGCGCGAATGACGTTGGAGGCAGTCAACCCACAGACATGGGATCGCTCCTCCAGCCCCTGACAGGGGTATTGTTTTTGCTCGTCTGTACCGCGGACGCCGAGGAAATCTGGGGAGGGATCAGCCAAGAGAAGGCTCTCACCGTTTTCCACTGGGTCTCGGAGGAATTCCGCAAGTATGCTCGCGCCAAGCACCAGCAGTCTTGAACGCCTGCCTGGGAATTGTCAGGCGACGCGCGGCGCTGGTTGACCAGCCCGCGTCACTTTGACTCTGCCGCCGGATTGGAACCGGCTCTTTGAAGGGCGGTTGCCATGTCTTTCCGAAGGTCATCGAGATCATATTGGACCGCGATCTTTCGTTGCCGCACGTAGTTCATCATTTCCCATAACGAGACATTCGCGTCCCCGGCAGCTCGAGCCAGCGTCATGCAGCCGTCGCCGTACTGCCTGGCGTAATACTCTCTCTTCCAGTCACCGACCGCCTTGTGCAGCAGTTTCCGGAGAGCAGTTGAGCGGTCCGTCTGCTCTACCCGCTCAATCATCTCCAGGTCCTGGACCAATTCCACTGGCAGCCTTGATCCCACCATCTGTTCCTTCCTCATCGTCCTGCCTCCCTTCCGCGCCGCAAAATCTCCCCTACAACGTCGGGCGATAGCCAGATCACCCGGCTGAGTTCGTTAATCGCGGCCTCCAGCCCACCGAAGTCCAGCTTCCCGCGAAAAAAGGCCTCCAGCAGCACCCCAGCCGTTCCCATGTATCGCACCGCCGTTGCCTCGGCCATGAGCCTGGCCTCTTTATCGTCCAGCAAAACGATGGCCCCACGAGACGACGCCAGCGCGATAGCCTCGGCTTCGCCCTCGTGCAACCGGCTGCCTTTCAAGATCCGCCGACTCAGCCGCCGCTCACCCGAGGTCGGCGTGACTTCAAGCATCCACTTTGCCTCGAACGCCGCTTCGATCAGGCTTACTTCCGGCGCGTGAATCTTCTTGCCGCCCTCAACCACTTCCGCCTTGACGCGAGGGCCAACGGCAACCTCACCGTACAACTCCATAAGCAACCCGAGCCGACCGGTCTTCGCCAACGCGATCAGCACCGAAGCATCAGCAATAATCACCGCGATTCCGACGGGACCATACCGTCCTCCTCTTCCATGCTAACAAACGTACCATATGTTTGCAGGCGGGCCTGCGATCATCCTAACGCGATGCTCCTTCAGTTGGGTGCCCGCACAGTTGCTCGAACAGGCAATTCGCGCAGTAACGAAGCCTCCGCGAGTCGCCGGCACCAACCCGCACGGCGGACGCCTTCCCACCGCAGAAGCCCTCAACATAAGTCACAACGCGTCGCCAGGGCTGCGCCACCGTGCATGATGGCGGCTGACTACTAACAAACGCCATTCAGGTCGAGTTACCACCAACCAACGCCGACTAATGCCAAGTACTGTCGTGGGTGTCACTTCCTAGGTCCGCCTACTGCCAGTAGTGAGATCGAGGACCTCCGCCTGGCTAACTTGAGACAGTTATCCTCCTAGGTCCGCCTACTGCCAGTAGTAAGTAGGTCCGGCAAACGGAATTGTGGGACCGTGAGTGTCTTATTATCACCAATATTTGACTGCAACTCGATCATGCCCCCAGCAAGCTCCGCCAACCGTTTCGAAAGGCCCGTTCGTAAGTCAATCACAGCCCCTAAACGTTAACTAGTTTGGCGGGGCACAACTCGGAACTTGGCGCTATGTGCCGTTGGGACCCCAGCCGCCCGCGACATCTAAAGTCCGGATTTGACGCCGTCTCTGGATTCAAAATGCTAAGGCAAAATATCCTTGCCAACATAATCGCTCGTGGCTGGGGCGTCATCTCGGTATATCTATTTGTTCCGCTCTATCTCAAGTTCCTCGGGATCGAGGCATACGGGCTTGTCGGGTTCTATTCCACATTGCTGAGCGTCCTTGCTTTCGCGGATATGGGATTCACGGCCACCCTGAACCGGGAGATGGCCCGGCTTTCCGTGCGCAGGGACTCCGCCACAGAAATGAGAGATCTGCTGCGCACGTATGAATCGACATATCTTTGTACTTCTTCAGTCTTAGCGGTCATCGTTTGGGCTTTGGCTCCGGTAATTGCCGGCTACTGGCTTCGCTCCAAGGTCTTGCAGCCGCACGAAATGGCAGCAGCCATCCGACTGATGGGAGTTGCCATTGCTTTTCAGCTACCTTCTGGGCTCTATATTGGCGGGCTTATGGGACTCCAGAGACAAGTCCGGGCGAATTCTGTACAGATCGTGTGGGGTGTATTCAGGGGATTTGGGGCGGCTCTGGTATTATGGTTTTTCTCTCCGACGATCTTCGCCTTTGCCTTGTGGCAACTGATCTCCAATGCCGCCTATTGCTTGGTCGCTCGTCTCAGTCTCTGGCACGCCCTGCCATCCAGCCCAGGCCAATCCCAGCCGCTTTTCCGGTGGCAGGTGTTCCGCAACACGTGGCGTTATGCAGCGGGCATGGCGGGCATGGCTGTTGTTTCCACGCTCTTGACCCAGACTGACAAACTAGCAGTCAGCAAGATGCTCTCGCTGGAGATGCTCGGATATTATACGATTGCCGGCGCCCTGGCCTCGGTTCCCCTGATGCTGGCCAGCCCCATCGCCTCGGCCGTATTCCCGCGTCTCACGGGACTGGTTACCTCAGAGGACTCCAACGGTCTTACACGGCTTTACCATCGAGCGTGCGCGCTGGTAGCCGTTGGCACCATCCCGGCAGGAATCACCGTTGCGTTGTATGCGGGCGACCTTATCCGCGCCTGGACGGATTCCGCCACCATCGCGCAGCGAGCAGGACCAGTGGCGTCCCTTCTGCTCGGAGGTCAACTGATGCAGGCCATTCTGGTTGTCCCGTTCTATCTTGCCCTTGCTCACGGCAACGTCAGCTTGAACCTAAAGATTGGCATTGCTTCGATTGTCCTGATTACACCCGCGTTGATATTCCTCATCATCAAATATGGCATTGTGGGCGCTGGGTTTTCGTGGCTCGTGATGAACCTCTGCACCCTGCCACCCTACGTCTATTTCCTCCACCGTCGCTTCTTGCCCGGTGAACTTCAGAAATGGGTGCTGCGCGATGTGCTGCGACCCTTGCTGGCCGCCCTCCCTACGATTCTATTGGCTCGCCTCTTCTTGCCTGTGCCGTCATCGCGCCTGCTTACTTTGGGCCAAATCGGCTTAGTTTGGGGAATGTCCGCCTTGGCGGCGGCATGCACCATACCGGAATTGCGCATCGACTTTATCGAGAAAACCGAAACACTATTTGGGGTGTCTCATGGAATGTGAAGCCGATACCCTTCCCTTGCTCAGTATTGTTATTCCGACTCGTAATCGGATTCCCTATGCCATTTCGGCCATTCAGAGTATTCTGGAGATCCCGGGCCAGAAACTGGAACTCGTCGTTCACGATAACAGCGATTCGCGCGAGTTAGCGCTGTATGTCCATGAGAATATCAAGGACACCCGTTTCCGTTACCGACACACGCCGCTGCCTCTTTCTTTTGTCGGCAACTTCAACCTGGCGCTCGAGCTGGCAACAGGGGAATACGTATGCATGATAGGTGACGATGATGGGGTAAACCCGGAGATTATCGAGGGAGCTTTGTTTGCGAAAAGTAGAAACTTGGACTGCCTGGCTCTGAAGCCGCCAGCCAATTACCGTTGGCCGGCAACAGGAATCCCCTCCACGGTATTCACTAGGAGCGGGAACGGATTCCTATCAATCTCTGGCTTTCGCCAAAGGATAGTACATTCGGATCTAGAAAAGGAGATGCGGAAGCTTGTCCGAAACGGCGGTTTGTACTATTTGGATTTCCATCTTCCCAAGTTGTACCACGGTCTCGTCCATCGGCGTTGCCTCAAGGCCGTCCATGCCAGGACAGGAGCCTATTTCGTGGGCTTGAGTCCGGACATATCCGTCTCGTTAGCGATTGCGTGCGTCGCTAAGCGAGTGATGGTCACGGATTATCCGTTGACTATCCCAGGTGTGTGCAGGGTAAGCGGTTCAGTAGTGGAAGGGGCTACTAAGCGACACTCAAGGAAGCTGGAGGACGCGCCGCATTTACGCGACCGGGGCGAGTACAGTTGGTGTGAACTTGTTCCTCGCGTGTACACCCCTGAGACGATCTGGGTTGATTCCGCCGTTGCTGCCCTTCGGACGATGGGCCGAGCTGATCTTGTGCAGCAACTGAACATACCTAAACTGGCTGCATACTGTATTGGGGCCGATCGAGGCGTTACGTGGCCTGTGCTGCGGGATCTGTTCAGAGCAATGCGAATCAGGCGTGAAAACCCAGCCAGCGGCACGATTCGCTTTGCATGGGGTCTCGTAACGGGTCCTGGTGCGAAGTTCGCCCAGCGGGCATGGAATCGCCTTCTGCTGATCCTTGGAAGGAGGGCTATTCATAGAATTGATGGTCTGGTGAATATGGTCGAGGTATCGCACGCTCTGACGCGCTACCTCAAGGAAACTGGGCGGAGTTTCGCCGACTGCGCCAGGCAAGCGGCCGATTGATTGCGTAGAAGAGCGATTTATGACGTTTGAAGAGTATTTCGTCGAAGTGAAACAAGAACCACATTCGTCCTGCATTAACCTCGATCCGGTAAAAGAGGCGAAGTACATGCAGGACTATGCTTATCGGTTCAATCGGACCTTACGTGCGATCCCTGTCTCCTCCAGGCCCTTGCGGATGCTCGATATTGGAACGACTCCCTTCACTATGTTTCTAAAGTATAAGTTCCCCCACTACGACGTCTGCACATTAGACCGGACGGATTTATTGAAGGAGCGGTGCAGGGCCGCTGGGATTGGGTTGGTAAGCAGCAATCTCGACGAGGGCACCATTCCAGTGGAGAGCGGGCAATTCGACATAGTGATCTTCACCGAGGTGCTGGAGCACGTCTTCTTTCCGCCGACCAAGATCCTTAGTGAGATCCGCCGCGTTCTTCATACGTCGGGTAAACTAGTGCTTTCGGTTCCCAACATCGCAACTCTGGGGAACCGGATCAAGCTGATCTGTGGGCGTACTCCGTTACAGCATCCCGACGCTCAGTTGAATCGCACCTGGGTACACGGCCACGGCCATTTGCACGAGTATACCAGAGACGAGATTGTCTCTTTATGCCGTGGTGCGGGGCTCGCTGTGGTCAATTGCGAGATGCTCGGTGTGCCCGTAGTAGACGTGCTACGGACGGCTCGGCGAAGCTTCGGCCAGTTGATCTACCATCAAATGCAGAGCATTGTGCCATGCTTCCGCGCGCACATCTTCCTTGAATGTCAGAGGTGACCAACATAGACAGGTTGAGCGCGGCACGGGGTCCGGGAGCGCCGGGCAATAGCACCCACATAGCTTGGGTCTGCGATCGGGCAGCGGAGAAAGGCGGTATTGCGAGGGGCCTGTCTGATATGTACCCTTTCTTCCCTCCCAGTTGCCGGATTGACTTCATTGCGCCAGTGAACGCCCGCTTCGAACAGTTAGAGGCCGACGGCGCTACCGTCCACAAGGACCTCGGCCGCTTCCCGCGCGTCAGCGGGGTCCTGTGGAGTGCATTGTCATTAGTACCAGCAGCTAGGGCGATATTGAGGCTGAAGCCCAATGTTGTGATCGTTGATCACACCAACGGCCTCAGAGTCATGGGACTATTGAAGTATCTCGGGTATTCTGGTTTCCTCGTATATCGGAACCACGGCGTGGAGTTTCTGCAACGCCAGCCCTGGGTTGCGCGATGTCTACTTCGGTGCTGTGACCTTGTCGTGACTGTCTGTCCGGGCGAAGCAACCACACTTTCGGCCCTGACGGACAAGCAAGTGGTCGTCGTGCCAAATTGTATTCCCCACGCAGCTATGTTGTGTGAAAGATCAGAACCGAGCAGAGGTGGGTTAACTGTCGGCTACGTTGGTGCCGTGACTCGGGACAAAGGGATTTTCGAGTTCATCGACGTCCTGAACCGGGTGGGCGACTCCGTCCCATCTGCGCGGGGCACAGTTCGGGGAACCGTGTACTCGTCGCGTTACCTCGGGGAGAGCGTCGCAGCCCTCCACAACAGGGTCGCGGCCACCAACCGGTGCTCCATGCAAGGTGAGACATCACGATCACACGTCTTTGATGATTTGATGTTTCTAGCAGTTTCTTCTCGGCGCGAGAGCTTTGGCCTCACAATTCTTGAAGCTCCTTTCTACAACGTGTTACCTGTCGCCTTTGACAGCGTCGGTCCGCGGTTCCTCCTCAAAGACGTGGCACCGGAGCTTCTGGTACCATGTGGCGACACTAGTGCTATGGCTGCCCGACTTCTGATGCTCTTCAAATCGCCGGCGCGAAGAAGTGTTCTGTTGAGCCAGTTGCGTCGGTCCTTCCAGGAACGATTTAGCCCCCAAATCGTGGCCACCAACTTCGTGTCGGTTATCGAGAACCACGCCAATGTTCACGCACGCTCGCTCGGAACGGTTTGACAATGGTCCGCTCGCCGGTCCCTTCGCTCGCCGTGCGCCGGGAGGGCCTCTACTGTGAAATCCGAAGCACACGCGAGGCAATGCAGTAAAGTAATATCGCAGGTCCCACACCTTTGAGCTCGTTGTATGTTTGAACTCGTTCGAACTATCCGCGTTATTCGCGAACATCCACAAGTCTTTCATTAGCATAGCCCGTAAACCAGACGTACCGCAGCATGGCTGACAGGCCTCCCGCTCTCGGTGGTTTTTGACGTGAGCATCAATCAAACGTAAGTGGCTGACGCAGGTGGCCGACCCGCATTCACACAAGTGCTGGAAGTCCACCTTGAGGACATAGGCCCGAACGGTTCGCAGGTTCCAGAGCAGAAAGTCGCGCAGGCGGAACTTGTGGCCCTCGGCATATTGGCTCCACTCAACTCCGATTGCCCGATTCAGCCGTAGGCTGTGATGCGAAAAACAGATTCGCAGGAAGTTCCCTCGGCCGTCGGTCCTCCGATCTCATTTCGACAACTATATCTCCCGCCAGGCGACCGGTGGAATCACTTTGAAATACGGTCTCCTAGGAGTGTTGAAACAAGACGAACTCATTATGAGACGAGCAAAAGAAATCGCAAGGACGATACGCGTAATCTCTTTTCCGTACAGAGAGTTGCGTAATATGTACGCCCGTTATCAGTTGAAGTCGAAAGGAACGAAGGGTGTCTTTACAGAGATTTATAGAAGCAATGCATGGGGCGGAAAGGAGTCGGCTTCAGGGAGGGGATCGGATCTTGATCAAACCAGAGCAATCATTACCGAACTTCCAGCTCTGTTTAATGATCTCAATATCTCAACAATGTTGGATATACCGTGCGGCGATTTTCACTGGATGAAGCACGTTGACCTGAACAGCATAGATTACACGGGTGCAGATATTGTAGAAGAGCTAATCCAAACAAACATAGAACGATATGCACGACATGCCGTACGCTTCCAGCACCTGGACCTCATTAAAGACACCCTGCCGAGAGTGGACTTAATCTTTTCGCGAGACTGCCTTGTGCACCTGTCTTTTGCGGATATCATTAAGGCTCTGGACAATATCTGTGAGAGTCAATCCGAATACTTTCTCACAACAACATTTACAGGGAGAACAGACAATCGCGATATTGTGACAGGGCTGTGGCGGGCACTCAACCTAGAGCTTGTCCCCTTTGTGCTCCCTAAACCACTCAAAGTAATATACGAAAAATGTACAGAAGGCGAAGGTGCCTGTGAAGACAAAGCACTAGGGCTGTGGAGAATAGCAGATATACGACGAAGCCTAGCTAGTTTCTGTCGCGAAACTCGGTCTCTGTGCGAAAGGCCGCTCCCTAACCGTCGCGGCTCTGATGCGAAGTCTCGTAGTTTCAACGACGCCATCGGAGCCCCGACCGTAAGGGAGGGGTTGCTCCGGCGTCGCACGGCAGTTTCGCGACAGAAACTAGCTAAGCTAGTCGCACGCCCCGATACGCGTACTTCACCTGATCACCGGCTTTGACACGAGTCTCGCCGAACGACTGCTGCGCGAGCGGGTGTTTAGTAGGGATCGCAGCATACTTCAGAACCACGTTGTGCCGATGATCCCGGTTGGGAGAGCGCCGGTCTCGTAGCTCCCGCGCGTTCCTAAGCGAAGAGCAGATAGGTGCGAGCACTTTAGAGCCAGATCCTTCGCCGGTTCGATCCGAACGCAGTAAGAAATTCCCATGTTACATACGTTGAGACAAACCCGAAGGGCACGGCGCTCCGCACCGTTGATAAGGTCAGGTCGGATCGCACTGCTAGTTGGTGCATTCTTGGCCTGTGGCCTGGCAGGTTATGCTATTGAACCAGAAAAATATATTTACGCGCACTCCTGGTCCATGGCCGATCCGCTGTGCGGGATCCTCGCTACGATTACCCTCTGGCTGTTTCTTCTTGGCAAGTGGCGGATGGATACGCCAAGCTTGTGGATGGCAGCCTATGTGTGCATGTATGCCGTGACGATGACATTCAACGCCACCTGGAACTCTGGGACGGCACTCAATTTCTTCAGAACTGCAACGGCGGCTTTGGTATTGTACATCGTAGTTCATAATGTCATGTGTAACATTGACGATCTGAAGTGGTTTTACTGGCTAACAGCGCTTCTAGGTATCATCGTGTCTCTTACTGGAATCTTTGTCCTCATTGGCCAGTGGGCTGATAATTTTGCCAAGGTGCTCAATGTGGTATCCGTTCTGGGCAGCGGCCCAAACACGATGAACTCATGGGCATTCGTGCAAGTCATGTGCTTGGCTATTGCCCTAGCGTGGTGGTTCCAATCCCCGGCAGCAGTGCATCGGGCACTGACGTGCGCGGTCCTAGGTGTAGGAATTGCACTTAGTCTCAGCAGAACTGCATACTCCTGTCTCGTGTTGATTCTTCTGTTCGCGGTCGTCGGTGCCCGGAGAAGACACGCGAAAAGGGTTATAGTCATTGTTTTCTCCGTTGTCGGTGCCATATGGCTCGCAATCGGGCAACTCAGCGAAGCCGTGCCCCAGGCAATGACGCTTGCGGGAGAAAAGCTAAATACCTATCAGAGCGATTTGAACGATACGCGTCTAGTCGCGTTAACAATCGATCCGCTTATGGCGTGGCTCCGACAGTCACCTGTAGTGTGGATCGTCGGCGACGGCTCGTCACAGCAACACAACCTGCTTACAAACTGCCTGTGGATGACAGGGCTGCTGGGAACGTTTTTGATGGTGGGTTACCACACGGCCCTATTTCGAAAGTCACTGAAGCTGTGGCGGGCGGAAAGAAAGACCTATTCGGCCCCGGCTACTCTCGGGTCTGTGTTCTTTGCTCTCATACTTGTAATGCTGCTGGACGATCTTCTCACGAATCTCCGGAACCACTCCTCAGGCGTGGCGTACACCTTCGCGGTGCTAGCAGGCGGCCTCTCCTCCGCCGCGGCTTGGTCGAACTGTGGACATTCAACAACAACGGGCCATGCCGCTCACCCGAACTATAGGTACCGAATTCGAGCAGGCGGAAGGCTTTCGCCTTCACAGGCACTCCCCGCCAGGAATCCCGCGCCTTCCCTTTTGGACGGGCGCGTAACCATCCACCCGGACCTCAGTAGGGACTGAACCAGCCCCTCATTGAGAAC
>OCTA010004408.1_pt1 | contig 12350 bp, 4 predicted proteins | sample 1538991 | NCBI WGS metagenome assembly OCTA01 (sample SAMEA3539302, study PRJEB22396) | soil metagenome | biome: tundra; feature: field; material: soil | place: USA | collected 2010-05 | depth 0.15 m
AACTGGCCTGGGAACTTGATGTATAGCGGCGCGTTGATGGACTCTTCGTACAGCCCCCACGCCTTCCCATGAATGGAATGCGAGCCTGCGTAATCGCCGTGATCGGACAGAAAGATGATGATGGTGTTTGGCAGGTTGTTGAGCGCGGTTAGAACGCGACCGATCTGATAGTCCACGTTCCGCTGCATCCACAGGTAGTGATTGAGGAACGTGAACCAGGCATTCTGGTTCAGCGCGGCGCCAAGCTCCACGGCTTGCTTATGCTGATAGGCCCATTGCAGGGTGGGCTTGCCGTATACGTCGTTAGTCGGACCATAGGGTTGTTGGGAGGGGTCGTCGGGGTTGTTCCAGAGCGGATTGTTTGGCCCGGTGGGAGGCGCTCCGTTCGGCGGGTACGGCAGAGGGCTGGGCATGGCCATGATCGTCTCATCCACACCTTGAGGCTTCAAGGGGGTATATCCGTCCGTGAACGGAGGACAATATCCGACGAGCCCCGCAGACGCGTAGCTAAAATTACCCAGGCCATTTGGATCCGCGATGCCCGCCAGCCCATAGCTGTAGGGGAAACCGGACATGTCGTGGGGATTGACGAAGCTCACCGCGCAAAACCACGGCTTGGTGACGTGCAGTTGCGCGTAGGAGAACCAAGTGCCAAAAGCGTCAGCGATGCCGCCGTCGCCAAGCGCTAGGTAACCCGTGTCGGTGAAGGTCAGGCCCGGGCAGGCCGGTCCGTAGTCCCGGCAGACGTAGGTGGTCCCGTTTAGAAGGGGCGAACCATCGCCGGGCACTGGCCCCAGGAGGCCGCCGCCGCAGCCCTCGTTGGCCGCGGAGCCGTCTGGGGAGGGGTATGCCAACGGCTGCCCCTGCGGGTTGTAGAATTGCGTCGGTGTGTTCGTCGGTATGCAGTGAGTATCGTTAAACCCATAGCCCTTCGCATCGCCCGGCCCGGGGCTGAACGCCCCGTCGTTCTTCGCGCCTGTCGCGGAGGCGTGCCACTTGCCGAGCCACACCGTGTCATACCCTACGTTTGAGAGAACGTTGCCAATCGTCGGGAATCCGGTTCCCGATCCGTTCGGCGGCAGCGGCCCGGCATAGGCCAGCAACTCAGGTTCGCCCGGGTTTTCCAGCGTGTTGAACATGCACGTCTGCTGCGAGTAAAGCCCCGTCAGCATGCTAACCCGGGAAGGCGTGCAGGCGCTGCACGCCGGGAAGTAGTTCGGGAAAACGCAGGACGTCTTTCGCAGACCGGAGATGTTCGGCAGGATGAGATCGATAGCGTTTTGCCCGCCCTGCGGAAGCCAGCGCGGCGTTCCCATCTGATCCACCATGATCATCAGGATATTCGGCTGCGCGTAGCCCTGGGTGACGAACGTCGTACCGCTACCGGCGGCGGCAGATGCCTGGGACGGCACCGGCGGCGGCACTATCCCCGCCGCGAGGGCCGCGGGATTAGCAGGCCCGATGTCGCCAAACGAGTCCTGGTAAAGGATGGGTGGCGGGTTGGCGCCTTGGCCGGAGCCTGCAGCGCCTTGCGACCCCAGAAATGCGGCGGCGGCAGCCGCTCCTCCCAGCGCGCCGATAAACTTGCGGCGGTCCAGGCCGGGCGAGGTGCGCTCGCCGGCAGGCGAAACCGCCTGCTCCACCGGGCCGGAGGGTGCTTGTCTCGAATCGTCTTCCATTTGTCCTCCCGTGCGAACAGTAGCACTGTTGCGCGAGCCGGTCAAGGACTATTTTAGGTTACGACGGTATTAATATTGTAAATTCTTTTTACTTACCCATTGACGAATTAGCCGACACCTGTTTATGCTGATCCCAGGCAGTACACGAGCTTCGCTCGCCGGAGAGCGGGTTCCGGAGAACCCGCGCAGGCCTGGAGGCCTGCCCCACTATGCCAACCGCAACCCGTCCGTGCTTTCACGTGATGGCGAAGCCCACGGGCGCAACCTGCAATCTCAATTGCGCTTACTGCTTCTTTCTTGGCAAGGAGTCTTTCTATCCCGGCAGTAACTTCCGCATGTCCGATGAGGTGATGGAAAGCTACGTGCGCCAGACCATCGAGGCGCACTCCGCGCCGGAAGTTATCATTGCCTGGCAAGGCGGCGAGCCAACCCTCATGGGGCTCGACTTTTACCGGCGGGCGGTCGAGGCCGCAAAACGCTATCGGAAGCCGGGCGCCAAGGTTCAGCATACGATCCAAACCAATGGCATTCTGCTGGACCGTGAGTGGTGCGAATTCCTGCGCGAGAACCGCTTCCTTGTCGGCATCAGCCTGGACGGGCCGCGCGAGTTACACGACGCCTACCGCCGGGACAAGGGCGGGCACGGCACATTCGACCGGGTAGTGAAGGCCGTGCGCCTGATGCAGCGCGCCAAAGTAGATTTCAATGTGCTCTGCGCGGTGAACGCCGTGAACAGCGAACATCCTCTGGCGGTCTATCGCTTTTTCCGCGACGAGTTAGAGGCGCGCTATCTGCAATTCATCCCGATCGTCGAGCGAATTAACGGCGACGGCCGCACGGTGTTGCAGCAGGGCGGCCGGGTGACGGACCGTTCCGTCAAGCCGGAGCGTTACGGCCAGTTCCTCATCGAGATATTCGATGAGTGGGTGCGGCACGACGTGGGGGGCGTCTTTATGCAGACGGTGGATGCCGTTCTCGACTCATGGGTTTACGGGCTGTCGTCTCTCTGCATGTTCCGACCGGAGTGCGGCGAAGGCGTCGCGATGGAGCACAACGGCGACTTGTACTCCTGCGATCACTTCGTGGAGCCGGGTTACTTACTGGGAAATATTCTACGCACACCACTTACTGAGTTGGTGAATTCGGAACGGCAGCGCAGGTTCGGAGAAGACAAAAGCGCTGGGCTTCCCCGATATTGCCGGGAATGCCGATTCCTGTTTGAATGCCACGGAGAATGTCCCAAGCATCGTTTCCTTGTTACGCCGGATGGCGAGGCGGGATTGAACTATCTCTGCGCCGGGTTGCGGGCTTACTTCGGGCACGTGGATCCGTACATGCGGATGATGGCCGGTCTGCTGAGCCAGGGGCGTCCCGCGAGCCAGATCATGGACACGGTGTCTAAGGAAGAGGCCCAGCTCGAACACCCGTTCGCCCACGCCGGGCGCAACGAACCCTGCCCCTGCGGCAGCGGGCGTAAGTACAAGAAGTGTCACGCCAGCGCGACTGTCGGCTGAAGCCGACAGCGGCACGCTGAAGCGTGCGCCACACGGCTTAGGCATGATCCGCGATAGTCTCGGTGGCCGCGTCCCAATATAGTTTCCGCCCTTCGCGGTACGCGCGCGCGGCCATGATCACGGCCACCGAATGCGCGAAGCCGTCGCGCACGGTGGCATTGGGCTGTTGCCGGCTGCGGAGACAATCCAACCAGTTGGTCATGTGCGAAAGGTCGTTGTCGCTGATAAATGGCGGCGCCAGGTTGCTATTGCCGGGCAGCGTCACGTTGGTTTCGGCGCGGTGCAGGAACGGGTTGTCCTCGTGCGTGCCTTTCTCTTCCACCAGCTTCCACCGCTGGCTACCCTCGCCTCCGATATTGATCAGCGTGGCCTGCTTGCCCATGATGCGCGTGAAGCTGTCGCAATCGTTGCCGAAACTGGTGGAGTAGCTGACCAGAAAGCCCTTCGGATACTCCAGCAGCGCTTGGAAAGTATCCGGATTTTCGCGCCCGTCGGGCCATGCGAAGACGCCGCCGTGGGCCATCACCGAGCGCGGGAAATGGTCGTCCAGGAAGTAGTGGACTAAGTCGATGCCGTGGCTCATCCACTGATCGGCAATGCCCGCGGAGAAGTCCTTGTAGAGGCGGAACTCGAAGTACAGGCGCGGATCGAACGGGCGGTAAGGCTTGGCGAGCAGCCAGCGGCGCCAGTCGGTATCTTCTTCGCGAAGCTGCTTGACTTCCGGGCGGCCGCGCCAGCGGGGACCGTGATAGTTCCACACGATCTCATACTTAGTGACCTGGCCGAGCGCGCCGGTGCGGATCAGGTCGCGCGTCGAGATCTGGTACGGTTCGCTGCGGTGCTGCGTGCCGATCTGCACGATCAGATTGCGTGCCAGCACGGCGTCGCGCGCGGCTTTGGCTTCCTCCAGCACGTTACCCATGGGCTTTTCGCAATACGCGTCTTTGCCCGCCTCGGCCGCCAGTTTCAGCATGGGCGAGTGCGCGAAATCCGGAGTCGAGATGACGACCGCATCCACGTCTTTGAGCGCCAGCAGATCCTCGAAATACTGGAGGGATCGCGGCGGACGGCCGTACGCAGTTGAGGCCTTGGCGGCGGCGCGCTCGCGATTCACCTTCCAAAGGTCGCATACGGCCGTCATTTCCACGTTCTTCTTGTCTTTGAGCTGCGATGCGATCCAGGCGAGTTCACTGCCGCGCGAACCGATGCCGATGTGACCCAGCGAGATTCGTTCGTTGGCGCCTTGGATGCGGCTATAGGAGAGCGCCGTGCCAGCCAGGGCTGCGGCGCTTTGATTCAGAAAGGACCGGCGATTGAGGGACATGGGTGATGACCACAGTGTACACCCGGCGCGGGGAAGCGGGTCCTGGAGGACCCGCGCAGACCTGGAGGTCTGCCCCACTGAACTTACTGCACTGCCACGGTAACTGTCTGGCTGCTGGCAGTTCCGACCTGCACTACCACCGGAACGTTGCCCGACGGCGTACCGCTGGGGAGCGTCACGTTGATCTGGATGATGCCCGAAACCAAGCCGGGCGCTGGTCCGGCGTAAAGCACCGTCGCCGGTTGGCCGCCGACGGTAGCAGTCACGCCCAGCGTCAGCTTGCCAAAGGGTGGTGGCATCGGGTTGAGCGCGCCATCGGTGGACGGCGGGTCGGTGAGCCCGCCACCAGTGCCGAACAACATGATTGCCGATCCCTGCGCGGCCGGATTGGACGCGCTATTGATGCTATAGTCCTGGTTCAGGATGGACCCCTGACCCTTGCCGGTGCCATTCGCCGTGAAAAGGCCCGGTTCCGCGGGCACCACGGGCAACGTCATGCCCACCGAGGTTACGCCGTTGTAGACCACCTGCAGCACCGTGTTGGGTTTGTTGGCCAGTTCGAACGGCGCCAGGGCATTCACCTGGCCGTTCAAAGTGAAGAGCACGGGCGCCGGGGCGCCGTCAAACAGCACCTCGGTTCCAGCCAGCGTGGTGGCCACCGTGCCACCCTCCGGCGGGGCGGCAAATCCAACGCCGGTTTGCGGTCCGAGCGCCGTGCCGAAGATCGAAATCGCCATTCCCGGCGCGACCGTTCCGATGGCGCCGCTGGCCGCATTGATCACCCCCGCGATAGTGGGAGTGGGCCCGCCTGAGCCGACCTGCAGGGTGATCAGAATCATCTGCGGAACCGCGGAGCCGGCCTGCGTAATGTTGATCGTGCCGTTGTAGGTCCCGATCGAGAGACTCGCCGGGTTGACCGAAACCGTGAGCGTAACGGGCGTGGTCCCGCTGGTAGGCGTCACGCCCAACCAGATGGAACCGGCGGCCGCCGTGAACGCGAGCGGTGCGCCGGTGCTCGTAACCGTCAGCGTCTGCGGCGCCGGAGCAGGTCCGCCCACGGGAACCGCGAAGAAAAGCTGGCTGGGAGCGATGGTCAGTTGCGGCGGAGCGGTGATGGTCAGCGTTACCGCGACCGCCGCGGAGCTGGTCGCGCCGTAGGCGACTACATTGATCGTGCCGCCATATGTGCCCGCCGGCAGACCCGCGGGATTCGCCGTCACCAGCACACTGCCTGGAGTGGTGCCGCGCTGGGGGCTTAACTGCAGCCAATTGCCGGGTGACGTGGCCGTGAAACTCACCTGCACGTTCCCGCTGGCCAATGCGAAACTTTGCGGAGCGGGTGTGGCGCCCCCGGTCTGGTAGTTGAACGCGAGCGTCGCCGGAGTAGCGGTCAATTGCGGCGTCGCATTGACGGTGATGGTCACCGGGATTTCCAGCGAGGCATCCGGCGACCCCACGCCCTTCACGAGCACGTCGCCGGTATAGGTTCCCGCCGCCAGCAGGCCCGGACTAATCGAGACCTGCAACATCGCCGGGGCGCTGGACGCCGGAGTCACGATCAGCCAACCAACGTCGGTTGTGACGGAGGCCAGCGCCACCGAGCCGCCAGAGACCGCTGTCAGGGACACAGTTTGCGCCGCCGGTAACGGAAGGCCGGGCTGGTAGGTAAAGGTGAGCATGCCGGGAGACGCCGCCAGGTTCGACCCGGTAATGGTCAACTGCGCCTGGATCGTCTTGGTGGGGACCGGCAAGGCCGACATCGTCACGGTGATCGTGGCCATGTAAATGCCGGGAATCAGTCCGGCCGGATTCACCGTGAGCTTGACGTTCGCCGGCGCATTTCCGCTGGTGGGGCTCAGCGTCAGCCAGTTATTCTGGCTGGGTCCCGCGGCTATGGTGAACGCCTGCGCGGAGCCGTCCGAAGCCGAAATGGCCAGGGTGCTGGTGGCGGGAGCGGCCGTGTTGGCCAGTACGAATAAGGTGCCACCTGTCACTTGGATCGCCGCCTTCGGCTGCGTCACCACCAGAGTGACCGCCACGGTAGTCGGGGTGAATCCCGTGGCCGAGATCGTGATGGTGCCGTTGTAAGTACCCGCCGTTAGGCTGCCCGGCGCGATACTCGCCACAAAACTGGCCGGCGACGCGCCGCCGGTGGGCGAAACTAGCAGCCAGTTACCGCCGCTGGTGGTGGACATGGTCACCGAGAACGCCGCGCTGGCGGCATTGGAGGTCGAGACCGCTACGCTCCGCCCGGCGGGCGCGGCGCTGCCTGTCGTATAACTGAACGAAAGGATGCTCGGCGTGGCTATCAAGTTAGGCAGCGCCGTCACCGACAGCGAAACTTGAATGACGGCCGGGCTGCCGGTGGCGCTGGACGCTGTTACCGTGATGGTGCCACTGTAATGGCCAACTGCCAGCCCGCTGGTACTCACGGAAACCTGCGGTGCGGCATTGGTGGCTCCGCTAGTGGGCAGGACAGAAAGCCAGGCGCCGCCCGAGGTAGTTGCGGGCGCCGCGGTGAAGTTTACCGAGCCGTTAATGCTGGTCACGGAAAGGGTCTGCGATGCCGGATTAGCGCCGCCCACCTGGCCGGTGAAGGTCAGTGACAGGGGGCTCACTGCAAGCGCCGGCTGAGAGGATACATTCAACGTGACCGGATAGGTCAGCGGGGCGGCCGCCCCGGTGGCGTTGATCGTGACCGATCCCGGATAAACTCCGGCCGTCGTGGGAAGATTCGCCTGCACCAAGGAAACCGTCATGGTAGCGGGTGTGGCCGTACCGCTTAGCGATACCGAGAGCCAGGACACAGTTGGGGACGCCGACACTCCGGTAAGCGGCGAAGTGCCGCCGACTGTGACCGGCTGGGACCCGGGGACACTACCGCCTACCGTGTAGTTGAACGATAGCGACGAAGGCGCCGTAGTCAGGCTGGGTAGCGTGCTGACCGTCAGAGTCACCGGAATGACCACCGGGCTGTTCCCGGCTTGGGCCGAAGTAATAGTGATAGAGCCGGTGTAGGTGTTGGCGGCGAGCGTGCTCAGCACCAACTGCACGGTGGAAACAGTCAGGGTCTGCTGCGTGGGCCCGGTGGGTGAAGATACCGACAGCCAATTGCCGCCGCTGGTGGTGCTGGCGGTGGCCGTGAAATTCAGCGCGGCGCCGTTACTGGTGATGGTGAGTGGCTGACTCGCCGGATTGGATCCCCCAGTCTGGTAGGCGAACGTGAACGAATTGCTGGACACTTGCAGCGCCGGGGAAACTACCAAAGTGGCGTTTACGATTACCGGGCTATTAGTTGCCCCGGCCGAGGCCAGCGTGATAGTGCCGGGATAGGAGCCAGCTCCCAAGCCGGTGAGGGCTGACGCGTTCACGGAAGCCGTCACCCCGGTGTTGGTGGTGGCGCTGCCGGGCGAAACCGCCAGCCAGTTAATGCCGCTGGCTGCGACGGCAGTGTAGGTGATGGCCCCGCCGTTGCTGGTAACCGCAATCGGCTGCAAGGCGGGCGTGCTGCCGCCGATCGTGTAATTGAAAGTAAGCGAGGACGGCGCCGGGGTCAGCGTCGCCATGACCGTCAAGGTTACTGGCACGCTGAGCTGGCCGCTGGTGTTGCCGCAGGAAGTCGTCGGCGAGCAGGTGAAGACCACCGCGCCGTGGTATGTTCCGGTGGCCAAAGTACTCGCCACGCCCGTAACGATCGACACAGTCTCGCTACCGGGTGTCGCGCCGCCGGAAGGCAACGCCTGCAGCCAACTGCCTCCGGAGGTGGTGGAAACGGCGACGTTGTATGAGATGGCGGTGCTGCCGGAGCTGGTGATCCCCAGCGTCGTGCTGGGTGACGAGCCGGGAGTGTAGGTGAAGGCAAGCGAAGGAGATCCAGGCACCATCGCAGGCAGAAGCGTCAAGGTGACGCCTACTGGGATGGCGGCGCCGCCGCTAGGAGTGATGGTGATGGTGCCGCTGTAAGTATTTGCGCCGAGTCCGCTCGTATTGACGGAAACCGTCTGGGCCGCACCGTTAGTCGTGCCGCTCCCCGGCGACACCGAGAGCCAGGCGTTGCCGCTGGTGACGGCGGCGGTGTAGGAAACCGCGGGGCCCGAGCTGGTCACGCTCAACGGTTGCGTAGGCGGATTGGCGCCCCCCGCGGGGGCGGTGAAAGTCAAGGCCGCTGGCGTGGGAACGGTGGTCACGTTGAAAGTCACGTTCACGGTCGCAGAGTTCACGCCGCTTGCGGTGCTGGTGAGTGTGATCGTTCCGGAGTTAACTCCGGCAGGCACTCCGGCCGGATTGGCCGCGACGGTGATGGCCGTAACACCCGTCGTGCCGCTGGCCGTGGAAGCCCCGTTGACAGTCAGCCAGCTCTGGTTGCTGGTGGCGGTGAATGGCACAGAGGAAATGGGAGAGGTGGTTACGTTGAGAGGCTGCGTCGACGGGGTGGCCGAATTCACGGAATTGAACGTGAGCGCGGAGGGCGAGCCCACCAGGCTAGACGTGGCAGTCAGGTGCACGGTCACGCAGGGGGTGCTTGAAGCGGAGGAATTGGAGGCGGCAGTGTAGACGCAGACCGTGCCGGAATAGGGTCCCGGGGCCAGCGACGCGGGATTCACGTCGACGTTGAACGATCCTCCAGAGCTCCCACCGGTAGTGGATGCATTGTTGACCGTCAGCCAGCTCGCCGACGTGGTGACTGCATAAGCCTCTATCGTGCCGCCGGTTCCCACGGTAACGGGCTGCGCCGCGGGCGGGCTGCCTCCCGCCACGGCTGTGAACGAGAGCGGTCCGGCGGGAGTCAGGCTCTCCGTTGGGCAACCCGAGCACGTCGTCGAGATAGTGCCACTGCCGCCCAGAATGGTCGAATCGCCGGCAAAAGGGCCGGAGCTAAGTGCATACGTCCCGTTGGTGGCAGAAGAGACGATGCTCACCGGACCAAACGCCAGGGGTATCGGCGCTGAAATGGTGCCCGCCGGAAACGCGAGTTTCGCCGAGAACGATCCTGACAGCGTCTTGTTGCTGAAGGAACAGCCGCTCACAGTCATCGTATCGTTGCCACCGGCGGAAGGGTCGTTGACCATAACAACCGCTGTTACGCCGGAACAGGGGAAGGCAATCCCAGCGGCTGTCAGCGAGAGCGTCAAGCCTGTATACATGATCGACGGGGTCGCATAACCGACGCCCACGGGATTGATGGTGGTCGACGCTGTGAACACCGTCTTGTTCAGCGAAACCGGGTCGTCGAGGTTGCTCGTGACTACGGCAGTACCCGAACAGGAGGCAGTTCCGCCGATGACGGTTGCCGCCGTCGGCGCAGTGGTATAGCCGCTGCCGAAGCTCACGAAGTTGCCGATCACCCCGGGAGTGGGTTGGAGTGCGGCGTCAATCAGCACCTTCGCCGTGGCGGGAGTGGTGCTGCCGGTGAAGCTAATTAAGCAGTACTCCCCCTTGGTCGCCCCACTACCGATGGTAAGGCCTGAAACGTATTTTGCACTCGTTACCCAACCGCTGCCGCCGATGTACGGCCCCAGTTGCCCGCTGATCGATACATTCAGGGCCGGCTGCGCCAGCAGACTTCCCGCCATGCCCAGACACAGGCACAATCCCGCAAGCAGCTTCACACAAAAAGACGTCTTCGTCGCCACGTTTCGCTCTCCTCCGCCGGTCCGGCGGCCAGTATTATCGATGATAATCCAAATAAATCCAAACTACGTTAGTGTAAAGGATTGAATCGCACTTTGGAAACCGGCTCGCGCCGAGGGGTTCCATTACCCTTAGTACCGGGCCCGGCGTGGCAAGCTGGGAGGTGCGCGCGCCCCGCCGCCAACCGGCGTTGAGTGGTGATAGACTTGAAGCCTACGGGAAAGGAAAAAACACACACGTGAAAACTTTTTTTGCAATCGTCTTGACTTTGGGGCTGCTGGCAGCCACCGGATTCGCGCAGCCCACCGTCACGCTGATCGTTAACGCGGCCAGCTCCAGCCGGTCTCCGTTGCAGAACTCCTCCATTGCGCAGGGGTCATATTTCACCATCTACGGCAATAATTTCGGGCCGGCCAGTTCGGTTTGCAGCGCCACCCCGGCGAGCTGCTACTGGAGTCCCTACCCGCTGCCGACCACCATCGAGGGGACTTCCGCCAGCGTCACGGTAGGGACGACAGTTGTCCCGGTGTACATGGAATTTGCGGAGCAGCTCAATGGATATTCCCAGATCAATGCGGTATTGCCTTCCAACACGCCTACGGGCACCGGTACCCTCGCGGTCACCTACAACGGAACGGCCAGCGCTACATCTCCCATCACGGTAGTGGCGAGTTCGTTTGGGACGTTCGCATGGGACGAGGCCGGCTCGGGTCCGGGGATCTTCACCAATGCCGTCAGCAACCAACTTCTGACGCCCTTCGCTACCGTCAAGCCGGGCGACTACGTGACTATTTGGGGCACCGGTTTGGGCCCGGTGCCTGACGCCAACGCCGAGAAGACCGGTCCGCCAACGCAGACCAACTCATGCGCGAGCGCGTCAAGCTGTCCCGTGACGGTGTGGGTAGGCGGCCAGCAGGCCACCGTTACTTACGCCGGCCGCGCGCCCTATACCGCGGAGGACCAGATCGACTTCATCGTGCCGGCGGGTGTAACAGGCTGCTACGTGCAGGTGGCCGTGGTGACAAACTCCGTGGTCGGCAACTTCACCAGCCTGCCAGTGGATCCCAACGGCGCGACTTGCCAGGACGACGATGGCATCAATTACGGCGACATCGCGTCGGTGGTACAGAGCAAAGGCCAGGCTAACGTCGGCGACATCATTATGCTCAGCAACTATTTGAACTTGTCAATCCCATTGCTGGGCTCCCTGCAATGGGACAACGACACCGTAGCCGCGGGGATCGGCACCTACACCACCAGAGCGCTCGAAAGTTTCCAGGGTTTCGCATTGGCGCCGTCGGTGAACAATTGCTCGGTCACCCCCTTCCTGCAATTCCCGCCGCCCGTCGATCCCGCCGTGGGCCTGGTGACGTTTCTGGATGCCGGAGCGAGCTTGAGTATACAGGGACCGAACGGAAGCCAAACCTTGGCAAAGGGCGTGAACGGCGGATACGGCGGTGTGATAGGCGGCGAAACCATTAACGAGCTGATAACGGGCTGCCCCGCCACCAGCACTAACCAGTGCGCTCCATTCTTCCTGAGTCCGGCTTTCGCCATCTCCGCGGGCACCTACACCGTGACCAGCCCGGGTACCTCGGCCGTGGGTGCGTTATCGGCGCCTATTACGGTGACACCGGCGGCCGCGGCGTTCAAGTGGACCAATCAGAGTACCGTGACGGCCGGTGCGATACCACGCGATACGCCTCTTACGATCACCTGGAGCGGCGGCGATCCCAACGGTTTCGTCGACATCACGGCCATCGCTTCCACTCTCGCATCGGGCCTGGAACCCTCGGCCACCACGCCCGGCATTCTGGTGGAATGCATCGCGAAGGCTAGCGACGGGACGTTTACGATTCCGACTTATGTGCTCCAGTCGCTGCCGTCCACCGTCAACAGCACGGCGACCGTACCGCCAGGTGAGTTGCTGGTGGGACCCGTCAGCGGCGCGGTGAAAGCCACTCCGCCGGCCGGTTTGGATGCGCTCTACATCGTCTACCACTACATCCAAGGCCAAAACGTAAGCTGGCAATAGTTTGTGGGGCAGACCTCCAGGTCTGCGCGGGATGGGCCGGCGGCCCACGAATAGTGATGAAAACCCTGTGGGGCAGGCCCTCGGCCTGCGGCGGCCTCCCAGGCCGCCCGGCTGCGCTTTCAACAGGTTGCAGTGGGTTTTCGACCGTGCGCGGGTCCTCCAGGACC
>OCTA010004410.1_pt1 | contig 12347 bp, 8 predicted proteins | sample 1538991 | NCBI WGS metagenome assembly OCTA01 (sample SAMEA3539302, study PRJEB22396) | soil metagenome | biome: tundra; feature: field; material: soil | place: USA | collected 2010-05 | depth 0.15 m
CTCGACCGCCGCCGGGGAGGGCCAAGAGACCTTGCCCCGTGTGGAGGGCCAAAAGCAGACTGGCGTCTCCCGGCGGTGGTGAGGTGCCGACAAGCGGCAACAGGACGTAGCCCCGGTTGAGGGCCTTGTCTATGAGGTTCCGCAACGGTACCTCCTGGTCGGGGCGCTGTGAAGCGATTCCCGACGGGGAGGAGGACGGATGGGTAACTGCGCCGGCGTTGATTGGGCGGGCGAGAAGCACGACGTGCGCGTGTGCGACGAGGCGGGCGAGGAGCTGCTGGCCGCCACGTTCGTGCATGACGAGAAGGGACTACGGGCGCTGTGCCGGACGCTTGTGCGGCTGAGGGTGCAGCTGGTCGCGATCGAACGGCCGGACGGGCTGCTGGTCGAGCGACTGTTGGACGCGGGGTTGCGGGTGCTGCCCATGCATCCCAAGCAGGTCGCGGCGTCCCGGGCGCGGTTTCGCGCCGCGGGCGGCAAATCGGACCGGTTTGACGCGTTCGTGCTGTGCGAGTTGGCGCGCACTGACAATCATCGCTTCCGGGTGCTCGAGCCCGACAGCGACCGGACCAAGGCGCTGCGGGCACTGACCCGCGGCCGCGAGGATCTCGTCCACGCTCGCGTGGCGCTTTGCAGCCAGTTGCGCGCGGAGCTCGAGCGGTTCTGGCCGGGCCCGATCGGCCTGTTCATGAAGCTCGACAGCCCGATCTCGCTCGCGTTCCTGGAGCGCTACCCCACTCCAGCCGACGCGCGTGGCCTGGGCGAGCAGCGCCTCGCCGGGTTCCTCGCCCGCCAGCGCTACTCGGGGGGTCAGAAGCCCGCCGAACTGATGTTCAAGTTACGGCGCGCGCCCGAGGGACGCGTCGGCGAGGCCGAGCTCGCCGCCCGCCGAACGCTCGTGCTCGCCCTGGTCGCGGCGATCAAGCCGCTGGTCGAGCAGATCAAGCAGCTCACCGAGCAGATCGCCACCGCGCTGCGCGAGCACCCCGATGGCGAGATCTTCCTGTCGCTGTTCCGCGACCCGCGCAGCGTCGTGACCGCCGCCGAGCTGCTGGGCGAGATCGGCGACTGCCGCGCCCGCTACCCAACCCGCGACGCGCTCGCCGCCGACGCCGGCCAGGCCGCCGTCGCGGTCGAGTCCGGCAAGCGCAAGACAGCCAGCTTCCGCTGGGGCTGCAACAAGCGACTTCGCGGAGCGTTCTGCACGCTCGCTGACAGCACCCGCCACTGGCACCCCTGGGCGCAAGACCGGTACGCCGCTCGCGCTCGCGCCCGCGGCCACGAGCACCCCCGCGCGCTACGCACCCTCGGTCGCGCCTGGTGCCGGATCGTGTGGCGCTGCTGGCAAGACCGCACCCCATACGACCCGGCCCGGCACCGCGCCCTACAGCAACACATCGCAGTCACCATCCCAACCCCGTCGGGCCCCCGCCCCGACCTCGCTGCCACCCAGCGGATGGCCGGCACCGCCGTCACCGAAATGGCGGCCCGCAGGGCCGAGCGCAAAGCGCTTGACGGCAAGCCGACATCCGCTACAGCACCCGGAGGTTGACACAGGACGTCTGCTTTGGTCGCGTGGCGAGCACGAGCATGGCGGGGGCCCCGACACAGCGACGATGCTTCGGCTCTGAAGGAGAGCGCGCCGGCGGGGCTCGAGACCCCGCGCCGCCCTTCGCTACGCGGGGCAGGCGGGGCGGTAGGCACGGTTGGGCACGAGGTCGTGCCATTCCGCGCGCGTAAGGTCGCGTCCGGCGGTATCGCACGCGAAGCGTTCCCAAGTCCGTACGTCGGTCGGCCATTCAACCGCGTTCGACACCCCGACAATGAGGAGCCGGCCGTTCGCCTCAAATGCCAGATCTGGAATCGCGCCCGGAGATGGGGGAAAGGGATTGCCCACGCGCTTGCGGGAACGGAGATCCCAGAGGCTCGTGGTCCCGTCAACCGCAGCCGCCGCGAAGCTGCGTCCATCGGGTGAGTACGCGACTTGCTCGATGTTGGCGGCCGCGGCCTGGATCGGCGGTTGGCTCTGCCGGCCGGTGCGAGCGTCGAGCAACAGGACGTGGCCGTCCTCTGTACCGACGCCCAGGAGTCGCGAGTCCGGTGCGATATCCATCGCGGTGGCGTGGACGCCGGCGGCGCGGATGAACAGCTGCCGGCCGGAACGAGCGTCCCACGCCACTACCGTGGACCCGGACGCGCAGCAGCCGAGCGCGACGAGCTCGCGGCCGTCATGGCTGAACTCAACGCCACCGATTCCGTACCGGACGATATGAGTCTGCAGGACCTTGCCGGTGGCGATCTCCAACACCTCGACCTGGGAGGCCGAGCTCTTGGCGGCTTGCGTCTGGACGGCCAGGAGCCTGCCGTCGGGGCTAGCGGCCGTCCACCACACAGGGTCCGGGAGACGGAGGGTGCGGGTGACGAGATCGGTGCTCAGGTTCCAGAACGTGACCCTGCGGTTAACACCTCCGGTGACGAGGGTTCGGCCGTCGGGGAGAAATTCGACGGCGCTCGCGATCGCGCCGTCGCGGGCCGGCAGCGTCCGCGTCAGCCGTAGCGTCCGCAGGTTCACAAGGGCTATCGTCCCGTCGCCCTGGTCCGTAGCCAACAGTCCGGACTGTCGGTTGAGGGCGATGCACGGCGAGGTAGGGCAGCTCTGCTCCGGGGTGTTCCAGCGAAACGCGCGGCCCAAGCGGCGCGCGCCGGAGAGGTCGAAGATTGCCACGCTGCCGTCCTGATAGCCGGACATGACGGTTGCGCCGCTGGGATCGAGCGTCACCACCGAGCGCGGGCCCGGCTGTCCGAGATACGTTTCGGTGATCGTGCCCGACGCGACGTCCCAGACGTGTACGCCATCGAACGCGCCGGCGACGACCTTCGATCCGTTGGGAGTGAACTCGATACCGCGAATCCAGGCGGACGGCAGGCCGGAGGGCAGGGTCCGGTGCCGCCCGGAGCGCAGGTCAAGCAGAGCCACCGAGGCGCTGGCCGTCGCGGGGCTCGGACTGTTGACACCGAGCGCGACTCTACGTCCGTCTACGGAGATGGCGGGCAGTCCACCGGTCGGAAAGCGGCGGAGGATCCCGCCGGTGCGTGCGTTCCAAAGGATCGTGTCGCCCTGCTGTGCGGATGTCAGAAGCACACCCGTCGGCGTAAACGCGACGTGGGGCTCCGCCTGTCCGGGGCGCATCGGATAACGGCGCTCCCACCGGCTCCGTCGGCTGGACGCGTCCAGCAGCACGAGCCGCTCCGCTGACGGATTCGAGTCGGTCGGCGATTCGGTGATCAGGCTCACGGCGATCCACCTGCCGTCGGGCGAATACGCCACGCCGTCGGAGCCGGTGGGCGGCGCGGGAACCTGCCCCTGCCACGCCTGCACGCGGCGCGCCCGGCGCGAGGTCACGTCGATGGCGTAAAGCGTCGACTCCGCGGGCTGTACGGTGACCACCATGAGCGTGCGGCCGTCGGGAGAGAAGCTCATCGCCCGAGGTGCCACCGGTCTTCCCAGCCGCACGGCGGCTCCGCGGGCCTGCCAGCCGGCGGTGTCGATGAAGCGGATCCCGCCCGACGTGTCGGCCACCACAAGCAACCTGCCATCCGGACTCATCTGAACCGCCACGATCTCGCCGTGGAACGGTCGGATCAGACGGATCAGGGCCGGGTTGTGCTGGAGCACCGCAAGGAGATCGGAGCGCGTTGCGCTGCGGTTCTGCAGCCTGACCGCCGCGACGGCGAGCAGCAGTGAGTGATCCAGGGCCGGATCGGTCAGTGCCTGTGCACCAACCCGCTCCGCGTCGGACGTGAGTGCCTGGGCCTGGGCGTGATTACGCTGGATCAAGGCGACCACCCCGGCGATCACCGCGACCGCGAGCAGGATCACGGTTCCGGCCAGCAGCCCGCGCAGGCGATGGTTGGTCCGGAGCTGGGCACGACGCTCGTGGTCTGCTTCGTCGACGCTGGCGTCGACGAAGCCGCGCTCGCCGGCGTTGAGGTCCTCACGATGGACCTCGGCCCATTCGACCGCCGCGGCGAGGCGAGTGCCGCGGTACAGATCCGACGGCTCCCGGCCCCCCGCCTCCCACAGGCGGGCCGCATCTCCGAGCTGGCGCTGCAAGCGGAAGCCCTCGCGGTCCTCCTCGAGCCAGCCGCGCAGCGCCGGCCACTCGCGGATCAGGACCTCGTGCGCGACCTCGGCCGTGCCCTTGTCGAGCGTGACCAGGCGTGCCTCGGCGAGCCGCTCGAGCAGGGCATCGATCACCTCGGGCGAGACCCCCTCCGGGACCAGCTCATCGATCACCACGCGCCGGCGCGTCTCCGCCATCCCTTCGCCGAGCTCGGTGAGTCGCAGAAACACGTTCCGCGTCAGCTGCCGCCGTTCCGCCGACATCGATCCGACCACGTCGTCCGCGGTTTGCGCGACAGCGGCCCCGACGCCGCCGCTGTCACGGTAGCCCTCGACCGTCAGCGTGCGCCCGTCGCGCCGCTCCCAGGTGGCGCGCAGCGCGTGCGAGAGCAGCGGCAGGGCCCCGGGCTCGCCGGCCACCTCGCGCACCGCCAGCTCGACCACGCCGGGCTCGACCCGCAATCCCGCCAGGCGCGCGGGCTCCCTCACGGCGCGTTCGAGCTCCTCGTCGTTCATCGCTCCGAGCAGGAGCTGGTTGCCCGCGATTGCCCGCGCGAGCGCGGGATGAGCTGCGAGCTTTCCGTACATGTCGGCGCGCACGCCCACCGCCACCGGACCATCGGCGGCGAGCAGTGCGTCGATGAACGCTTGCCGGCGGTCTGAGTCATCGCACAGCGTGAACAGCTCCTCGAACTGATCCACGACGACCAGTTGGACGGGATCGTCGATGTCGAGTGGGGGTGAGCTCCCCGGCGTCAGCACGCATGCACGCTCGATGCCCGGCACCTCGCCGGCGCACACCGCGGCGATTACACCGGCGCGCAGCACTGAGGACTTGCCGCTGCCCGACGCGCCGACGACCGCCAGCAGCCGGCCTGGGGCCAGGCGTCCGACCAGCTCCGCGACGACCTCCTCGCGGCCGAAGAAATAGTCGCGGTCCTCTGGCTCGAAAGCGAGAAGACCGCGGTACGGACACTCGGTGGCAGGCAGCGGAGCCCTCACGCCGGGACCCTTGAGGGCGTGAATCGGCTCGGGTGTGGCCAGACCCTTCAGGCGATGCGGGCCAAGATCGACCAGCGAGCAGCCGTCGGGCAGATGCCGGTCGACAAGGCCCGAGGTGACGGACGAGAGGAAGATCTGTCCGCCATCGGCCTGGCCGCGCAGGCGGGCCGCGAGGTTGATCGAGGACCCGAAGTAGGTAGTTCCGCGTCGCTCCGCCTCACCGGTATGTAGGGCGAATCGCGCGGCGATGTGAAGATCCCCAGGCCACTGCTCGGCTGAGAGCGCGAGCGTGGCGGCGAGCGCCGCGTCGAGCGCGCTTGGTGCGGAATCGAACACCGAGACGGTGGAGTCGCCCTCGCCCATCGACTGGATCAGCCGGCCTCCATGCGCCGCGACACAATCGGCGATTAGCTCGTCATGACGAACGAGCGCCTCCGCCATCGCGGCCGGGTCACGGTCCCACATCGCGGTCGAGTCCTCGATGTCCGAGAGGCAGAACGTGATCACGCCCGTTGGCAGCGCCTCGGCCCAGCCTGCGCGGAGACGTTCGATCAGCTCTCCGGGCGTGGCGGGCCGGCGGGACGGGTCGGTCGCCAGGCCCAGGCGAATCGCGGCTTCCAGCTGCTCGGTCTGCGCCGGATCGATGCCCTCCCAAGCCGGCAGTACGCCGGCCGGCGGGGAACCTGTGAGCAGCGCGAACGCGGTGGCTGCCAGCGCGTAGATGTCACTGGCTCGCGACGGTGCAGGGTTCGAGGCGAGCTCGGGCGCCCGGAAGCCCGGGGTACCGGCGCGGCGACGCCGCGCCTTGGGCGCGGAGGACAACCCGAAATCGACGAGCGTGATCCGCCCGCCTTTGGTCAGGATTAGGTTCCCGGGCTTGACGTCGCCGTGGATGACCGCCGGATCCTGCGAGTGGAGATGCGTGAGCGCTTGCGCCGCGTCAGAAAGGTAGGCAAGCACGCTTGACGGAGCGAGTCCCGGCCGGCCGCGCTCACGCAGCAGCGTCGCGAGATCCGTGCCGTCCACCCAGTCCATCGCGACGACGTAGTCCTCGCCCTCGAAGAAGTCCTCCCGCACCAGGGGAAGCGCGGGATGCGGAGGAACCTGAAGGAGGATCCGCGCCTCGGTCAGCAGCTCCTCACGCGCCTGACCCTCCCTGACCGGGCGGATCTTCAGCGCCACAAACCGACCATGCTGACGGTCCAGCGCCTTCACCACCCGCGCCTCGCCACCGGCTCCCAGGGTCTCCAGAACCTCGTAGCGCTCCTTGATCAGCGTCGGCACCGCCGGACCCCTTCGCATGCGCCGCCAGCTTCTCGTACCCTTGGCTGCGTGGGACCGCAGGTAGAGGTGATGTTCGGCGGGCAAAGCTGGCGGTTCTCGCTGCACGCGGACCGCACGACTGTCGGCAAGGCAGCCGAGAACGACATATCTCTGGCTGAGGACCCGACCGCCAGCCATCTGCACGCGGTCCTCGAGCCGTTCCCCGCCGCCTGGTGCGTGACTGACCTCGGGTCCTCCAACGGCACGTGGGTCAACGGCGAGCGGATCTGGTCCTCCCGCCGATTACGGCACGGCGACGAGATCCGCGTCGGCCAGACCCGCCTGATCTTCCGCGACGCACCCAGCGCAGGCGGCGCGCGGACCGAGACCGAAGGTTCCTCGCCATCGCTGACCGTCCGCGAGCGCGACGTGCTCGTTGCGCTCTGCCGCCCGCTGCTCGACCGTGACATGTTCACCGAACCCTCATCCACACGAGCCATCGCGGAGGAGCTCGTCATCACCCAAGCCGCTGTCAAGCAGCACCTCATGAACCTGTATGACAAGTTCCGCGTTGGGGTCAGCGACTCCAACCGCCGCTCGAGGCTCGCCAACGAAGCGCTCCGACGAGGCGCGGTCTCTCTCACCGAGCTGCGAGCGCCCGAGGACTGATAGCTTCTCCCGCGCTCGTCCGGTGCTCGATCTGATCACCGCACGATCATCCGCTAGCAGCGACGTTGTTGCCATAGCCGGCCGGGGGGGAACCGGACGGCCCGCCGGCAAGGGGATCGTTGCCCCGCAGCAAGAACCCCGCGCTAACGCTGTCGCGCCGGCAAGGAATCCCTTACCTGCCCGGCACTGCACTGCCCCCCGCGCGCCCATAGCGGCGAGCCTACCACCGGCCGATGATTGTCACCGATCATCACAACCGATCGGAGCGAACAATCCGATCAGAGGCCGAGGAGGCACACAATGACGCGTACACTCACCACCCGCCGCACCGCCGGCATCATCGCTGCGGCACTCGCGCTCGGCATCGCCGCACCCGCCGGCGCGAGGCCCTTCGACCAGAACTCGGTCGGCTCATTCGTCCCCGCCGCGTCCTCACAGAGGCCGGCTCAAAGCGTCACAGCGACGCCCAGCCCCGCCGGTGGCGACGACATCTCTGGCCTGGGATACCTCGCCATCGGGACGGGCGGCGCCGCCGTCGCGCTGATCGGAATCGGCGGGACGCGGGCAGCCAGCCGCCGTCGTCAACAGCCAAGCGCGACCCGGCGGTCAACAACCGCCGCGTGATCCCGAACTCCCGCTCCGCCCGCGTCGGGGAGCACGGCCGCTTTGACTGCGCCGATGCCGGGAGGCCCGGCCGGCGGTGTGGGACAGTCGCTGCTCGCCGGGGGCGGCCTCGGCATCTCAGCCGCCCGGCGCCCCGACCGGTCACCGGCACGGACCCAACCAGCTGTCAACCATCTCCATCAACCCACGCGCCCAACGCCGTCACGTCGGCGGCCCCGGGCCATCCAGAAAGAACAGTGAACGCAATGAAATCGAAAATGATGTTCGCGCTTCTTCTCGCCGGCGTTCTTAGTGCCGGTTCCTATGCCACCGACGTAATGGCGACGCCACCGACCCCGCCACCGGGCCTGGTTACCACGATTCTCGGCCAATCCACCTTCGACGGGCTTCACATCCGCGCCCACTCGATCCCGCCTGGCCTGTGGCGAGCCATGATCAAGACCCACGGACAGTCCGACCTCTACGTCGTCGACAACAAGTTCGCACCGGGAGCGACGACCGGCTGGCACTCGCATCCGGGCCCGAGCCTGATCATCGTCGTCTCCGGAACAATCACGAACTACACGGGCGACAACCCGACGTGCGCCGGTCACGACTACTCGGCCGGGAGCGGATTCATTGACGCCGGAGGGAACGACGTGCACATGTTGCGCAACAACGGCACCACGGGCGCGGAGACGATCGCCGTGCAGCTTCTCCCGCACGGTGCTCCCAGAAAGATCGACGAGCCGCAGCCCAGCAACTGCCACGTCGGCTGACTGGGGCGAAACGGGGATCGGCGCCGGCGGCGGCCCACCGATGGTCGCCGCCAGCGCAACCCCGCTCGTCGCTGGCGTGCGACTGAAACACCGCGGGCAAATCCTCGAAGACCAAAGCCCCAATTGCAATCTCCCGCACGTTGCTGGCCGTAGGGATGCCCGCCATGGGCCGATCATCGCCGCCGCTCGAGGCCTCGTAACAAATGAGCCTCTCGCGGACCTGGAGGTTCACACGCCGTCGGCTAGCACCTGGCCGCGGCTGACCCCTCCTTCAGGGCGGCAGGGAGGCCTCACCGGCACCCGCGTGGCCACCTGATCTCAAGGGCACCAAAAGGACTCTCTGCGGTCGATTCGCGTGTTAGCACCGTCGCCGCTAACGATTAGGTCGAAGCAGAAGTCCGCGGCGGTGAGCGTCAGCTTCTCCTTCGTCGCCAAACCGGCAGCACCAGAAGGACTTCCGGATCGGGCTAAAGGCAGCAGCGACGGTCATCACTTCTGCTCTCAAATAGAGCGGAAGCCGGCGGCGTCGGCGATGGGGCTACTGCCATGGAACGGGAGCAGAACTGTCAACGGAATCTCGGCGGAGTCGCCGTCATGCTTCTGGCTTCGTTCCTTACCAGCAGTGTGGGGGCTGGGATCGAAGCAGACGAGCGTACGTCTCGCGGGCGGCGGCCTCGTCCAATCCGCATGGACTGCGAAGGGTTCGCCGAAGGACGCCGGCTGGACCGTAACGGCGCCAGAGATGCTCGCTACTGGCGGCTGGGATCCAATGACGAACGCCATCGTGATTGACACAGCCCCGAACCGGGATACCGTAAGTCTCTTCCGGCTCCTCGCGGTTTCGGGCTACACGAGCTACGGTTGGTCGCCGATCATGCTCCACCTCCACGAACTCTGGTGGGATCAGAAGACCCGGAAGCAGCTTGACGCGTTCAAGCAGAGCTTCGAGCGTGACCTAGCTAGACGACGGGTCGTACGTGCGGTCCGTCCTCTATCTCAATAGCAGCTGGAACTGGCGTGGGAGCAGCCGAAGCAGTGCCACATTGGTCACCGAGACTGTATGGGATCACTTCGTGAAGGACTCAGCCAAGGTCGGCAAGTCATACGACAAGCTGCTAGCCGGGACTCTCGCCTCCTTCTGAGCGCCTCTATTCCCTAGGACCGAAGGCTCTTAGCGCGCCGACTCCTCCCGTTCAGGCTGCTGGCGGCCTTGTGGTCCGCGAGAGCGAGGATCAGTCGTGGGCGTGGATGCCCGTCCTTCGCCACGGTGATCAGCTTATCCGTGGACCCTCGTGGAGCTGATGCGCTGTCAGGGGCCGAACGCGCTCATAGCCGCTCAGTCGGCGCTTTCTTCTCTGAACTGCGGCATCAGCGTGATCACGACCGCGGCGATCTGGACAGCCAGCTCATTAACGGCGATGAGCGAGGCGGCTGCCTCTTCTTTGGTCACCCGCTCACCGCGATGGACTAGACCGTGCCGTCGCGCCAGATGGGCCTTGTACGCATCCCAGGTTTTCGCGTCCTCGGTGAGCTTGTGTCCGGTGAAGCCTTCCCAAAGGCTGCGGACCCGCTTGTCGTCCAGGTTGTAGCTGCGGATCATCTCGCCTATGGCCGCACCAATCTCCACGGTGCTGCGGAGATGGAGGACGTACTCAAACACGCCCTCCATGTAGAGCTCGAAAGCGGTCTGCGCTGCCACGACCGCATAGAGGTAGTTGCCCTCGTCATAGAGTCGCTCCGCGATCTGAAAGAAGTCACCGCTCTTCGGGTCAAACATCAACAAGCGATTTATGGGCGACATCGCCACCTGCTCATGACCAGTGCCTGCCGACAGCCCGGCATGTCGCCGGATGCTCTCGTAGATCGCGTGTGCTTCCTTCGCGACGCTCTGTGTCGTCGGTTCGTCAAGGTCCATCGAGACAAGGGTCCTGGTCCCGACGAACTCGCCTGACGGCGGGCACAGCCGATCCTCCTTCGCCACCAACGTCACCCGCTCATCACCGAGGGCATCAGCGCCCATCATTAGAGCGTCCGCATCCTCGGCAGGCGCGACGAGGATTGTGCGAAAGCGAGGCATGAGGCGCACGCTACTGCTGTGGTGACGGAAGCGTCTGGCGACGTCCGCGCGGACGATTCCTTTCGTCTTGCGGCGAGTACGAAGCCGGCGACTGCTTCACACTATGGAGGACCGGCCTGGCGTGTGTCGAAGTGGTCGGCACTCCCCGCGCAGGCTGCGGGGTAAGTCTTCGCGCTGAGGATTGCACCCTCGGCGCGGGGCCCACAATCTAGGAGAGGAGTGCCGATGCCTGACGGTATCCGTTGGGTCGGTCTCGACGTGCCGCGCGCGAGTCGACGTTCGCGATCTTTGACCAGGGAACGGGCGAGTTGACGACGAGGCGGGTGGTCGGCCGTCCGCACGAGCTGCTGGCGTGGCTGCGTGCGGTGGCCAGGCCGGCGCGGATGGTGTATGAGGCGGGCCCGACCGGCTATGGGCTGGCGCGCCGCGCGCGGGCGGAGGGGATCGAGCTCGGGGTGTGCGCGCCGGGCAAGACCGAGCGCCCGCCCGCGGATCGGGTCAAGACCGATAAGCGCGACGCGATCCGCCTGGCGCGGCTGTTGGCGGCCGGCGAGTTGACGTTGGTCACGATCCCGTCTGTCGAGCGTGAGCAGCTGCGCGACCTGGTGCGCTGCCGCGAGGACATCCGCCAGGATCTGATGCGCGCCCGACACCGAATCGGGAAGTTCCTGTTGCGCCGCGAGATCTACTGGGAAGGCACCGGTGAGACATGGTCGCGCAAGCATCGCTCGTGGCTGACCTCAGTCCGGTTCGCCGATCAGGCGTCGCGGGCAACGATGGCGGACTACCTGCACGCCCACGACGTGCTGATCGCCCGCCGCGACCAGGTCGAAGCCGAGCTCGCGAAGCTCGCGCTCAGCGCCCCGTGCGCGCGCACGATCGCGCGGCTGCGGTGCCTGCGCGGGATCGACACGCTCTCCGCGCTCGGGCTGTGCGCGGAGATCGGCGAATGGGGGCGCTTCGATCATCCCGACCAGCTCTCCGCCTACCTCGGGATCGTCCCCTCAGAGCACACCAGCGGCAGCCAGCGCCGGCTAGGGTCGATCACCAGGGCCGGCTCCACGCACGCCCGACGGCTGCTGGTCGAGGCGTCCTACCACTACCGCCGCGGCCCCGCGGTCGGTGAAGCGCTCGAGCGCCGCCAGCGCGGGCAAGCGCCCGAGATCATCCACATCTCCTGGAAAGCGCAGCGCCGCCTCAACGCCCGCTGGCGCCAGCTCAAAGACACGCGCCACAAACCCGGCGCGATCGTCGCGATCGCGATCGCCCGCGAGCTCGCCGCCTACTGCTGGGAGATCGCGACCTGCCCGCTGCAGCCAAACCCGGTCGCGCCCGCCATCCTGGCGACGGACACACCCACCACTCCCAGGAGACTCACCAACTCGCGCTAACTCTTTCACTCAACACTTCCCGTTGCGGCTGGCGAGGCGGCCCGAGCATCCCGGCTCGCGCACAACAACTCCGCGAAATGTCGCCTGAGCAACGCCCCCCCCGGGGGGCGCCGCGCTCGACCTTAGACAGCGGACGTGCGACGAACCAAGGTCTTGGGGTACCCAGCCCCCGAATATGAGCATGACCCACGTCGCGAACCCCGCGGACGCCCGGACCGCCCCACCAGCCGCAACCACATCAACCACCACCACCAACCAGACAATGGCCATCAACCCCTACCCCTTGACAAGCGCTCCACCATATGGGCGACGTTGCGCTCGTCCCGATCGGGCGCGGCCGGCGCCTCAGCGCGCGAGGCCCGTTCTGGCGTCTAGAACTTTGCCCCTCCGCACCAGGAGGGGCAGCGGCGCAAACCCGGCCGACATGGCTGCTCCTCGCG
>OCTA010004411.1_pt1 | contig 12346 bp, 10 predicted proteins | sample 1538991 | NCBI WGS metagenome assembly OCTA01 (sample SAMEA3539302, study PRJEB22396) | soil metagenome | biome: tundra; feature: field; material: soil | place: USA | collected 2010-05 | depth 0.15 m
GTCCCACCAGGTCGTCGCGGGTCACACTGACCAGCTGGCCCTTGCGCAGGTAGCCAAGCTGGGTCAGCATCTCGCCCATCCGCATGGCCACGGTGGTCTTGCCGGTGCCCGGGCTGCCCGTGAAGCACATATGCAGGCTGGGCCGCGACGACGACAGCCCGTACCGCTGCCTGAGCCGGTCGATGAGCAGCAGGGCGGCGATCTCGCGGACCCGGTCCTTGACCGGGGCGAGGCCGATGAACTCCCGGTCGAGCCGGTCCAGCATCTCCGAGATGCGCAGCGCCTGCTGCTCCGCGCCCAGTTCCACCGTCGCGTCCGGAGCCAGCGGCTCGCTGCTGGCTGCTCCGTTGGCGCCCGGTGCCTCCGGCTCCGGGCTGGGGGCACCGTGTTGGCCAGCACCGTGTTGGCCAGCACCGTGTTGGCCAGCACCGGGCCGGGGCATGGTGAAGCCGCGCGGCGCGGGCTCGGCCGGCGCGCTCATGCGCCGCCGTGTGCCCCGCCGCCGTGGGCCCCGTTATGGGCAGCCCCGTGGCCTGCGTAACGCTCACCGACTGGCTGGTCAGCGGCATACGAGTGGAGTGTGTACTGGATTCGCCGGTCCGCGGTCTCCTGCCGGTCCAGCCGGAAGCCCGGCTCGTGCGCCGGGCGGTTGACGATAAAGCTCAGCGCGGTGGTCTGCCGGCCGAGGCTCGCGTCGTAGGCCACGACCTTGATGTAGTGGTTGGGGTAGGCGGCCCGGCACGCGGTGACTTCGTGCAGGCCGGCGGAGGCATCGGCGATGTCGAACATCGGCAGTCCCCACATCTCCCAGAGCGCGTTGCGCGGATGCGGGTCGTCGGTGAATTCGACGCCCATCGCCCATCCCTGGTCCACGGCGTACTGGATCTGGGCGCTGATCTCGTCGTCGGTGAAGTCGGGCAGGTAGGAGAACGTGCCCTGGGTGATCCGCATGAAGGCTCCAGTCAGGGTGTGCGGGCGTCAGGCTGTCGGCGTGGCGACCACGTCGGGCGTGTCGGTCGACTCGTAGTTGAAGGTGATGTCTCCCCACGTGTCGAGGGCGACCTGGAGCGGCTGGCAGTGCTTGGCGGCGGCGGCGAGGATGTCGTCACCTTCGCGGACAAAGTCGCGGCCCTCGTTGCGCGCCTTGATCATCGCCTCGGCCGCGACCCGGTTGGCCGTGGCGCCGGCCGCGACGCCGCTGGGGTGGCCGATGGTGCCGCCGCCGAACTGCAGCACCACGTCCTCGCCGAGGTAGCCGAGCAGCTGGTGCATCTGCCCGGCGTGGATGCCTCCGGACGCCACCGGCATGGTGCCCGGCATGGATCCCCAGTCCTGGTCGAAGTAGATGCCCTGGCTGAGGTTCTGCGGGATATGCGACTCGCGCAGCGTGTCGTAGTAGCCGCGGACCATGGACGGGTCGCCTTCCAGCTTGCCGACCACGGTGCCGGCGTGGATGTGATCGACGCCGATCAGGCGGCACCACTTGGAGATGACCCGGAAGCTCACACCGTGCGTCTTCTGCCGGGTGTAGGTGCCGTGGCCCGCGCGGTGCAGGTGCAGGATGACCCCGTTGTTGCGGGCCCACCTCGACATCGAGTGCATCGCCGTGTAGCCGACCGTAAGGTCGATCATGACGATGATGCTGCCGAGTTCCTTGGCGAATTCGGCCCGCTCGTACATGTCCTCCATGGTCGCGGCGGTGACGTTGAGGTAGTGGCCCTTGATCTCGCCCGTGCGCTCGGTCGCGCGGTTCACGGCTTCCATCGTGAACAGGAACCGGTCACGCCACCGCATGAAGGGCTGGGAGTTGATGTTCTCGTCGTCCTTGGTGAAGTCCAGGCCGCCGCGCAGGGCCTCGTACACCACCCGCCCGTAGTTGCGCGCGGACAGGCCGAGCTTGGGCTTGGTCGTCGCGCCGAGCAGTGGCCGGCCGTATTTGTTCAGGTACTCGCGTTCCATCACGATGCCGTGCGGGGGGCCCTGGAAGGTCTTCACGTAGGCGAGCGGGATCCGCATGTCCTCAAGGCGCAGGGCGCGCAGCGCCTTGAAGCCGAACACGTTGCCGATGATGGACGAGGTCAGGTTCGGGATCGAGCCCTCCTCGAACAGGTCGATGTCGTAGGCGATGTAGGCGATGTACTCACCGTCGCGCCCCGGCACCGGATCGACCCGGTAGCACTTGGCCTGGTAGTGCTCGTGTGCGGTGAGCCGATCGGTCCAGACCACGGTCCAGGTCGCGGTGGAGGACTCACCCGCGACTGCCGCGCCCGCCTCCTCCGGCGGCACACCAGGCTGCGGGGAAATCCGGAACGCCGCCAGCACGTCGGTGTCCTTCGGCACGTAGTCAGGCTCGTAGTAGCCCATCTCCGCGTACGGGATGACGCCCGCGTTCCAGCGTTCCTGACCTGCGGCCATGATTGCCTCCGTTGTGATCGGATCCCACAGGCTTCACGATGCCAGTCGATATCTGCGCTGTCTATTGAGTGTTTAGCGCTCTATATCAACTAAAAGCTTGATATACCTGCCCAGGCGATCACCGGCCTTCCCTGCGGATAACCCTTATCCGTTAGGTTCTTCGCCCCCGAGGGGCGAAGAACCTAACGGATGCCGATATGGGGCTAGCTGGGGCGGTGAAAGTCGCCGTCCTGGAGCATGTGGCTGACCAGGCGGGCCGCGGCAGGCGGCAGTGGGCCGGGATGGGCGACCAGGTACCAGTCGCGGTGCAGCGGGGTCCCGGGCACTGGCAGTTCCACGAGCCGACCGGAGGCGAGTTCGGCGGCGACCGCGTCCCGTGACACGAGGGTGACGCCGAGGCCGACGCTGGCTGATTCCCTGATGGCGCCGTTGGATCCCACCATCAGGGTGAGCGGCGCGATGTCGAGGTCGGCGAGCAGGGCGTCGGTGCTGGCGCGGGTGCCGGAACCGGGCTCACGCAGCAGCCACGCCTGGCGGGCGAGCCACGGCAGCAGGCCCGCGTTGGCGGCTCCGGCATCCTGGGCTCCGGCATCCTGGGCGGGGGCATCCTGGGCTCCGGCATCCTGGGCGGGGGCATCCTGGGCGGGGGCGGCCAGGCCGGGCGCGGCTACGACGACGAGTTGGTGGGCCCGCACGGCGTGTACCTGCACGTCCCAGCCGGGCTCGGGGCGGCCGCCGAGTACCAGGTCCACCTGATGGCGGTCCAGAAGAGCGCGGACCCGGTCCCGGTTGGCTGCCTCGAGCCGCACGCCTATCCGCGGATGACGGGCCCGGAAGCCGCCAAGCAGCGCGGGCAGGATCTGCTCTGCCGCCGTGGTGACGGCCGCTATGCGCAGTTCGCTCCGCTCCGGGTCGGCCGCCGCCGCGGCGGCGAGCCCGGCCTCGTCCAGCAGGCCCAGGATCCGGCGGACGTAGCTGGCGTACGCGGCGCCCGCGCCGGTCAGCCGCAGGCCGCGGCCATCGGGGCGGAGCAGCTGCACGCCGAGGGACTTCTGCAGCGCGGCCAGCGACGCCGACACCGCCGCCTGGGTCACCACGAGCTGCTGGGCCGCGGCGCGGACGGAGCCGCTCTCGGCCACGGCCAGGAACGTGCGGAGCTGGTTCAGCGTCACGGTCGCGGGGCCCGCACACGATTAACCATTAGGCTGTCTTTTTCCGCATACCATCAATATAAGACTCAACGAATAGGCCGCAGTCCCGGCCAGCGATCGCGAGGCGGTGTCTGGTGGCGAAGCGTGGGTCCGGTGGGCCCCGGTGGGTGGAGGTGGCGCCGGAGCGCATCACTGGATGGGTCGAGTCCTTCGCCCAGCGGCACGGCGAGACCTCGGCCGAGGTGGCCCCCGACGTCGTGGTATTCCGCGCCGCCGACGGTGCGGTGGCCGAGTGCCACATGCCGTTCCCGCCGCTGGGCGGGGCGGCCAGCCCGGATCCAGCCAGCCCGGATCCAGCCAGCCCGGATCCGGCCGGCCAGATTCCGGCTTATCAGGCCCAGCTGATGGCTGAGCACGCGGCCGCCGACCGGACGGTGGGCGTGCTGCTGGTGCGGCTCGGCGGGTACGCCGCCGGGGTTTTCTCCGGCGCACCGCCTCGGCTGGAGGCATCCAAGGTGGGCGCCCGCCTGGTGCATGGCCGCAGCGCGGCCGGCGGCTGGTCACAGCACCGGTTCGCGCGGCGCAGGGAGAAGCAGGCGGCGACGGCGCTCGACGCCGCGGCGGACACCGCTGCGGCGGTGTTCGGCCCGCATCTCCGCCAGCTTGACGCGGTCGTACTGGGCGGGGACCGGCGGACCGTCGCCGGGTTGCGTGGCGACCCCCGGCTGGCTCCCTACTTCGACCGTGCGGTGGAGCGGTTCCTCACCGTGCCTGATCCCAGGCTCGCTGTGCTGCGGGAGACACCGCGGATGTTCCGTTCGGTGCGAATCCGGATCAGCGAGGGGGAAGGCGCCGGCCATTAATCCCGCGAAGGCGCTGGGACCGAGCAGGTATCCTGGCTGCATGCTGCCACTCCTCTCGTGACGCGGCGCTCTGACGCCGGGCCGCACGCAACACCCGACGTCCCTACCCTTCTGCTTTGGAGTGGTTTCCAGTGATCGCGGCAACGGGCGTGGAGCTGCGGGCCGGTGCGCAGCTGCTGCTGGAAGGCGCGACCTTCCAGATCGGGCCCGGGGACAAGATCGGCCTGGTGGGCCGGAACGGCGCGGGGAAGACCACCCTGGCCCGCGTGCTGGCGGGAGAGATGCTGCCCGCGGCGGGCACGGTGCGCCGTGGCCCGTCCATCGGCTACCTGCCGCAGGACACCCGGGCCGGCGACATGGACGGCCTGGCCATGGACCGGGTGCTCTCCGCCCGGGGGCTTGACGAGGTGCGGGCCGGCATGCGGACGGCCGAGGCGCAGATGGCGGACGGGCAGCCGGCCCAGCGCGACGCGGCGGTCCGCAGGTACGGCCAGCTGGAAGAGCGCCTGGTCGTGCTCGGGGGCTACGCGGCCGAATCCGAAGCCGCTTCGATCGCATCCAGCCTGGGCCTGCCGGACCGGGTCCTGGGGCAGCCGCTGAGCACCCTCTCCGGCGGGCAGCGGCGGCGCATCGAACTGGCCCGGATCCTGTTCGCGGGGGCCGAGACACTGCTGCTTGACGAGCCGACCAACCACCTGGACGCGGACTCCATCAGCTGGCTCCGCGACCATCTCCGGGCGTTCCGCGGCGGGCTCGTCGTCATCAGCCACGACACCGCGCTGCTCGACTCGGTCGTGACCAAGGTCTTCCACCTGGACGCGGACCTCAGCTTGCTGGAGATTTACAACGTCGGCTGGAAGACGTACCTGGAGCAGCGCGAGACAGACGCGAAGCGGCGCAAGCGCGAGCGGGCCAACGCGCATCGCCAGGCGTCCGCGCTGCAGGCCCAGGCGGACCGGATGCGGGCCAAGGCGACCAAGGCGAAGGCCGCCCAGGGCATGCAGCGGCGTGCGGAACGGCTGCTGACCGGGGTCGCCGCGGAGGGTGCCACGCAGCGGGTGGCGCGACTGCGGTTCCCGGATCCGGTGCCGGCCGGGCGGACGCCGCTGACCGCCACCGACCTGTCCAAGTCCTATGGCTCCCTCGAGGTTTTCAGTGGCGTCGACGTCGCTGTGGACCGGGGCAGCAGGATCGTGGTGCTCGGGCTCAACGGGGCGGGCAAGACCACCCTGCTGCGCATCCTGGGCGGCGTCGAGAAGCCCGATACCGGCCAGGTCACGCCCGGTCACGGCCTTCGGCTCGGCTACTACGCCCAGGAGCACGAGACCCTGGATACCGGCCGGAGCGTGCTGGAGAATATGCGCACGGCCGCGCCGCACCTGACGGATTCCGAGCACCGGCGCATTCTCGGCTCGTTCCTGTTTTCCGGCGACGCGGTGGCCAAGCCCACCGCGGTGCTGTCCGGCGGAGAGAAAACCAGGCTGGCCCTTTCCCTGCTGGTCGTGTCCGGGGCGAACGTGCTGCTGCTGGACGAGCCCACCAACAACCTGGACCCGGCCAGCCGGGCGGAGGTGCTGGCTGCGCTGCGGCGCTACCAGGGCGCGATCGTCCTGGTCACGCACGACGAGGGTGCGGTCCAGGCCCTGGCGCCCGAGCGGGTCGTACTGCTCCCCGACGGCGTCGAGGATGCATGGACGGACGGCCTGGCTGATCTCGTGGCGCTCGCCTAGTTAGCGACCTCCGGCGCGGCCTAATTATTAACACCTCCGGCGCGGGCCTAACCTGCGACTTCGGCGGGGCCCGAAAAAGAAGTGATCACTTACCTGGATGTGGGTAGCCGATCCCGCATCTATGCTTGATCATGGCGGGAGACGGTAACGCAGCGGTCACTTCAGTTCACGGGAGGTACGCGTGCCCGAGACTCTCAAGAAAGGCACCAGGGTCACCGGTGCAGACCGAACCAAGCTGGCTTCGGATCTCAAGAAAAGGTACGACGGCGGCGAGAGCATCCGTTCCCTCGCGGCGTCCACAGGACGGTCCTACGGGTTCGTCCACCGCATCCTGACCGAAACAGGAGTATCCCTGCGCGGCCGGGGCGGAGCGACACGCGGCAAGGCGCGGGCGAAGCGCTGAGGAGGACATGACACCCGCTCTGCCCGATCTCGACGGGGCGGGGCTACGGCTCGATCTGGACCGGCCGGCCCCGGGCGCGGCCACTGTGACACTACGGCGCGCCGAGCGGCGTAACGCCATGACCCCGGCCATGTGGCATGGCCTGGCCGGGATCGGCCGCGCGCTGCCGCCGGAGGTCCGGGTGGTCGTGGTCCGCGGCGAGGGACCATCGTTCAGCGCAGGAATCGATCTGCGGGTCTTCACCGGCGAGGGGGTCCCCGGCGAGGAACCGCTGCCGAGCCCGGCCGACCCAGGATTCGAGCCGTGGATCGCGTCCGGCCAGGACGGCTTCACCTGGCTGCGCAGCCCCGCGATAGTTTCGATCGCTGCCGTGCGCGGGCACGCCATCGGCGCGGGATTCCAGCTGGCCCTGGCCTGTGATCTGCGGGTGCTGGCCGACGATGCGCGGTTGTGCATGAAGGAGCCCGCTCTCGGCCTCGTTCCCGACCTAACGGGGACAAAGCCACTTGTCGACATTGTGGGGCTGCCTCGGGCGATCGAGATGTGCCTTACCGCCCGGACCGTGGGCGCGGTGGAAGCCAAGGAACTCCGGCTCGCCGAACTCGTGGTGCCCACAGATGAATTGGACGCAGCGGTCGGCGACCTGGTGGCCGCGCTGCTGGCCACTGACGCGGCCGCCGCCCGGGCCACCAAGGAACTGCTCAGCCAGGCATCAGCGAACAGCCTCGAAGACCAGGCCGCGGCGGAACGCCGGGCGCAGACCGCACTGCTGCGGGCCCGGCTCGCACAGTCTTAGCCGGGCAGTCTTAACTGGGCCGCCTGAACCGGGCCGCGGGGCGGTTCGCCGTCAGCGGACACGGGAAGATCCTTGCCAGGAAGGGTGTTGCTGCGCTCATGTACGGATCGAGCTGGCACGCGATGCGCTCGTTCACGCGCGACGGCTCCGTCACCCAGCAGCGGATCAAGAAGGGCAGCGTGCGCAGGATCGCGTCCTACGCGCGGCCCTACCGCACCCCGCTGATCTTGTTCCTGACCGCCACCTCGCTGTCTGCGGTGGTCGGGGTGGCCGTGCCGCTGCTGCTGCGGAGCATCATCAACGGCATCCTGCGGCGCGACACCAGCCTCGTGCTGTGGATCGCGGGAATTGCCTTGGCCCTGGCCGTGGTCGGGGCCTTGCTGGCCATCGCGCAGCGCTGGTTCTCCGCGCGAATCGGCGAAGGGCTCATCTATGACCTGCGCACCCAGGTGTTCCGGCACGTCCAGCAGCAGCCGATCGCGTTTTTCACCCGCGCCCAGACTGGATCACTCGTCAGCAGGCTGAACAGCGATGTCATCGGCGCCCAGCAGGCGATCACTTCCACGCTGTCCTCCGTCGTATCCAACGTGCTCAGCCTGATCCTGGTCCTCGGCGCCATGCTTTATCTCTCCTGGCTGGTCACTGTGGTGTCGTTGGTGCTGCTCCCGGTGTTCGTCATCCCCGCCCGGCTGGTCGGCCGCAGGCTGCAGCGGCTGACCAGGGAATCGATGCAGCTCGACGCGGAACTGGGCTCGACCATGACGGAGCGGTTCAACGTCGCGGGGGCGATACTGGTCAAGCTGTTTGGCCGCCCGGACGATGAGGCGCGGGTATTCGCAGGCCGGGCGGCCCGGGTCAGGGACATCGGCGTGGTCCAAGCCATGTATGGCGGCACCCTGTTCATCGCGCTGAGCTTGCTGGCATCGGTGGCCACCGCGGTGGTCTACGGGCTCGGCGGCGACCTCGTTATCCGCGGCGCCTTCCAGCTGGGCACGCTGGTCGCGCTGACCGCGCTGCTTGGCCGGCTCTACGGGCCGATCACCGCGCTGTCCAACGTGCAGGTCGACGTGATGACCGCGCTGGTCAGTTTCGACCGGGTCTTCGAGGTGCTCGACCTCAAGCCGCTGATCGCGGAGCAGCCCGGTGCGCTGCCACTGGCCCGGACCGCCGCCGGCCCGGCCGCCGCCGCGCCGGCCATCGAGTTCGACCATGTGTCGTTCCGCTACCCGGCCGCCAGCGAGGTGTCGCTGGCCTCCCTGGAGTCCATCGCGGTCAAGGTGCACGAGAGCGACACCGGGCCCGCCGACGTGCTCCGTGACATCAGCTTCACCGCGCCGTCCGGCCATCTCACCGCCCTCGTCGGCCCGTCGGGCGCCGGCAAGACCACCATCACCCACCTGGTGGCGCGGCTGTATGACCCGACCGAGGGCACGGTGCGCATCGGCGGCCAGGACCTGCGCGAGGTGACCCTGGACTCGCTGCACGACGTGGTCGGCGCGGTGACCCAGGACGCGCACATGTTCCACGACACGATCCGGGCCAACCTGGCTTATGCCCGGCCCGCCGCATCCGAGCAGGAGCTGATCGAGGCCTGCCGGTCGGCGCAGATCTGGGAGATGATCTCGCTGCTCCCCGACGGCCTCGACACCGTGGTGGGCGACCGGGGCTACCGGCTGTCCGGTGGCGAGAAGCAGCGGCTCGCGATCGCCCGGCTGCTGCTGAAGGCGCCGTCGGTGGTGGTGCTCGACGAGGCCACGGCCCATCTGGACTCCGAGTCGGAGGTGGCCGTTCAGCGTGCTCTCAAGACCGCCCTGACCGGACGGACGTCGCTGGTCATCGCGCACCGGCTGTCCACCATCCGGGAAGCGGACCAGATCCTGGTCATCGAGGCCGGCCAGATCCACGAGCGCGGAACGCATGAGGAACTGCTGGCCTCCGGCGGCCTGTACGCCGAGCTGTACCACACCCAGTTCGCCCGCCAGGAGCCGGCCTTGACTCAGCCTGCCCTGCACGAGGGTTAGCTGCCGTAGCCTACGCGGCGCAGTTCGTCGCCGGCGATGCCCTCTATCTCCGCGGCCTGCACGGGGCTCAGCGTGCGGCGCCATGCCCCTGGCTCGCTGGCCGGCGGCCGGCCCGGCACGGGGGAGGGGGCAGCGGGCAGTTCCAGGGGCGACACGGCGGTGCCGAGGAAGTCCGAGACGGCGGCCGCCGCGGCGGCCGGCTGGCGGACCATTTCCTCGTAGCGAAGCGTGATCAGTTGCCCGGCAGGCAGCTTGCCGCGCAGCCGGGCCATCTGCCGCACGGTCCCGCGCCAGCGCATCGCGCACTTGCCCGCCATGGACAGGTCCGGCCAGGCGGTCCTGTCCTGCTCGGTCTCGACGCCCAGCAGCGGGTTCGGGAACTCGCTGTCCACGTTCACGAAACCCGGCTTGAACCAGGCCAGGGCCGAAGGGTCGGTCAGCATTCCCGCCACCACGTCCCGGCCATCCCTGATGATCTGCACGAGACGCGCGTCCGGGAAGGCGTCTACCAGTCCTTCGGCGCAGTACAGCAGGTCGGGGCTGGCGTCGCCGTAGCGGCTGATGCCACGCTGGCTCACGCACGGGCCGACGCCGTCGAGGCGGCCGGCCTCGCGGCACTGGCGGGTGCAGCCCAGGCAGCAGTCCGGGGTCACCTGCCACGCCTGGGCGAACGCGTCCCGCAGCACGGTGGCCGCCGCGTCGCCCCGGCCGCGCGAGATCGATGGCCGCCGGGCGAAGGCGTGCACCACCGGCAGAACCCAGCGCTGCCCCACAGTGAAGTGGAAGCCAGCGGACCGCTTCAGCGAACGGGCCAGCAGGTCCGTTCCGGAGCAGGGGGCGCCGATGACGAAGACCGGCTGGCGGACTTTCCGGCCGTTGACCACCAGGATGTGCGGGCGTGGTGACTGGGAAGCGGCCGGCGGAACTGGCGAGACGCCACCGGGCCCGGGCTGGTACTCGCCGGGACCGGCGGCCGACCGGGGCATCGCGGTCATGGCTCGCCGAACCCGGAGATGACCGGATCTTCCCTGGCCGACCCGCGGCAGTGCGCCCCCGCGTGCTCGTCGAGGTTGAGCGCGGCCTGGATGAGCGGGACATGACTGAAGGCCTGCGGTGTGTTGCCGACCTGGCGCGCGTACCGCGGGTCGTACTCCTCGCTCAGCAGCCCGACGTCGTTGCGCAGCGCGAGCAGCCGGTCGAAGAGCTCGTGCGCCTCCTTGTCACGGCCGATCATGTGCAGGGCATTGGCCAGCCAGAAGCTGCAGGCCAGGAACGCTCCCTCGCTGCCGGGCAGGCCGTCCACGCTGGGCCCGGACATCACCGCTGGCTCGGGCAGCTGGTAGCGGCGGACCAGCCCATCGGTGACCAGCTCACGCTGGATGGCCTCCACGGTCGAGACGACCCGCGGGTCGGTCGGCGGCAGGAAGCCGACCTCGGGGATGAGCAGCACCGCGGCGTCCAGTTCGGACGAGCCGTAGTACTGCATGAAGGCCCCGCGCTGGGCGTCGTACCCCTTCTCGCAGACCTCCTGGTGAATGAGATCGCGCAGTTCCCGCCATCGGCTGACAGGACCGGGCATACCGGCCTCCGCGGCCTGGACGGCACGGTCAAACGCGACCCAGGCCATCACCTTGGAATGCACGAAGTGCCGCCGCGGGCCGCGAACCTCCCAGATTCCCTCGTCCGGCTCGTCCCAGTGATCTTCGAGGAACTTGAGCAGGGCACGCTGCAGCGACCAGGCGTGCCGGTCGCTCTTCACGCCGGACCGGCCGCCCAGCGTGAGCGCGTCGATGACCTCCCCGTAGACGTCGAGCTGGCGCTGGTTGACCGCCGCGTTGCCGATCCGCACCGGCGCCGAGCCCTCATAGCCGGGCAGCCAGTCGGCCTCCCACTCGGCGAGCCTGCGCTCACCCGCCACGCCATACATGATCTGGACATCGCCCGGGTCGCCCGCCACGGCCCGGCCGAGCCACGCCCGCCAGGCCAGCGCCTCCTGCGTGTAGCCGGTGCGCAGCAGTGCCTCCAGGGTGATGGTGGCGTCGCGCAGCCAGCAATACCGGTAATCCCAGTTCCGCCCCCCGCCGATGTCCTCCGGCAGTGACGTGGTGGCCGCGGCCACGATGCCGCCCGTCGGCTGGTAGGTGAGCGCCTTCAGGGTGATCAGCGACCGGATCACCGCCTCGCGGTGCCGCCCGTGGTAGGTGCAGCGGGAGACCCAGTCCCGCCAGAACTGCTCGGTCATCAGGTGCGCCTGGTAGGCGTCGACGGCCTCGGGTGCGTCCTCGTGCGATGGCATCCAGCTGAATACGAAGGGCAGCCGCTCACCGGCCTGGACCGTGAAGGTCGCCTGGTGCGCGAACTTCCGGCCGGTCAGGGCGACCGGGGTGTCCAGCCAGACCGAGTCGGGCCCGGCAATCGCGTTGATGCTGCCCTCGCGGCGGCGCACCCAGGGAATCACCTGGCCGTAGCCGAAACGGATGCGCAGCGTGCAGTCCATCTCCACGGTGCCCGCCACGCCCTCCACGATCCGGACGATGGCCGGGGGCTTGCTGTCCCTGGGCGGCATGAAATCGACCACCTTGACCTGCCCGGTCGCGGTGCACCAGTCCGTCTCGAGGATCAGGGTGTCGCCCTGGTAGCGCCGCGCCACCTCAGTCAGCGGGGTGCCATCGGGCCCCTGGCCGGCGTCCGCCGGGGCGATCCGCCACAGCCCGTTCCGCTCACTGCCAAGAAGCGCGGCGAAGCAGGCCGGGGAGTCGAACCTGGGCAGGCACAGCCAGTCGATAGAGCCGTCGCGGCCCACCATGGCGGCAGACTGCATATCCCCGATGATCGCGTAGTCCTCAATAAGTCCCGCCACCGAACCTCCAGGTTCGCGCCCCTAAACTGGCCAGCGTGCCGCAACTGCCCGCTCCCGTGATCGCCACGCGCGGCCGCGCGCGCCGCGCGGCGGCCGCCGTGGTCGCC
>OCTA010004412.1_pt1 | contig 12344 bp, 10 predicted proteins | sample 1538991 | NCBI WGS metagenome assembly OCTA01 (sample SAMEA3539302, study PRJEB22396) | soil metagenome | biome: tundra; feature: field; material: soil | place: USA | collected 2010-05 | depth 0.15 m
CCCCGATGGAATCACGGTGAAGGGCGACGAAAAAGCCCTGGCCGAAATGCTCGGCTTATTCGATATCGGATACCAGGGTTACGCGGGCTTTGAACTGTGCCATCCGCTGCCGGTCGAGAACGGTCAAACGGTGGGCCTGGATTTCGTTGACAAGAACGCCCAACTGGCTGCCGAATACATGCGTGGCATCCTGGCGGAGGCGAAGAAGCTGCACGCGCGCGTCCGGACGGCCTGAGAGGCCGCCGCAGGCCGAGGGCCTGCCCCACTTACTGCACCGCAATCCCCCGCGCCTCCAGCAAATCCCCCGTTCGCCACAACAAATTCATCAAATTTCGCCGGTAACTCACCGAATTCTGCACCACGCTCGACTCGGCCGCCACCAGCGAGCCCTGCGCCTGCAGCACAAAGAAGATGGTGCTGTTGCCCAACTCGTATTTCTTCTGCTCCGCTTCCATATACTTCCTGGAGAAATCCTGCGCCACCACCGACAGCTTCATGGCATCTTTGCTGGACTCCACCTGGCTCACCGCCGTCAGCACGTCCAGGCGCACCTGCTGCCGCACCGTGCGCACGTTCAGGGTGTGCTGCTTCTTCGTCACCAGGGCGTCCGCCATGTCCGCCGACGCCTGGTGATTCTTGATCGGCAGCCGCAGCGTCAGCCCGAAGGAATACATCGGATAGCCGAAGCCGAACATCTGGCTCAACGCATCGCCGAAACCGCCCGGAATCCCAGATTCGCCGCTCGCAGGATAGTAGATCCCGCCCAACCCCTGCGTCGTGTAGCCCGCAGTGAGTTCCAGATCCGGAAGAAGCCCGTTCTTAGCCTGCCTGATCCCGAGATCGTCGATGTCCAGATCCTGCGTGGCCGACTTCAGATCCGGCCGGGTGGCCAAGGCTTTCTGCACCTCCTTCTCGGCGTCGATGGGCGGCGCGTCCACTTCCGGCCCCACGGTCTCGGTGAGTACGATGGGCAGCGTGCGGATCTGCGAATCCAGATCGGCCCCCATCTGCCTGCGCAGCGCGTCCTCGGTTTCTTTCAGGAAGTACTGGGCCTGCGAAACGCCGATCTGCGATGTGGCATACTGTTGCTGCGGATTGTAAATGTCGAGCGGCGAGAGCGCGCCCAACTCCAGCTCCCGTTGCGCGCGCTTCAGCGCCTGGTTCGCCAGGTCGCGAGCGCTGTCGGCCACACGCAGGTTTTCGCGCGCCAGCACCGCGTCCCAGTAGGCGTTCTCGGCGGCGCCGACCAGTTGCAGCAGGTTCGTCTTCAGGTCGTACTCCGTCTTGCGCAAGCGGCTGCTGGCCACCATGATGGGCACGCGGTTGATATACGCGCCGCGATTCTTGATCAGCGGTTGCGATATGGTCAACGCCAGGCTGGAATTGATGTTGGGATTGTAATAGTAGTAGCCGCTATTGGTCGAAAGCTTCTGGGCGAAGACGTCGACCTGGTATTGCAGGCCGGTCGGCAGGGTCTGGCTGTAGGTGAAATTGGCGGGCTGGGAAAGCGAAACCAGCGTGTTGGCGCCGGTGAGCTGGTCGCTCGATGGCGTGCGCTGCTCCGTACTACTGAAGGTGGCGGTAGCCAGCGGATCGAACGGCGCGAATGCCCGCGTGATGGCGTTCTGCGCCACATCCACGGTGAGCCGCTGGATGGCGATATCCGTATTGTTGGCCATCACCAGATCCAGATACGAGCGCAGCGACAGTTCCAGCTTGCCGCCCACCACGTAGTCCTGCAGGCGCGCCGGGGACCGCAACTCCACCTTCGTGACGGGCCTCGCGAAGGTCTCGCGGAAGTATGCTGGCTTGGGAAACGAGGCAAGCTGCCCGAACGCAGCTTCGGCAAATAGCATGGCAAGCAGGAAGGTCAACAGAAAGCTGGCGAGGAAAGTGCGAGAGAGCATGTGTTATCTATGATTGGACGTTTTGTCACGATGTTTCGCTCATGTTTTTTCGCGCCGAATGTCGATTTCGCGCGTCTGGGTTCGTTATAAGCTTGCAACACGCAACACCCAGAGGAGAAAACCAATGAAACGACACCTTCTTGTTATGGCAACTGTAGTGCTGGCGGCCGCCGCGGTCCACGCGGCCGGTCCGAAATCCGAAGCTTCCGCGGGCCCGGCGGCGTACGCCCGGCTCAAAACCCTGGTGGGCGAGTGGGAAGCCGACACCGGAATGGGCAAAGTCCATGTCAGCTACGAACTCATCGCCGGCGGCACGTCGCTGGTGGAAAAGGAATCCGGCGAAAAGATGCCGGCCATGCTGACCGTCTACTACCTGGACGGCGACCGCCTGCTATTGACCCACTACTGCATGGCGGGCAACCAGCCGCGCATGCAGGCGCGCGCCTTCAACCCCGAAACCGGAGAAGTGGATTTCGAGTTCCTGGATGCCACTAATCTCACGCCGGGCGCCGGTCACATGCACAACGCCAAAATCCGCGTGGCCGGCAATGACCACTTCAGCGCCGAGTGGGAGTTCTACGAAAACGGTCAACGGAAGATGGCGGAAACCGCGCAATACACGCGCGTAAAATAGGAGAGACGATGCCACATTTCATGCTCTTGCTCTACGACGATCCCTCCGGTTGGGAGCGGCTCAGCCCGGAGGAAATGCAGAAGGCCACCGAGAAATACATGGCCTGGACGAAAAAGTCTTTCACGCGCGACGCCCACCGATTGGCGATCGACCCTGGCCGCGTAATGCGTTCTCAGGGCGGACAGATTCGCACCACCGACGGTCCCTACAGCGAAACCAAAGAGGTCCTGGGCGGCTACTACACCATCGAAGCCGCCAACTACGATGAAGCCGTGCGCTTGGCGCTGGATCACCCGACGCTGGAGCACGGCGGCACCATCGAGGTAAGGCAAGTCTGGGGAACATAGCCGCATCTTCCGATACCGGAGTGCTGCTGGAGCACCTGTTCCGGCACCAGGCGGGCCGAATGGTCGCGCATCTCACGCGGCTGCTCGGCCCGGCCCATTTGGAATTGGCGGAAGAGACCGTGCAGGAGGCCATGCTGCGCGCGCTCCAGACCTGGCCTTTTCAGGGCGTCCCGGAAAACGCCGGCGCATGGCTCTTCCGCGTAGCCCACAATATCGCCATCGACGCGGTCCGCCGCAACCGCATGCTCGGCGAGAAGACCGATGCGATCGTGGCCGAACTCTCCCACTCAGCCGCCGCTCGACCGAACGATCCTTACCTCGAAGAGCAGCTTCGCGACGACGAGTTGCGCATGATCTTCATGTGCTGCCATTCGGAGATTCCGCGGGACGCGCGCGTGGCCTTGAGTCTGAAAACCGTGGGCGGATTCGGCGTGCGCGAGATCGCCCGCGCCTTCCTCGCCGACGATACCGCCATCGCGCAGCGCCTGGTGCGCGCCAAGCGCCAGATCCGGGATGGCCGGCTGACGCTCGACATGCCGCGCGGACCCGAGCTGAACCGGCGCCTCGATTCCGTGCTCGAAGTCATCTACTTCATGTTCAACGAAGGATACGCCGCGCATGCCGGCGAGGACCTGATTCGCCAGGATCTCTGCCTGGAAGCTTTGCGGCTGGGCCGTCTGGTGGCGGCCTCCTCCATCGTCGAGCCGCGCGTCGATGCGCTGGTCGCCCTGATGGCGCTGGAGGCCGCCCGGCTGCCCGCGCGAGTGGACGAATCGGGCGACCTGATCCTGCTCGAACATCAGGACCACGGCCGCTGGGACCAGCGTTTGATCGCGCTCGGATTCCATCATTTCGATCGTTCCATCGCTGGCGAGGAGGTCTCCGAATATCACGTGCAGGCGGCCATTGCGGCGACGCACGCGCGCGCGGCCGATCCGCAATCGCGGGATTGGCCCATGATTCTGGAGTTATACGACCAACTGCTGGCGCTCAACCGCTCGCCGGTGGTCGCGCTGAATCGCGCCGTGGCGGTGGCGAAAGTGCGCGGACCGGCGGAGGCGCTGGCCGCGCTGGAGCCGCTCGAGAACGATCCGAAACTGCGCGGTTATTATCTGTTGCTGGCCGTGCGCGGGCACCTGCTCCTGGAACTCGGCCGGCGAACGGAAGCCGCCGCCTGCTTTCGGGCCGCCTTGGACTGCCCGTGCTCCGAGCCTGAACGCCGTTTCCTGCGGCGCAAACTGCAGGCTTGCGAGGGCGCTATAATACCGGGTTTCGCGGAGGATCCATGAAGTTCAGCGCGGACGATTTCAAGCACCTGTATGCCGAGATGCCCGACGAAGAATTGCGGTCGCTCGTCAGGGGGGAACTGACCGAGGTTGCGCGGCAGTGCTACGACGCTGAGGTGGCGCGCCGAGGCCTGTCGGTCGCAAAGCCCCGCCGCACGACTCAGCCGGTAGTGGTAGCTGAGGGGCCTGAGGAGATCGTTCCGGAATCGGAAGACCCGGTAGAGGAAGCGATCAACGAGGAGGTAGAGCGGGAGGAAGAGGAAGATCTGGCCCCGGCTGCGATCTTCACGTCGCGGGAGGAGGCCAAGGCGGCCAAGGGCCGGCTGCAGTCGGCTGCGATTCCGGCCTTCCTGGAGGACGATACCCTGGCCGGCGGCGGGTTCCGGTTGCTGGTGGCGGTGTCGTATGTCGATCAGGCGCGCGAGGTTCTCGGGGAAGCGCAATGAGCACAACCAAGAAAAACGATATTCCGCCCGAAAAGCTGAAGCTATACGAGAAGCTGGCCGGGAGCAACCCCGACATTGAGCGGAAGGGCGCAACCGTTCCCTACACGTCGCTCAACGGGAATATGTTCAGCTACCTGCACTCCTCCGGTGCCATGGCGCTCAGGCTTCCTACGGGAGAACGAGAGAAGTTTCTGGCGAAGTACAAGACAAAGCTTTTCGAGGCATACGGGATCGTCCAAAAGGAGTATGTGACCGTCCCCGACGCTCTCTTGGCGAAGACTAATGAGTTGAAACCCTACTTCGAGATTAGCTACGAATCCGCCAAGAGCCTCAGGCCCAAGCCGACGAAGAAAAAGGGCTAGGTGTGGCCGCAGATGTCGGAAGACTTAGCTTGGACGATCAAAGCCCAAATGGCTGGATCTAAAGAGGGTGGTGGGTGATGGGTGGTGAGTGATGGAGTTGGGAGGGGTTGAATCTGACTTAGTGGGTCGGAAGGTCGTTCGAGGAGGGTATAACGAGGGCTGGCACAGAGACAGTAATCGCGTATCCGTTGTGCCTTGGATTTCTGTTGTCAAAGACCAGGGGGGTAGGTTCGCTAGCGGCTGTCAGGGGTGATGGGGGAACAGAAGACCGGGTGGGCCTTTGCGCCCTCCGGCATTACATAATCGAGGGGCGGAGCCTGCGGGCCGGCCGGCTGGTGAGCCGGCGCTGACGCGGGTTTCGTGGGTTGCGCCGTTTGCGCGGGCTGCGGCTGCGGCCGGGATTGCCGCTCCTTTTGCGACTGCTTCATGTCTTCGATGGCGGTGCGGAAGGAGCGCTCCAATTGCGCCCGTAGTTTGGCGGCGTACTCCAACATTTTGAACTGTTGTTCGCCGAATTCGATGAACATATAGACCTTCTGCTCGCTGGCAGCCACCCGCGCCAACAACCATTGGGAGGTGACCATGGTTTCCAGGTACGCCCGTTCAGTGCGGTTTTGCGGTTGCCAGTCGGCATCGAAGTCGTCCCAGAGCTGGAAGTAGTCCGCGGCGTTTTCGTCGGGGAGGACGGTGGCGCGGGTGCGCAGGCCGAAGGTGAGGGCGTTGAAACGGATGGCCGCTTTGCCCTCCGGAGTCTTGGGACCGGAAGAATGCTGGGCATTCTGCCGGTTAGCTTCTTGCGATTTCTTGGAAATTATCATGTAACTTCTCCTTTTTGGGCGTGGGGATCGTGCGCCCATACCCGATTCAATCTTAGAACGCGGGTTGCAAGGAAAAGCCATGCCTGGAGGGTGCGGATTTAGTAAGTGGTTTGTGTGCAGTTAGATGCAGCGGAGAACTTTAATTCCGAAGCCTGTGACCGCCGGACGCTTCAATATCCCCAGGTCTCATGCCGTACTGGGAGGCGGTTCAGCGCTTCGCGATGGAATCGCCAGTTTGTCATGAACATATCCATGAGAGCGATGAAGCGGGTGTTGTGCGTGGGTTCCAGCAGGTGGACCATTTCATGCACGACGATGTACTCGAGACATTCGCGCGGTTTGCGCGCGAGATCGGTATTGAGCCGGATGCCGGCGGAGGCGGGGCTGCAACTGCCCCATTTGGTTTTCATGCGTTGCACAAAGAACCGCTCCACCTTTATGTGCATGAGCGGTTCCCATTTGGCGATTAGCGGGGGGACGGCCGCTTTGAGTTGCGCACGATACCATTCGTCCAGGATGGCTTGCTTCTTGTCTTTGGTGGTTCCGGGGCGAACATGGAGAACCAGTTGGCTGTGCCGGAGCTCGACCTCCGGCGCCGCGTCCTTTTCGATCACCTTCAGCAGGTAGCGTTTGCCCCACACGTAATGGCTTTCGCGGTCAAGGTATTCGCGGGGCGGTTCGCGTTCCTGATCTGTCACTTTTTTCTGCTGCTGCCGGATCCAGCCGAGCTTGGAGATGGCAAAGACGCGGATGGTGTCGAGGTTCATGCGGAGCGGGGCGGAGATGCGCACTTTGCCCGTGGGAGGGTAGACACTCAAGTGGACGTTTTTGATGTCCTTCTTGATTACCTCCACCGGAATCCCACCCAGATCGATTGTCGCGACCATCAGTATTCCCGCTGCTGCTTGACGATGAGGAAGATGCGCTCGACTTCGCCCTCGTCGTGCAGCACATCGTACAAAGCCCTCTGGATGACCCTCTCACGCGCCTGGACGCCGCGCCAACTATCGTTGCGCGTATGCCTGACCGCTTCGTCGATCTTGAGGGCCAGTTCCCGGTCGCGGTTGAGATTGTTGTAGAGGGCGCGGCGCGCGGGCGTATCAATCTCCTCGGGCGCATCGCCGGCGTGACCAGCTTCGACTCGCTTGGCCAGTTCCGCGATGCGCTTGAGATATTCCTCGTATTCGATGGCTCTGGCTTTGCGGGCGGCGATGATCTCATCGAGCAGCGCCGACATGGTGTCGTAGTAAGCCGGGTCGTTGAGGTGTTCCTTGACGATCTTGCTGCGGACGTTGTTCTCGATGGTCTCGGCGATTGCCGCCCTGTCGCTCTTGATGCCATCGGGCATGTGATTGATGGCGTCAGCGATGCCGGTGTTCACGATCAGATCCAGGAGGGACATTTTGTCGAAAGGTGAGATCGTCCGCGGCTCGGAGGCCTCGATATAGGTATCGAGAAGGTGGCGCATGTCGGCCTCGTAGGCTTTCAAGTCAAGATTTTCGCCGCTGGCGTTGCGTATGATCTCGCGCAGCTTCACGTAGCGGCCGATCGCCTGCTTGATACCGCCTATCTCCGGCTGGCTGTAACCGGCCGCTTCCAGTTCGTCCGCGATGTTGGCGTAAGAGCGCACCAGGACGGCGGTAGCCTTGTAGAGAGCGGCGCGCTGGGGCTCGCGCTCCTTCAGGTCATCGGGTCTTTCGGTGTTGCCGCAGAAATAGTGGATGTGTTCCAGTTCGCCTTTGGGCGGGTCCACAGGCTCGCAGAGCATGGCGATGGCTTCGAGGGCGTTGTCCAGGCGCTCGCGGCCCTTCTTCAGGCGATCGTGGAGGAGAACCTCGGGATCGGCGCCGCCGCTGCTGCGGTCCAACTCGGAGGTGTACACGGCGATGGCGTTTTCGACCTTTTTGAAAAGGTCCTTGTAGTCCACGATGTAGCCGAAATCCTTGTCCTCGCCGTCGAGCCGGTTGGTGCGGCAGATGGCCTGAAACAGGCCGTGGTCCTGCATGGACTTGTCAATGTAGAGATAGGTGCAGGGCGGCGCGTCGAACCCGGTGAGCAATTTGTCCACTACGATGAGGAGCTGCATGTTGGCGGGCTCCTTCTTGAACAACTCCTTGGCGCGGTCTTCGTAGCTTTCGGTCTTGGTCTTGCCCGGCGCGGCGTCCTCGTCTCTTAGTAGTTCAGAATAGGTGTTGTAGATGAACTGCCTGTCGGTTTCGGTGATGGCTCCGGTTTCCTCCGTGGTGATGTCCCTGGTCTGCGGGTTGTAGGAGGTGACCACCGCGCACCGGCCCTTGAAGGGTGTCTTCTGAAAGAGGCTGAAATACTTGCAGGCTTCGTAGATGCTGGAAGCCACCAGAAGGGCGTTGCCGCGCTCGCTGCTGAGGCGTGGCTTGGTGGCGAAGTCGAACACGATGTCGCCGACTACCCGGTCCATGCGGCCCTTGGAACTGAGCACGTTTTGCATGGTGCCCCACTTTTCGCGCAAGGCGGCTTTTTGCCAGTCGTTCAGGCCGCGGGTTTTGGCGTCAAACCAGGCGTCGATTTTGTCTTCCGACCCAAGGCGCTGGTCGATATCGCGCGCTTCATAGACGAGGTCGAGCACGACCTCATCCTCCACCGCCTCGCTGAACTTATAGGTGTGGATGTAGCCGCCGAAGACTTCCAGACTGGTCTGCTTGTCCATTTTGAGCAGGGGCGTGCCAGTGAAGCCGATGAAGACGGCATTGGGCAGGATGGCCTCCATGACGCGGTGCAGCTTGCCGCTTTCCGTGCGGTGGCACTCGTCCACGAAAACGAAAATCTCGCCCACGGCCTGGGAAGGCTGCGCTTCGAGTTCGCGGATGAACTGGTCGAAGTTGTCCACGCCGTGCCGGCCGAATTTGTGGACCAGCGAGCAGAGCAGCCGCGGCTTGGCCTGGCTGAGGAGTGTGAGCAGGTCGCGCCCGCTGCTGGTGCGCTGGATGGCCTCGCCTGTGGCGGAGAACACACCCTCGATCTGTTTATCGAGTTCATCTCGGTCGGTGACGACGACCACGCGGGCGTGGGGCAGGTTTTCCAGTATCCATTTTGCCAGGAGCACCATGACGATGCTCTTGCCGCTGCCCTGGGTGTGCCAGACGATACCGCCCTGGCGCTCGCGCACGTGGCGCTGAGCGGCCTTGATGGCGAAATACTGGTGGAAGCGCGGGAGCTTCTTGATGCCGCCGTCGAAGAGCACGAAATCGTGCATCAGCTCGATCAGGCGTTCCTTGGCGCACATCTTGAGCAGGTACTTGTCGAGCTTGAAGCGGGTATCGTCCTGTTCGTCCTCCTTCCACTTCAGGAAGTACTTTTCTTGCGTGCCGGTAGTGCCGTAGCGCATGCCTTCGGAGTCGCTGCCGGCGAACACGATTTGCACGGTGCTGAAGAACCGGGCGTTGAAATCGCTCGACTGGTTGGAAAGTAGCTGGCGGATGCCGTCGCCGATGGAGATGCGGCTGTTCTTGAGTTCGATGACGCCCACGGCGATGCCGTTAACGTAGAGCACGATATCCGGCCGGCGTTCGTGGTGGCCGCGCAGCGTGACTTCCTCGGCGATGGCGAAATCGTTCCGCAGCGGTTCGGCCCAGTTGATGAGGTGGACGGTTTCGGTGGGCTTGCTGACGTCGATCTTGACGGGGACGCCGTAGCGCAACAGCTTGTACACGGCTTCGTTGGTGGCGTAGGGGTGGCGGGTTTGGTTGTCCGCTTCGGTGCGGAGGGCGTGGGTGGCTTTGGCGATCTGCGCGGGGGAGTAGCCGGCGCGGGTGAGATAGGCGGTGAGGGCGGATTGCTCGATGTTGGTGTTGCCGTCGCGGTCGCGCCAGTCGCCGAGGTAGCGATAGTGGAGTTCGTCGCGGAACAGGGCGATGATGCGGTCCTGGGTGACGCGTTCGGGTTGGCCGATGGTCATACCAGGCGAATCCTCCCGGTGAGAAGGTTTTGCACCATGCCTTGCTTGATGTGGCGGGCTTTGGCGAGCTTGGCTTCGAGGGCGGCGATTTCGGCGTCCATGTCAGAAAGGACGGTTGCGATGGCGGTTTGTTCGGGAAGCGAAGGAAAAGGCACGGGTAAGGACCGAATTAGGGTAAGGTTTAAGCCCCCCCGTCCGCCGCCTCCGGCCGAGAGTTCTCGGAGTTCTTGATACCGCGCATCAAGATTGTGATAGAGATATTCGGAGGCGAATGCGGCCGTTGGCAAAATTGCAGCGATTGACTGGTTAGTGCAAAGGGCGACCATGTTGACTGCAGCAGTGCCCCGTGTCTTCCCTTGGCCCGCCAACCCAATTAACACGCACCCGGCCGGAATCATCTTCGCGCTGGAGTTGCGGAGACCCTCTTGAGTTATGCGGCCCTGAACTTCATTGACTCTCCTGAGGTTTAGCTCGCCGGAGCTCATCCACCGAATGGAGCCACCCCAATATTCCGGTCGTAATGTGCTTGGCGTACCGCCTGACACGCAATCTGCGAATTCTCTTACCTGCTTCACGTCCCAGGCTGCACTGGAGCCGCGCAGGCGCTTGTTGCCAGTGAGTAACTCGTGCGTGGCCCCTTCCTTGAGGTGGCGCTTTTTGGCGATGAGTTGCTCAAGGGATTCGATGAGCGCGTCAGCATCGCTCAAGGCCCCGGCGATGGCTTCTTGTTCTCGGAGGCGCGGAATTCCGACTGGAATGGGGGCTATGAAGTTGCGGTTGAGCGACTGTTGCGCTCCGCCGGAATTATGGCGGGTAAAGTCTATTGCTTGGAGAAAGTAGAAGGCAAATCGGCGATCATTGCCGAAGAAGTCAGTGACGTAGAGGGCAGTGTTGTGGGGCCAGAAGTCGCTTGGGCAATAGTGGGCCTGACCAAATGAGGCACCACTTCGGCCGAGAACGATACCCGGACCTCGAACCAGGGCCGTATCGTGGAAACCGTTCGGCCCTGCGGAGCCCATGACCGGGATATTACCCGGTCTGCGGTCGCGTTCAGTGAGGTCATGACCACGCTGGAGCGCCAAGAACTTCCCCAAAGTCGTGGCCTTCCAGTCTTTTGGAATGATTCCGGCCTCGGTGTGTTTGTAGCCCTGCCTCAGTTCCATGCGAATCCCATCTTCTCCAGGTGACCCTTCACGGCCTGCTCCAACTCGGCGACCTGGCGGACGAACTGTGGCATGGGGGTTTCATAGCGTTCTGCCAGTTCCTTCACGCGCTGGGTAAGGATCTGACTAATGCGATTCGTCTCGCCGTGGATCTCGGCATCGAGGGCAGCGAGCCACTTGTCTTCAACGACCAGGGTCTGGACTTCGGCTTCAGTGAGGGTGGAGTATTTTGCGTAGGCCTTGGCGTCCAGGTCGGCCTCGGCTTCTTTGAGGGTGCGTTTGAGGGTGGCTTCCTGGTCGCTTAGTTTCAGCCAGGCATAGAGCAAAGCGGCTTCGTCCTCGGTATCCTCATCGGCCCGTGCCTCCTTCAGGCGGGCAGCCACGTTCGCCCTGTTCAACTTGTCCAGTCCGGCGAAGGCGCCTTCATCGCCGCCGTGCTCCTCCTCCATCTCAGTGATTTCGGCGGCGATGCCCTCCAGTTCGGCTTCCAGGGCGATGATGGCCGCCTGCTCGTCGGCGAAGTAAGGGGCAACGGCCAGTGACTTGGGTACGAGATCGCAGATCCACCCTTTGCTCTTCTGGCCCTTGCCGTTCTTCCGGGGCAATGGCGCGGGCTCCGCCTTCCAGCCGTCGGCGGCGATGAGGTAACAGTCGTCCTGCATGGTCTCGGCCCAATAGTCCATGAGGTGCTGGTAGACGTCGTACTGATCGATGAGGGACTTGCCTGCGTAATGGTGGAGGAGGTGTTCGGAGAGCTGGGGAATGATCTCTTTCGGGTGGAAGCCGGGTCTCAACGACTTGAGCGCGGCGGCGGCCTCCTTGCGCCACTTGACGAAGAGTGCAGTCATGCTCTTGATGAAAGCCACGAATTCGGGGTGCTGGTAGATGGTGGTCTTGATGGCGGCCTTGTCCACGGCGAGATCGACGTAGCCTGGGCGGTTATTGCGGAACAGAGTCCGGCGGAGTTGCGGGCAGACGGACCAGTAGCTCCCAAGGGCGTCGATATCGGCCTCGGGGATGCCGCCGCTCAGGTGGCCTTCGATGTCCTGGATGTCCTCGGGCTGGCTGCTGTCGATGTAGCGCGGGATGTTCAGGTTGAAGTCGTTCTTTTCGATCTCCTCGACGCCGACCATGCGGGAGTATTTGGGGATTTCGAGGCGGCGGTTGAAGACATCGACGATTTTGTGGATGTCCATGGCGCGGAGGCGGTTCTTGTTGCCGTCCTTGAGGAAGCCGGCGCTGGCATCGACGATGAAGATGCCCTTGCGGGTGTGGGCGTGTTCCTTGTCGATGACTACTATGCAGGCGGGGATGCCGGTGCCATAAAAGAGATTGGGCGGCAGGCCGACGATGCCGGCGATGTAGCCCTTGCGGATGAGGGCACGGCGGATGTCGGCTTCGGCGTTGCCGCGGAAGAGGACGCCGTGTGGGAGGATGCATGCGCCCT
>OCTA010004413.1_pt1 | contig 12344 bp, 5 predicted proteins | sample 1538991 | NCBI WGS metagenome assembly OCTA01 (sample SAMEA3539302, study PRJEB22396) | soil metagenome | biome: tundra; feature: field; material: soil | place: USA | collected 2010-05 | depth 0.15 m
GGAAAGGACTCAAGGATCATGGTTCTGATTGTAGAGTGAAGGCTGCCCGTTCTGCCTTTTGGGGGTCACTGAGGCTGCTGCTTGTCGGGGGGTTGGGCCTTATGGGGCTCGGCTGCCTGGGAGTTCCGCGTGTATCCTTTGCGACTCCGAATGTATCAGGGTAGCGCGAATGGTGCATTCGTGGTGCATTTGCGGGAACTGACGCATTTTAGCAACCCTCGGCGCATTGGTCTTGTTGCTGGCGTCATGCCTGGTAAATTGAGCGGTTCTCTATCTCCAGCCTCCTACTCAGGACTTGGGCGCTCATAATGGTGATTCGCTATACAAACAGCTATACAAGGGGAGAAAAGTGAGCGATGATCTTCATCACAACCCCCTTTTTGAGGAGGTTTTGAAGAGGAGAGAGGTATGGCCTTCACAACCAGGTCTCTATCACCTCAGGAAAGTCGAGTTGTGCTCCCCCTCAGCGAGCGCGGCCAGCGGGAGACCACGCGAACGGAGATCGTCAGGATGCTCGGCTAGGCAGGCAAAGGGGTCAACTCACCTCATGCGGCACTGTACGAACTAAAAGAGCAGCGATTGAGCGAGATTGCCGGGACTACGGGGTTGAGCGAGGGAACGGTGAAGGCACACCTGTCGCGGGGAGTAGCCAAGGCTACGATCGGAACTTGGGGGGCAGGCGGTCCCGCCTTGAGTAGATTCCTGCTCATGGGCTTGCCCATGATTCCTAAACCAATAAAGCCGATCTTGCTAGTCATTGCTGGGACCTTTCTGCCACACCACAAACGATATGCCGCTGCAATTAGTTTCACTGCTACTGCTGCAGCTTTTCTGAGATTATCAGCTCTGCTTTAGAACTGCAGTAACGTGCACCAATGAACTCAGGTGGCTCCTTCGTTAAGAAGGAGCCACCTGGGCTGAATCACTACAACGATACGCTGGCGCTAAAGATGCCTTAGAACTCCAGCTTCAATGCAAATTGCGCTGAGCGGGGTACATAGTTATTAGTGAGACCTGATACGGTCCCAAAACTGCTAGTACCCAGTTGCGCGTTCACTCCGGTAAAACTAGCTGTATTCGTAACATTGAATAGCTCCGCTCTGAACTCCAGATCGGCTCGCTCATGCACGGGGAACCTCTTGAACAGGGACATGTCAAGATGACGAGCATGTGGGCCGTATATTGTATTTCTACGCTCTGAACCAAGCGTGCCTTTTGTCTGCGGAGTAAAGACAGCCGTGTTAAACCAATTTGAAATAGTCGGATTGGAAACACGCGCTGAACCAGTTTGATTCGGTCGATCAGTGCCCGCTGAAAGATTTGTTCCCGTTCGATTCGCTGAATTTATAACAGTGACCGGAAACCCTGTTTGCCATGCCCATATAACATTAGCCTGCCAACCTCGTAAAGCCGCCCCTTCGACACCCTTGAGCGTTGTGCCAAATGGCAACGCGTAGTTTATCGAGGTAGACATTTGGTGTCTTATGTCGACGTCGCTAGCGCCATAGTCCAGGTCGTGAATCTGAGAAGGAATAACCCCCCATCCCTCCGCGCCACCATAATCAGGGGAGTCGTTCAAGCCGTGAGCCCAGGTATAGTTGGCGGTGTAAGTCAGACCGTGCTGCGTGCGGTGTTCTAATGAGGTTTGAAAAGCATTATAGACGCCCCGGCCTGTACTGGCTAAATACGATATGGCTGTGACACCCGGCAAGACGCTATAGTACGGCCTTAGCGTGTTGAGATTCGATGCAGTATTCAATGGTGGAGAATTCAAATCATAGGGCGAAGTGGGGGCAATGTGCCGTCCCAGCATTCCTATATAGGATCCTGTGACAACGTTCCCGGCCCAGTCTTTTTGGACTGTTAGATTGAACTGCTCCGCGTATGTAGAGCGAAAGTTAAACGCCTCGGCCGCGGGAATTCCGCCGGCTGGACTGAGGTAACTTGAATTCGAACCAGTCGGTGCAGGTGCTCCTTGCGAAAGCTTCGTGTAACCACCAATACACGAACCGGGAGCGCAGGGGCCGTAGGCAAATAGAAAAGGCTGGTTTCTCAGAGCAGCAGAGCCGGTAATATTTTCCGGGACATAACTCATGCCAAATCCCCCGCGCACCACCAGAGTCGGAGTCACTGTAAGAGCAAAGCCAACACGCGGAGCGAAGTTCGAATAGTCCGTTGCAACGCCTGCGGTTGACCCTGTATTTACACCGGCAACAACAATTGCTGCATGGATTGGGTCAAAGTTGGAGATTTGATTGTTCACAGCGGTATATGGAGTAAATATGTCGTACCGGGCACCAAGATTTAGGGTCAGGTTACGCCGGATATGCCAATCATCCTGCACGTAGATACTGGGCTCCCAGGTACGATAGTGCTGCCGCACCAAAGTATTGTTCCGTGAAAGCGCCGTGAAGTTCCCTTGCAGCAATTGTGGGAGGCTCGCCACGGTCCACTGACCTCTTGCAGGAGAGGACTTGGTAGCCGTGACTTGCCTGCGAACGATGCCGCCACCGATTTTAAGGTTATGGTGTCCGCGGGTATACGTGATGGCTCCCATGTACTGAAACCAGTTTTCTATGTAGTCGAGAGGAAGAGGAGCGCCATCGCCTAACCCTATCATTCCTGTGACATTGACGATTCCCAGGCCGGAGGTGAGCGAATCGTAATTGACGTTTGGCATATTGAACGCGCTATTTACATTGACTCCGTTATTCAACGGCAGTGTTGCATTGAAGAAATAGGTATATCCGGCCTTCAATTCCAGCAACAAGTGCGGGGTAAAGGTATGGATATAGTTAAGAGCAGCGTTCGTTGCATTGTCAGTTGCGGGCCCGGCATAAAGATTCGGATTCCCGCCCGGCTGAACAGTGACACTATCTTCAGTTACAGGTGGCAGAAGTCCACCAAGATAACCGTTCACAAGGTTGAGGGTGTAGCGCCCATAAAACAAGTTGGAATCATTGAAGCGATGATCAACCCGAGCGTCGACTGTTTTAGCATTCATCTGATTTACCGAGGCTGAAACGTAATTGTTCGCAAATCCAGGTTGATTGGGCAATGGGAAGAGTTTGAAGTATTGGAGCCCCGCAAAATCAAACTGGGCCGGAGAGATTACTACAGAGCCCAGGCTGGGATTATCAGAAAAATTACCAATATTGTTCTCTTCATAGGCGGTCGGAACCGTCGAGGCCGTCGGGTTATTGGCCTTGGCTGTCTTCAGATCCTCGTAGTCCGCGAAAAAGAATGTTTTATTCTTTAGAATTGGACCACCGATGCTGCCGCCATACTGGTTTTGGTGTAAAGCCGGCTTGGGAAGGTTCGCGCCAAAGGCAAAGGGGTACGCGTCAAACGCCGTGTTTTCAATATACTCGTACGCAGAACCGTGAAATTGGTTCGACCCGTACTTGGTGATAATGTTAATAATGCCACCCAGCGAGCGTCCCACCTCACTCGTATAGGAGTTCGTCTGAACATGAACTTCCTGAATGGCCTCTATGGACGGGCGAACCCCGATCAACCCAATCATGCGTTCATTGTTATCCATGCCGTCGATCATTTCATTGTTGATCATGTCGGTCTGTCCGTTCGCGGAAACGACGGCCGCCTGACGCCGATCGTCAGGCCTCGTTCCACTCGACGGCGCGGCCGACAAACCCGCATTGGCTCCAGGAGTTAGGTAGACCAGATTGACGAAGTTGCGCCCACTTAGGGGTAGACCCTGTACAGCTTCTGTTGTAACGGTTGAAGACAACACCGAGCTGTCGGTGTCGAGTGCCGGCGGCTGAGCCATAACTTCTACGGTCTGGGCGGCAGCACCTATCTCCATATGCCCGTCTTCGCGCGCTCGATCACCGGTCGAAAGGCTAAAAGTGGGAATCTTGAGACCCTTAAAGCCGCTTGATGTTATGGTGACGGAATAATCACTAGGCTTAAGTAAGTTGAAAACGTAGTCTCCGCCCCGGGTGGTAAGAGTAGTTTGCACTTCTCCGGTATTGAGATTTGTGAGGATAACTACGGCACCGGGAATAACGGCGCCCGTGTTGTCGGTGACCGTACCGACGACATCCGCTGTTGTCTGCTGGGCCACAAGGTAGTGGGGGGTAAGAACAATCAGGGCCAATAAGGCGCTGAAATACAAACACCACCCGCGATGGAAGCTATTTCTATCGCCACTTTGCCTATTCCAAAAGTTGCACACTTGCGTCATGATCCCGCTCCTTTGTCGATTTTGTTCTTGCTTGTGTTGGAATTGATTGCGTCTGCTGCCGGATCACCGCTGGGTCCTCGACGCTGGCGCCTTATTCACAGGATTGAGTGAAACTCCGCCGGTCGCTTGAAGCTGGCTGTGGCCAACGTTCACGACGATGTACGGGGTCTCCCTCGCCATATCCGGGTAGATCTTGCCATTGCCCGCGCTGTCCATGACTTCGAACAAATACATGAGATCGAATTGAGGATCGAGATCCTTGGCGGGAATCGTCGCCTCATACTCGTTGCCGTTTCCAGTAGGGAGCATGTTCAGCACCTGGAAATCCTGAAACTCGCTGACGCCGCGATAGCGAAGATGAACCCATTTCACGCCCGACGGATCTTCAACGCGAGCCGTGATGCGCAGGGGCTTGAGCGGCTCGGCGGAAAGAATCGGCGTGTGATGCAGCGTGGGAGGCTGGTCGTCGCTGGTCACTGTTACGGGTAACGGATTAGCACGGCCCTCTTCAGGAAACGTCGAGATGCGGCCCGACGAATCGGTGGCTTCAAGAAAATAAGACATGCCCGCGGACAGCTTTGTTGCGGGAATCGTTCCTTTGTAGAGCGGCCCGTCGCCCTGTAATTTCGACATCGTGAAGCCGCGGTGCGCATCGCCGTAGTAGACGCTCACCTCGGTGATGGGTGCAGTGCCTGCAACAGTCGCCCGCAGCTTCAGGTCTTGTCCAGGCGCCAGGCGCTCGACCGGCACGTGAGCGATTGCCGGGTCGATACGAGTGACGACAAGCGTGCTGCCATAGGCATCTGCACTTGTGGCATGGTCGAGGAGAACCTTCAGCTTCCCACGGATAGCCGATGTCTCAATCGTCCGCTGCACCGTTTGTCCGGCTGGCACGTCGAATATGTCGCTGTACTCGACCCCGTTCACATCGATCCACATGGGACCGTGGCTGGCCTTGTCGTCATGAATGCTGACTTTGACCTCGTAGCGGCCGTTCGGAACATTGATCACCGCCAGATGACTGCCAGCCCTTTCAGCTGTTGCGATGCGCTTTAGACCGGGCTGTGCCGGCCCGAAGCCGAGATCATATTCACCGACAACGCGGCGACCCTCAGGCTTGTACTCTTCCCGCTGCTTCTTGAGCGCTGCAAGACCGTCCTTGAGTTTGACCAGTTCGTCCCGCCAGTGGCCGCTTAGATCGTGCTGCGGAAGACCCATCATCAGATCGAAGCTATAGACATCGCCGGCATCGCGGACAATCGCAGCCCAGGCATCGGTGGCTTGCGTCTCATGCTGGATTGCATCGTCAAGCGCATTCAGGTCGTGGGTCTTCTCAAATAGCGCATAGCTGAGACCGGCGACGACCCGGTGTGAATGATAGGCGGCAAGATCGGAGAGAATCTTCAGATCGACAATGGTAGAGGCGAACTCTTTCCCAGGGTGCGGCCCTGCATTCTTCTCTGCCTGTGCGATGAGTTTTCTGACGTCACTGGATGCACGGGCGAACCAAAGGCTCGTCTGCACCGGCGTCATCTTTGGCGAGCTGTGCCCTTGCAGAACATCTTCCGCGGCGTCTTTCAAGCTTTCGAACTGCTGGGTATCGCTCGGTGTTGCTTCGACATACTCGGGCAAGTCCTCCTGGCGCTGGCGCTCGGCCCATCCCTCCGTGGTCGGGTAATGCCCCGCCGGCAGGCAGTAGGCAGTGATCTCCGGCAATATCTGGCTGGCGCGCTCCAATCCCTGCTTGACGTAGGGAGCTGCGTCCTTGCCGAAGTGCGCAACGAATCCATGGTCAAGCTCTTCCGTTGGAGTGTTGGGGTTGTAGGACAATCGGCCGAAGAGCTGCAAGAAATACCAGTAACGCTCAAACTCATAGTCGTAGTAACGGTAAGCAGGCGAGAGCAGATCGGGGGGCTTCATGTCATGCGGATGGCCATGCATCTTCGTCGCCAGCGGCTCATACACGTCAAATCCGTCTGATCCTCCCAAGTGTGAGATCGCAACAAAGCGGCGCACATACTCCGGGTCGCCCCACAACAGGATGCGCGTTGTGCCCGCAGTCCACAGCGTCCAATGCAGCTTGTAGGTGCGAGGGTACTTCAACATATCCGCATAGCCACCCCGCCGGTTAAACTGGTCCACCTCTTGTACGTGGGTTTGGAAGAATGGCAAGCCGACCTGTTCGGCCCAGACCTTGGTGTTGATCCGGATCTTGAGCCCAAGGTCGGTTCCCTGCTTGATCAAATCGTCGGAGACACCTTTGGCTCGAAGCTCGTATTGAATGTTCGGCGCCGCCTCCTTCAATGCCGGATAAATGTTTTTCCAGAAAATCTTCATGTCGGAAGTCTTCAGTCCCGACTCGTCCATCATCAGCAGTTGGACATTGTCGATTTCATGGAATTCCGTCAGAAACTGCTTGATGGCAGTCAGCGTATAGGCGATCAGGTTGTCCTCGGTCAGGCCCTCCACCGTATCCGCAACGGGCTTCGAATGGTCGACCGGCATCCATCCTTTTGCTGTGGAATTGAATGGGATCGTGTTGCGGTAGTAATGGCACCAGATACCAAAAGTCACGCGTATCCCGCGCTCATGCGCCAGGCGGACGAGGCGATGGAGATCGGCAAGATTGCGCTGCTGGTCTTCCTTGCTCAGCCCCGTCACCTTAACGTGAGGGAAGCCATTGACATCCATGTAGTACGGATAGACCGGGCAATCGTAGCCATTGGCCTCATAGGCGAACTTCACCTCGATGGCATTGAACCGGTCGTCTGCAAGCGTGTCGAAGTATTTGACCCAATAATTCTCGTCGTGCAGGCGGTCTTCATATTGGTGCTTCTGCATGGTGAAGATGACGATGTCGCGATCCGCGACATCCGGAGACTCGACGGTGTCTCTGACCTCGCTAAGCGGCAGAGCTTTGTCCTTCGCCCAGCCAATTCGGTCTGCAACTTCGAGGAGGGCGTACATCAGGCCGCGGTCGTCACCACCGCTGAGCAGCAGCGCCTGTTTGCCTTGCCACTCTCCCTTGTGGATCGCGAGGGATTCCGGCTTTGCGGGCATCTTGATGCCGAGTGCCCGCATGCGATCGGGGACAGAGCCGGGGGCTGAGTCTGACCAAAGGCCTGCGGCAATCAGCACACCGCTGTGGGCGGCTTTCGGGTCGGAAACTTCTTCGTAGCGAATGCCTTTGGCTGATAGCGCGGCTTTGACCTTCTCCCAGCCGTGATTCGTGGCTTGTCCAGGTTCGCCTTCCCTGACAAGGGAGACTTGATAAGCGTGATCTGGTGTGCGATTCGGGGTGGTTGGATTTATGAAGGCAAAAAGCACGATGATCAGCGAGAAGAAATTCGTCATTTAACGGGGCTCCTGAAAACACTCGAATCTTTACATCCTGGTTTCCGACGGACTGATTGCCAGTCCTGTCGCCGGATATCACAAGGAGGCCTATTGGGTAACTTGCGCTGGCGGGGCTTTCACGCCATGCTTAGATCCCAACAAGCCTTCCTTACTCCTTGAAAATTAGCGATCCGCCCTCTTGCGAAGATCGCTTTTCAGGGGAACGGAACTCTTTGCGGAAAACGGTTTCTTAGGCACGCGATTTTCTGCTCCGGAGATGCTTCGCCATGTCAAGGAGGTACAGGAGCAGACTTCAGATTCGTCTGCTTGTCGGACATGCCTAGCTTAGCGCGGACAAGGATAGAGCAGTTGGTCATACCATTGTCAAGGAAAATCTCCAGAAATCTTTAGTTGAGAAACAGGCCCACCGGCACTGCGGAATTCTCCGAAACAGATAAGTCCTCTCACTCATCTGGCCTTCAAGACCCCGCAGAGCCCCCAGATTCGCGCGAGTTCCCTTTTCTCGACGAAGCCACGGAGCCGCCCCAGTACCGGAACCCTGACGATCTACCGGACCTCACTGAACTACCGGAGCCTCCCGATTTTCCGTTGTCTGACGAACCTCCGGAGGTGGCGGAGCGGGTAGACCCATCCGACATTCCGTTGTCAGAATGATCGCTGGTTTTGGGGACTGACTAAGCGGGCGTGTTATGGGATCGCCGATTCTTGGCCGGCCAGGCACACCGAGGGCTTCCCTTGGGGTTTTAGGGACTCCAAGCCATTTAATCGTTCTGCGCGAGACTGATTCGGGTTCGCTGATTACTCCGTCGAACCCACCCTTGTGTGACCGTCGCCGGCCAGCTTTCATCGTATGTGGACCTTGGTCTCCCGAGTTTGTGTAGACTCCGGGAGGCCTTCTCCCATCTTCAGTACAGCATCACGAGCTTGCGCTCGTGTTCGTGACACACACCACTGGTTGCCTTTCCGTGTCTGGTGCATCTCCGGATCGCGATCTTTCTTGCTGTTCTTCGTCAACGATGGTGCCTGTGCTGATGCGGATGCCCTTGCTATCCGGGTAGAGATTCACCGTATCAAACATCTTGCCCATAGCTCGTGCTGCTCCAGCAGGTGGCGGAAGCGCAGAATCGTGGTCTCGTCAGGTGCCACTGCCATGCCAAAATCGACTCCAACGAAGTGCCGCAGGGCGGGCAAATCATAGAGCACATCTTCCAGACCAGGGTCAGACAGGTTGAACCACTGCTGCACGAAGTAAGCTCGCAGCATGACTTTAAGACCAACTGGACGACGACCGTTGCCCGCCTTCGGATAATGTGGCTCAACCAGGGCTTCCAACTCGTGCCACGGAACCACTGCCGCCATCACGTTCAAAAACTCTTCCCGACGGCTCTTCCGAGCATACTTCTCGAAGCTCGCATGGTTCGCCAATGTCATTTGCCGCATCGCTATCTCCATCCTTATTCAACTTTACCCAAGCTGAATGCGGTTAGAGAACTTATGCAGAGGCTCCCAAGGTTAGAAATCGGCAACATTGCTATCCTTCGGCTGGCTCGATCTTCAGGGTCCAGGCGTGCTCGCAGGGGCGGTTGGAGGACTGCTGAAGATTCTCGGGCAGTGCGATGGTTGTGCCGATTGCCGAGTCGAACTTCCAGGGCAATTCTGATTGCGAACCGAGAAGCGTTACACGGGAACCACCCTTCGGGCGAACTGTCTTGAGTTTTGCCTGCACGCCGGGCCACTCGGTGAGGATCGCGTATACAAATCGCCGGTCTTTGGATCGCGTATAGCGGACCGTGTCCCCTTCCGACCAGAGCGTACCCTCGCGTGGGCGAGTGGCATAGATCACTTCACCATTCACCTTCAACCAGGCGCCTGTAGCCTTCATTTGTCGAATCGCCTCGGGATGGAACTCGCCGTGGGCGCTGGGGCCGACGCCGATCATGAATCCGCCGCCCTTGGCGACCGAATCGGCAAGGTTGTGCACGATCCACGCGGTGCCTTTGTACTTTGCGGCGTCGGGGTCGTAGGAGAAGTCCGTTCCCAGCGGATAGATGGTGAACCACGGCTTGTCGGAGGTCTCTTTCGATCCGGGAACGACGCGCTCGGGCGTGTAGTAGTCGCCGTAGTTGCCGATGCCGCGATTGCGGAGCATCACGTCCGGCTGCAGCTCACGCATCATCAGCAGCGTCTTGCGCAGCTCAGGCCAAACGCGGGGACCGAGCCACATGTCGAGGCACATCATGTCGATTCTGCCGTAGTTGGTGAGCAGCTCGAGCAACTGCGCGCGGTGGCGCTCCATCATGCGCTTGACCTCGGCGTCTGTGGGATCGGGAACGACGACGGCATGATTGCCGAGCCGCTGCCGCGTGAATTCGACGTCGCGCTTGCTCATCCATTGGGCTGACGAGGGAATCTGCAGCGGGTGCGAAACATAGGGGCGGAAGTCGGCGTCGTACCAGTCGGGATGCGAGAAATAGAAATCGATCTTGATGTCGCGCTTGTGAGCCGCGTCGCAGAGTTCCTTGATGATGTCGCGGCGGAATGGGGTCTCCATGATGGAGTAGGCGAGGTCGCAGGATTCGAGACTCGGACCGCCGGGAGCAGTCCAGTTGGCGCGGCTCTTCACTCGCGTCCTGGTGTCGAACATCGAGAAGCCTTCATGGTGCTTCGAGGTGAAGGCGAACATCTTCAGGCCGCTCTCGCGGAAATCGTCCATCCAACTGTCGGCATCGAAGGCCGCCGGGTTCCACGTCTTGTAGAGGCTGTTGTAGGTCTGGCGATCTTCAAACGACATGGGGAGATAGGGCCAAGACTCCGGGCCGCGATGCCAGATGGAATAGATGCCCCAGTGAATGCGGATACCGAACTTCATATCCTGAAAGGCTTCATAGGCGCTCGTCGGGGCGTTGTGATATCCGGCGACCGGAGTGGTCTCAATGTAGTCGTCGCCGCGCAAGATGGATGGCGGAAATCCGTGAACCTGCTGCGGCGCTTGACCGAAGCCGCGCAAGGGTGAGGTTGCTGCTATAGCAGTGGCTGTTGCGATGAAGTCTCTTCGATTCATGGTGATCACTCCAGTTTGATGTGGCGCATGGCACGGATTCAGATTGAGCTGTGTTAATGAGAGGCCCATCATCAGGAGACAACAACCTGTCCGTTTCCAGTGCAGGTAAGTGATATATCAGATTAGATCGCGCATGGTGGTACCACAGCGAAATATATGTGCAAAATGGGCATAACTATCGGCATATAGGAGAATCCCCCTCTCTCCGCAATACACTTTAAAATAAATAACTTACAAATTAGTGATACCGCGAATGATACTGAATTGCTATAATGCACGGCATGACAATTCAGGTCAATCTAACCAAACGAGTTCTGATTCAGAGTCCAGCAGGCTCAGGCTTGCGGTACTGTCCTGTAGTCGTTGCCAAGAACGGCAGAGTCAAGCCTGATGTGATTTGGGTAAACGATGCCGAAGAGCGCCATCCCGAAGGCGCGTACTACATCGAGTGGTACGAAGGCACGAAACGCAAGCGGCTTTCCGTTGGGAAAGATGCGGCTCAGGCTCACAATTGCAGGCTCCGTAAACAGGCAGAACTTAACGCCATTGCTCAAGGGGTCCCTCTCGCCTCTGTTGTGACGGAATCAACTGAGCCGGGAAGAACCATTGACACCGCCGTTTCAAACTTCCTCAAAGAGACTCGCTTAACAAAGAAGCCGAAAACCCTAGCCGCATATACGACCGCTCTCTCTTACTTCAAAGAATCCCTCCATCCGTCAAAAACCCATCTTGAGGACATTGACCGGCTGGACATGCTTAACTTTTCGGCATTTCTCAGAGAGCAAAAGAAACAGTCCCCTCGTAGTTGCTGGAACAAGTTTTCAAACGTGATGTCATTCCTCAAGGCTCAGGACATCAAAGGGATTGTTAAGCCGGGAGACTGGCCCCGATACACGGAGGAGGAGCCGGAAGTCTACGACAAGCAAGAACTGGAAAAGCTCTTTGCGGCTTGCGATCCACAAGAGCGTTTGTACTTCCGTTTCTTCCTGATGACCGGAATGCGTGAACAAGAAATGATGTACACGACCTGGACCGATGTGGACTTCGTTCAAGGCGTGGTCACCGTTCGGTGGAAACAGGAATACGGCTTCAGTCCGAAGAACTACAAAGAGCGAGAGATTCCCGTTCCTTCGAAGTTGCTTGAAGAGTTGAAGACGGCAAAGGAGAAAGCGAAGGGATGCCCTCTAGTCTTCCCAACTGCCGGATGCAAACCGAAGTTCGATTTCTTGGACGTGCTAAAGAAAGTTGCAAAAGAAGCAAAGCTAAACCCCGACCATTTCTGGCTCCACAAGTTCCGTGCGACATTTGCGACATGGCATTTGCAGGCAGGCGTAGACCTTCGCACAGTTCAAAAATGGCTGGGCCATACAGACATGGAATCGACTATGCGATACCTCAAGGGCGCTCGCAGTGAGACTATGAGGGAAAAAGTAGAAGCGACATTCGCGTGATGTCTGGGCATTCGCGGAAATAGTGTCAAGCAAAATCTCTAGCAATTTTTGCACGGTTAACCGATTGAATAATTTCGTCTTGTTCTTGCTAAATGTTTTGCAAGAACTCCCGATGAGCAATTCTCAAAACCCGTGCTAGATTGCATCCATGACGCAAGAAACAAAAGACGGCTCTGGCATCGTGAGCCTACAGACACGCATTGCGAATCATGGCTGTGCCTCGCCAAAATTCCATCCAGGGACAATATGAACTCGACTCTCGAACCTG
>OCTA010004414.1_pt1 | contig 12343 bp, 11 predicted proteins | sample 1538991 | NCBI WGS metagenome assembly OCTA01 (sample SAMEA3539302, study PRJEB22396) | soil metagenome | biome: tundra; feature: field; material: soil | place: USA | collected 2010-05 | depth 0.15 m
AACAGCATCTTCGACCGCATGCGCCAAGGCCAGATTCAGGGGCGCATCGTTATGAATATGGATTAAATCGCCTTCCGTGCGCGTCCCGACGAGCGCGAAAGGTAACGTTGTTTAAAACACGCAAGTGGGTGAGCGACTCAGCGCAGTCATGCTGCGCACGCTCACTCCCATTGCGAAGTTTGAGACAGCTTGACACCTATCGCGAAGTTCAAAACACGCCATTTGCGCTCCGATATGTATCCTGTCTTGCACACTATGCAGTCTTTCGAACTATTGTGAAGCCCTGTGTTTGCTTTTCCGTCCTCTACCGTAACGTTGCTTACGCTGGTAGTCCAAGTGCTCGTCTCGCCATCCATATAGAGGCAAGACCAAGGCGTCTGGCTGACGGAGTTCCCAGCACAAGGCGACCGGAAGTGATTTGCAGTCGCCTGGATTGGAGTGCTGCCGATGTTGTTCCAGAGTCCACCTTTTATTCGGAGCGCGTGGGTTTCATACGTTGAGAGCGACAAACTCGACCTTCGACATGTCAGGCCCGAAGTAGCGGCGTCCTGGCGGCGCTGCCGGATTCTCCCCTTAAACCCTTATCACGAGACCCTCGGTCCACCCGACGAAAGCAGATTGAAAGACGGTCTTGGAAATAAGAAACACCTGCTGAACGTTGCCCGGCCACTGCTAAAAACCCTGTACAACCTGGTTAGGGGCTCGGGCTTTCAAGTTGTGCTCACGGACGAATCCGGGTTTCTTCTGGAAGTATTTGGCGACGAGGAGATTGTCACGCGCACCAAGAGCGTGCATCTCTGCCCGGGAGGAAATTGGAGCGAACCCAGCAAGGGAACGAACGCGATCGGGACGGCCATTGTCGAGAGGAAACCCGTACAAATACATGCCTACGAGCACTACTGTGAGCCGCACCAATTCCTCACTTGCTCAGCCGCCCCTGTGTTCGATGCGGACGCCTTGATGACTGGAGTCATCGACATAACGGGCGACTACCACGTGGCGAATGCGCATACTCTCGGCATGGTTGTAGCGGCGGCTTCTTCGATAGAAAACCAGCTCCGGTTGCAAAAGGCGACCAGCAAACTTCATGTTTTCTTTCGCTACGCCACCGCCCTTGCGGAGAACGTGTCCGATGGCGTGATTGCCATTGACAAAGCCGGCCGTGTAACGGAACTGAACGCGAAGAGCGGACAGATTCTGGGAGTTGTGCCTTCCCGTGTTAAGGGCCGCCACGTAAACGAGGTGTCTAGTCACTGCGGCTCGCTTCTGGATTTGCTTAAGGGCCTGACGGAGCATGACAACCGAGACCTTCCGGCGCCGGGCAAGCGGCTTCGAATTCAGAGCTCCGCATCCCTGCTGAGAGATGACGAGGGAGAAATCGCCGGCGCGGTCGCGGTGTTGCGTGAAGTCGAAAAGGCGCCAGCTCACTCGACGGTCGAAACCAACGGTTACACTTTCGAAGACATCGTTGGGGACAGCCCCGCAATTCGTGGGGCCAAGGAATGGGCGAAACTGGCCGCTGCGAGTTCGTCCACGACGGTGCTCATTACGGGCGAAACGGGAACCGGAAAAGAGCTGTTTGCCCGCGCGATCCACAACGCGAGTCAAAGACGGTCGCGCCGGTTTGTGGCCATGAACTGCGCCGCCGTGCCGGAGAGTTTGATAGAAAGCGAACTGTTTGGCTACGAGGATGGCGCATTTACGGGCGCGAAGAAAGGCGGCCACCCAGGAAAGTTCGAGCTCGCCGAAGGCGGCACCATGTTCCTGGATGAGGTGGGTGACATGTCTCCGCTTCTGCAAACCAAACTCTTGCGAGTGATGCAGGAGAGGACCGTGGTCCGGCTAGGATCCGTGCGCGAGCAACAAGTCGATATCAGGATCGTTGCCGCAACCAACAAGGATCTGAGAGCCGCGGTTCGGCAGGGCAAGTTTCGGGAAGACTTGTACTATCGCCTGAACGTCGTTGAGATACGAATTCCATCGCTCGCCGAGAGAGTGGAGGACATTGCCGCTCTAATTGGGCACTTGGCGCAAAAGATCGCGATCCGTCTCGAGTTAGGTCCAATTGGCGTCCACGATAGTTGCATTCGGAAGATCGAATCGCTTCCCTGGCCTGGCAACATCAGGGAACTGGAGAACGCGCTTGAAAGAGCGATCCTTCGAAGTGGGGGGCGCGGCCACCTCACCGCCGATTTATTCGAGTGTTCCACTCCGGAAAACGGTGAGCGCCACCCCAAAGCGGCTAAAGTTAAATCTCTGCGAGAGTTCGAGAGGGATAGGATTTGCACAGTCTTGTCCCTGCACGAAGGCAACATTCAGAGATCTGCCACTCAACTCGGCATCTGCAGGAATACTCTATATCGCAAGATGAAGGAACACAACATCGTTCCGCGGCCAGCTGACGGTGAATACGCGCCCAACTAGCGGGGATTCTTCAACGGGCTTCGGCCATCCGACAATAAAAATACAGCGCGTCCATAAAGAACGCGCTGTCTGGATTGACCTTATGAGCGGTAACGCTCCTTCAAGGTACGGTGACGAAACCTCCGAGTTTCTCGCCACCGTATCTGAAGTGGAGATATGCCTTCTATCTAGCACGTCGATGGCCAGCGGACTTTCTGAACGGAACGGCTCTCAAACCCGATAATTCCGTCTGGCGGGAAGGAGTTCCTGGAACCTCTAAGATAATGACCAGGGGCAAAAGAGATAATGGGGCTGTCGTTGAAGCGGAGTGTGTCTGATGCCGATAAGCGTCTTGGCGCGAACGGAAAATGAAATCGCAATTCTGGAATTAGAAGGAGCGCTCACGCTTGGTCCCTCTTTGCACACGGTTCGAGATACCGCCCGCCTGATCCTAAGTCAGGGAAAACACTTGGGTTTAATTCTCAACGTCGCGAAAGTAGCGGCAACGGACAGTGCGGGACTAGGCGAGTTAATGGTTGTATACACAGCCGCATCCAAGCAGGCCTGCCGCATAGTGCTCGCGGGTGTTAGTCAGAATCTGCGGACAATCCTGGAAGTGACCCATTTGGACGGTCTTCTGCCGTCGGCCGCCGACGTGGCAAGCGCGAAGAAACTTGTTTCGAATGGCGCGCAAGGCTGAAGGCGCCTCGGACAATCAATCCCAGCATTTTGTTTACTGCGTAAACTGTTGACCACTTCCCCGATGCCCCTGTCAACTGTGGTAGACGCCGGTTCCTACGGCCTCGCGAAAGGGCGCCAACGGTGACTTAACTGGCCGGGTGGGGGGCCTCATGGATACAGGGGGGGCTGCCGAAATACCTAGTCGCGTCGCTTATTGCGACCTCAACTGCGGCAACAAAGCGAGTTGCGTGAACCAGTCTAGTCTACAAAGTGTTTTGGTCAGAACTGGGAAAAACTAAGCGCGATCCGCTGATTGAACTCTCGACCTTTATGCTGGACACCGCGACGCGCTGCGAAGTTCGGAACGGGCGGACGCAACACGGTCAGCGGTCCCCACTTTTTCGATTTGGATATCGTGGTTAGCAAAAGCGTGGCGATTGGCGAGCATGTGGACTCTACCTTCGGAGCCCAGGCATACAACGCGTTCAATCACTCAAATTTCGACCGGCCGGTCAACGACATCACTAACCCGTGGTTCGGCTCGAGCATCGCGACGGTTGGACGCCCGACCAGTCTGCTGGGTTCGTTCGCGGGGGCGGGCCGTTCGCCCAAATTTGTCGAGATCAAGGGCGTGATCCGGTTTTGAACTTTGGTGATTGTTCTTTGATTCTATCCGCGTTGTCGCTTTGTGAACTCGCCGGGGGCATTTTGGCATTGGCGTGTGTCGGGATAATATACGTCGAGCTCTTGAAGTTCATATGTCCTCCTTTTGATCGGACCGGGAGTCTAACGATGGATCTTGTGAGCCAATCTGGATAGGGTTGGATGCTGGTTCTCGGTTTTTGAAGACCGGCTGTTGGCGGGAGTGCTTTCGCTCAAGGCGTCTAGATCTACTGGGTCGTAATCACAGGCTTGGACGCCAGGATGATCACTATCGCACGGGATCAGCAAGTAAGCATGTTCGTTGCCATTGGGGCTCAATCCGAAACCCGCAATTTCGCCACGATCATTGATGTATATCGCTCCTGTCAGAGTTAGACCTGAGTCCGGAGGAATGAGAGTGTTCAAGTCGATGATCGGACCACCGTCCTCAGACAGAAACGCGTGTTTAGCGATGCCACACAACCCCGAAGCGCCAACGATCTGACTCTTGTTGTTAATGCCGTTGCCAAGGCTGCACTTGTCAAGTGTTCCGAGGTCCTTCATGACGCCGTGCTTCCAAAAGAATGCATGGTATATCTGCGGGCCTTCTCCACACCCCGGGCAAGGGATCGGAAGACTGGCGGTACCTACAACTTCGCCCTTGTCGTTAAGCCATGACGCAAATCCAAAATCACCGCCCAATGTGCCCAAGTCAGTGATATGACCGCGTTCCCAAAGAAAGGGATGGTGCGTCTTGTCTCCAGCCAAGTTTGATTGACCGATCACTTGGCCCCGGTTGTTAAGGCCCGCAACCAAGCCGCTGGCGCCTCCGAGAGTGCCGAGATCCAGCATCTTGCCGTTCTTGCAGTCGCCCTTGTCCGGGCTGTCGCTGTCCCCACGGTCCCGGCACGGCACCCAAAGAAACGGGTCCTGGGTTGGAAGGCCGGTGACTGAGTTTGGAATCGAATTCAGGAAAGATTCGCCAGCCACCTCGCCCCGCTCGTTCACATAGGAAGCTACGCTGTCAGGGCCGCCCAAAGTGCCCAAATCGTTCATCTCTCCGTTCTCCCAGAGAAAGGCGCGCGCTTGTGTCCCAACCGGAAAGACGAAGAAATAATTCAAACCACTGGAGAAGGGATCGGGCGTTGCGTTCAGCGCCACTCCAACCACTTGGCCGCGTTCGTTTATCGCGCTGGCCAGGCTTGCGTTTCCTCCGAGGGTTCCAAGATCGACGATCTTGCCGTCTCGCCAAAGGACGGCAACCGCTTCAGGAAATCCAGTCAGCGGATCGATCACGCCGTTCTCCGACACTCCGACTATCAGGCCGCGCTCATTGATCGCTATCGGGAAGCCTGAGTTGACACCAGGAAGCGCGCCCAAGTCGGTTAAAACACCGTCTTTCCATTGAAAGGTGTGAGCAACAAAGCAGTCTGTGAGACAGTTTGGCGAGTATGGATCGGGGACGGCCGTATCTGCCGTACCCACGCCGATGCCCCGGTTGTTCACTATTTTGGTAAGGGGCGGATTACCGTCGGAAAAGAAGCTTAACGGGCCACCGAACGTTCCTAAGTCAATTAGCTTATATCTGTGATGCGTCCCGTTATGCTCCTGGTTTTGTTGCGCCGCCAGTTGCGAGGATATTGCCAGCGCACAGAAAATTGTAGTTGCACTAATGAACTTCAACGATCTAAAACTCATGTTTTTTCTCCTTCACTGCTTCGGCTTCGGACCCCAGCTTGGCCCAACACAATTGCCATCCGGACAACCTCCTAACGTCAGGCCGGATGCGATCCGGGCAACGTCGGATCCGTCAGCATTCATCGTGAATAAGTCCAGGCTGAGATTCGAGCTGAACCGGTCACTCACGAAAACGATCTTTCTTCCGTCCGGTGAGTAAATGGGAGCGTTGTTATGCGCCTTCTGCGTGTGAGTAAGTTGCGTGAGGTCACGCTCGCGGAGTTCGAGATTCATAGACAAGATCTCGTTTGGCGATGCGGTGTTGTTGTGACTCACCATCAGGATGCGCTGCCCGTCTGGTGAAACATCGGACGGACCCGCCTCCAACGCGGCAGGTGTTAAGCGGCTCTGGTTCGAGCCGTCGGTGTTCATGATCCATGCCGCCGAGACGAGCCCGTCAAGCTGACTAATAAAGACGATCCTTTTACCGTCCGGTGTGTAGGTGGGGAGAAAGCTCAGCCAGAACTCGCTCGTCAGGGCGGTCCCGTTCGGATTTGCTTCCACTTTCATGGTGCTGATAACCACTTGATTCGTTCGCTTCGAAATGTGTCCAAATACGATCGAAGCGCCGTCGGGAGACCATTTGCCGAACCAAGACAGCCCATCATCGGTCAATCGAGTAAGCCCGCTCCCGTCCGCGTTGATGACGTATAGATCGACGCAACCGGTCGCCGGGAATACGCCCGGCGCGCAAGGATTCTCAGCTGTATCGTGAGCGAATAAAATTCGCCGTCCATCGGGCGAGAAGGTTGGGAGCCACAACTCGAAATTCGTCGGCGGCAGACTCGTGATCTGATCCATCCCGCTGCCGTCTGGGTTGATGGTGTACAACTGCCATGTTCCCGATTGATTTCCAACGAAAACTATCTTGCCATTCTTGCCAGGGAATGTTGCCCAAGCGGGGCTAGCGATGATGAGCAGAGCTAACCCAATCAGCATGGTCTTTGCAAGACTTTTGGGATTGCGCATATTTATCTCCTTAATGTCTCTTCCAGTACCGGTCCCGCCTACCATTGCGCTGGACTCCAGCGGGGATTCGAGCCGCCGGCCTCGATCTCATGCGGACCGTGATGATGCCTGCTCCGCAAGGCGTCCGTTTTGGGTGTTGCTGGAAGCGCCGCGATCTGCGTGCACTCACTTCCGTCAGCATTTGTGATGAAGATCGCATTGCTATTGGAGGACACGAGGTACTGCCCAAAAACAACTGCATTCCCCTTGGGAGACCAAGACGGGTTCTGGTTATAGTGGGCCACCGGGATGTCAAGGTCACTCGCATCGGTACCGGTGAGGCGGGTAAGCTCATGACCATTACGGTTGATCGTCCAAATTTCCGCGTTTTGTGGATTGCAACAGCGTGTTTGGAACGCGATGTTCTCTCCATCTGGGGACCAGAACGGTTGCTGCCCTCCAAGCTCAGTTGGCGTCAACCGTCGAATCTCGGTACCATCAGCTTCCATCAAGTAGATCGCGCCAAGCACACCGTCACGATTGAAGCCGCCGAATGCGATAGTCTGTCCATCCGGCGAGTACCTTGGCGCAATGTCAAATAAGTCCGGCTCGAAAGTCGTGATGGCGGTCATCCCGGTCCCGTCCGTTCGAACGCGAGAGATTGCGCATTGGCTGAAGTCAGTCTGGCAGCGGGTGAACGCTATATACGAGCCGTTCGGAGAAAAGCTGGGAAATGAGTCGTCAAGCGAGTCGGTGAACAGCTGGTGCTGGTTGTTCCCATCGGCGTTCATCAGCCAAAGTTGGGAGGGCCCGGTCGGAGGGAACTCTGCAAACACCAACTGCTTTGCATCGGGTGACCAGGAAGCCCACAGCGCCGAAGTATTCGGCCCAACATTTGTGAGCTGCCGGACATCCGTTCCGTCAGGCTTCATCGTGTAGACATTCGGTCCTTGTATAAATGCGATTCGGCCGCGACCTTCGAAATCAGATTCAGCCAAGGCGAAACCGCCAAGGGCGGTTGTTAGAAGCAACAATGTAACCAGCTTTTTCAAGCACATTCGGTCAGCCTCTCTTTCTTGTGAACAGCTAGATATTCACTCAAAATGGGCCATCGCATCAATGCACTGCCAGTGACCCGGCGGTGAATTGTGGGTGAACAGAGTCATTCGCGTCAGGTTTTATTCCGTATAAAATGGTAGGCACTTCCATTTAAGGCCCTGCTCCATGCGCGATGCAATCAGGTCGGGTTTCGCCCGCTTCGGACCGTTTCGACTCGACGTCGCGACGGGCGAACTGTACGGCCAGAATCAGAGAATTCACCTCCAGGAACAGCCCTTTCAGCTTTTGGAAATGCTGATCGACCGGCCGGGCGAACTGGTCACGCGGGAACAGATTCGTAACATGTTATGGCCGAATGGCACCGTCGTCGAGTTTGACCACAGCATCAACACGGCCATTAAGAAATTGCGTCTGGCACTCGGGGATTCGGCGACGGAGCCGCGCTATATAGAGACGGTCGCGCGTCGTGGATACCGGTTGATGTTGCCGGTGAGATGGGTGGACGAAAGATCGGCGGGGCCGGCCCTCAGAGCGGCTCCACAACTTGAGCCTGGATCACCCTTGGCGAATCAGACTGGGAAAAGGGTCTCTCATTATCGTGTGTTGGAAGTCCTGGGTGGGGGAGGCATGGGCGTGGTCTACGCGGCAGAGGATCTCAAGCTTGGCCGCCGGGTTGCATTGAAGTTCCTGCCGCAGGAAGTGGGCGATGAAGCCCTGGCTTTGGAGCGATTTGAGCGCGAAGCGCGAGCCGCCTCAACGCTAAATCACCCCAACATCTGCACCGTTCACGAGTTTGGGGAGCATGAAGGGCAACCTTTCATCGTGATGGAACTGCTGGAAGGGCAGACATTGCGGGACCGTATTGCCGGCCAGGAGCGGTTCCCTATCCATCAATTGTTGGACCTGTCCATTCAAATCACGGAGGGTCTGGAGGCAGCTCATCGGCAAGGAATCATCCACCGCGACATCAAGCCGGCTAACATTTTCCTCACGAGCCGCGGCGAAGCTAAAATTTTGGACTTCGGCCTGGCAAAACTGGATGGCGTCGATCTCGTTCTGGCGGGGGCCGAACCGGATGCAGCTGCTCACCTGAATCTCACCCGGACAAGCATTGCAATGGGTACGGCAGCCTACATGTCACCCGAGCAGGTGCGGCGAGAGAAGCTGGATACACGCACTGATCTATTTTCCTTCGGGCTGGTGCTGTACGAAATGGCTACGATGCATCAGGCATTCAGCGGCACAACAGCGGCGATCCTTTACGATTCCATTCTGAGCCGGGTACCGATCCCCGCCCGGGAGTTAAACCCTCAACTGCCGCCGCGACTCGGCGAAGACATCATCAATAAGGCACTCCAGAAAGACCGGCGGCTCCGCTACCAAACGGCATCGGAGATAGGCGCCGACCTGAATTCCGTGGCACTAGGTTTGCATCAGACCGGGAGCCGCGCCAAGTGGCACCACACTCTCGCCCCAGTTGCGGCAGTCGCCGCAACGCTGCTGATTGCAGCTGTCATTTTATGGTTCACCAAAACACAGTCGCACTCCTTAAATGGCCCACTTGACCTGAAGCAGCGGCAGCTCACCACGAACTCCAGTGAGAACGCGGTATCAAGCGGCTCGATCTCACCTGACGGCAATTACTTGGCATACGCCGACTTAAAGGGAATTCACATTAAGCTCATCGAAACGGGTGGGACGCGGACTGTTCCTCAACCAGACAGTCTCAGAGGAATTCAGGTGAACTGGGGCATTGTTTCCAACTGGGCAAGCGACGGCTCACGGTTCATTGCTAATGCGAACGTATCTGGAAAGCCACCCAGTATTTGGGCAGTCCCGGCTATGGGCGGAGCGCCCCGCAAGCTGCGTGATGACGCGTACGCTTGGGCTGTTTCGCGGGACGGGTTGTGGGTGGCCTTTACTGCCAACCTCACGGGGTCCTTGTATCGCGAAATGTGGCGAATGAGACTGGATGGGGAGCAGGCGGCAAAACTCTTTGAAGCTGACAGCAAGAGTGGCTTGTACGGTGCTGAGTGGTCGCCAGATGGCAATCGGGTCTCCTACTTCGCAGCCCACCAAGCAGCCGGCAACTCGGAGATAGATATCGAGAGCCGCGACCTTCACGGCGGCCCCGCTGTAGTCGCTGGCCCTGGAAATGTGGCTGACTGGACCTGGTCGCCAGACGGTCGAATAATCTATATATTGGCCGAAGCAAGCCCACTCGACGGGAGTTGCAACTTTTGGGAAAGATATATCGATTCACAAACGGGTAAGCCAGAGGGAGTTCCGCGGCGTTTGACAAATTGGGCCGGCTTCTGCATGGAAGATCCGTCCGTGACGGCGAACGCAAAGCGGCTTGTCTTTCGAAAACTCTCACCACAGAGTACCGTGTACGTCGCTGACATTCAGCCAAGCGGGACGCGTCTTGGCCCAGCGAGACGCCTAACCATGACCGAGGGTCAGAACTACCCGTTCGCCTGGACGGCCGACAGCAAGGCCGTTGTATTTGAATCCTATCGCGACGGGCGGTGGAGCATTTTCAAACAGTTGCTGGATGACGACACGGCTGAACCGATCGTAACCGGGATACAAGACGAAGGGGCGGCCTTTGCTACCGTGAGTTCGAGCGGTACGTTGCTTCTCTACATGGCTCGCTCCACGCATGACGGTCCCTCGACTTCCAGGCTGGACAAGTTGATGCGAGTTCCTATCGGAGGAGGAGTATCGCCAGAATTGGTGTTGACCGCGCGCGCGTACGGCAAACCTGCCTGCGCCCGGCCGCCGGCTAATCTGTGTGCTATCGCCGAGCGCGCTCCGGACGGCAAGCAACTCGTCTTTACGGCATTCGATCCGGAAAAAGGCCGCCTTGGCGAACTTGCTCGGTTTGATTCCGGTCCCGCTACAGGCACCCAGTATCTCTGGGACCTTTCTCCAGATGGTACGCGCATCGCAGTCCTCAAGTATTCGCAAGGAGTGATTGACATTCTGCCGTTGAACGGCGGAGTCTTCCAAAAAATCGCAGTGAAGGGCTGGAGTAGTTTGTTGAGCCTTAATTGGGATTCGACTGGAAAGGGCATTTTAGCGTCCAGTCAGACGAAGACAGGATCCGTGCTTCTTCGCATCTGCCTAACAGGTGAGGCGCACGCCTTATGGGAACAGAAGGGTAGCATTGCGCCGTGGAACCGGCCTTTCCCTGACTTCCCCTCCGCGCCGTGGGCCGTGCCTTCGCCAGACGGCGGTCGTCTTGCGATTTATAGCTGGAACATGAGTAGCAACATGTGGATGATTGAGAACTTCTAAAAACGGCGCTGGAGCCAGTTCGCCGGACTCTCTATAGACTAATGATCTACGGTTCCAGCGGCTATAGGCCTGCGGCTGCAACTCCGTAATTCTGGATCTGACACCTGGTCGGACACCTTCTCCGAGGTTCTCACGTTGAGGCAAGTCCCGAACGCGCAATCGGCGACGCGCCGAGCGCACACTTCGAAGCAGTTTCGATTCGTGGTCCAAGTTGCGGACAGCCAACTCGCGTTCCGAGGCGTGCTGCACTTCATCGAGGGCATCAGCGCTCTTTTCGATAGTGATTGCATCGCGGTTTCGAACCAAATGCTCAAGTTCGCCCTGCTTGGTTTCCAGGATCTTCTTGAATTCGCTCAGCTCGGCCTTTGTCATTTTAGTCCTTCGGCCTCGACTAGTTTTGCCATCTAGGGGTTATCGGAACTGCCGGGTCTAGGGCTTTAGACGGAGGCGCTCATAAAGGTTCACTTACGGCACCGCTCTTCGCTATGGAAATAGATGGCCGAAAGTTAAGTTACGATCAACTCGTGCCTCCATTTCGGTATCTGTACAGGACATTCGCGGATGCCGATTCCGGCTTGTCGCTCATCCCGGGATCGGGTCGGGATACCACTCGTGGAATCGACGCCGTGCCCGTGACGCACCGACGACAATCCCTCGAACAGAGCCAGTTCTTCGCCGACGCATGCAGTTGCGGTTGCCTCGGCGTCGGATCGGGCCGCGACGCAGGCCAGTGCAGCCGCATGCGCTTCGCGCGCGATTGCCTGGCACGGTGGCCAAGTAACGCCGTATGGGAAGCTTTCAGAAAAGCCAAGAGCAGCGATCCCATCTGGAGTACACGCATCGACGACTTCAACCATCGGAACTTCGAAAGTAACGAGTTCCGGACGCGCTTCCGGCAACAAGTCAAAGACCTTGATGGCACGGCCCGCGTGTTGCGAACGCGCGTTCGCCGCAGCCACTTGGGGCGGTGGCGTTTAGGTACAGAGCGCCGAATTCGCCGCGTTGGCCGGGATCGATCCAGTCCGGGGCAATTACGCGATAATAAGGGCCGCCGCGACGGATTGTACATTGCACACTCACTCACATGCCACCGTAATTGAATAGCCGCCGAGATACGCATAGGTCGGATCGACGCCATCCACGCGGAGCGTTTCAAGAATAGTGCGGTTGCCGAGCCATGAATCCGGCGTGCGGATGATTTCCGGAATGCGAGACGCGATCACACGCCGGCGAAATAGGCGTGCGAGGTCGAGCAGACGCTCCACCGAGGCGCGTTTCTCTCGCGGCACACCTCGCGTCTCCCACTCGATAAGGGATTGGGCACGCCGACCGAGCAGGTCGGCAATCTCCGACCTGGTTAGCCCGAACACCTCCCGGATCTCTTGGAGCTCGCTGACTACTCCCGGCATTGGCGCATCATAAGATGGGGTCTAGGGATGACTCGGTTTAAGCCTATCACGATGCTTCGGCACCTACTAGGCCCCGAAACTACGGACGGCGGTGGCAGGACGGAACGCGGATTTGTCTCATCAGAACGCTCACATTTTCCAGTCTCAGACTGGGACAGAGCGGG
>OCTA010004415.1_pt1 | contig 12341 bp, 7 predicted proteins | sample 1538991 | NCBI WGS metagenome assembly OCTA01 (sample SAMEA3539302, study PRJEB22396) | soil metagenome | biome: tundra; feature: field; material: soil | place: USA | collected 2010-05 | depth 0.15 m
CGTGGTTGCTGTTTTTGTTCGTGGGCGTGTTCGATTTTGGATTTTACGCATACGCCTTAATCGCGACGCAGAATGCGGCGAGAGCCGTCGCAATTCATAACTCGACTAGCAAGACCGCTGTCGGCGATCCGGACGGTTCCGGCTGCCGAATCGCGATCTTTGAGCTACAGACCGCTGCCTACGGTCGGGCCATGACAGGTTGTGGGGCCCTGCCATTGTTGGTCACATCCACACCGACCCAAATAAACAATATCGACGCGGTGAAAGTGGTCGTGACCTACCAGTCAGCGCTTTTGATTCCGATCCCTGGCCTGCTGCCAGGCCAGCTGACGATCATAGGACAGGCGCAGATGATGGTGAATCCATCTGCGGATTTTTGACATGAGGAAACGAGGAAGCTGGCGAGGCAACGCGACTATCGAATTCACGCTAGTTGGAATCCCGCTAGTCTTTGTGCTGATTTCCACGATCGAAATGGCGCGTGGAATGTGGATTTACCATACGCTTGCCTACGCGGTCAAAGAAGGCACCCGATACGTTGTTGCGCGGGGCCAGAATAATCCAACGGGCCAGAATAATCCGGCGCCGACCAATCAAAGTATCTGCAACGCAATTGCTCAGGCGGGCACCGGTCTGCTACCAGAGGACCTTACTTTGACGTTCCATTCCGCCACCGCGAAGGACACTACTTGTACCTGTTCATCCACTGGATCTGGATCTACATCTACATCGGGTTGGCCGCCATGCCAGGCTAACCCTTGGCCCCCTGGTGACAATCTATCCGTGATAGACAATCAGCCGGGACAGACGATATCGATAACGGGCTTCTATCCGTTCGTGTCGGCGATATCGATGTTCTGGCCGGGCGCTGGACCGGGCATGACGTTCCAGAGCCTCACTTGCCAAGGCGCTGGCACCGTCTGCCTTCCAGCGGCTTCGCAGGATGTAATTCAGTTCTGATGAAACAAATGAAGAAGATGAGGCGCGGGCGGAGAGGACAAGCTCTCCTACTCGTCACGCTTTCCCTGTTCGCGATGTGTGGCCTGCTCGGGCTCGCGGTGGACCTAGGATGGTCATATTTCGTTAAGAAGTCGGCCCAAAATGCGGCAGATTCCGCATCGTTGGCGGAAGCTTACCGGGCACTTGCCAACGGTGGCGAAACTGCGACGAGCTTCTCCGGAGACGCGACTGTCGCTGTCGCATACGCGTCACGGAACCTGTTCACCCAAGGCGGCAACCAAAACGTCACTGTCACGTCGGTCCCGGGTGCGGTGACGCGCCAGGACGGGACGACAGTGCCGAGTTGCGCTACGAATCCAGGCATGGTCGGCTGCGTGGATTACTGGGTAACAGTTCGGACCGCCGAATCGATTCCGCAGTTGTTCTCCGCAGTGCTCGGGAACGCAAACGCACTATCGAGCGCCCGCGCGACCGCAGCCATCGTCGAGGCGCGCGTGAACGGATCAGTAATCACGTTGGACCGCACCGCAGATGCAGGGCCGAGCCCTGCGGGAATGACAATCACTGCCCCGAGCGGGCTTGTCGTAGCGTCTAGCCCGGTGGGTGTCAGCCAGGTGAACGGGCCTATCGTTGGTCTGTATCCTATGGCCAATCCGGGAGTGGGAGGGTCCAATACCTTCCAGACAATGGTGGACGGGCCGCAGTTTCTCGATCCTCTCCGAGGATACGGGCAACCGCCGCTGACAAGCTCGGCCCTCAATGTATACGCGGTGATATCTGGCACGCTGAGCGGCTCCATCTATCAGGTTCAGGGCGATAAGGTCGTTGGCTTGCTCACCCCGGGCGGTGGGACCACAATACTTCCCTCCGGGATTTATTTCCCCGCTCAATGTACATCCCAGTGCACCAGCAATCCCATTGGCTCAATTGCACCGTTGGCCGGTGGCCTGACCATCGGACCCGGCGCTAACGTAACGTTCACGAACGGCGCATTCGGCGATTTTTACTTCTTCGGCGGACTGAGCGTCTCTGGCCAGATGCAAATGGGCCCGGGTGAGTACGTGGTCGTGGGAGGTGGGTCCCTCCAGGTAATTGGCACGAACGCGGGAATCACAAACACCGGCAGCGCTGGCGCAGGTGAAATCATAATCCTTACCGGATCGAGCAGTAGCTTCAAATTCAATAGCGACGGTAGTGCCATTACGGGAAACGCTAACGGCGACCTCTACCCCGGCCTGATTAACGTGATCAATGGATCGAACAACGCGAATTTGGCTCTCGTGCAGATGGCGGCATTGAGTGGCGCTCTCGCATTCGGCGCTGCAAATATTCAGGTCAGTTTGGGTAACGTTGCTTCCGCGAATCCAAGCGGTCTCGATCCCAGCGTTCTGAGTACGCTGACTAGCCCGTACCCTTCCAATCTCCAATACTTTGCAGGCATCGCGCTCTGGCAGGACCAAGCAAACTCATCTGTGCAGTACAACCCCCAAGGCAACATAGCTTGCGCAGGTAGCGCTAATAATCCGTGCCCAAGGACTCTAGCCAACCCGAACTCCCCTCAGTTGACTCTTCCCGGCGCAACGCTCGGCCTTAGCGGAATAATTTACCAGCCCCGCGGCGCATGGATCAACATCAGCAATGGCGCGCCACTTAGCGGCGCGCTGCAGATCATTACCGGTGCGGTCTCCGGCGGCGGCACGATCAGTATTTCGTCGCCACCTACCATCCCTCTCCGGCGCCGGATCGTCGCACTGATCGAATAGCGTTCACCGCTGCTCGCCGGGGAAAGCTCGCTCAATAGTGGAATATTCCTCATGAATTGCCCGACGAACGCTCCGCCATTGTGGTACAGTTCTCTAACGCACCGTAGTAATCTGAGTCTAGAACGCCTCGACGTGGGAACCACTTTTCGCACAATCTTGTTGGGTCTATTTTCGTGTCTCGCCGTTAGTGCAGCAACATTCGGAACCGTTGTGGTGATCGGCGGTCATGCATCGGATCTCGCGCTGGATGAGGGTCGCGGGCTGCTGTATATTGCGAATTTTGGAGGCAGGCGTGTCGATGTCATGTCGACTTCCACTAACACGCTACGCTCAGCTATCACTGGCCTTCCAGGAGAGCCGGAGTCACTGGCGTTATCACCCGACCATCGATATCTGGTGGTTACAAACTACGATAATTGTTCGCCAGCTCCCGGCCTTTCGTGTGATTTCCAGACGCAACCAAGCGCGGTCCCGCAGCTTACGGTGATTGATCTGGTTTCAAATGCGCGCCAAACTGTAAATATCCCGCCGGCCGCTCCTTCAACTACCACACCGCCTACTACGCCTCCGCCGCCCAGCGTTCCCCTTGCCGTGGCATTCGGCGGCGGAAGCAAGGCGTTGCTCGTAACCAGCACCGCGATTTTCCTGGTGGATCCCACCACCAAGCCTCCCAGTTTCGTGCAACAAGCCTCGCCGGCCGTGGCGTTGACTGCAGCCCCACTGCCGACGACATTCGGAACATACCCACCTCAGATTCTGCAGGCCTCGGCCGGCGTCTCTGGCGACGGCCAAACTATTATCGTGCTGGCGCAAGGTTCCGTGACCACCAGTTCAGGAACCCCGGCCGCCGGCACACAGCTAATAATCAAGTACAACGTCGCCTCCGGCGCGCTGACCGCTGCCTCTGACATCTCGACCCCAACTCTCGGCCCGAGAGTGGTCAGCGTCGATCGCCATGGCGTCAACTTTGTGGCCGGCTGGTCACTCTTCAACCAGCAATATGTTCTGTTAGCCCAGTTCCCCTATCCCACTGGGTCATTAAATCTCGGGGGGCACGCCTACGACTACGTCCGCAATCTTATTTACGCGGAGATCCCTTCGGGCCCCGCCACTGAGCCGCCGGTTCTGCATATTGTCGACACGGACAACCTGACGGTTCGCGAACGAGTCAACCTTCCCGAGAACCTCGCCGGACGGTCCGTCTTTTCCAGCGACATGAACACCCTTTATGCGATCTCCGACAGCGGAGTGACTGTTCTGCCGGTTGGTTCATTCGCGAGTGCGCATCGAGTTGCCGCACAGGAGGAACAATTACAGTTCCTCGCCACCAATTGCGATAATGGCCTGCTCACTCAGACCCTTCACATCAACGATCTGGGTGGTGGCCATGCGGACTTCGCCCTTTCGCTGCCTGCGAACACGAACGGTATCCAGATCAGCCCGTCCTCGGGGACTACGCCCGCGCAGGTGACCATCCAGGTGGACCCCAGCGCCTTTAGCAGCCAGACAGGAACAACCGTTGTGCCGCTCAGCATCACGTCCAATGCGTCGGTGGGGATTCCGAGCCCTGTACGCCTCCTGATCAACACCAAGTCGCCGAACCAACGCGGCATTGTCCATAGCCTCGCGGGAGAGATCGTGGACATCTTGGCGGACCCGTCTCGTCCCCGGCTTTATGCGCTCCGTCAGGACCGCAATCAGGTGCTGGTGCTGGATACCGCGACCTTCAATCAAGTCGGTCTGCTGCGCACCGGAAACACTCCGACCAAGATGACCCTGACGCGTGACAATCGCTACATGATCGTGGGCAACGACAATTCCCAAATCGCAAGCGTGTTCGATTTGGACTCGCTGAAGGCAACGCCGTTTATTGTATTTCCTGGAGGGCATTATCCGCGTACGGTGGCCGTGTCCGATTCGGTGATGTTTGCCACTACCCGCAACGCCGGTACGCCGGCTGGCTTGATTGATCAGATCGACTTCGCGAATCGTATCGCGACAATGCCGTCGACGCTCGGAATCTTCGACAACAGCGTTAATCCGGATTCCGTGATGACGGGTTCTCCGGCCGGCCACTCCATCTTCACCGCGGCGGCTGATGGCACGGTCCTGCTCTACGACGATTCGTACGCGGCTTTCGAAGCAGCCCGTCAAGATCTTACTGCGCTCGGCGGAGCCTATAGCGCGATTTCCGAAAACCTGTTCATGGCTGGCGGCATACTGTTCAACCGCTCCATGGTGCAGGAGGGCGCTATCCTCGGGGCATCCACGACTTCGAGTATCCTGGTGTCCGGCGGTGGCGCCGTAGTCATCAACGCCGCTTCCGCTACGTCCGCAGGCACTGCCCAGCCCGTTTCTGTAGGCGCCGGCGTGGGTATCGCGGGAGCGTCCACGCAAACGATCGAAGCGCCCGTCACTAAAACGACATTGACAACTCCTCCCGTGGGCCAGATCGGCGAAACGGTTCTATCTTTTCTGCGGACCACAGCATCCATCAACAACGGCACCACGATTTACCTATCTATATCCGGGTTCACCGAGCTTCCTCCCAACTTCGATCAGCCGACTCCTGCACCCGTGATTTCGTCAGTGGTGAACATGGCCGATGGCGGACAAGTGGCGCCCGGGTCGCTCATTGTGATTGACGGGTCGGGACTGGCTGCGAGTTCGGCGTCCGCCAGTGGTCTGCCGCTTCCCACCAGCCTGGCGGAAACTTGCGCGGCGATAAATAATTTTCCAGTTCCTCTGATCCGCGTGTCGCCCACTGAGATTGACGCCCAATTACCTTACGAGGTGGTGGGCAGTGCGAATCTTGTGATCACTTCGCCGGGCGGCCAAAGCGGGCCCTTCAACTTCAACGCGCTCGCAAACGCGCCCGCCGTGTTTCGGACGGGGCAAGCGGGGAGTCTAACCGGGCTTCCGCTAATTTATCGGGCCGCCAATAATCAGTTGGTGGATATTTCGAACCCTGTGCATCCCGACGACATACTCGTGATCGTCGCGACAGGCCTGGGAGTGACATCTCCGGCCGCAACAGATGGAACTGCCGCGCCGGCGAATCCGCTCGAGTATGCCACCGTTCCACCCACTGTTACTCTGGGCAATGTGGGCCTTCAAGTGCAATTCGCAGGCCTGATACCAGGCCAGGTCGGCATGTATCAGATCAACGCGGCGGTTCCGCACAAAATCAGCGCCGGTTCCGAAGTGCCCTTGGTGATTCAGCAGGGGGGCATTTCAACCTCGTTTAACGTTCGCGTGGTCAATCCATAAGGAAGCGGAGGAAAGTGTGAAGAGTCTAACTCGGATTTGTTGGGTGTCCGCATTGTTCGCGTCTTTCGTGGCGGCGCAGACCTGGGAGGCCGGAGTGCTCGGCGGATTCGCGGTCACGCCCGAAACATCGGTGACGAGCCCGTCCGGATCCGCTTCCACTGGGCTTAAGAACGGCGGCACGTTTGGCGTTTTCGGCGGAGCGAATGATTATTCGTACATCGGCGGAGAAGCCAGCTATCTCTATCGCATGAGCGATCTGAAGGTAGCGAGCGGCGGCACGCAAGTGGATTTCGCGGGACACACACAGTTCCTGGATTTTCGATTTCTGGTACATTTCGCTTCACGGGAGAAACGCTTTCGCCCATTCGTGGCGGCTGGTGGCGGAGTGGCCATCTATTCCGGAACCGGCGAACCGAACGCCGCGCAGCCGCTTAATAACTTTGTTGCATTAACCAACACGCGTGAAACCAAACCCATGGCGAGCGGCGCCGCCGGCATCAAATACCGGCTGACGCAGCATCTCGGTTTGCGATTTGAATTCCGTGACTACGCGACACCATTCCCGAACCGGTTGATCGGGCCCGCGCCGGGAGTCTCACTGAGCGGCTGGTTGCAAAACTTCGAGGCGGTCGGAGGAATAGCGGGAGTCTTCTGACATTAGCAGAAGGCTTGGCAGGCTGAAGCCCAATGCCGTTAAGTTTTTGTGACGCGAACATTTTAAAGCACTTATGTTGTCGGCACTCCGGCATACATTTTCGCCAAAACCGCGCAGTTCGGCAAACCGGGCGTCGGCAGAAGTGCCGACGCGGCACGTATGAGTACGTGCGCCACAATGGGTTCAACACTTTCCCGGGCGTCACAAAAACTTAACGGCATTGGGCTGAAGCCTGCCCCACTTGGTATCGCCGATATCAGGCGACGAACCCTCCCGGAACAACGAACCTTGGAAATATGCAGGCTTGCCGCCGCGGTCACGCCAGCAGCTTCTTGACCACGTTGCCCGACACGTCCGTCAACCGGAAATCGCGGCCCATATAGTGATACGTCAGCCGCGTGTGGTCGAACCCCAGACATTGCAGAATGGTGGCCTGCAAATCGTGAACGTGGATTTTGTCTTCCACGATGTTGAACCCCAGGTCGTCCGTTTTGCCAACAACCTGTCCACCCTTGATTCCGCCGCCCGCCATCCACATGCTGTACGCCAGCGGATGATGATCGCGGCCGGCATTCTCTGGGTCCGCCGTGTTGCGGATCTCAACCATCGGCGTACGCCCGAACTCCCCGCCCCAAACCACCAGTGTCGAATCCAGCAATCCACGCTGCTTCAGGTCTTTCAAAAGCGCGGCCGTGGGCTGATCGGTGATGTCGCAATTTTTCTTGAGATCGCGATTCAGATTGGTGTGCTGATCCCAACTGGCGTGCATCAGCATCACGAAACGAACGCCGTGCTCCACCATGCGGCGGGCTAACAAACAGTTGGTGGCGAACGGACGCGTTGGCTCCTTGTTCACTCCGTACATTTCGAGCGTGCTGGCGGATTCTTTCGAAAAATCCAGCAGCTCAGGCGCGGCCATCTGCATCCGAAATGCTAACTCATAGGAAGCGATGCGCGATGCGATTTCGACATCGCCGGTGCTCGCCAGGTGCGCCTGGTTCAGATCGCGCAGTGCGTCGAGACCTGCGCGCTGCGTTTCGCGAGTGACGCTCGCGGGATTGGAGAGATAAACAATTGGGTCGGCCGCGCTGCGAAACTGCACGCCCTGGTAGGTGGATGGCAGAAAGCCGCTCGAAAAATTCGATTCGCCGCCGCTGGTTCCCACGCCCGAGCTCAACACCACAAAGCCCGGCAGATTTTCCGATTCGCTCCCCAATCCATATAACGTCCACGCGCCCAGCGTCGGCCGTCCGATCTGCGTGCTGCCGCTCATCAGCAACAACTGGCCGGGATGATGATTGAACGCGTCCGTGTACATGGACCGGATCAGGCAAATATCGTCGGCGCAGGAAGCCGTGTGGGTGATGAAATCCGAATATTCGGCGCCGCATTGGCCGTAGGGTTTGAATTCGCGCGGGCTGGCCAGCACCGCGGCGGTCGGCTTGATGAATGCCAGCTTGAGCTGGCTGGTCATGGAAGGCGGCAGCGGCTGGCCCTGCCACTTTTTGAGCTCAGGCTTCGGATCGAAAAGATCCACTTGGCTGGGAGCGCCTTCCATGAACATGAAGATGACGTTCTTGGCTTTGGGCGCGAACGGCGGCGCTTTGGGAGCGAGCGGGTCGGTGCGTTTCCCCGCTCCGAGCGCGCTTCCGTTCAGCAGATTTGCCAGCGCGATGGTCCCCAGGCCTCCCGCGCAATCGCGCAGGAACAAGCGCCGGCTGTGAATTTGCTTGAACTCTTGGAAAGTCATCTTTACTCTCTTGTTATAAATTCGTCCAGGTTAAGCAGCACGCGGCTCACGCCCACCCACGCGGCCGCATCCAGCGCGTCCATTCCTTGCGGATGGAACGGCTGCATGCTTTCCGCCGCCTTGGGATCCTTGGCCAGCAACCGCTTCTGCTGCTCGAAGTATTCCATCAGCCGCTCCCGCTCATGCGCCGACGGCTGGCGTGCCAGAACAAGCTCGAAAGCGTAATCCATGCGTTGTGGCAAGCCTCCGGGCATTTCCTCCAGAACACGCGTCGCGAGCGCCTGCGCGGCCTCAAAGAAGACGGGATCGTTCAGCAGATTCAAGGCCTGCAGCGGCGTGTTCGAACGGCCACGGCGCGTACACGTGGTATTCGAATCCGGTTCGTCGAAGTTCATCAGCATCGGATACGGCGTAGTTCGCTGGAAATGGATGTAGAGCCCTCGGCGGTAGCGATCGGGTCCGGTGCTCTCCGTCCAATTCACGTTGCCTGCGTATCCGAGCTCGGCAACTCCGGCAGGCTGCGGCGGCTTCACGCTTTTTCCGCCAATCGATGTGTTGAGCAGACCGCTGGCGGCCAGCGCTTCGTCGCGAATGGATTCGGCGGGCAGACGCAATCGCGACTGGCGCGCGATTAAGACATTGTTTGGATCGGTGCTTTCCAATTCCTTCCGGATGGTCGAGCTTTGCCGGTACGCGGCGGACATGACGATCAGCTTCTCAATGTACTTGACGCTCCAATCGTGATCCTGAAACTCGGACGCCAGCCAATCCAGCAGCTCCGGATGCGACGGCTTGTCGCCCTGCGTTCCGAAGTTTTCGCTCGACAGCACCAAGCCTCGCCCGAAGAAATCCTGCCACATCCGGTTCACGGCGACGCGCGCCGTCATTGGATTTTCGCGCGACACCAGCCAACGGGCCAGCGTCAGCCGATCGGCGTGCGGCGCGGAAATAGGAGTGAACACCGAAGGAATGTCGGGTTCCACAGCGGCGCCCAGCGCCTGATAATCGCCGCCCAGGTGAATATTCGACTGCGGCGGATTGGGCAACTCCTCCATCACGGGCGCCTGCGTAATCTCGGGAAGAGTCGCCCGCAAATCCTTAAGTTTCTTCCGGGCTTCGTTGAGGAACGCTGACACTGCTTTGTTCTTGTCGAGATCCGGCCCGTGATTTCCGAGGAAATAATCGGTCAACCGATCCGCCTGCCGTTGGGTTCGTTTCGCCCATTCACCTTTCAGGAATCGATCCGCGCCGTCGAAGGAGGCGCGCATTTCCGTCACCGCAAAATTCCATTCCAGCTCTTTGCCTTGCTCTCGGAACTCTTGTTGGATGCGTGCTTCCCATTGCGCTTGAAGCTCGGCCACGCCGTAGTATTCCAGGATTTCCCGGCGCTTCTTGTCGTATTCGGGACGGGCCGCTAGATACGGGCCGATCTCTCCGGGGAGCGGTGCGTCGATATCAATCTCGTCGGCGCGATTGAAGAATGCGAAGAACTGGTAATAATCCTTGTGCGTGATGGGATCGAATTTGTGATTGTGGCACTGCGCGCAACCCACCGTCAGCCCCAACCAAACCGTGGCGACGGAGTTCGTTCGATTCACAATTTGCTCGAAGCGGGCCTCGGCGCGATTCACGCCGGCCTCGCGATTGGTGAGGGTGTTGCGTAGGAAACCAGTGGCCACCTTCTGCTCCACCGTCGCGTTCGGCAAAAGATCGCCCGCAATCTGCTCAACCGTGAACTCGTCGTATGGCAGGTCGCGATTGAACGCATCGATCACCCATTGCCGGTAGCGCCACGCCCACGGACGAACCAGATCCTTCTCATAGCCGTCGCTGTCGGCATAATGCGCCAGGTCGAGCCACGCGCGGGCGCGCTCTTCTCCATAGTGCGGCGAGCGAAGAAGACGGTCCACCAGCCGCTCGTAGGCATCCGGATGTTTGTCATTCAGGAATGCTTCGGTCTCCGCTGGGGTGGGCGGCAATCCGGTGAGATCCAGGCTGAGACGCCGGATCAAAGTGTTGCGATCGGCCTCGGGCGACGGCTGAATGTGTTCCGCCTGAAGCCGCGCCAGGATGAAATTGTCGATCGGATTGCGCGGCCAGGCCCGATCGCTTACATCGGGAACTGGCGGACGGCTGAGCGCTTGAAAAGACCAGTGCGATGTTTTCGAATTCGCAGTGTGACTGGCCACGGCGGGAATCTTGGCGCCTTGATCGATCCAGGCGCGCAGCAGTTCGATCTCGGCTGGCGTCAACGGTGCACCGACGGGCGGCATGCCGAAGCCCTTCTGTGTACTGGAAACGCGCTGAATCAACTTGCTCGCGCCGCTGTCGCCAGGCACAACGACATTGAGCAACGCATCCGCCACGTCCACGCGCAGCCCCTTCATTTGCTGCTGAGGGCCGTGACAGCCCGAGCAGCGTGTGGTGAGGATAGGCTGAACGTCGCGATTGAAATCGACAGCTTTGGTTTGCGCACCGCAGGAGAGAATCAAGCCCCAGACAAGAAACCGCATCGCTTACCCGAGTGTAACTCGTAGCACACGCACTCGTGCGTGCCGCGTTCACACTCGTGTGAACGCACGGGATAAACCAAGGCGTTCACACGAGTGTGAACGCGGCAAACTAAAGTTCGCGCCACAACTCCGCGCTATCCTCAAATTTGGAAAGCATGCAGTTCCGATTCGCCGTCAGCGCCACTTTCACCGCGGAACCGATCGAGCCCGTTCTCAACTTTTGGGGGCGCCAGCTACAGACTCCTTTCGAAATCCGGTTCGCGCCTTACAATCAGATCGCCCAGACTCTGACGGACCCAGCAAGTGAGTTCGCCTCGAATCAGCACGGGGTCAACATTCTGCTGGTTCGCCTCGAAGATCTGGCGCAGTTCGACGCGCCGGACACTGTCACGCTGGATCGCCTGGAATCGAATCTCAATGAGGTGATCCGATTGGTCCGCGAGGCCCTTCCCCGCATGGGCGTGCCTTTGATCTTCGTGCTGTGCCCGCCTTCGGAAGCCCGCCGCGAGTTCGCTCACGAGATGGCGCTCCGCATTGAAACCATGCTGGAGGGAACTCCCGGTATTCTGTATCTCAGTCATGAGGAAATCCAGCAACTCTATCCCGTGGCGAAGCCTTCGAGCGCGGAAGGGGACCGGCTGGGACGCATACCTTACACCGAGCTTTACTTCTGCGCGCTCGGCACAGCCTTGGTGCGGCTGATGCACGGATTGTATTCGCCGCCCTTCAAGGTGATCGCGCTCGATTGCGACAACACGTTGTGGAAGGGCATCTGCGGGGAGGATGGACCGGGGGGCGTTACGCTGGACCCCGCGCGCCGCACACTGCAGGAGTTCATGCGAGAGCAACACGATTCGGGAATGCTGCTCGGGATGGCAAGCAAGAACAACGAAGCGGATGTACTGGAGACTTTCGCCACGCATCCGGAGATGCCGCTCCAGCTTCGCCATTTCGTCGCGTGGCGCCTCAACTGGGACGCAAAAAGTTCGAACTTGACTGCGCTCTCAAGCGAGCTTTCGCTCGGCCTGGATAGCTTCATCCTGGTTGACGACAACCCCAAGGAGTGCGCCGAAGTGGCCGAAAGCATTCCAGAGGTGCTAGCTGTTGCGCTGCCGGCGGAGGCAGACGAGATCCCACATTTTCTCGAGCATATCTGGGCCTTCGATCACGTATTGGTGACAGAAGAGGATCGCAACCGCAGCGCCCACTACAAAACATCTCTGGAGTTCGGACGCGAGTTGAAGCAAGCCTCGAACCTGGAAAGCTTCATGAATGCGCTGGACCTTCAAGTCCACATTCAAGCATGCACACCCAGCCAGCTTGGCCGCGTCGCCCAGTTGACCGAGCGTACCAATCAATTCAATTTCACAACTATTCGACGCACCGAGATCGGAAGAGCGTCGTGTAGGGAAAGAGTGTAGATCTCGGTG
>OCTA010004417.1_pt1 | contig 12337 bp, 10 predicted proteins | sample 1538991 | NCBI WGS metagenome assembly OCTA01 (sample SAMEA3539302, study PRJEB22396) | soil metagenome | biome: tundra; feature: field; material: soil | place: USA | collected 2010-05 | depth 0.15 m
GGCCTTTCGGCACCGTTCGTCCCCAGTTCGATTTGTCCGCGACGAGTTGGAGGACGCCTCGCATGCGCCCGGCATCGTAGCCCGAGCGGTCATGGGGATTGCCGACCATGCGCGGCTCGCCCAGGAGATCGAGGCGGAATTGCACCGGGTCCTTGCCCGCCGCATGCGCCAGTTCGTCGACGAACGATTGAATGACCCACGCGAGCGCGTTGCTTCCGGGTGCGCGCAGCGGGCCGGTCGGCACCACGGGCGGCAGGAACGAGGTCTCCAGCTTGAAATTCGGAACGAATCGCGCGGGAAACTCGCTTTCCGACAGGCCGGCACTGCTGGCCGGTTTGCCATCTTTGCCGAAGGTGACGAAGTGATCCTGCCAGGCGACAAGTTTGCCGCCCGCATCGACTCCGCCCTTGAAGAAATGGAATCCCGCGGGCCGGTAGAAGTCGTGCTGCAGGTCGTCTTCGCGCGTCCAGAGAAGCTTTACCGGCACGCCCGCCGTCTTGGCAATCGCAGCGGCTTCCACCATGAAGTCGCTGTCCAGGCGGCGCCCAAAACCGCCGCCGATGCGCGTCATGTGAACCGTGATATCGGCCTCGGGAAGATTCAGCGTCTGGGCCACCAGGCGCAGGCCCGACTGGGGATTCTGCGTCGGCGCCCAGATCTCCATCTTCCCTTCGTGGAAGTGGGCGGTGCAGTTCTGCGGCTCCAGATTGATGTGGGCGATGAAGGGATAGAAATACGCCGCTTCGATGGTTTTGGCCGCACCCTGCAGCGCCGTGGCGACATCGCCGTCATTGCGCAGCGTCATCTCCCCTGGCTGCTTGGAGAACTCACCGGCGCGACGCGCGAATTCCTCGCTGCTATGTCCGGCCGCCGGACCTTCGTCCCACGTCACGTGGAGCTGCCGGCGGGCCGCCCGCGCCGCCCACCACGTGTCGGCGACGATGGCGACGCCGCTGAGCAGGCCATTGAGGTGGTCCCCGCCCTCGACCACGAAGGCCTGGCGCACGCCGGGCATGCCTTTGACGCGATCGAGATTGGCGTTGACCACCTTGCCGCCAAACACGGGACATTTCTCGAACATGGCGTAGAGCATCCCCGGCACGGTGACATCGATTCCAAAGAGCGGCTGGCCCGTGACAATCGCGGGATTATCGACTCCGGAGATCGACTGCCCGATGATCTTGAAATCCTTCGGGTCCTTCAATTTGACCGAGGCCAAATCGGGGGCGGGCAGGGTCGCAGCCGTCGCCACCAGCTTGGCGTAGGCGATTTTCCGGCCGGTCGGACGGTGGTACACGACGCCGGACATCGTCGAGCATTCCGATTCGGGCACGTTCCACGTCCGGGCGGCGGCGGTGATGAGCATCTGCCGGCCCGCGGCGCCAGCGCGTCGCAGACCATCCCAATCGATAGGAGTCGACATGCTGCCGCCCGCGACCTGGCGGGTGAAGCGGCGATCGAGATCCGCCTGCTCCACGGTCACCGATTTCCAGTCGACGTCGAGTTCCTCGGCTACGATCATGGGGAACGATGTTTTCACGCCCTGGCCGACCTCGGGATTCTTGGCAATAATCGTGACCGCTCCGTTCGCGCCGATGCGGATATAGGCATTGGGCGAGAAGCCGCCTGGAACCTTTTCCACGTCCGTGGCCAGCAGCCGTGCTCCGTCTTTCAAGTAAAGCCCCAACAGCACACCGGTCCCGGCCAGTCCGGAGACGCGCAAGAATGATCGCCGGTCCATCGCAGAAATGAGATTGCTCATGACGCCTCCTTGGCCGGCACGGCGAGGGTCGCCGCATAGTGGATGGCTTCGCGGATCCGCAGGTAGGTGCCACAACGGCAGAGATTGCCCGCCATCGCGTCGTCGATATCCGCATCGGTTGGTTTGGGGTTGCCGGCGAGCAACGCCGCGGCGGTCATGATCTGCCCGGCCTGACAGTAGCCGCATTGCGGAACGTCATGTTCGCACCAGGCGCGCTGCAACGGGTGCGAGCCGTCGCCCGAGAGGCCCTCGATGGTTGTGATGTTCATCCGCGCGATGGTCGAAACGGGTGTCATGCAGGAACGCGTGGGCACGCCGTTGACGTGGACGGTGCAGGCGCCACAATGACCGATCCCACAGCCGTATTTGGTGCCTTTGAGATCGAGCTGATCCCGCAATACCCAGAGCAAAGGCAGGTTGGGCGGAGCCTCCACGGTGTGGGAGCGACCGTTGATTTTGAGCGTATATGAAGACATGAGGCCGAAGCGGGTTGATGCTTGTCCATCATGGCGAAGATCCCGCCCGCACGCGATCGAGGCGATCTGGCTCGAGCGTCGTGCGGCCTTCGCCGTGAACGTTTGGTCCGGACCCAAAGAACCGGTGCACTGGTAAACAGCAAAGTTGCTCGCCTCCGCCCGTCAGTCAAACGGCCGGCGAAAATATTCGGACGGTCGTCGAGTTTCCAATTTACCCCGGCCCGCCGGAGCTTCGAGGCAGGCTTCTCCCAGAAATACCGGGGCGCCAAAAAGCGGAGCCCACCGACTCTTGGCGGGCTGGGACTTCGGTCGTCGAACAACCCGTCAGGGCCGGCGGGTTCCACCTTTCCCCACGGAATCGTTCCGGCCAGACAACTGGCGACCGGCCTTCCCGGGAACACCGGCGCAGCCAGTCAGGGCCATTGCGGGCGAGTTATTGGGCGGCTTTGCTCCGTCGCACGACCCAATCGACGATGGCCGCATCGGCGTGTTCGTGGCGCCAGACCAGGCTCAGAAACTCGGCGGGATGGATGTCATTGGTCTTAAAGAATTTCCTGTCACCACCGCAGCAGTACATGAGTGAAGCGGGCAGTTCGCCGCGGAGCTTGGCCCTGGCCTTCGGGATGATGCGGGGCAGCCACTCGATTCCCAGCACCGCTGCGGTCTTGGCCGGCAGCGTCGCCTCGTCCAGCCCGACCCGGGAGGCCTTGCCGGCCTGGGCATTGAGGAAATAGTCACGCCGGACGAGTTCAATCGCCAGCGCGGTGTTCCAGGTGGGCTCGCCGTCCGCGGTGAAGTCCTCCGCATAATCGTAGAGATGCTGGGCGGTGAGGCCGTTGGCGGCGAGGAAAGCCAGCTCTTTGACGGTGAAGTAAGTGCCGGCATCGCGCTGGCCCTTGGCATAGTGCGCACACGCCTTGTCCCACAGAATCCGTAGTTTTTCGGCGAAATCGTAGTGTTTCATGAGCGATGGGCATTGAACGAGAAAGCCGCGGCAATGCAACTTAACGCGGACCGGCCTGCGCCCTTGCCTCCGGTTGCGACGTCTGCGGCGGCGGGTTCTTTGCGCTGTTCCTGCCGGCGACTGCGGCGCATCCGGGGGAGGGGCGGGCGCGGATGACCCGGCTGAAATGTCCGGCGCGATCGGTTCGCGGCCATCGGTCTTCCGGCGGGCCGGCACCTGTGAAAAAGCCGTAATAAGCGACGCGGCGGTCGAACGATTATTGCAGTGCGGGCGAGAAGACGCAATCAAGACGCCCGTCGTTGCCGGTGGGGCATATCCCCCATTCCGGCCGCGACGATACCCGGTTCGTGGCGAATTCTCCCCCCATAATCTGATCCGCATGCCTTCGGAACGCGACAGTCAACGCAGCTACTACAAACTCCATCGCGCGCTATCCATTTACGCGCAGCAGTGCGTGCAGCCGATCACTCCGCAACGGCGGGCGTTGATGGAAGCGGTCAGCCGGCAGTTTTCCCATGCGCCGCTGATCGAACGCGAGATCACCGAGATTGAGCGGCGCCTGGGCACGCCGCGCGAGCGGTCGGATGACATGGAACGAGCCAACCGCGCGGCCCATCAGTTGGCGAACATGATGTGCACGGCGTTGCTGTTCCGGGATTTTGGAGACGTCCCGATGGCAGCCCGGCAAGCTGTTTGCCCGGATATTTCAAAGCCCCAGTGATCCGTCGGGCGCGCCGTGATCCGGCGCCAGGATCGCCAGAACCCGGATTTCCGGAGGGCGGCGCACCTACTCCACGGTGACCGACTTCGCCAGATTGCGCGGCTTGTCGACGTCGCGGCCCAGTTCGGCGGCGATATAATAGCTGAGCAATTGCACGGGCACGGCCGCAAGGATGGGCAACACGGCCTCGTGGCACTCGGGGATGGTGATGATCTCGTCGGTAAGGCCGGACGGAAACTCACATCCCTCGGTGGTGATGACGATGGTCTTGCCGCGGCGGGCCTTGATTTCCTGGATACTGGAGACGACCTTCTGAAAGATCTCGCCCTTGGGGGCAAAGAAGACGGTGGGGCAGCTTTCGCTGATCAACGCAATCGGACCATGTTTCATCTCCGCGGCGGGATATCCCTCCGCGTGAATGTAGGAAATCTCCTTGAGCTTGAGCGCCCCTTCCAAGGCGAGGGGGAACAGCGAGAGCCGGCCGAGAAAGAGGAAATCGTGATGGTGGGCGTAACGCTTGGCGATGTCCTTGATATGGGGCGCCTGCTCGAGCACCTTGCGCACCAGGTCGGGCGCCTGCTTGAGGGCCTGGACATACTGCACGCCGTCACTAAAGCTCATGTCCCGCATGCGCGCCACGTAGAGGGCGAACATGGCGCAGAGGAGAATCTGCGAGGTGAAGGCCTTGGTGGAGGCCACGCCGATTTCCGGTCCCGCGTGCTGATAGATGCCGCCATCGGATTCGCGCGCAATCGTGGAGCCGACGACGTTGCAGATGGCCGCCGTGGTGTAGCCCTTGCGTTTGGCCTCGCGCAACGCGGCCAGCGTATCGATGGTTTCCCCCGACTGGCTGATCACAAAAAAGATCGAGTTGGATCGCATCGGAACGTTGCGGTACCGGAACTCCGAGGCGTAATCGACCTCCACCGGGACGCGCGCGAAACGCTCGATCAGATGCTCCGCCACGAGGCAGGCGTGCCAGGCGGTGCCGCAGGCGCAAAAATGAAAGCGGTCGATCAGCCGGAAATCGGCGGGTGTCAGATTGAGCCCGCCGAAGTTGGCCGTGCTCTGGTCTTCGGAGAACCGGCCGCGCATGGCGTTTTCCAGCGCGACGGGCTGCTCAAAGATCTCCTTTTCCATGAAGTGCGCGAAACCTCCCATGTCCGCGTCTTCCAGTGTCCAGGTCACCCGGTCGATCACCGGGGCGACGTCCGTCAGGTCAAGGGTGGTGATCGTGAAATTCTTCTGCGTCACATGCACAATTTCCCCGTCCTTCAGGTAAACGACGTTTTGCGTGCGGCTGATGATCGCCGAAACGTCGCTCGCGACCAGGAATTCGGCGTCGCCGATTCCGAGGATTAGTGGCGAACCCTTGCGCGCCGCGACCATTTCACCCGGATGCTCTGTGCACAGCACCACGATCCCATAGGTGCCTTCAACATGGCGCAGGGTTTTGCGCACGCTCTCCAGAAAACGGCTGGTGTCCGGGCAATCGACCTCCTTTTTGTAATGGTACGCGATGAGATTGACCAGTGCCTCGGTGTCGGTTTCCGAGATGAATGTATAGCCCTGGCTGAGCAGGAACTTCTTCATGCCGACGTAGTTCTCAATCACGCCGTTGTGCGCGATGGCAAATTTGCCGTCGCTGCTGACATGCGGGTGGGCATTGGCATCGGTCACCCCCCCGTGAGTGGCCCAGCGCGTGTGGCTGATCCCGGTGTTGCCGGCCAGGCGGCGCTTCAGGGTTTGGGCGATGAGGTTGTCGACGCGGCCGGCCTTCTTGACCACCTCGAACGCGTGGTTATGCTCAACCGCAAGGCCCGCGGAATCATAGCCGCGGTACTCGAGTCGCTTCAGACCTTCGAGCAGAATTGCCGATGCCTTCTGTTTGCCGACGTAGCCGACGATTCCACACATAAAAATTGGTCTCTTTGAGCTGGCGATTTTGAGGAGTGTGCCAAAAGTGTTATAGTTAATTGAGTTCCTTGCAAGGCCTCTGCATCCTTGGTCTACTGCTTTTGCGTGGTCTACGGGAATTCCTCTGGCGCCGGCCCAGACGGTTCCCGGGATCGTGAGTCAACGGTCGCGCGGCCGAACGCTCTCGTTTCCTCTACTTCCATGAATATCAACCCCAGTGTGCTCGCGATCATCATGGGCGGCGGTCGTGGCACGCGCCTCTATCCCCTAACCAAGGAGAGGTGCAAGCCGGCGGTGCCTCTGGCCGGCAAATACCGTCTGGTCGATATCCCCATCAGCAATTGCCTGAATTCGGGGATCAACCGCATCTTCCTGTTGACGCAATTCAACACGGCCTCGCTCCACCGGCACGTGCAAAGCACCTACCATTTCGATTCATTCGGCCAGGGATTCGTCGACATCATGGCGGCGGAACAGACCGAAAAGAACGCCAACTGGTACCAGGGCACGGCGGATGCCGTTCGCCGTAATTTCGTCCACTTCCGCACGTACCCGCACGACTACCTCCTGATCCTTTCCGGGGACCAGCTCTACCGGATGGATTTCCGCACCGTCATCGCCCAGCATATCGCCACTGGAGCGGATGTCACGATCGCGGCGTTGCCGGTTCCCGCCGCGAAGGTCGCCAGTCTCGGCGTGATGCGGGTGGACGACAATCTCGAGATCAAGCAGTTTGCGGAGAAGCCGAAGGATCCCGCAGAGGTCAACAGCCTCGCGATGAGTCCGGCGCTGGAGGCGCGGCTGACCACGCCGTCGGCCGAAAAGCGCTTCCTGGCCTCCATGGGCATGTATGTGTTCAGTCGCGGCGTGTTGCAGGATGCGCTGGACAATTCGATGACCGACTTCGGCAAGGAGGTCATTCCGAGCCTGCTGGGCAGGAAACGCCTGTTCGCCTATATCTTCGAGGGCTACTGGGAGGATATCGGCACGGTGCGAGCCTTTTTCGACGCCAACCTTGCGCTCGCCCAGCCGCTGCCGCTGTTCAATTTCTACATGCACACGACGCCCGTGTACACGCATGCGCGGTTTTTGCCGGCGACCAAGATCAATCGCTGCACGATCGACCACGTGGTGGTGGGCGACGGGTCGATCATCACGGATGCCACGCTGAAGCACTGCGTGATTGGCATCCGCGCGATGGTGCGGGAAGGCTCGCGGCTCGAAGACGTCGTGATGATGGGAGCCGACCTCTACGAAAGTGAGGAGGAGCTGAAGGATAACGCCGTCCGCGGCCTGCCGAATGTCGGAGTCGGCCGGGACTGCAACATCCGCGGCTCGATCATCGACAAGAACGCGCGGATCGGCGACGGCTGCGTCTTGTCGCCCGAGGGCAAGGCCAACGGGGATTATCCGCACGACATCATGATTCGCGACGGCGTGCTCGTGGTGCCCAAGGGCGCGGTGATTCCGCCGGGCACGAGTATTTGACGCCGGCGGACCCGCCTGTCACCATGGCGGAGTTTCGGAACGCAATCCTTGCCCAAGTCCGGTCTCCCCGGAGGAAAACGCCGCCATGAAGAAGATCCTGGTTTGTACCGACGGTTCAGCCTATTCATTTGTCTGCTACGATTATGCGGCGTGGCTGGCCGAACGCACGGGAGCGGCGCTGGAAATACTTTACGTCTCCGATCTGCGGCAATTCGAAGTGCCGATGGTGGCCGACCTCAGCGGCAGCCTCGGCGTCCAGCCTTATCAAGCGGTGCTCGGCCGGCTCCAGGAATTCGAACAGGAGCGGGCAAAAGCCATTCTGGAGCAGGCCCGCACCCATTTTGCCTCCAAGGCGCCGCAGACGCCCGTCAACTTCACGCACAAGCTGGGGTTTCTGGTCGACACGTTTCACGAATTCGAGGCGCACGTTGACCTGATCATGCTCGGCAAGCGGGGCGAGAACGCGAACTTCGCCACGGAACACCTCGGCTCGACCATGGAACGGGTGGTCCGGGCGAGTCACCAGCCATGTCTTGTCACGTCCCGGGCCTTCAAGGCGGTGGAGCGCATCCTCTTGGCGTACGATGGCAGCCGAAGCTGCCAGAAGGCGCTGGAATTCCTGGCGACCACGTCGGCCTTGCGCGATCTGGAACTCCACCTGGTGACGGTGGTGGCGTCCCACGAAGAAGAGGCGGCGCTCAAGACGTTGCAGGCGGCCGAGGGCGTCTTGCGGGCGGCGGGCTGCACGCCGGTGGCCCAGATGTTGGTGGGCGCGCCGGACAACGAGATCAGCGCCTACGTGGAAGGGCGCGGCATCAACCTGCTCATCATGGGCGCGTATGGTCACAGCCGCATCCGGCAGTTGATCATCGGGAGCACGACGACGTCGATGATCCGCCGCTGTAAGGTGCCGGTGCTGCTCTTCCGCTGACGCCGGGCCCGGGTGGCCGCAACGCAGGTTTCGCGACCACCGCGATGGCGTAGTGGTGCGGCGCGGGCATCGCGTCCCCGGTGGCAAAAAACTGCGATGCGCCCGGGCGAAGTTCCGGAAAATCTTCCCTTGACGGCCTTGGTGACGCATGCTACCTTTCCTTAACAAGGTAGCTTTCTACACATCACCGCCCATGGGTCTCAACGAGAAATTTACGCCGATCCGCAAGGGACTCCTCGAATTCCTGCTGCTGAAGATAATTGCCGCGGACAAGGTCTATGTTGCGGAAATCCTGAAGCAGCTCAAGGGAACGGAATTCGCCACCCAGGAGGGCACGCTGTATCCGCTACTGAGCAAGATGCGCCGCGAGAAGCTGCTGGACTACGAATGGAAGGAGTCCGAGGCCGGCCCGCCCCGAAAGTATTACCAGCTGACCGCCCGCGGGCGCGAACGGCTGCACGAGCTTTCCGAATACTGGCAGAAAATCAGCGGCACCGTGAAGAATCTCGGCCAGCCGCTCGCTCCCTGAACCACCCGTAGCCGCGCTCCCATGAACAAGGTCACCACCATCAATCTCAACGGCAACGCCTGCCAGCTCGAGGAGGCCGCCTTCGACGCGCTGCGCGCCTACCTCGACGGCGCTGCCCGCCAGCTCGAGGGCAATCCCGACCGGGACGAGATCATCGCCGACATCGAGCAGGCCATCGCCGACAAATGCCGGGCCGTCCTCGGCGCGTACAAGACCGTGGTGGGCGCAAAGGAGGTCGAGCAGATCGTCGAGGAGATGGGCCCGGTCGAAGATGCCTCGGCGGAGGCGGAGTCGGAGTCGGCTGCGGCCGGCGCGGCGACGGGAACGCGGTCGGGAGGCCCGGAGGCCGAGACCAGGGCCGGCCCTCCGATCCGGCGTCTCTACCGGATTCCTCGCGGGAGGCGGAGCCCCGGCGTCTGCAGCGGACTGGCCGCCTATTTCGACATCGATGTCTCGCTCGTGCGCTTCGTCTTTCTGCTCTTCACCTTCTTCTGGGGAATTGGCTTCGTGGCGTACGTGCTGCTGTTATTCCTTCTGCCCATCGCCCGGACGCCGGCCGAGATGGCGGCTGCTCACGGTCCGCCGCCTACCGCGCAGGAATTCATTCGCCGGGCCAAGGAGGGCTACTACGAGGGGATGAAGACCTTCGCCGACAAGCACGCGCATCGGGAGTGGCGGCGGCGGTTCCGCCGGGAGATGCGCTCCTGGGGGCGAACATTCCACAACGAGATGCATGAGCACGTCCGCGGTTGGCGACCGGGCGGTCCGCCGGGTTGGGTGCCGGGTTTTCCGCCGGGAATCGGTGCATGGTTTGCGCTGCCGTTCGTTTCAATCATGCGGGTGGGCCTGGCGCTGCTGTGGATCTTCATGCTGATCTCGCTGCTCGCAACGGGGACGGTGTTCGGAGTGCCGCTGCCGGGTGGTTTCCCGGTCTGGGCGGGAGTGCTCTGCCTGATCGTGCTTTATCATTTCCTCGCGTGGCCGCTCAAGGCCATGCGCCGCGCCTATTATTGGAACGTGGCGGGCCGGCCCTTTTACGCCCCGCCGTTCATCTACGCTTTCGACGCCGTCGTCGGCATCGGATTCGTGGTCCTGCTCCTCTGGCTGGCCGTCCATCATCTGCCCCAGATTCATGACGCCATCCGCAATATTCCGCCCCAGTTCCACGAGGCGGTGGAGACCATGAAGTCATGGTGGGCGCAGAAGTAGGAATCCGGCGGGACGCGGGTCCGCCAGATTCTCAGCCGTATCGATGCAAATTGTGGGAGCGAGCTTGCTCGCGATTCCGAGGTAAGAATCGCCTGCGAGCAGGCTCCTACACCGGTTACTGGAGAAGCCGTGGCGCCGAACGGTGGAGCCCGCCATCCCTGGCGGGCTTTGAATTTCACCGTCGAAAAACCCGCCGGGACGGCGGGTTCCACCTTGGTCAACTGGATCGTCCCGGCTCAGGGGAACAGCCCGCGTTTTTCCTTGGCCTCGGCGACGCGCTGGATGCCGAGGGTGAGGGCCGCAAGCCGCCGGCTGAACTTCATCTTGCGCTTCTGGTAGTCGACGCTCGCCTTGGCCTTGTCGAGGATGGCGTAAAGTTTCGTCAGCACTTCGCTGCGGGTCCAATAGTAGTTCTGCAGGTTCTGCAGCCATTCGAAGTAGGAGACGATGACCCCGCCCGAATTGCAGAGCACGTCGGGAATGATCTCAATCTCCTCGCGGGACTCGATCACGCGATCGGCGCCATTGGTGGTGGGACCGTTCGCCGCCTCGGCGAGAATGCGGCAGCGCAGCTTCGGCGCATTGGCCTCGGTGATCACCCGCTCGACCGCCGCGGGGATGAGGACGGTGCAGGGAAGTTCGAGCAGTTGTTCGTTGGTGATGGCCTCACCGCCGTCGAAATCGTGCAGGACGCGGTTGAATTTGACGTACTGGATCGCCTTGCGCACGTCGATGCCCTGCGCGTTGTGAAACGCCGCGGTATGATCCGAAATGGCGATGACCTTCGCGCCATATTCGGAGATCGCCGCGGCCGTCTCGCTGCCGACATTGCCGAAGCCCTGGATCGCCACGGTCGCCTGGTTGATCGGAAGCTTGAGGTCATCCAGATAGCCTTTGACGAGATAGGCCACCCCCCGGCCGGTCGCTTCGCGGCGGCCTTCCGATCCCCCAAGGGAGACCGGCTTGCCGGTGACAATCGCCGGCTCGACATGCCCGACGTGGTTCGAATAGGTGTCCATCATCCACGCCATGACCTGTTCATTCGTGCCCATATCGGGCGCGGCGATGTCGACATGCGGCGACAGGAACGGGATCATCTCCTGCATGTACCGCCGGGAGAGCCGTTCAAGTTCACCGACGGATAGATTGAACGGATCGACGATGACGCCGCCTTTGGCGCCGCCGAAGGGCAGCCCGACCAGCGAGCATTTCCAACTCATCCACATCGCGAGTGCCGCCACCTCTCCCAGCGTGACGTCCTGGTGAAAGCGGAGCCCGCCTTTCGACGGTCCGGTGGAAAGGCTGTGTTGCACGCGGTACCCTTCAAAGACGACCGTGGTGCCGTTGTCCCGCTTGATCGGCAGCGCCACCGCCAGGCAGCGGCGCGGATACTTCGTGCGGTCCCGCAGTCCGTCGGGAAGATTGATGGCGTCCGCCGCCTGATCGAACTGGCGGCAGGCCATGCGAAAAACATCGGAGTCGTAGAGCGTCGAAACAATTGCCTTGGACATGGGGTGGAAGGGGCCGGTGGAAAGGTTCTTGACCGCGACAACATGGCGGGAGCGCGGCCGGCTGGCAAATGGCTTCGCATCGACAATCAGGGGATGCGGGGCCCGGCTTCCAAGCGTCGGCGATTGTCATTTGCGCGACTTGGCTTCCTAATGGAGCATGGATTTCAAGCTGCAGGCCGAGTACGCGCCGACCGGCGACCAGCCGCAAGCCATCGCAGAGCTGGTGCGGTCGCTGCAAGCGGGCCACCGCCACCAGACGCTCCTCGGCGTCACCGGGTCGGGCAAGACCTTCACGCTGGCCAACGTGGTGGCGCGGCTGAACCGGCCTACCCTCGTGATCTCCCACAACAAGACGCTGGCGGCGCAGCTCTATTCGGAGTTCAAAAATTTCTTTCCGGAGAATGCCGTCGAGTACTTCGTCAGCTACTACGACTACTACCAGCCGGAGGCCTACCTGCCGTCGTCGGACACCTACATCGAGAAGGACTCGTCCATCAACGAGGAGATCGAGCGTCTGCGCATCTCCACGACAAGTTCGCTCGTCAGCCGCCACGATGTGATCGTCGTCGCCAGCGTTTCGTGCATCTACGGCCTCGGTTCGCCCGAGGACTTCACGGAGTTGCGGATCGAACTTCGCCGCGGCGCCGCCTTCGGCCGCAACCGCCTGCTGGAACGCCTGGTCGACAATCTTTACGAACGGAACGATTACGAGCTCAAGCACGGCTGTTTCCGGGTGCGGGGGGACGTGGTCGACGTGATGCCCGCCTATTCCGAGCAGGGGTTGCGCGTGGAGTTTTGGGGTGAAGACGTCGAGGCATTGAGCGAGTTC
>OCTA010004418.1_pt1 | contig 12334 bp, 10 predicted proteins | sample 1538991 | NCBI WGS metagenome assembly OCTA01 (sample SAMEA3539302, study PRJEB22396) | soil metagenome | biome: tundra; feature: field; material: soil | place: USA | collected 2010-05 | depth 0.15 m
CGCGAAAAACCGTGAAACTGAGCGGGCGAAGGTCGTCCATGCCCAGGATGTGGTCGGCGTGGGAGTGGGTGTAAAAGACCGCGTCGACGCGGGTGAGGCCATTGCGCAAAGCCTGCTCGCGGAAGTCCGGGCCGGTGTCGATGACCACGACACGCTCGCGCCCGACCGCCTGCTCGCGCCAGCGCAAGAGCACCGAGGGCCGCAGCCGCCGGTCGCGGGGGTCAGCCGAGGTGCAGACCGCGCAGTCGCATCCCAACGTCGGAACCCCCATCGAGGTTCCCGTTCCCAGAAATGTGAGCAGTCCATCCATAGGCAACGGTAGTCCCTAGTCTCTGTCTTTAGCGCTTGCCTGGCGGCGGAGGCTGCGGCGGTTGCATGGCCTGCAAGGAGATCATGCTGGTCAGCTCCAGGAAGGCCATCCGCACTTCAAAGAGCACCGTCTGCAGGGTGTTGTTCTCGGCCTCGGTCAGGTTGCCGCGGGTCTTCTCCGCCAGCACGCCCAGCAGGTCGATGGTTGTCCGGGCGCCCAGAATGTCCACCCTGGGACGCTGGCCCTCCTGAGTTCCCGCGCCCATCTGGATCATCGCGGAGACGTAAAACTGCTGGACGAGATGCTCGAAGCTGACCGGCGGCTGCGGGCCCACGGCGGGGTTCTGCGCCCGCACCATCTCTTCCAGCCGCTGCGCCGAGGCGTCGTAGGCCGTCTTCTGTTCGCGGCTCTCCTTGGCAGTGGGCGCGGGAGGCAATTCGCCTTCCGCCGCTGCCTCTGGCTTGGGCTCATTGACCACCAGCCGCGGACCTCCGCCCTTCTCAGGCGGCGGCGATGCCGCTTCAACCGATGCTGCTTCAACCGGAGACTCGGACGGCTGCCGGTTCTCCTGCTCTTCTTCCGCCTTCATTTTGCGGCGGTCAATGACTTCGAACTTCGGCTTATCACTCATGGTTTTCTGCTTTCCTATCTGTCTTGCTGATTGACGAATTCGCTCAGTCCTAACTCCGCTATTCTGCTTCCAGAACCGGCGGCGCGGCCAGAATGCGGGCCGTACCTGTGCCCGTTCCGGCCGTGTAACTGAAGGGTTGATTGCGCGCTTCGGCCTCGCCGCGCATCATGCCCAAGGCGAAGACGCGGCTGCCTGTGTACAACACCAGTTCCGCCGCGCTGGTGATCTGGCCGGCAACCGCCCCGCCCTCCAATGTTAGCGCAGCGCCGGCGGCGGGTACTGCTCCAAACAGCTCCAGCGGACGCAGATGCCGGTGAACACTGCCGCGCGAGCGGATGCGCTCCACGATCTCCTGGCCCAGGTAGCAGCCCTTGTTAAAGCTGAGTGCCACCTGCGGTGGGGCCAACTGCTCGCTATTCGCTCGCATAGATTTCATCGCCTCTGGAAAAGTCGCCAGCTGCTGCACGGCTTCCTGGGGCAGGTCGCGCTCGGCGATGTCGATACCGTAAGCGGGAATCCCCTCGGTGATGCGAAAGGCCTCCAGCGAGGCCGCTCCCACCGGGTGAGCGCCCGCCTTAACCAGCGCCTGCCAAAGCGCGGGAATCAAGGCCGCGCGCACCCACAGCTCGTAGTGCGGCGCGAGCACGCTGTAGGCCCGCACCACGCGCATGTCAAACCCGTTCCAGGCAGCGCGGGCGCTGGTCAGTGGCTCCTGCGGCACGGGCAGGCCCAGCCGAGCCAGCAGATCGGCGGCCAACGGACCGGCAAGCCCCAGCGCTGTCTCACCGCTCAACTCGCTATTCGCGTCCAGACTCAGCGGCGCAAGTTCCACATCGTCCATAATGATGAAGCGGTCCAGGTGAGCCAGCAGCCGGTCGTACTGGTCAGCGGCAATCGTCAGGTAGAGAGTATCGCCCTCGCGAGCCACGTGCAGGTCGCCCTGGATGCGCCCCTGAGCGTTGAGCACCAGGTTCCATGCGCCGGCGTTCGCTGCCAGATCGTAGACCGTGTTCGTGACCATGCCGCTCAACCAGCGGAAGCGATCTTCGCCGCGCACGGCCATGCGCCGCAACCAGCCCAGGTCGTGAACCGCCGCACCGAATGCCAGAGCCGCTGTTTCCTTCTCTGCCGCGTCCAACCTGAGAGGGGTCAGCGCACCGCGATAGGCTTGAAGCTGCGGCGGCGCGGCAGTTTGTGCCAGCAGCATGGCGAGCGGGGTCGCTATGGGTTCAGTGGTCTTGAGGGCTGGGGGGATGGCCGTTTCAGTCATAGGGGATCGTTGTTGCCGGTTCGGGCGCGAAGTTTCAGCGAAATTTTCGCGCCAGGCCGCATCCTGATTATAGCCTTGGAAGAAGATAGGGAGAATCGATGAGCAAGCAGCACGGAAGGTTTCACGGATGGGCTTTGGTAGTGGCGTTGAGTTTTGCGGCATCCATTGCGCCAAGTCAGCAGCCGCCCGCCGCAACCGCCCCTCCAGTCACCGCCCCGCCGCAGGTGGCCGGCAAGATCACTCCCGAGCAGGCGAGCCAGCTCTTCTCGCTCGTTGATGAGCTGATCAAATTCTCCTCCGACGAGACCGGCCTGCCCATCAAGAGCCAGGTCAAGCGCCAGATCACCTCCCGCGCCACGGTCGAAAGCTATCTGAAAGAGAAGTTTGACGAAGACGAGAGCACCCGGCGCATGCAGCAAAGCGAAATCGTGCTCAAGAAATTCGGCCTGCTGGATCGCGACTTTGCCCTCAAGCCTTTTCTACTGGCGCTGCTTAAAGAACAGATCGAAGCCTACTACGACTTCAAGACCAAGACCGTCTATATGCTCGACTGGGTGGGCATTGATGAGCAGAAGCCGGTGCTGGCCCACGAGTTGACGCATGCGCTGCAGGACCAGCATACCGACCTGGAAAAGTGGAGCGACCAGACCCCCAATGACGTCTCGCTCAACTCCCCCGGCGACACCGACCACCTGGCCAAAGACGAGATGGACACGGCGCGCGAGGCCATCGTCGAGGGTCAGGCCACCGCCGTGATGATGGACTACATTCTCAAGCCGATGGGTAAGAGCCTGGTGAAAGACCCGGAGGTGATGGACTACGTCCAGCAGCAGATGTCGGCCTCGCAGGACTCGCCCATGCTGGCGCGCGCGCCGCTACTGCTCTCCGAGTCGCTGCTCTTCCCTTATCGCGAGGGCCTCAGCTTCGAGCAGGATGTGTGGATGGACCAGGGTCAGACGGCGGCCTTTACCGGAACCCTGGATCACCCGCCCGCATCGAGCTGGGAGATCCTCAACCCGCGAGAGTACGAGGCGCGGCACACGCCCGCCGTGCCCCTGCTTCCCAACATTCATCCGCTGGTGGATTCGCTTTACAAGCCTTACGACATCGGCCAGATGGGCCAGCTAGACCTGCGCATTCTCACCGAGATCTTCGGCGGCGAGCAGGCCTCCCGCGATCTGACCCCGGCCTGGGACGGCGGCCTCTACTGGGCCGGCCAGCGCCTCAGCGCCAAGACTCCCGCCGACAAAGCCAAGACAGATTCCATCGCCATCCTTTATCTTTCGGCGTGGAAGAACGCCGCCTCCGCGCGGGCCTTCGCCGAGCTCTACGCGGATGAGCTGGGCCGCAAATACTCCAGTGTCCAACTCGAATCGGGCTCCCAGAGCGCTGCCCAACACAGCCACTCTTCCGGATTCAAAGTCTTCCCGCCTCCAGCATCGCCGCCTGATGAATCTTCTGATGCGACGAACTCCGCTCCAGCTGCTTTGCCTGGAGAGCAGGTCTACTCCACCAGCGAAGGCCCGGTGGTGATCACCACGCGCGGCAAGCTGGTCTTCGTCGCCGAGAGCTTCCCGCTCGACTTGGCCCGCAAACTCACCGCCCTCGTCCTCGACGCACAAGGCACCGGCGATATGAAGTTGGCAGGCACACCGGAGCCGGGCGCGGAGATCGGCGAGCCGCTCACCGCCAGCCTCATCCGCTTCTTCTCCAACTGCGGCGTGATGAAAGCGGCTGTGGACGCAGAGATGATGGCGGGAAGGTAGAGCGGGATTCATTTACAGACCAGTAAGGATTGTCCTTGCGGCTTGTTAATGCCACAGGAAAGGGAATTGTCCGCCTTCATCGGCCTGGGAGTCAGGCAAGATCAGGCCGCATCCTTGCGAACGAGATACTCATCGAGGAGCACGGCCACCAGCACAGCCGTGGGGACCGAGACCATGGCCCCGAGAATGCCTTCAAGAGCGGAGCCGACGATCAGGGCCACAAGGATGGCCAGGCTGGGAAGGCCTACGCTGCTCTTCATGATGCGGGGAGTGAGGTAGGAGTTTTCAACCTGTAGATAGATCACGTAGAAGATAGCGATTCCCAGTACGCGGCCCCAGGAGTCAATGGCCGCCACTAGCAGCGCCAGCGCGATGCAGATGGCAGCGCCCAGCACGGGGATGACGTTGAGCAGCCCGGTCAGCACGCCGAGCGCATAGGCGTAGCGAACGTGAAGAGAGAGATAGACGATGGTGCTGGCGACTCCCAGGATGAGCATCAGGCTGCCCTGGCCAAGCAGCCATTTGCCCATGCGGATCTTTGCCCGCTGAAAGGTCGCGTCGAGGCGTTCGCGGTTTTCGCGCGGTAAGAAGGAAAGAAACCAGCGATAGGCTTGGTCACCTTCCAGAATGAAATAAATGGTCAGAATAAAACCCATGAAGAGATCGAAGAGCTTGCCCGCCCAGTCGCTGATCGAGAACAGGAGATAAGTAGCTGCCTGACTCGCGAATCCCTGAAGCCGGGAACTGATATCCGCGGTGTCCAGGTGTTCAGCCAGAGGAACGTTTTTGAGCTTCTCCAAAAGTGCGGGCAAGCGCGATGGCATCTCCTGCGCAAAGCCATGCAGGTCGCTGATGACCGGCGGCAGCGCGAGGAATCCAAAGGCGGTAATGGCTCCGGCCAGAACGAGCAAGAGGAAAAAAATGGCTGATCCCTTAAATGGTTGCCAACGGCGAATGCGGAGCTGAGAAGTAAATCGCACCATCGGGGTGAGCACGACGGCAAAGAGCGCGCTGACATAGAGCATCACAAGCACATCGCGGATCAGCCAGGCTATGTAACAGGCCAGCCCAAGGGCAAAGGCGAAGATGATGTCGCGACGAAGATTGCGGGGGCTGCCCGACGGCTCTATCATGCGTGAGACTCCAGCAAGCCGGAGAGTGAATTGTCCGGCAAGGCCTATTCGTTACCACTAAGGATAGACCCCACGATCCCGCCCAGCAGGCCGCCGCCCACAGCCGGTCCCACCTGGCGGTTCTCGGTGTGCGGCAGGTACTCGGCGATCTGGTGCGCCAGCCGCGAGATGGGCAGCGTTTGCAGCCACACCGCGCCGGGGCCCATCATCTCGGCCAGGAAAATTCCATCGCCGCCGAAGATCATGTTCTTGATGCCCGGCACGGTGGTGATTTGAAAGGCCACCGAGGACTGAAACGCGCCCACGTGGCCCGGATGCACGCGCAGCAGCTCGCCCGGCGCCAGGTTCTTCACAACCAGTTCGCCGCTCAGCTCCAGCCACGCCGTGCCCTGGCCGGCGACCCGTTGCAGCAGGAATCCGTTGCCGCCAAAGACGCCCGCTCCCAGCGACTGCTGGAAGCCCACGCCGATGGTCACCTGCGGGGTAGCGCAGAGAAACCCATGCCGGTGGACCATATACTCCGCGCCTGGCCCAACCTCGACCGGCACGATGTGCCCCGGCACCTTGGTGGCAAAGGAGACCACGCCGGGAGCGCCGTAGGCGCGGTATTCGGTCATGAACAAGCTGCCGCCGCCGGCCACGCGCTTGAGCACGCCGAAGAGGCCGCCACCTCCGCCCATCTGCGTGTGGGTGGTCATCTGGATCGAAGCGGTCATCCAGGAGAGCTCGCCGCTCTCGCTGAAAACGCTTTCGTTGGGTTCAAGCTGCACATCGAGCACGGGCATGGTCGTGCCCTGAATTTTGGTCTGCATGGTGAGGCCTCCTAATAATGGAAAGTGTACCTGCCGAGACCGGCGGAATGTCGAGTTAAAATCTTATCTCTATGAAGAAGATGCAAGCCGTGCGTTCTCCCAAGTCTGAAAGTCCAGACATGGGGCACCCGACCGGTCTGCGTATTGATGTGAACATCGGCAAAGCAGCGTAGGTGGCATTCCACCCTAGATCACCCAACCGACGAAGACCTGTCGTTGGGGACCCCGAAGCCGCAAAAACAAAAACGCGGCGAGGGTGGGGCACCCATTTCCTTACGCTATCCGTGAAAATACTCCGCGCCTACTCGACCACCGTCAAGCTGGTCTCCGCCGTGGCCAGCGAGCTGCCGCCGACCCAGATTTTGTAGGTGGTTGGCTCGACAGTGCGCTTGACGTCAGCGTTGTAAAAGTTCAACTCGTCGAAGCCCAGCGGAAACTCCACGTGCTTCGTCTCGCCGGGATTGAGCGCAACGCGAGCAAAGCCCTTGAGCTCGCGCACCGGCTGGGAGACGCTGGCGGCGGTGTTGCGGATATAGAGCTGGACGACTTCGGTTCCGGCCACACTGCCCGCGTTCTTCACATCCACGCCAACGGTGACGACCGGCTTGTGCCCGCTGGCCAGCACTTCGCTCAACGAAAGCTGGGCGCAGCTGACGGTGGGCTGGGAGTAAGAGAAGCTGGTGTAGTTCAGACCCCAGCCGAAGGGATAGAGCGCGGAGTTTTCCTCGTCCATGTAGCGGGAGACGAACTTCTCGCCTGCTTCCCGGGGAAAGTGGCTCAGGTCACCCTGCGCCGGCCGGCCGGTGGGCAGTTGGGCATAATAGAGCGGCTCCTGACCCACGGCGCGGGGCAGGCTCACCGGCAGCTTGCCGGAGGGGTTTACATCGCCGAAGAGCACATCGGCGACGGCAGGTCCAGCCTCTATGCCGGGGCTCCAAGCTTCGAGAATCGCCGGCACGTGCGCGGCGGCCCACTTCAGCTCCAATGGACGCCCGGCCAGAACCACCAAAACGACCGGCTTGCCAGTGGCGACGACAGCCTCCAGAAGCTGCTGCTGCGCGCCGGTAAAGCCCAGCGTGGTGCGGCTGGAGGCTTCGCCCTCCATCCAGTCGGCCGGCTCTCCGAGAGCCAGGATGGCGACGTCGGCCTGCTTTGCAGTTTCGACGGCATCAGCGATGGTTTTGGCGTCGTCGGGGATGGAGAGAGGAGCGTCCGGCGTGTCTCCGCCGCCGCCGAAGTGCACCCGCTTGAGCACGTTGGCGTCCTCGCCGGAGAGCAGATCGCAACCCTGCGCATACAGCAGGCGGTCGCCCAGACGCTTCTGAAGCGCTGTTCTCAGCGTGACCACAAACCTGGGGTTGCCGCTGACGGCCCATGCGCCCAGCATTTCGCGCTGGTTGTCGGCAAGCGGGCCGATCAGCGCAACCTTCTTCGCCTTCGCGGTGAGCGGCAAGAGAGCGCCAACGCCCGCGACGGGGTCGTTCTTGAGCAGGACAAAGGTCTCGGCGGCCACTTTCCGGGCAGCCGCGCGGCGCTCCGGCGTGACCTCGTAGGCCGGCCCCTCTACGGTGTAGGGGTGGTCGAAGAGCCCCAGCGCAAACTTGACGCGTAGAATGCGGCGCACCGCCTCGTCCACCACGCTCATGGGGATCTTGCCCGCGCGCACCTGGGGAGCGATGACGGTTCCGAAGAGCTCGCCTACCATGTCCATGTCCACGCCCGCCTCCAGCGCCTTGCGGGCCACGGTGGGGCCGTCCGCCCCGATCGCGTGGTCGAGCAGCTCGGACACCGCGCCCCAGTCGGAGACCACGAAGCCGTCGAATCCCCACTCGTTGCGCAGAACCTGAGTCAGCGTAAAGGGATTGGCCGAGCCGGGAACGCCGTTGATGGTGTTGAAGGAGCTCATGATTGTGGCCGCGCCGGCCTCGACCGCGGCGCGATACGGCTCCAGGTAGACCTGGCGCAGAGTGATCTCGCTCATGTCCACGGCGTTGTAGTCGCGGCCGGCGATGGGCGCGCCGTAGGCCGCATAGTGCTTCACGCTGACGGCGACCGAGTCAGGCTTGGATAGATCGCCCTGCTGGTAGCCCTTCACCCAGGCGCGGGCCATCGCCGATCCAAGGTAGGGATCTTCGCCCGCTGATTCGACGATGCGACCCCAGCGCGCGTCGCGGCTGATGTCCACCATGGGCGAGAAGACCCATGGGATGCCGTCGGCGCGGGCTTCCGTTGCGCCGGTACGCGCCACCAATTCAACCGCCGCCGGGTCGAAGCTGGCCGCCAGCGCCAATGGCACCGGGAAGGTGGTGCGGTGGCCGTGAATCACGTCTAACCCAAAGAGAATGGGAATATGGAGACGCGTCTTCTCCACGGCCAGGTGCTGGTAGTGATTGGTGGCTTCCGTGCTCGCCAGGTTCAGAAACGATCCGGCGTGGCCTTTGGCCGCCAGTTCATCATTGTGGAGATTGCTCGCGCCCGGTCCAGTGGCGTAGCCGGCGTTGAACTGCGCCAACTGCCCGACCTTCTCGTCGAGGGTCATCTGCCGCAGGAGCGCTTCGACGCGCGCGTTGACTTCCTTTGAAGCCAACTGGGGGTTGGGAACGGGCCTGGACTGAGCTGGGGCTGAAAGCCAGCCTGGACCGGCAATCGACAGAAGAGAAATCAGAATCAGCAGAGGGCGATACGAAGGAGTTTTCATGGCGAAGCCAGAATACACCGTTGCGGCAGGAAAGGTCAGCGCATCTCGTGCCGCAACTCCCCCTGGGAACAGAGGCACTCGCACAACACCGTGGTAATCGACTACTCTTGCCAGAGAGGCGTATGGCCCGGTTGATACGACATTTCCGCGAAGCCCTCTGGCTGGCTCTGGAGCACGACGTACTCAACACGGCCAAGGCCGGGGCTTATGACGCGGAAAAATAATTCAGGAACTTCGAAGTGATTCCCAACGTAGTTGGTTGAAACTAAGCGAAGGGGGAACTTTATGCTTGCCGTCTGGCAACGTCTTCCAGTCGTGGTTCGCGCAGTCGTCCTTGGAATGTTGGTGATGCTCCTCGCAATTCCCTGGTCGATTCTCGCCGCAGTCAACTTCAGCCTCTACCCCGCCATTCCCTGGTCGGTCGCGGTAATGGCCCTTTACATGTGGCTGTGCTGGCGGTATCTGGGAGGAAGGGGCTGGCCCAGCTCGACGGCCGATTCCCGTCGCAGAAACCTCCGCGCCCGCCGCCTCTCCGCTCGAACGTGGCTATGGTGCATCCTGGCTTTTGGCCTCGGTACGGTCGGTCTGAATGCGTTTCAATTCATATTCAACAGTATCTTCAAAGTTCCGCAGGAACCCTTTCCTAATGTGGCGGCCTTGCCCTTGGTCACTGTACTGGCTTACATTCTCATGGTCGCCATCGTTGCGGGAGTGTATGAGGAAGCCGCCTTTCGAGGCTATATGCAGGGACCGATCGAGCGCCGTCACGGTCCATGGGTGGCCTATCTTGTGGTCGGAATCTTCTTCTGGCTGGGCCATATTACGCACTTCGTTGGCCACTGGGGATTCTACTTCGCCTACGTTTGGTATTTCCTGGCCGTCTCGATCCTTTTTGGGGCGCTCGCCTACCTGACGGATTCGATTCTGCCGGGGATCGTCCTTCATGCGCTCGGCGATGCGATCCAGGGTCTCGTGCAGTGGTGGCAATCGACCCATGCCTCGCGCGCGGGCGGCCAGCCGGAATGGCTGCTCCCGCTGGCGGTCGCTGGTGTTGTCGTATGCGCTCCTGCCGCTCTCTGGGCTTACGGGAGGCTTGGCGTTGTCGCCCGGCGCGAGAAGCCACAAAGCGACTCGGACGCGACTGCTTAAGGCGAGAGAGCCTCTTGCGCCGCTATGGGAACTAAATCTTTTGAGGAGAGGCAGAGGCTCGCCTCTTCGCAGTAGGTCCCCCCATGCTCTACTCTTGCCAAAGATGCGTATGGCCCGGTTGATTCGACATTTCCGCGAAGCCCTCTGGCTGGCCCTTGAGCACGATATGCTTAACACGGCCAAGGCGGCCGCCTATTCGGGGATGCTGGCGCTCTTTCCCGCGCTGGTGGTCTTCACCGCACTGCTGGCCCGCGTGCCGGAGGGAACCACGCTGGTGGGAGAGATTCGCGCCTCCTTCGAGCAGTTCCTGCCCGCTGATTCGATGTCCCTGTTGCAGTCCGCGATGGAAACCCGCCGCTTCTACTCCACGCAGTTAATCGCCTCCGCCGCCGTCCTCTCGGTCTTTGCCGCTCTGGGCTTGATGCTCTCGCTGATGGATGGCTTTCGCCGCGCCTACCATCAGCCGCGCGACAACTGGGGCTTCTGGCAAAGGAGAAAACGCGCCCTGCTGCTGGTGCCCATCGTGCTTGTGCCGCTGGCGCTGGCTACCATGGTGCTGGTCTTCGGACGGCAGTTCGAGGCGTGGATGATTGAGAACGCCGACCATCAGTTGCGTCACTTGGTGCTCTTCTCGTGGCGCATGGCGCGATGGGCCATCGCCCTCGTCACAAGCGTCAGTGTCCTGGGCGCCCTCTATCACTTTGGCACCCGCCGCAAGGAGCACTGGGCCTGGGTGGGGCCGGGCGCGCTGGCCGCCACGCTGCTCTGGTTCCCGGCCACGCTGGCCTTCGGCTGGTACGTCACGCGCATCGCAGACTACTCGATGTTCTACGGGTCCTTTGGCACCGGCATCGCCACGCTGATCTGGCTCTACATCACCTCTTTCAGCACGCTGCTGGGCGCGGAGCTGAACGGCGTCCTTTTTCGGGAACGTCAGGAACAGGCTTCCGCCGTCGCCAGCCCGGAGCCGGATAGCTCAAGTCTGTAGCTGTTTACCAGCAACATTGAATTCGCGCTCAGCCGGGCGCGACGGTCCTACTGTTCATTATCGGACAGTGCATTCCAGGATCGGCCACTCCAGTGCAGGTCTCCAGCCAAGCAACCAGTGTTAAGTAAATTGTTTTCAATAGGTTAAAACAATCTCCGTCTGGCACGGTAATTGCTCTATCTCTGGCGTATGGATATCGCTCGCCCAGATTTGTTGCTCAAGAGGAAGCGCCGCCTTGCGGCGTATATCGCCGCCGCGCTGGTTATCCTGGCGGTGGGAGTGGTCGTTGTTATGCGGCTCAAACCGGCTGCGCCCACTGTGGATCGCTCGACCATCTGGCCGGACACGGTCAAGCGCGGACCGATGATCCGCCAGGTGCGCGGGTCTACCGGCAGCCTAGTCCCGCGCGAGGACTCCATCGAGCTGATTCCCGCGCAGACCGACGCCACCATCGTTCGTATACGCGTCTTGCCCGGCGCCAAGGTCACTCCGGATACCGTCCTTCTGGACTTGGCAGACCCTCAACTCGAGCAGCAGCTTCTCAGCGCGCAGTTAGCGCTGAGGGGCGCACAGGCCGACTATAAGAGCCTTAAGGCTACGCTCGAAAGCACACTGATGGACAAGAAAACCGCCGCCGCGCAGATCAATGCCGCCTATACCCAGGACCAGCTGCAGGCGCAGACCGACAAGGCTCTCTATGACCTTGGCGTGATTGCCGGCATTGCCTATAGCAATTCAAAGAATACAGCCGACCAATTGACCGCTCAGCACAAGCTCAGCCAGGAGCAGCTCGATGTCAACCAGAAGGCGATTGAGGTCCAGCTCGCTTCCCAACAAACTAAGATCGACCAGGCCAAGGCCCAGCTCGACCTCTATCAGAAGCAGTCGACGGCGCTTCAGGTCAGGGCCGGAATCTCCGGCGTTCTCGCACAGCTTCCTGCTCCGTTGCAGGTGGGACAGCACGTCACCGCGGGAACCTCGGTGGCTCAGGTGATTCAGCTTGACAAACTCAAGGCCGCTCTTCAGATCGCCGAGACCCAGGCGCGCGACATCCAGATCGGCCAACCCGCCTCCATTGACACCCACAACGGCATCATTCCCGGTCACGTTATCAGAATCGATCCTTCTGTATTGAACGGAACGGTCACCGTTGACGTAGCACTGGACGGACCTTTGCCGCCAGGCGCGCGTCCCGCACTGAGCGTGGATGGAACCATCGATCTGGAGCGCATGACCGACGTGCTGTATGTGGGCCGGCCGGCGCTGGGCAACGAGAACTCGACGCTGAGCCTCTTCAAGATCGACGCCGACGGCAAGGGCGCAACACGCGTTCCGGTCAAGGTGGGCCGCGCCTCGGTCAACAGCATTCAGGTGATCGAAGGATTGAAGGAGGGCGACACCGTGATTCTCTCCGATATGTCGCGCTGGGACAACGTGGATCGCATCAGCCTTGAGTAACAGGGACCAGGGACTAGGGAATAGGGAATAGGGATCGACGGCGACGACTGACAACTGACAACTCACAACTCACGAGGGGGACAGAATGGCATCGAATGGCACGCTGATTGAAATTGAAG